>Ga0102587_1000094_pt1 | contig 120680 bp, 110 predicted proteins | sample AraplaF_Col_mTSA_FD_76853 | JGI IMG/M metagenome (GOLD analysis project Ga0102587, IMG submission 76853) | Arabidopsis root microbial communities from the University of North Carolina, USA - plate scrape MF_Col_mTSA (SPADES assembly) (version 2) | ecosystem: Host-associated > Plants > Roots >...
AAAAGCCGTCATCGGCGCCGTGATGCACAAGCTCGTGCATCTCATCTACGGCGTAATTCGTACCGGCAAGCCCTTTGATGCTAATTACCTTTCAAAAGGGCTTGCTATTCAAGACGGTATCTGACCCCGGGTTTTATTTTTTCACGGCCTTTTCCAGTACCTGGTCGACAAAGTCGCCATCCGGGTCGTTGAAGCGCACGCGCACCGGATACCAGTCCAGCGACGGCGCCAGCCACAGGTCGACCTGCTGGCTCTTGGCGTCCGGCGGCGGCGCCTTGCTCAGGTGGACGGCGCTGATCTCGCCCGAGCCGATATCCACCGTCTCGGTCTTGATCACCTTGAAGCTCCACTGCTCGGCATCGCGGCGGCCTGCCACGAACAGGTGCCACTCGCTGCCCGGCTTGAACTTGTCCGGCGCGGCGCGCGCGATGGCGGCCAGCTGCCACTGGGCGCTGCTGCGATCCTGCTCGCCCCCCAGGATGGGATAGGTGACGTCGCTTTCGGTAAATGCAATAGTCCTGGCGTCGCGCTTGAAGCTGGTGGTGTAGGGATCCTTGCGGATGCGCTTTTCGTAGAAGGTGACCGGGGCCAGGCCGAAATCGTCGATCAGGCCTTCGCTGCGGTTTTCCACCACCTTGCCGAAGATGGCGGCGCGGCTTTCGGTCTGGATCGAGTACTTGCCCTCGCCGGCGCGCCACTGCACGGTGGCCGTCCCGTTCAGCGACAGGCCGCTCTGGCGGATTTTCAGGTTGTAGCTCAGGTCCGCCGAGGGCGGCGGGTTGGTCGGGCGCTTGACGCTCGGGTGCTCGTCGGCCGCGTGGGCAGCGACGGAAAGCAGCAGCGCTGCGCAAAGGGTACTGATGTTTTTCATTTGTCTGTCATCTTAATATTGGAGACGGTTTGCGTGGTGAGCGCGCCGCTCGCCTCCGTGTTACGTATCTGGACTGGATACCAGTTCAAGCCCGGCGCCAGCCAGATGTCCAGCCGGGACGAATAGCTGCCCGGTTTGGGCGGACGGCTCAAATGCCAGGTCACCACCTTGCCCGTTTTGGTGTCGATTTCCTCCTCGCCCACCAGCTGGAAGCGGAAGATGGTGGCTTCCTTTTCCTCGCCCACCTGTATATCGATGTCGCTGCCGAATTGGTTGACATCGGCGCGGCCGATGCCGCCCAGCTGGAACGGCACTGTGGCCTTGTCCTGCGCTCCCACCAGCAGCGGGTAGCTGCGCTCGGAGGCGGAGAAGGTGATGGTGCCGTCCGCGCGATTGAAATGGGTCGCGGTTTCGGCGCGGCGCGCGCGTTTTTCGGTGGCGGTGACCGGCGCGATGCCGTAATCGTCGATCTCGCCCTCGCTGCGCAGCACCAGCAGGTTGAGGCGCGTGACCAGCAGGCTCACGCCCGCCTCCACCGAGGCTTGGTAATGGCTGCCGTCAGTATGCCATGTCATGGTGGCGGCGCCCGTCCATTTGGTGCCGTCCGCGTCCACCCGGTCGACCGTCATGTCGAAAGTGGCCGATGGCGGCAGGTTGACCTTGTAGCGGCGCAGGCCCTGACGCGGCGCCGCATCGGGCACTGCCGCCGCCGGCGTCTCGCCCTGCGCCACCGGCGGCGGCGGCGTGCCGGTCTGCGCCTGCGCGGCTCCCGCCTGCGCCACGCTACCCGCCGCACCGGTCTGCGCGCCGGTCCCGCCGGCCGCGTCCGCCGCGCCATCCTGCGCTCCCGGCGGCGCTTGCACCGCCAAATCCACCACCTGCCCGGCCTCCGCCAGCACGGCAGCAGTCGCAGCCGGCGTGGCTGCCGGGCCGGCATCGGCCACCGGCGCCAGCACCTTCTTGTTGCTGGCCGGCCTGCGCGGCAAAGCAGCCAACGGCGCCACATCCTCCAGCGGCGCCGACGCCACCCGCTTCGGCAAGGCCAGCCGCAACTGCGCCGTCATCAGCGACGGCGCCAGCTCCGACGGCCGGTGCGTCTGCGCGCTCAGGCGGCCGCCCACCCAGTCGATGGCGGCATAGTGCAGCGCCAGCGTGGCGGCACCCAGGACCAGTACGCGCCGGTGTCGGGCCAGGAAGGAGGAATTCGTCATGGCCGCTAGTTTAAACGGGATCGCCGATATCAGCTGAACTACGCTGGAATGTTGTCAAAACCTTTTGAATGGCAAACAAATATCTGCTACGCTAAAAGCTTATCCCACAGGAGATTCTCATGCCGCCTAACCCGATGAACGACACGCTGGATTTCGTAAAAAACCTGTGGGGCAGCATGAGCGTGCCGGGCCTGACCGCCCCCACCCTGTCGGTGGAAGAACTGGACAAGAAAATCAACGACCTGAAGGCCGTTGAGAGCTGGCTCAATCTGAATATGAGCATGCTGCGCGGGAGCATACAGGCGCTGGAAGTCCAGCGCGGCACCATCGCCACGCTCAAGTCGGTGGGCGCCAGCCTGGCCTCGGCCGTCAACACCGGTGTGAACGACAAGTCGATCTTCGACGCCAATCCGTACGCCTCGGCCTTCTTCCACCATGCGCGCGAAGCCGACAAGACGCAAGCCGCGCCGGCCGAACCTGAAGCCAAAGCGCCGCCGGAGCCGGAAGTCAAACCGGAGCCACCCAAGCCGGCCGCCGGTGCCAGCGCGGCCCAGCCCAACGCCTGGTGGAACCTGCTGCAGGAACAGTTCAAGCAGGCCGTGTCGACCGCCATGGCGTCCGAGTCGATGATGACCGACGCCGCCGTCAAGTTTGCAGCTGCGGCAGCCGGCGCCAGCACGCCGGCAGCCAACGGTAAGCCGGGCGCCGCTCCTGCGGCCGGCGCGGCGCCGCTCAAGCCGGCTGCGGTGAAAAAACCGGCGGCCAAGAAACCGGCAGCGAAAAAAGCCGCCGCCAAACCGGCCAAGCCGGCCGAGGATAAACCGTAAGAGAGATTACGCCAGCCGCTGGATGCGGATGGCGTCGATCAAGCCGTCGGCCTGACGCTGTACTTTTTCGATATCGATCAGGCCCTCTTCTTCAAGCAGCCTGGCGCTGTCGTGGGCCGACTGGAAGCTTGCCAGGGTGTCTCCTTTGGCGGCCACCGGACGGATCCAGGCCACACTCCCCACTTTCATTTTTTTATACACTTCTTTGGCGATATCGCGCATCGGTTTGCCCTTTATTTGCCCTCACCTCAAGGCAGTGTAAACATTTGACGAGGCTGAAACAAGCGCGCTGTTGCGTGGCGCGGACGGTCGGCTGCGGCCTTAGTCGCCGCTCCAGCGGGTCGATTCCGGCACCGGGCCGTTAGCCGCTTCGTACTCGCTGGCCGCTGCCGCCGCCACCACGCCGGAAACAGGCGCCAGCAGCGCCAGTTGCTCCATCAGCTGGGCAAAGCGCTGCTGCCCGGGCGCGATGGCGTCGACGTGCATCAGCACCCCTATGGCTTCGTCGGCCAGCGCGCGGTCGTAGCCGTGCTCCTGCAAATGGGAGATCAGGATCTGCGCCGAGTTGAACAGAATGCGCATATTGTGCGGCAGCTGCTGGCGCGCGCCGCGCATCCATGCCACCGCATCGGCCAGTTTGCCGGTCTTCCACAGCAGCACGCCCTTGTTCATCAGATCCGCCGCCTCCTGGCGCGCGGACTTGATCAGTTCCTGTCCCTCTTCCGCCATGCGCGCCTTCTCGAAAATCTTTTGCACGTCTTCCAGCAGCGGCACGTTGTCATGGTTGTTGCGGGTGACGTAGCACAGCAAATTGACCGGCGCTTCCTTCACGCCCACCGCGAACAGCAGGGTCGCCATATCGAGACAGCTTTCCGTGTCCGGACGCTGGCGGTTTTCATCGGCCAGCATGGCTTCCAGCTCGTCGCCGGACTTGCGCGCGCGGCGGAAGTCGCCGCTTTCGTGATACACCAGCCCTTCCGTGATCTTGGCGCGCAGCGTGACCTGGTCGCCGCCGAACTGGTGAACCGCGGCGTTGAGCAGGCGGATGGCTTCCTTGGTGTCGTTCTTCTGGCCGCACACGCGCGCCAGGCCGAGATAGGCGTCCACCGTTTTGCGCACCGAGAACTCGCCGATCTCGATGCACTTGCGGAAGGCCTTTTCCGCCACCGGGATATTCCCCAGCTTGAGCGCTGTGGTGCCCAGCGCGCGCTGGCGCGGCACGGAGTTGGGCGACAGCTTGGCGGCCTTTTGCAGCACGTCGAACGCCTCTTCGGTCTTGCCCTGCAGCTGGAACGATTCGGCCAGCTGGTCGAAGGCGTCGATGTAAAAGCGGTTGTCGGCGATCACGGCCTGGAACATCATGCGCGCGGCATCGAGGTCGCCGTTGGCCATGCGGATCTTACCGAGGCCGCAGCGCGCCCAGTTGTATTCGCGCTCCTGCAGCACGTCCTCGTACACCACTCCGGCGCGATCCGGATCGCCGCTCTTGAGCAGCAGCGTCGCCTTCATGCGTTGCAGGTCGATGGCGTGCAGCGGATGATGGGCGATCTGCTCTTCGCATAGTTTGGCCGCGCGCAGGTAGTCCTTGTCGGCAAAGGCCTGGTCGATTTCGCGGAAGACCTGCTTGCGCAGCCAGACGCGGTTCAGGCGCGTGAGCAGCACGCCTTCGGTGATTGGCTTGATGATGTAGGCGTCCGGCTGATGCTCGGCCGCGCCCATCACCGATTCCACGCTCTTTTCAGCGGAGACCATCAGCCACACGCTCGATGGCAGCATCAGGTTGCGGATGCGCGCCTCTTCCAGCACCTGCTGGCCATTCTTGCCATCGCCCAGGTTGTAATCGCACAGCACCACGTCGTAACGGGTTTTCGACAGCAGAACCATGGCTTCGCCGCCGCTGGAGGCCTGATCGATATGCTTGGCGCCGAGGTTGCGCAGCGACTCGCGCAGCAGCTGGCGGATGCCGACGAAATCGTCGATGATCAGGTAGCGCTTTTCCGCCCAGTCGATACCGCTTTCGGCAGGATTCGAAGAGGTGCTCATGATTTCGTTCATCGTCATGGCAGGCGCAGGATGAAGCAGCCGCCGCCTAGCGTGCCGCCGTTTTCCAGCGCGATGCTGCCGCTGCGCTGGCGGTGCTTGTGCATCTTCGCCACCTCGCTGGAGAAGTAGAGGCCAAGCCCGCTACTGTTGTTCAGGAAGTCGATGCGGGCGCGTTGCGGGTCCATGGCACTGATGCCCGCCTCCAGCAGCGCGGCGGGGAAACCATTGCCGTTGTCTTCCACCCGCACCTCAAGGTAGTCGCCGTCGATGGCAATGGCAAGGCGCACACGGTCGCGCGTGTAGCGGATGGCGTTGTTGATGGCATGGACCAGCACACCGATCACCAGATCTTCGTCCAGCGTCCAGATGGCGTGTTGCGGATAGTCGACATCCAGCGTGATCCCGCGCGATTGCAGCAGCATATGGGCCTGGCCGGAGACTTGCTCGACCAGTTCGCGCACGCTGCGCGGGGCGGGATCGAACGGGTAGCCGGGTTTGCCGACGTCCTTGTAGAGAGCCAGTAGCTGGATCAGGTTATCGTTGAGGCGCTTGGTCTGGTACAGCATGTGCGCCATCTGGCCGTATTCGGGGGCGCCGTGGGAAGGATGGGCGGCGAGCAGATTCTCCAGCGTGCCACTGAGGACGCTGATCGAGTTTTTCATGTCGTGGACGGTGGATGCCAGGAACATGAACAGCTCCGGGGAGCCTTCCTGCTGCGGGGCTTCTTGTTCATCCATTGCTGTGATTCTCGCGGATGGTTGTTCTGTCGCCGATTATAGCGTTTATTGGCTGCGGCGGCGTTGTTTGAGGAGGAAGCGGCCGGGATGGAGCGCGTCTATTAACACCGCTTCCAGCGGCGGCGGTGTGCCTTCCAGTTGGGAGACCAGCAGTTCGGCCATCAGGGGCGCCCAGATCAGGCCCCGGGAGGCGTATCCCAGCAGGCAGTAGAGGCCCTCGTGGCACGGCACGTCGGGCAGGAATTCGAGGCGGCCGGCGTTGGCGTAGTCGGGCAGCGCGCCGGCCAGCGGCAGGCGGTCGGGCGCGGCGCAGCGGAAGCCCACGCGTCCGGCGAGCGGCGCGGTTTGGGCCAGCGCCGCCACGTCGTCGCCGGGGATGATTTCGGCCAGGCGGGTGAGGTTTTCCAGCTGGCTGCTGGCGCGCAGGGCTGGGTCGTCGTCGTTGTCATAGGTGGCGCCGGCGCAGACGATGCCGTTCGATGGCGGCGTCACATACGCTTCGCGGCAGACCACCAGCGGCAGCACGGGCGGATTGCTTTCCGCCGCGAGGTGGGTGACCTGGCCGCGCAGTTTAAACAGTGGCAGTTCGGCAGCTTGTTCGATCTGGCCTGCCTGCGCGCCGCTGGCAAGGATGGCGGTCGGCGCCTGCGCAATCAGCGTGCCGTCTGCGCCGCGCACCTGCCATACGCCGTCGACGCGCCGCAGGGAAAGGGCTTCGGTGCTGAATACGCGCCGCAGGCGTTCGCCGCAGGCGTTCAGCATGGCCTCGCACAAGGATGATGGCCGCGCCCAGCCACCGTGTTCGAATAGCCAGCCGCCATGCGGCGCGAGCGCGCCGATCAAGGCGCTGGCTTCCTGTGCGTCGGCCCAGCGGGCGTATTGCGCCGGGTAGTTCCACGTTGCCAGCGCTTCCTGCTGGACCACCGCATGACGTTCGTCGCGCGCCAGTTGCAGCACGCCGCAATCGGCGCCCTCGAACGCGCTGCCAACGCCGCCAAGACGCCGCCACTCGCGCAGCGCGAACAGGTAGGCGGCGCGGCTAAGGCGCGTGGGGATGTTGTCGTCCTTGGAGAGCAGCGGCATGAAGATGCCGGCAAGATTGCCGGACGCCTCCTGTGCCGGCTGCGCGTGGCGCTCGATCAGCGTGACCTCCCAGCCGCGCGCGCACAAGCGATGCGCCGCCGAGGCCCCGGCCAGGCCGGCGCCGATCACCACCGCCCGCCGCGCCGGCTCCTGCGCCAACGCCGGCTGCGGCCTGCGGCTGCGATAAACCGCATCGATGTCCGGCGCCGCGTCCCCGGCGTCAGGTGGACCTTCCGTGGCGCACGGTTCCGCCGTGCCGCGCAAGCTGTCCTCACGGCCATCGTGCACGCTGAGCGGGCGGGCGATGCGGCAAGCGAAACCGGCAGCGGTCAGCGCCCACACCAGCGCTTCATCCGGCGCACGGGCGTGTAGCGTGGCGTCTTGTACAGCAAGCCTGGCCAGCGTGCGCGCCATCGGCGGCGTTACTGATGCGCAGAGATGGAAGTGGTTCACACGCGCCGCAATCTGCGGCAGCACCGCGTCCAGCGCCCCAACCAGCAGGTCCAGCGTGACCTCGCCGTCCAGGATCACGCGATGGAAGCCCGGTACATTCAACGGCCATGCGGCGCGCAACGCGGCGTCGCTCACCGTACCGGCCGGTGGCAGCGCCGGCGCCACCGCGATGTAATGCAAACGCCCGCCCCGTGCGCGCGCCGCCGCAAACCGCTCGCCACTCCAGTCAGTGTCGAGCACCACCCGCATCGTCACTTGCGCGCCTTCCTGCAGAAGCAATCCGGCGCATGATCATCCACCATGCCAATGCCCTGCATGTACGCATAAATAATCGTCGAGCCGACAAACTTGAATCCCAGCCTGGACAAATCCTTGGAGATCCGGTCCGACAGCTCGGTCTTGGCCGGACGCGGCCCCTTGCCGCTCACCAGCGGCTTGCCGCCGACATAGGACCACAACAGCTTATCCAGACTGCCGCCGCTCTCCAGCAGCCGCAGATAGGCCTGCGCATTGGTGATGGCCGCCGCCACCTTCAGGCGATTGCGCACAATGCCCGGATTGGCCAGCAATTCCGCCACCTTGTCCGGGCCATAGGCCGCAATTTTCTTCGCATCCCACTGATCGAAAGCGGCGCGATAGTTCTCGCGCTTATTGAGGATGGTTTCCCAGCTCAAGCCGGCCTGCGCGCCCTCCAGATTCAGCATCTCGAACAAACGGCGCTCGTCGTGGCAAGGCACGCCCCATTCGTTGTCGTGATAGTCGAGGTACAGCGGATTGGCCGGATTGGCCCAGCTGCAGCGCTTCTTTTCCATCGTCTCAGCCCAGTTCCAGATCGCTGGACAAACCGATGCGGCGACGCTCGCCGCCCAGCGCCAGCGGCCCTGCCAGATTGCTCACCACCCGCACTTCGCCGTCCGCCACCGACTGTCCCAGTTGCTGCATCAGGCGCGGGAACACGCCTTCCGGGCGCGTGGCTCCGGTGCTGTACAGCGCCGCCCAGGCATCGCGGCCGGAACGCTTGGCGATGTACAGGCCCTGATCCGCCAGCTCCACCACCTGCGACCATGACAGCAAACGCGGTTGCGCCGGCAGGAACGGGAAGCAGGCAAAGCCGATCGAACAGGTCTTGGACAAGCGGCCGCCATCCGGCAAGGTGAAATCGCGCTCGGCCACCACGCGGCGCATGCGCTCCGCCAGGCCGGCCGCGTCGTCGCGGTGGGTGGCGCGCGCCAGCACCAGGAATTCCTCGCCGCCCCAGCGGATCACATAATCCGATTCGCGGAACACTTCGCGCAGGCGCTCCTGCATCTGCACCAGAATCGAGTCGCCGGCCGCATGCCCATAGCGGTCGTTCACTTCCTTGAAGTGATCCAGGTCGACCATGAAGAACACCAGATCGTTGTGCGCCTGCAGATCGCACTCGGTCAGCTCGCGGTGCTGACCGGTCTCGTAACCGCGCAAGCTCATGGCCACATCGGCGTCGACGTTCTGCAGGAAGAAGCGGCGGTTGCGCAAGCCGGTCAGCTGGTCGGTGAGGCTGACCTCTTCCAGCGCCTTGTAGGCCCGCTCCAGTTCCAGATTCTTCTCCAGCAGCTGTTCCTGCGTGGCCGCCACCTGCTGGTAAGCGCTGGCGTTATCCAGCGCGATGGCGCCGTACGCGCACAGCGTGCGGAAGATCAGGCGTTCGCGCTCGCCGTACGAATGCGCGCGCAAGGACTGCACCGTCATCGCGCCCAGCACGCGCTCGCCCACGCGCAGCGGCGCAAACAACAGGCTCAATGTCGGCAAGGTGCCCGGGATCAGGTGCGGCGTTACGCCCTGCTCATCCAGCTCGATCAAAATCTCGCGCCGCTCGCGCACGCAGCGCGCCGAATTGGCGCTCGGCGACGACAGCGGCACGCGGATCGGCGGCAGCGGCTTGCCCGCTTCAATGCCGAAGGTGCACACCAGCTCCTCGCCCTCCTCGTCGAGCAGGAAGATCGAGAAGTGGGTCGCATCGAGCAGACCATGCACATGACGATCCAGCGCGCGGAATACCGCCGCCGCATCGAGATGGGCGGTGATCTCCTGACCGATCGCGCTCAGGTGCTCCAGCGTGGCACTGGTCTGCTGCAGCACTTCGGCGCGCTGCGCCTCGGCCGCCGCCAGCTGGCGATGGTGTTCGCTCTCGGTCTGCGCGCGCTCGGTCTGGTACTGCACCTGCATGGCGATGGCGCGGTTGGTGGCTTCCTTGCTGTGGGTCTGGTCGCGCGCGGCATTGGCGCGCAGGGCGACGTTGTAGGCGCGTTCATAGTCGCCGATGGCGGCGTACTCGCGCGCCGCCGCATCCAGCAGCGCGCCCGGCACGGTGTAGCCCTCGATGGTGGCGGCGATTTCCAGCGCCAGCTGCAGGTAGTGCAGCACGGCGTTGGGCGCCAGCATCAGCTCCGGTCCCGGCAGGTCGTGGCGCGCGTGGATATCGGCCAGCACATTCAGCGCGGCGATCTGGCTCGATGCGTCGGCGTGTTCGCGCGCCAGCGCCAGCGCCGCCTGTGCAGCAGCCAGCGCATCGCCGGGACGCGCCAGATGCGACAGCGCGTGCGCCTGTCCACGCCGTGCGCTGCTCTGGAAATCGCTCTGGCACAGGGCGTCGCCGCGCGCGGCCAGGCGGGTGAAGCTGTCCAGCGCGGCCGCATGGTTGCCGAGGTCCAACGCCAGATCGCCCTGGTACTCCAGCGCCACCGCGTAGGCGCGCGAGCCGGACAGCGGCGCCAGCGCATTGAGCGCTTCGCGCAGCAGGCTTTGCGCGGCATCGCGCTGGCCCAGCTGGCGCAGGGTTTCGGCGGTCTGCATCAGGCACATGCCAATGCTCAGCGGCCAGCCGGTCGGCCGCGCCAGGTCCAGTCCGCGCTGCATCCATTCCAGCGCCGCCTCGTGCGCGTTCAGGCTGGTGAAGCCATTGCCGATATTGGTGGCGACGATGATGGCACGGCGGATCTGGCCGGTGGCCAGCGCGGTTTCAAAGCTCAGCATCAGGTGGCCGATGGCGCGGCCATACTCACTGCGCTGGAAGGCGCAGGTGCCGAAGAAGTCGCTGATCCAGCCGGCGGCAATGGTGGGCACGCCGTCCAGCGCGACGCTGAAGCGGCCGTTCCAGCGCTGCTGGGCGGCCTGCCAGTCGCCAAAGACATCGCAGATGCCGGAGGCGGCGTCGATCACGTCGATGCGCACCGCGTCGCCCGCAGCGCGGGCGGCGGCGGCGGCCTCGCGCAGCCAGCGGTCGCCGGCGGCGCTGACGCCGCGGTCGTTGGCCACCCAGGCCATGGTCCAGCAAGCATCGGCCCGGCAGGCGGCAACGGCAGCCCCATCGGCGCCAGCCTGCTCGCACAGCAGCAACGCTTGCTCAAGCTGGTATTGGGCGGTGTCCAGTTCGCCGCGCAGCCATTGCGGCTCGGCGGCGGTCACCAGCAGGCGGGCACGGTGCAGGGCGGCTTCGGCAGGCGGCAACTGGTCCAGCAGCGGAACGATCTCGGCCGACAGTTGCAGGGCGCGCGCGGGATCGCGCTGGCGCAGATGCCAGGCGAGCGCCATCAGCAGCCGGAGTCGCTCCGAACCTTGCACTTCCTGCAATCGCGTATCCCAGTGCGCCAGCTCTTCGTCGAGCGCAAACATTTCCACCAAAGTGACTATCCTCTACTGTGTTGCCGCGGCGCGCCGCTGCGCTGCTACCGCATTATTCCACAGTTTGCAGACCCGTCTGCATCGCGGTTTTAAGTGCCTGATAACAAAGCGCTTTTGGTGCCGCGCGGAAACTAGTTTGATGGAAGCAACACCGTCTCAAGCGTGTTAATGCTTATCGGAAGCTAAACCTTGCACGGTTTGCAAATGCTGGTCGATGGTGGGCTGCAGCTGTGCCGCCAGCGCCTTGACCTGCGGATCGCTGGCCTGTTTTTGCGCTGCCAGCACCTTGGCGTGGGCCGCCTTGTGGTCCTTGACGCCGGCGTCGGCCAGATAAGCCTTGTCGAAGGCGGCGCCGGACAGGCTGTTCAGGTGATCGGCCATTTTTTTATGTTTGGCGTCCGGCTCGGCAGGCAGGGTGACGTTTTTGGCCTTGGCCACGTCCTGCACCGCCTGCAGGCCCTTGCTGTGGTCGTCCACCATTTGCTGGGCAAACTTTTTCACATCGGCCGATGCGGATTTTTGCAGCGCGATCTGGCCGGCGGCCACCTCGGCCATGTTGGCTTGCGCCAGGTCGCTCAGGATTTGCTGATCGCCCTTGCTCAGCGACTGGGCGTAAGATGCAGTAGCGGCGGTCAGCGCCAGCACGGCGCCGCAGAGTTTCATATTCATGGCATATCTCCTCGCTAGATGTGCAAATTATTTTAGGGACAATGGAATAAAGCAGCCGCACCTTACGTTTACGCAATTACATTCACCCACCACAGGAGACTTGCCATGAAACTTGCCCTCACCCTGAGCGCCCTGCTGCTGTCCGGCGCCGTGCTGGCCGACGATGTCATGAAAAAGGATGGCGTGCTGGTCAACAGCGCCGGCATGACCGTCTATACCTTCGACAAGGACACCGCCGGCAGCGGCAAGAGCGCCTGCAACGGCCCGTGCATCGAGAACTGGCCGGCGGTGGCGCCGTCCGCCAACGTGATGGCGCCGTACTCTGTGATCGTGCGCGACGACGGCAGCAAGCAGCTGGCCTACCAGGGCAAGCCGCTGTACCTGTTCAAGAAAGACCTCAAACCGGGCGACCGCAACGGCGACAATTTCAAGGATATCTGGCACGTCGTCAAAGACTGATGCTCGCCGATAGCCAGCGCCTGCTCGACTGCATCCCGCGCCTGCGCCGCTACGCGCGGGCGCTGCTGGGCGCGGGCGCCGATGCGGACGATCTGGTGCAGGAGACGGTGGCGCGCGGCTGGGACAAGCTGTCCTCGTGGCGCCAGGACAGCGATATGCGCGCCTGGCTGTTCGGCATCATGCACAACCTGCACGCCGACAATCTGCGCCGCGCCCGTCCGGTCGAGGTCGAACTGGACGAGGCGCTGCCGGCGCCGGACGGCGACGCGGCCGCCGGCCGGCTGGCCCTGCGCGACATGGATGCCGCCCTGCGCCAGCTGCCGCCCGAGCAGCGCGAAGTGCTGCTGCTGGTGGCGCTGGAAGAAATGCGCTATGAGGACGTGGCGGCCGTGCTGCAGATTCCGCCCGGCACCGTGATGTCGCGCCTGTCGCGCGGCCGCGAACGCCTGCGCCTGCTGATGGAGGGCCAGCCGCTGCCCTCGCCGCTGAAGGTGATTAAATGAATGCCCCCGTAACCGAAGCCGAGCTGCAAGCCTGGGTCGACGGCCAGTTGCCGCCGGCGCGCCGCACCGCGGTCGACGCCTACCTGGCGCAGCATCCGGCCGAAGCCGCGCGCCTGCACGCCTACCGCGAGCAGAACGCTACCCTGCGCACGCTGTTCGATCCGCTGCTGGATGCAGCGCTGCCGCCGGCGCTGGCCAGCCCGCCGTTGGCGGCGCCAGCGCGGCCAGGGCCGGCCGCGAGCGACCTGCCGCGCCCTCCGCACACGCCCCCATCCTTGCCGGCCGGGGGGGCCGGGCCGCACAGCCGGCAGGCACCGCCCTGGCCGGCGCTGCGCCTGGCCGCCATGCTGGCGCTGACACTGGCCGGCGGCGCGGCCGGCTGGTGGTTGCACGATGTCACCGCGCCGGCGGCCAGCCCGGCGCTACAGGCCGCGAGCGCCCTGCCCGGCCGTGCGGCGGTGGCGCACGCGGTCTACACGCCGGAGGTGCGTCATCCGGTGGAAGTGGGCGCCGATCAGCAGGCGCATCTGGTGGCCTGGCTGTCGAAACGCCTGGGCGCGCCGCTCAGGCCGCCGCAACTGGGCACACTCGGCTGGGAACTGGAGGGAGGACGCCTGCTGCCCGGCCAGAGCGGCCCGGTGGCGCAACTGATGTACCGCGACGCCGGCGGCGCCCGCCTGACGCTGTACGTCTCCACCGAACAGCCCCTCAACCGCGACACCGGCTTCCGCTTTGCGCAGGAAGGCGAAGTGGGCGTGTTCTACTGGATCGACGGGAAATTCGGCTATGCCCTGTCGGGCACGCTGGACAAGGCGGCGCTGGCCGCGCTGGCCAACGCCGTCTACGCCCAGCTGGAGCAGCCGGGCGCTTAAACATCGGAAACTCAGGCGCGCTGCTGGTTGATCTGCCCCAGGCGCGAGCGCATGATTTCGGGCGCGGCCGGCCCGGGCGCGAACATATAATCCTCGTCGTTGATGGCCAGGCCGCTGTTGGCGTCCACCAGCACCTGATCGGCCGGCTTGCCGGTTTCGCGGCTCACCACCAGCAGGCTGGCCCCTTCCGGCGCCAGATGCTCGTTGCCCCACGCCACAAAGGCCAGCAGCACCGGCTTGAAGTCGCGCCCGGCCTTGGTCAGCACATACTCGTAGCGCGGCGGACGGGCGCTGTACTGGCGGCGCTCCATCAGCCCGCCCTCGACCAGCCCGGCCAGGCGGCGGGTCAGCATATTCGGCGCGATTTTCAGGCTCTTCTCGAATTCGTCAAAGCGCGTCAGGCCGTAGAAGGCATCACGCAGGATCAGGATGCTCCACCATTCGCCCACCTTACCCAGGCTGCGAGCGATCGGGCACGGCATGCTGCCAAAGTCGGTATGTTTCATGTTTAGCTCCTTTCAGTTTTGGGGGATGCGACTACGATGACAATGTGCGTACGTTCAGGCGTCAATTCGGTCTCCTTTTTTTGCTCTACGTTTTCACTAGTTTCCCCTGTGAAAAACAGTCGGGCCTGCCGCTCCTTTCAACCTCAAAAATAGGGCAAAAAGCCACGTCGAAAACTCTCCAAAACTCACGCCGCTTTTGACAGAAGCGACAACTATTTTGCAAGCGTAGAAAACTATCAATTATTTTTAAAAGATAGGCATAATATGCAACAGCCAGTGATAAAAATTTACCAACCGTTTCGGGGGCGCCCATGCCGACCACCCTGGAAAGCAGCCGTTCCAAGATCCTCATCGTCGACGACTCGGCGTTTGAGCAGCGCATGCTGTCCGATTTGCTGAGCGAGATGCCGTACAAGGTCTCGGTGGCCTTCAATGGACTGCAGGGCTATCAACTGGCGCTGGCCAACCGGCCCGACCTGATCCTGCTCGATGTGCGCATGCCGAATATGGATGGCTACACCGCCTGCCGTCTGCTCAAGGCCAATCCGGTCACGCAGGACATCCCGGTGATCTTCCTCAGCGGCGCCGATGCCGACGACGACCGCATCCTCGGCCTGTCGATCGGCGGTGTCGACTATGTGTCCAAGCCATTCTCGCCGGGCGAGCTGGCGGCGCGCATCCAGGTGCACCTGAGCCTGGCCAGGCGCCAGCAGCAGGGGCAAGCCGTCACGGCCGAAGACGAACAACAGCTGGAAGCGGAAAGCGAGCCGGACGCGGTGCTGGTGAATGCCGTCAAGCGCCTGATCAGCGACAACCTGGCGGCGCTGCCGGGGCTGGCGGAAATCGCCCGCAGCGTAGGCACTTACCGTGAAAAACTGTCGCAGGTGTTCCGCGAGCAGACCGGCATGACGGTGTTTGGCTTTATCCGCGAGGAGCGCATCCGCCGCGGCGAGGAACTGCTGCGCGATACCGATATCGATGTGCAGGACATCGCCCTGCTGATCGGTTTTAACAATGCCGGCAATTTCGCCACCGCCTTCCGCGAGCGCATGGGCGTCACGCCCACCGCCTACCGCCAGGCGATCCAGAAAAAGAGCTAGGCTGGCTGGGCCTGCATCTGGCGGCGCCAGAAGTACCACGAGGCCAGCGCATTGACCCAGTAGCCGGCGTACAGCACGGCGGTCAGATACAGGCCGCGGCTGGCGTACAGCGGCACCGAGATGGTGTTCACCAGCAGCCAGAACAGCCAGCTTTCCAGCCGCCGTCCCATCAGCAGCAGCTGGGCGACGATGCTGAACATCAGCACGGCGGAATCGATGAAGGGGGCGTAGGCGTTGGTGTAGGCCTGCAGCATCAGGCCGTAGGCGGCGGTGGCCGCCATACCGACGACCGTCATCCAGCCCAGCGTTGGCAGGTGCGCGCGGCGGATCGGCAGCGGCGCGCCGCCGGCGCCGCGCAACCACCGCAGCCAGCCGATCACGCAGGTGACGATGAAGAACAATTGCAGCGCCACGTCGGCATACAGGTTGACGCTGTAGAACAAGGTGGCGAACAGGGCACAGCCGATGATGCCCAGCCACCACGAATGGATATTGTTGCGGCCCGACAGCACGATGGAAATGGCCATGACGGCGTTGGCGGCGATTTCCAGCAATGAAGTCAACAGCGGTCCTTTTTAGTTGCGGCACTCCGGCGGCAGCACGTTGGCCGGAATCTCCTCGCTGGCGCAGCGCCAGACCACGCGCTTATTCTCGTCCACGCTCGGCGTGAACGCAATAGCCTTGCCGCGATAATTCAGGTCGGACGGGAACACCCGCACCATGCCGTTGCCGGGATCGACCGTGACGTCCTGCACCGCGTGGCTGGGATCGTCCATGGCATAGCCGGCCTGCTCCAGCGTGGCAGGGCCGCGGCCATTGGCATAAAAGTAGCGTTCCACCGCGGCCGTCGCCTCATGTCCCACCGCCACCGCCTGCGCCATGCGCGCCTTGGCGGTGTACTCGCCGTAGGCCGGCACCGCCACCGCCGCCAGCACGCCGATCAGCGCCACCACCGCCAGCACCGAACCGGCGCCGCCCACGCCCAGGCGCGGCACGAACAGGGCCAGCAGATAGGCCAGGCCGTGGCGGCTCGGCGGCGGCACCTCGTTGCCCTGCGCCAGCCCGCGCACCACCGCCATGCGCTTGACCAGCCAGGGATAGTCGCCGACCAGCTCATGGAACGACATCCAGAAACCACCGCTCTGCTGCGCCTGCGCGGTGTAATTGCTGACGCTGAGCTGGCGCCAGCGCTTGCCGCCGGCCGCCAGCGCGGCCAGCCCGACTTGCGCGCTTTTCAGGTCGTCGCAGGCGTGGAAGCCGTGGCGGTCGCAGGTGTATTCGCGGGCGCGCGCATAGGCCGCGCCCAGCAGCGGCAGGAAGGCGGCCGGCGCCAGCAGCGCCGTCCAGCGCAGGTGATTGCGCTTGATGTGGCCGATCTCGTGGCCGATGTAGAAGTTGATGGCGTCCGGCCGCTCTTCCAGCGCGTCCACCACGTCCGAATACAGCACGATGAAGTTATTGCCAAGGAAGCGGGTGGCAAAGGCGTTGAAGGCGCCGCCCATTTGCAGCAGATAGGCTTCCGGCACCCGCTCCAGACCGAGACGCTGGCAGCAAGCCTCGATGCGCTGGTGCAGGTCGGGAAATTGCGCCGGCGTAATCTGCACCGCCGTGCCCTTGAGGTAGGACACCAGCGCCGACTGGGCAAAGCAGTAGCTGATGAAAAACAACAGCAGATACACCAGCGCCATGCCCACCGTGCCGATCACCAGGGCTGCCCAGATCAGCAGCGACAGCCCCAGCATGATACCGAACAGCGTTTTCTCATTCTTGTAAATCAAGTTCATAAGGCTCCCGGCGATAAAAGTTTCCCCGAGGCTATTTTAATCGCTGATTTACGAAATTTGCAACTATTTATGACAACATTGTATCCGCAGCCGCTGCGGCAAACCGTCGCGGCTTGCCACCTTACACGCGCCGGCGCCGCGCCACCAGGCCCAGCACGCCGAGACCAAGCGCCAGCATGCCGTAGGTGGCCGGTTCCGGCACCGCCGCCACCGTGCCGATGGCCTGGAATTCCGACACTGAGAAGTGGTTGTCGCCCGCGCCGCTGGTGCCGCTGATGCGGAAGGCGGTGGTCAGCACCGGCGTGGCCAGCGTGGCGCTGCCATCGTCCTGGCCCCAGCTGCGATGCGGCGACAGCACGGCCGCCGTCTGCCAGACGTTGGCGCTGTCGAGGTATTGCACCAGATAGTCGTTGTCGTTGTCGGCCTGGATCACCAGCTGGTTGACCAGCGATTTGTGGTTCAGCGTCACCGTGACAGTGTCGACGCCGTAGTCGCCGGTCCAGAACACCGTGCCAACGTTCCACTGCGTGCCGGTCGGCAGGAACACGCCGTCCGTGACGGTGGACGCATCGGCCAGCGAGCTGCCGCCCCAGCCGCCGCTGTCGCCAAAGCCGGCGGTGGCGGACAAGGTCACCGCGCCATTCAGCGCCACATTGGTATCGGCCAGCGCGCCACCAGCCAGCCCCAGCAAAGCCAAGGCGATTGCGAGTCTTTTCATTACGGTCCCCTTTAATATAAAAATTATAATGTTCAACCAGTTTAACTCAGCAGTAAGCGGCGTAGCGCACGATTGCGAGCGGCCGCACCGGGCTGCGGCGCGCAGGATAATTTTTCAGATTGTATAAAATATCCAAAATCGGTATGATGCTCACACCCTCTAACGCAGCCCGAAGGAACCACCATGAGCGACAATATTTTCACCGGCACCATCCCGGCCCTGATGACGCCTTGCAAAGCCGACCGCACGCCCGACTACGACGCGCTGGTCAAAAAAGGCCGTGAACTGATCGATGCGGGCATGAGCGCCGTGGTGTATTGCGGCTCCATGGGCGACTGGCCGCTGCTGAGCGAAGCGCAGCGTCAGGAAGGCGTGGCGCGCCTGGTGGCGGCCGGCGTGCCAACCATCGTCGGCACCGGCGCCGTGAACTCGAAAGAAGCGGTGTCGCACGCCGCGCACGCGGCCAAGGTCGGTGCGCACGGCCTGATGGTGATTCCGCGCCTGCTGTCGCGCGGCTCTTCGCCGGCGGCGCAGAAAGCCCACTTCTCGGCCATCCTGGCAGCGGCACCGAAACTGCCGGCGGTGATCTACAACAGCCCGTACTACGGCTTCGCCACCCGCGCCGACCTGTTCTTCGAACTGCGCGCCAAACACCCTAACCTGATCGGCTTCAAGGAATTCGGCGGCGCCGCCGACCTGCGTTACGCGGCCGAGCACATCACCAGCCAGGACGACGACGTCACTCTGATGGTGGGCGTGGATACCCAGGTGTTCCATGGCTTCGTCAACTGCGGCGCCACCGGCGCCATCACCGGCATCGGCAACGCCCTGCCGCGCGAAGTGCTGCACCTGGTCGAGCTGTCGCGCAAGGCCGCCGCCGGCGATGCGGTGGCGCGCCGCCAGGCACGCGAACTGGAAGCCGCGCTGCTGGTGTTGTCCTCGTTTGACGAAGGCACCGACCTGGTGCTGTTCTACAAATACCTGATGGTGCTGAACGGCGACACCGAGTACACCCTGCACTTCAACGAAACCGACGCCCTGAGCGCCAGCCAGCGCCGCTACGCTGAAACGCAATACGCGCTGTTCCGCAGCTGGTACGCCAACTGGTCGAAAGAAGTGGCCGCGTGAAGGGATTCGCCGTCACCACGGTAGCGGAGCAGGCGGCCGACGCGCTGCGCCGCAAGATCATGTCGGGCGAATTGCCGGAAGGCGTTTCGCTGCGGCAGGATGCGCTCGCCGCCGAATTCGGCATCAGCCGGATTCCGGTGCGCGAGGCGCTGGTGCAGCTGGAAGGCGAAGGGCTGGTGAAAATCGTGCCGCACAAGGGCGCGGTGGTGTCCGGTTTGTCGATTGAAGAGATCAACGAACTGTTCATGCTGCGCAGCTTGCTGGAGCCGCTGCTGTTGAAAAAGTCCGCGCCCAAGCTGACGGCGGAAGACTACGCCGAACTCGATGCCATTCTGGCGGAATACAAGGTGGAGCTGCACGCCCAGCACACCACCCGCTGGGGCGAGCTGAACACGCGTCTGCACGACGTGCTGCTGTCGCGCGCCGAGCAACCACGCACCGCCGCCATCGTCGCCACTCTGCTGCAACAAACCGACCGCTACACCCGCATGCAGTTGTCGTTAAGCGCCGACAGCATTCGTCAGGCGCAGCAAGAGCACGAAGAGCTGGTGCAACTGTGCCGCAGCGGCGACGTGCGCGGCGGCGCCGCACTGTTGAAGCGTCACATCGAACACGCCAGCAAGGATCTGGAACAATTTATTATGTCGCAGCGGCGGGCGTCGAAATAAATTGTCGATTTCATGCGCCTCCGTTCGTCGTGAGAAGGTAAGACCCAACTTTTCAACGTGGAGGCGTCATGAACAAACAAATCATCTTCAACCTGCCGGTCAAAGACCTGGAAAAATCCAAGGCCTTCTTCGCCAGCCTCGGCTTTACTTTCAATGCGCAATACAGCAGTGACAAAGCGGCCTTCATGGAAATCGTCGAGGGCAGCATCCGCGCCATGCTGATGGACGAGGACTTCTTCTACTCTTTCATCAACAAGCCGGTGGTGAACGCAAAAGAAGCCAACGAAGTCATCATCTGCCTGAGCTGCGAAACCCGCGAAGAACTCGACAGCCTGATCGCCAAAGCCACCGCCGCCGGCGCCCGCATCCCCCACCCGCCCGAAGACCACGGCTTCATGTACGACCAGGGCTTCGAAGACCTCGACGGGCATCTATGGAATCTGGTGTGGACGGATCCCACAGGTGCCGCTTAAGCAAACTGTTTAAAGTCCGGTTTGCGCTTCTGGAAGAAGGCCATGAAGGCTTCGCGGGCTTCGGGGGCGGAGAGCATTTTGCCGAAGTGGATGTTCTCGGCGGCGATGGCTTCGCTCACCGGGCCTCTGCGCGCGGCTTTCATCAGCTCTTTCGTGACGCGGATCGAGCTCGCCGGCAGCGCCACCAGTTTGGCCGCCTGGCCTTCGGCAAACGCACGCAGTTCATCCACCGGGAGCACTTTCGATACCAGCCCCATGTCCAGCGCTTCTTGCGCGCCAAACGCTTCACCCAGCATCAGCTTCTCGGCCGCGCGCGGGTAGCCGGCAATCTGGGTCAGCAGCAGGCTGGAGGCGAATTCCGGGCACAGGCCCAGCTGTACGAATGGCATCGAGAATTTGGCGTTGTCGGCCGCGTACACCAGGTCGCAGTGCATCAGCAGCGTGGTGCCGATGCCGACGGCATTGCCCGATACCGCTGCCACCACCGGCTTGGTCGAACCGCTCAACGCCATCATGAATTTGTAGACGGAGCGGTCTTCAATCGCGCCACTCGATGGCGCGTTTTTCATGAAGTCCTCCAGGTCGTTGCCAGCGGTGAAAATCTCCGGCTTGCCGGCGATCAGGATGGCGCGCACGTCGGTGTTGCCTTCGGCGTCGTTCAGGGCATCGGCCATGGACTGGTACATCGCGGCGGTAATCGCGTTTTTGCGCTCGGGACGGTTGAATTCCAGGGTCAGGATGCCGTCGTGAATGCTGCTCAAAATTTCCATGTGTGTCTCCAAAATGAAAGGGCGCCGCAGCGCCCTTTTTATCGCGATGTCGTGATTACACGCGCTCGATGATGCCTGCCGCGCCCATGCCTGCACCGACGCACATGGTGACCATGCCGTATTTCAGGTTGTTGCGACGCAGTGCGTGCACCACGGTCGCCGCGCGGATGGCGCCGGTTGCGCCCAGCGGGTGGCCCAGTGCAATCGCGCCGCCCATCGGGTTGACCTTGGCGGTATCCAGGCCCAGATCGCGGATCACGGCCAGTGCCTGCGCGGCAAACGCTTCGTTCAGTTCGATCCAGTCCAGTTGGTCCTGGGTGATGCCGGCGGCTTTGCAAGCCTCTGGAATCGCGAATTTAGGACCAATGCCCATGATCTCTGGCGGCACGCCTTTGACAGCGAACGACGAGAACTTGGCCAGCGGTGTCAGGTTGTGTTCTTTCAGGATCTTCTCCGACACCACCAGCAGCGCGCCGGCGCCGTCCGACATCTGCGAGCTGTTACCGGCAGTGACCGAACCTTTGGCGGCGAACACTGGCTTCAGCTTGCCCAGGGTTTCCATCGAGGTTTCCGGACGCGCGCCTTCGTCGGTGTCGACGGTGCGGGTTTTCACTTTGATCTCGCCGCTGGCCAGGTCTGGCGTGCGGGTGATGATTTCCACTGGCGTGGTTTCGTCCTTGAAGAAACCAGCCTGCTGCGCGGCGATGGCGCGGCGGTGCGACTCAACCGAGAACGCATCCTGGTCTTCACGCGACACTTTCCACTGCTCGGCCACTTTTTCAGCGGTCAGGCCCATGCCGTAAGCCATGCCGACGTTTTCGTCGGTGAACATATTCATGTTCATCGATGGCTTGATGCCCATCATCGGCACCATCGACATCGACTCAACGCCGCCTGCCAGCATGACATCGGCTTCGCCCACGCGGATGCGGTCAGCCGCCATGGCCAGGGCGGTGATGCCCGAAGCACAGTAGCGGTTGACGGTCACGCCGCCGACAGTGCGCGGCAGACCAGCCAGCAGCACCGATTGACGGGCGATGTTGAAGCCCTGTTCCGCCTCAGGGAACGAGCAGCCGATGATGGCGTCGGTGATCAGCGCCGGGTCCAGGCCAGGCGCTTGCGCCAGTGCCGACTGGATCACCTTGACCAGCAGGTCGTCCGGGCGGGTTTTGTTGAACATGCCGCGCGGCGCTTTGCCGATAGGAGTACGGGTAGCGGCGACGATGTATGCGTCTTGAACTTGTTTGCTCATTGTCTTATTCCTTAGTTGCGGACTGGCTTACCGGTTTGCAGCATGCCCATGATGCGTTCCTGGGTTTTCGGATGGTTCAGCAGCTCCAGGAAGGCTTTACGCTCCATGTCCAGCAGCCACTGCTCGCTCACGAACGAACCCTGATCGATGTCGCCACCGCTCACGATTTCAGCGATCATGTCGCCCAGCTTGAAGTCGTGGGCCGAGATGAAACCGCCGTCGCGCATGTTGACCAGTTGGGCCTTGATGGTGGCCCAGCCGTAGCGGCCGGTCACTTGCACCGGCGCCTTCAACGGCGCGCGGTAGCCCTTGTCGAACATGGCGCGTGCTTCGGTCTTGGCCACGTGCAGCAGTTCGTACGGGTTGAACACGATCACGTCGTCTTCTTTCAGGTAACCCATGGCTTGTGCTTCCAGAGCCGATTTCGACACGTTCGCGGTCGCCGCATTGGTGAAGCCGGTTTTCAGGAATTGCAGGATGTCGTTGCCCTTGGATTCTTTGTAAGCGCGCTGTGCCGCTTCCTTCAGGCCGCCGCCGGCAGGAATCAGGCCCACGCCCACCTCCACCAGACCGATGTACGACTCGATCGAGGCAACGCGCTTCGATGCGTGCAGCGCCATTTCGCAGCCGCCGCCCAGTGCCAGGCCAGCCACCGCTGCCACCACCGGCACGTTCGAATATTTCATCGCCATGAAGGTGTCTTGCAGTTCGCGGATGATCGGGTCGACCGCTTTGGCGCCGCCGCTCATGAAGGCAGGCAGGGCCGATTGCAGGTCGGCGCCGGCCGAGAAGGCGCCGCCATCGGCCGCGTCCGCGCTCCAGATCACCAGGCCTTTGAAGTTTTTCTCCGCTTCGGCCAGGGCTTTCTTGAAGCCGGCGATCACGCCCGGGCTGATCACGTGCATCTTGGTTTTCAGCGAGATCACCAGCACGTCGTCGCCCGAGTGCCACAGGCGTACGTCGTCGTCTTCGTGCACGGTGGTGCCGGCTTTGCGGCCATCCAGCTCGCCCGAGCCCAGTACCGGTGCGCGGAATTCCTGGCGCTTGTACACGGCCAGATCCGAACGCGGCACGAACGATTTCGAGACTGCCGACCACGAACCTTCAGGGGTGTGTACGCCGCCTTTTTCAGCCACAGGGCCTTCGAACACCCATGCTGGCAGCGGTGCGTTGCACAGCGCGTGGCCGGCTTCGATGTCTTCTTTCACCCACTGGGCCACCTGGGTCCAGCCGGAGGCTTGCCAGGTCTCAAACGGACCAACGTTCCAGCCGAAGCCCCAACGCATTGCGAAGTCGATATCGCGCGCGTTGTCGGCGATGCTTTCCAGATGCACGGCGATGTAGTGGAAGGCGTCGCGGAAGATCGCCCACAGGAATTGCGCTTGCGGGTTGGTCGATTCGCGCATGGCCTTCATCTTCTTGACCGGATCCTTTTCTTTCAGGATGCGCGCCACGATGTCGGCTGCCTTGGCGCCGCCGGCGACGTATTCACCGGTAGCGAAGTCCAGGCGTTGGATTTCCTTGCCTACTTTTTTGTAGAAGCCGGCGCCGGTCTTCTGGCCCAATGCGCCCTTCTCTACCAGCTTGGCCAGCACGGCAGGGGTTTTGTAGACGGCTGCGAACGGATCGTTCGGCAGGTAGTCCTGCATGGTCTTGATGACGTGACCCATGGTGTCCAGGCCGACCACGTCCGCGGTGCGGAAGGTGCCCGACTTGGCGCGGCCCAGCTTGGCGCCGGTCAGGTCGTCGACCACGTCCACCGACAGGCCGAACTTCTCGGCTTCGTGCACGATGGCCAGGATGCCGAACACGCCCACGCGGTTGGCGATGAAGTTAGGCGTGTCCTTGGCGCGTACCACGCCCTTGCCCAAGGTCGAGGTCAGGAAGCCTTCCAGCTGGTCGCTGATTTCCGGCTTGGTGTCCGGGGTCGGGATGATTTCCACCAGGTGCATGTAGCGCGGTGGGTTGAAGAAGTGCACGCCGCAGAAGCGCGATTTCAGGTCCGCATCGAAGCCTTCGGCCAGCTTGCCGATCGACAGGCCCGAGGTGTTCGAGGCGAAGATGGCGTTAGCCGAAATATGCGGAGCGACCTTCTTGTACAGGTCGTGCTTCCAGTCCAGGCGCTCGGCGATGGCTTCGATGATCAGGTCGCACTCGGCCAGCTTGGCCAGGTCGTCTTCGTAATTGGCGACTTCGATCAGCGCCGCGTGTTCCTTGTTGCCCAGCGGTGCAGGCGACAGTTTCTTCAGATTCTCGATGGCCTTCAGAACGATGCCGTTCTTGGGCGTGCCCTCTTTTCCAGGCAGGTCGAACAGCACCACAGGCACTTTGGCGTTGACGCAGTGGGCGGCAATCTGCGCGCCCATCACGCCGGCGCCCAGCACGGCTACTTTTTTAACGATGAAATTGGTCATGTCGTTTCCTCTGGTTGCTTAGAACAGGTCGGCGTCGAGTGCCATCAGGTTGGCGGAGCCCGAGCGCGCCTGACGGATCAGGGTGGCGGTTTCTGGTTGCAGGCGGGCGAAGTAGAAGCGCGCGGTGGCCAGTTTCGATTTGTAGAAGGTATCGCCGCTGTCTTCTTTTTCCAGCGCGATCTGCGCCATGCGGGCGAAGAAGTACGAGTACACCAGGTGGCCCACAACGCGCAGGTAAGGCACGGCGGCAGCGCCCACTTCGTCGGCGTTCTGGAAGGCTTTCATGCCGATTTCCATGGTCAGCTTGGTGACTTTGTCGCCCAGGTCGCCCAGCGGGGTGATGAACTCGGACATTTTTTCGTCCAGGCCGTTTTCTTCGACGTAGGATTTGATCTTCTCGCCGAACTTGCGCAGCTTGGCGCCGTTGTCGCCCAGGATCTTACGGCCCAGCAGGTCCAGCGACTGCACGGTGTTGGTGCCTTCGTAGATCAGGTTGATACGCGCGTCGCGCACATACTGCTCCATGCCCCACTCGCTGATGTAGCCGTGGCCGCCGTACACCTGCATCGCTTCCGAGGTGGCGATCCACGCGTTGTCGGTGATGAAGGCCTTGATGATCGGGGTCAGCAGCGCGACTTCGTCGGCGGCTTCTTTACGCACATCTTCGTCCGGGTGGTTCAGTTCGCGGTCGATTTGCAGCGCGACGTAGGAGGTGAAAGCGCGCGCGCCTTCGGCGTAGGCCTTGCCGGTCAACAGCATGCGGCGCACGTCCGGGTGCACGATGATCGGGTCGGCTGGTTTATCAGGTGCTTTAGGGCCGGTCAGCGAACGCATCTGGATGCGGTCTTTGGCATAGATCAGCGCGTTCTGGTAAGCGACTTCGGTCAGGCCCAGCGATTGCATGCCCACGCCCAGACGGGCGGCGTTCATGAACACGAACATGGCTTGCAAACCTTTGTTCGGCTGGCCGATGATCCAGCCACGGGCGCCGTCCAGGTTCATCTGGCAGGTCGAGTTGCCGTGGATGCCCATTTTTTCTTCGATGGCGCCGCAGAAGATTGGATTGCGTTCGCCGATCGAGCCATCCGCGTTCGGCAGGAATTTCGGCACCAGGAACAGCGAGATGCCTTTCGAGCCTTCAGGCGCATCAGGCACACGTGCCAGCACCAGGTGCAGGATGTTTTCCGACATATCGTGCTCGCCGGCCGAGATGAAGATCTTGTTGCCGGTGATCAGCCACGAGCCGTCAGCCTGTGGCAGCGCTTTCGAGCGCAGCATGCCCAGGTCGGTGCCGCAGTGCGGTTCGGTCAGGCACATGGTGCCGGTCCACTCGCCCGATACCAGCTTAGGCAGGTACAGTTTTTTCTGTTCGTCGGTGCCGTGTTCTTTCAGGCACTCGTAGGCGCCGTGCGACAGGCCCGGGTACATGGTCCATGCCTGGTTGGCCGAGTTCAGCATTTCGTAGAACGAGTTGTTCATCACCACCGGCAGGCCCTGGCCGCCGTATTCCGGATCGCAGGCCAGCGCTGCCCAGCCGCCTTCAACGTACTGCTTGTAGGCTTCCTTGAAGCCTTTCGGAGTGGTCACGGTGCTGGTGGCCGCGTCGTGCTTGCAGCCTTCGCGGTCGCCGGAATGGTTCAGCGGGAACAGCACTTCCGAGGTGAACTTACCGCCCTCTTCCAGCACTTGATTGATGATGTCGGCATCGATTTCCGCGTGTTTCGGCAGCGCCTTCAGTTCGTCTTCCACTTTCAGCAGCTCGTGCAGAACAAACTGCATATCCCGGATTGGCGCGACGTATTGACCCATGATTTTCTCCTGATGACTACTTTTGAATGTTTGAATGAATTAAACTTGTGCGACCACCGCTGCCGGCGATTGCGGATTGCGATACGTCTCGATCAAGCGCTCGAAGCCCTTGCCGGCGCGTTCCAAGCTACCCGGGATGCGCAGGAAACGCGCATCGTGGTGCAGGGCCAGGATCAGGCCGTACATCTCGTACACCAGCTGTTGCGGATCGGTGTCGGCTTTCAGGTCGCCGCATTCCACCGACTGCTTCACGCAGCGCAGCAGAGCGCCCTGCCATGCGCCGACCATCGCCATCAGCTCTTCGCGGATCGGACCTGGACGGTCGTCATACTCCACGGCGCCGCTGATGTAGATGCAGCCCGAGGCCACTTCCACGCTGACCCGCTTGACCCAACGCGCAAACATCGCCTGCAGACGCTGGATGCCGCGCGGCTCCTTCACGCTGGGGAAGAACACTTCCTGCTCGAAGCGGTGGTGATACAGCTTCAGTACTTCCAACTGCAAATCCTCACGCGACCCGAAGTGCGCAAACACGCCGGATTTGCTCATGTTCATCTTATCCGCGAGCAAACCGATGGTCAGGCCTTCCAGACCATCGCGACTGGCCAGATCCAGGGCCACATCGAGGATTGCCGCGCGGGTTAACTCGCCTTTGCGCATAAATTTAGTTGAGGTATTAATAAGATTACATCCCTGAGTAAAAGGTCATGGAGGAGAAAAGATTATTCTGCTCCAGTTAAATTTACTCTGTGTGAAAAGAATTGCGAACGCTCGTACTATTATCCACTTAAGAGTGAATGTCAAACAGTACTGTTAGAGGTGGCGTTCTATTGCTGCAAAGCAGCAATGCAGGAGGGGAATTTCGCTTAGAGTTTGTCCAACTCGCGACGGTCGCGCTTGGTGGGGCGGCCTTTGATGGTGCTGCCCGGTTCGCGGTACAGGCGGCGGTTTTCGGCCATGGCGGCGCGGCGGGCAACGCTGACATCGGTCTCTTCGTACAGATTGCGGGCCACGGTGGCCGGGCCGCGCACGTCGGACAGGCCCATGACGTCGACTTCCCACTGGTCGGAGCCGTTGTCGATTTCCAGCACGTCGCCGATCTTGACGTTGCGCGCCGGCTTGGCGCGGTCGCCATTGACGATCACCCGGCCCAGCGAGATGGCGTCGGTGGCCAGCGAACGGGTCTTGAAGAAGCGCGCTGCCCACAGCCATTTATCCAGTCGTACACCGTCGCTCACGCGTATTTCTCCACGGCGAATACCCGCATCAATAATTTATAAAAGACAAACGCAATCTCATAGCCGACGCGGCGCGCCACGCCCACATGCTCGAAGTCGGCGTAGGTGATGACCTTGCCATCGGCAATGGCACCCTCGATGTGGCGCCGCAGGCTATGCGCGAACGCCGCATCCTTGATCACCACATTGGCCTCCTGGTTGAGGAACAGGCTCAGGCCGTCGACATTGCTGGAGCCGACCGTGGCCCAGTCGTCGTCGATCACCGCCACCTTGGCGTGCAATTGCGTCTTGTGATATTCCACCACTTTGACGCCTGCCGCAAGCAGCTTTGGATAGAAAGAGTGCGCCACCGCATCCTGCAGCCAGATCTCGCCGACGCCGATCAGCAGCACCACCTCGACTCCGCGCTCGGCGGCCGCGGCCAGCGCGCGGCGGAACTTGCGGCCCGGCGCGAAATACGGATTGGCCAGCAGCACGCTCTTGCGCGCGCGCCCCAGCGCCTGCAGGTAGGCGCGCTGTATCGTGCGGCGGTTGCGCAGGTTGTCGCGCACCACGAAGCCGGCTTGCACGGCGTGCTGGGCGGCGATCTTCTGCACCTTGCGCATGTCGCGGTAGAGGCCGATCCGCTTGATGATGCCGAGCTTGCCCAGGCGGCGCCACTGCGTCACCGCCTCCAGCTGGATATCGGCCACCAGCGGGCCGCGCACCTGCACCGCGAAATCCCAGCGCGGCGCCGACAGCGGCTTGCTGTGATCGTAATCGCAGAACATATCGTCGTTGATGTTGATGCCGCCGACATAGGCCACCTCGCGGTCCACCACACAAATCTTGCGGTGCGTGCGGGTCACGCCGCGGCGGAACCAGGGATTGAACATGCGGTGCTCGACGCCGCCGGCGATCAGCTGCTCGTGCATGCTGCTGATCTGGCGATGGCCGGTGCCCCACCAGTCGGTAATCATGCGTACCTGCACGCCGCGCCGTGCCGCGCCGATCAATGCGGCCAGCACCTTCTGGCCGGTGTCGTCGCCGGCGAAAATATAGGTCTCGAAATAGACTTCGTACTGGGCGGCCTCAATGGCGGCGATCAGCGCCGGAAAATAATCGGTGCCGGTGTGCAGCAATTTGACGTCGTTATCGGCTAAAAAATTAACGGTACGCATTGCCCGATTTTAACCTCGTGTGGTGAAATAGGGTGCATTTCAAAGAACAAGTCTAAATTCACACGCCGGCCTTTCCCAATCCGGTCGCCGTGTTCGTCGACCGCGAGCGCGCCTTCCTCTTCAACAGCTGGGACGACCTGACCCGGCACTGCGGCGGCATCTCGCTGGGCAATACCTTTGGCGCGGAGTTCGCGCACTACGCCGCCAGCCATCTACGGCTGGAGGAAGCCGGCACTGCCGAGACCAATTTTCGCAAGCTGGGCTCGGGCGCATTGACTATTTCGTGGTCGGCCTGTTCACCGGTGAAACCTACCTCGCGCGGCACAACCTCGGCGCCCGCTTCGTGGCGATGCGGCCTTTTCTGACAGAAGACAAGAATTATTTTGCCTTCGCCAAAGCCAGTCCCTGCGTTAAATACCACGAGGCCTTTGAAGCCAGGCTTAAGGAACTGGTGGCCAACAAGGCCAATATCGCCATGCTGGGCGCCAGCCTGCAACGGTTCGAAATCAAACTCGACAGCGCGACCCTGAGCCGCAAGTAGTCAGGCCAGCGTCAGGCTCGCCACGATGGGCGCATGGTCGGACAACTTGGCCCATAAGCTGCCGTGCATCACCTGCGCCGTCTCCACCTTGAAACCGCGCACGTAAATGCGGTCGAGGCGGAAGAACGGCAAGCCGGCCGGGAACGTGCGGGCCGGCGCGAGGCTGCCGTTGCGGCGCAGCTTGCGCAGGATATCGTCAAGCGCGGAATTGCCGCCAATTTCATCGAAAGCCTCGACTACGCCGAGCGCGTTGCGCAGCTCGTCGCTGAGGGTGTTGCGCCAGTCGTTGAAATCGCCGGCAATGACCACCGGCTCGCCATTGGGTGCGGACTCGCGCACGGCCGAGATCAGCGCCTGCGCCTGGCGCCGCCGGCTGCCCTCGAACAGGCCAAGATGCACCACATAACAATGCACCGGGCCGCCCGGCGTCTGCAGCACGCAGTGCAGGATGCCGCGCTGTTCGTAGGCATGGTCGGACACATCGTGGTTGGCCTGGTTGGCGATGGGGAAAGCGCTCAGCAGCGCATTGCCGTGATGGCCGTGATCATAGACCGCATTCATGCCGTAGGCCGCATGCAGGTGGCGCGACTCGCCGGCAAAAAACTCGTGCTGCGCCGCAGCGGGCCAATGCTTGTGTCCGAAATGCTCGGCGCCGTATTTGGCTGCTTTGAGATCGTGTTTTCCCTGCACCTCTTGTAAAAAAACCACATCGGCATCAAACATGCCGATAGCCTGCTTGAGCGCCAGCACGCGCGGCTCCGCGCGAATGGCGGACACGCCCTTGTGGATATTGTAGGTGGCAACGCGGATCTTCATGGCCCCATTTTACTCCCGAGACCGTCCATCCCGGAGTGCGCAACCGCACATTAGCCAATCCGGGGTCATAGCCAATCCGGGGTCAGGTCCGTCATTTCTACACGAGCTCAGCCGAGTACGGCTGAGCTCGTGTAGAAATGACGGACCTGACCCCGGATTTAGATTTGATGGGGTAGCTGCAGGATGGCTTCGGCGTTGGAGGGGGAGAAGCACCGGTCGGCGGCCTCAAGATAAGGCAGCCAGATGTGGTTGACGTGTTCGCGCGGGCTCAGGGTGATGGCGATGTCGCGCGGGACTTCGACGCTGAAGACGTGCTCGGTATTTTCCGTCACGCCCGGCGCATAGCGGTGGCGCCAGACCGGATAAATGGTGTAGACGTTGGACAGCTGCCAGTCGCGCAGCACGATGTGGCGGCCGTCGGCGACGATGCCGGTTTCCTCGAACAGTTCGCGCGTGGCGGTGGTGAGCAGCGGCTCGTCCAGCGCGTCCAGGGAACCGGTCACCGACTGCCAGAAACCGGGCTTGTCGGCGCGCTCGATCAGCAGCACTTGCAGGTCGGCGCTGTGGATCACCACCAGCACCGATTCAGGAATCTTGTAAGGCTTCATAGACACACAAAAGAAAAGGCGCCGCAGCGCCTTTTCTTAGCAGGACAGATTAGCCAGCCACTTTCGGCTCGGCCGCACGCAGACGGATGTGCAGTTCGCGCAGTTGCTTCTCGTCGACTTCCGACGGCGCGTGGGTCAGCAGATCCTGCGCGCGCTGGGTTTTCGGGAAGGCGATCACGTCGCGGATCGAATCGGACTTGGTCATCAGGGTCACGATACGGTCCAGACCAAACGCCAGGCCGCCGTGCGGCGGCGCGCCGTACTGCAGCGCGTCCAGCAGGAAGCCGAATTTCAGGCGCGCTTCGTCGGCGTCGATCTTCAGCGCGCGGAACACTTTCGACTGCACTTCCTCGCGGTGGATACGGATCGAACCGCCGCCCAGTTCCCAGCCGTTCAGCACCATGTCGTAGGCCTTGGCGATGCAGGCGCCCGGATTGGTTTCCAGCATGTCTTCGTGGCCGTCCTTTGGCGCGGTGAACGGGTGGTGGGTCGCGGTCCAGCGGTCGGCTTCCTCGTCGTACTCGAACATCGGGAAGTCCACCACCCACAGCGGCGACCAGACGTCGTCGAACAGGCCGGCGGCTTTGCCGAATTCCGAGTGGCCGATCTTCACGCGCAGCGCGCCGATGGCATCGTTCACCACCTTGGCTTTGTCCGCGCCGAAGAAGATCAGGTCGCCGTCTTCGGCGCCGGTCAGTTCCAGCACCTTGGCCAGCGCGGCGTCGTGCAGGTTCTTGACGATGGGCGATTGCAGGCCGTCGCGGCCCTTGGCTTTCTCGTTGACCTTGATGTAAGCCAGGCCCTTGGCGCCGTAGATGGCGACGAACTGGGTGTAGGCATCGATTTCCGAACGCGGCATGTCGGCGCCTTTCGGCACGCGCAGGCCAACCACACGGCCGTTAGGCATGTTGGCGGCGCCCGAGAACACTTTGAAGTCGACGTCTTTCATCACGTCGGTCAGTTCGGTGAACTTCAGCTTGACGCGCATGTCCGGCTTGTCCGAGCCGTAGCTGCCCATGGCTTCGGCGAAGTCCATCACCGGGAATGGGTCAGGCAGGTCGACCGACATGGTGTTCTTGAACACTTTGCGGATCATGTCTTCGAACAGGTCGCGGATTTCCTGTTCGTTCAGGAACGAGGTTTCGCAGTCGATCTGGGTGAATTCCGGCTGGCGGTCGGCGCGCAGGTCTTCGTCGCGGAAGCACTTGGTGATCTGGTAGTAGCGGTCGAAGTTGGCCACCATCAGCAGTTGCTTGAACAGCTGCGGCGATTGCGGCAGGGCGAAGAAGTTACCGGCGTTCACACGCGACGGCACCAGGTAGTCGCGCGCGCCTTCCGGGGTCGACTTGGTCAGCATCGGGGTTTCGATATCGATGAAGCCCAGTTCGTCCAGATACTTGCGCACTTCCATCGTGACCTTGTAGCGCAGGCGCAGATTGTTCTGCATCTGTGGACGACGCAGGTCCAGCACGCGGTGGGTCAGGCGGGTGGTTTCCGACAGGTTGTCGTCGTCCAGCTGGAACGGCACGGCGACCGAGGCGTTCAACACTTCCAGCTCGGAGCAGATCACTTCGATCTTGCCCGATTTCAGGTTGGCGTTGACGGTGCCGGCCAGGCGGTCCTTGACCACGCCGGTCACGCGCAGGCAGAACTCGTTACGCACGGCTTCGGCGGCCTTGAAGACTTCAGCCTGCTCCGGATTGCACACTACCTGCACCAGGCCTTCGCGGTCGCGCAGGTCGATGAAGATCACGCCGCCGTGGTCGCGGCGACGGTGTACCCAGCCGCACAGGCTGACGGTTTGGCCAAGCAGCGCTTCAGTGGTGAGGCCGCAGTAGTGAGTACGCATTGAGGACATGTTTATTTCTCGGTTCAGGTTAAGTTACTCAGTTAATCTTGGTGGTTTCAACGGCTTTGGGCGCATCTTCCGGCGCCACCACACCCATCGAAACGATGTACTTCAGGGCCGCATCGACCGACATATCGAGCTCGACCACATCCTTCTTCGCCATCATCAGGAAAAAGCCCGAGGTCGGATTAGGCGTGGTCGGCACGTACACGCTGACGTATTCGCCGACCAGGTGATTCTTCACATCCCCGCCCGGCGTGCCGGTCAGGAAGGCGATGGTCCATGAATTCTGGTGCGGATACGGGATCAGCACCGCCTTGCGGAAGGCATTGCCGGACGACGAAAACAGCGTGTCCGAGACCTGCTTGACGCTCGAATACAGCGAGCTGACCACCGGAATCCGGGTCAGCAACTTTTCCCACAGCTTGACCACGTAGTTGCCGACCAGGTTGTTGGTCAGCAGACCGGTCAGGAACACGATGACGATGGTCAGCAACGTGCCCAGGCCGGGGATATCGAAGCCGATAAACGTGCGCGGCTGCCAGCGTTCCGGCACGAACAGCAGCGACTGGTCCATGGTGCTGATCACCAGGTTCAGCACCCAGGCGGTGATCGCCAGCGGCACCAGAATCAGCAGGCCGGTAATGAAGTATTTACGCATCGATGTCCTTCGTGGTGGATGGGATCGCTTCAGTTGTCGCTGGAACCGCCCGCTGGCGCGGGGGCAGGCGCCGGTGCGGCCGCTGCTGCGCTGTCCGCCTTGGCCGGACCGGTGGCAGTGCCGGTGGCCGGCGGCGTGCCGCCACGGAAATCGGTCACATACCAGCCCGAGCCTTTCAGCTGGAAGCCGGCCGCGGTCACTTGCTTCTTAAACGACTCCTTGCCGCACTCCGGACAAACAGTCAGCTGCGGGTCGGAAATTTTTTGCAAAACATCCTTGGCAAAACCACATGCCTCGCAGCGGTACGCGTAGATCGGCATCAATTACTCCGCAAAAATCATCAAAACCCTGAATTATAAAGCCTTTTGCCAGCCGCCTGATTGTTTCCTGTGGTCACGGCTTTTCCGCCCATCGTTTTCATAGCAAAAATCAATTCGCGCTTGGTCACGGGGCATGATTTAATTACATCCAACAAGCGACCATTTCCCCATCCCCGAATCGCCGCCGCGTTCGCCATCAATGAGCTACGGCCTCGCCAGGCGCCACGAACTGCCTGGCTATTACAAAACCATGCGGAGCTGTCATGAAACGGCTTACTTCCCGGCTTACTTCTCTTGCGCTGCTGGCCGCCGCCCTGAGCGCCGGACCAGCCTCGGCCATGCGGACGGCCGACCATCTGGACGCTGACCAGCGCGGCCAGGTCACTTTGCCCGTCAGGCACGCTATCGCCGCCGTCACCCTGCCGGCGCCACCGGAAGCCGCGCCTGCCGACGACAACCAGTTGCCCACCCAGGAACAACAAGCCCGTGCGGCCGCGACCACGCCGGTCGCCAGCCCGGTGCCGGAACCGTCCGGATGGATCATGGTGGCTTGCGGCCTGCTGCTGTTGTTGCTGTCGCCCTACAGCGGCGACGAGGATGCGATCACGCCGGAGCCGCCGCGCCATTCATAAGCGGCGCCACACCATCCAGCGCTCCTTGCCGGCAAACACCGGTATCGAATCGCCGACCGCCCGATCGTCGATGCAGACGAAATCCGTTTGCAGCAAGGCGTCCAGCTGCGCGCGGGCGATGCCGAACGGCGGCCCCTTGGGCGCTTCGTCAAAGAAAAAGTAACCGGCCAGCAGCGCGCCCGGCGCCAGCAGCTGCGCCCAGCGCGCCGCCACTTGCGGCCACATGGCGCGTGGCATGGCGCACAGGAAGGCGCGCTCATAGATCAATTGCAGCGGCGCGGCCGGCTGCCATTGGAAAAAGTCCGCCTGCACCACGCGCGCCGCGTAGTCGCCGGCCGCCCGCCGGCCTTGCGCCACGGCGGCCGGGGAAAAATCGATGGCGGTGGCGTCCCAGCCCCGCCCGGCCAGGAAGGCCAGTTCGTAGGCCGAGCCGCAGCCCGGGATCAGGGTGGTCAGCGGTTCATGCGCAGCGGCGAAATCGCGCAAGGCTTGCGGCACGCCGCCCGCATCCCAGGGCGTGAAGTTGCGCTCGAAGCGTTCATCCCAGAACGCCGGCGAGCGTGGATCGCGCTGCTGGAAATCCGCCATGACGCTCAGTGCCAGCGCAGATAACACTGGAAGCCGAGCACACCCAGCGCAAACGCGCCGGCGGCGTAGATCACCAAACTCAGCAAGCGGTTGGTGCGCTGCTGTTCGTTGATCAGCACTTTGATCAGCTCGGTGTTATCGGCCGGCTTGTCGGCCTGCCGCTCCAGCGCCTGATGCACCAGCCGCGGCAGCTGCGGGAAGATGTGGGCGTAGCGCGGCGCCTCGGCTTTCAGGCGCTGCATGAAGCCTTTCATGCCAACCTGCTCGGCCATCCAGTTTTCCAGATAGGGCTTGGCGGTCTTCCACAGGTCGAGGTCGGGATCGAGCTGGCGGCCCAGGCCTTCGATATTCAGCAGCGTCTTTTGCAGCAGCACCAGCTGCGGCTGCACTTCCACGTTGAAGCGGCGCGAGGTCTGGAACAGGCGCAGCAGGATCTGGCCGAAGGAGATGTCTTTCAGCGGCCGGTCGAAGATGGGCTCGCAGCAGGCGCGCACCGCCGATTCCAGCTCGTCGACGCGGGTTTCCCTGGGCGCCCAGCCCGATTCGATGTGGGCCTCGGCCACGCGCTTGTAATCGCGGCGGAAGAAGGCCAGGAAATTCTGCGACAGGTAATCCTTGTCGAAATCGTTGAGGGTGCCGACGATGCCGAAGTCCAGCGCGATATAGCGGCCGAAGGTTTCCGGCTCGACCGACACGAGGATATTCCCCGGGTGCATATCCGCATGGAAAAAGCCGTCACGGAACACCTGGGTGAAGAAGATTTCCACGCCATCGCTGGACAGCTTTTTCAGGTCGACGCCGGCCTGTTCCAGCCGGTCGATCTGCGACACCGGGATGCCGTGCATGCGCTCCATCACGATCACGCTGGACGAGCAATAATCCCAGTACATTTCCGGCACCAGCAGCAGGTGCGAATCGGCGAAGTTGCGGCGCAGCTGGCTGGCGTTGGCCGCCTCGCGCATCAGGTCCAGCTCGTCGTGCAGGTATTTGTCGAACTCGGCCACCACCTCGCGCGGCTTGAGGCGCTTGCTGTCGGCCCACAGGCTGCTGATCCAGTCGGCGGCGATGTGCATCAGCGCGACATCGTCGTCGATGGATTTCTTCATGCCGGGACGCAGCACCTTGACCGCCACCTGGCGGCCATCGCGCAGCGTGGCGAAGTGCACCTGCGCGATCGAGGCCGAGGCCACCGGCGTGCGCTCGAAGGTGGCGAACAGCTCGTCCGGGTGCGCCCCCAGCGACTTGCGGATTTGCTTGATGGCCAGCTCGGTATCGAACGGCGGCACGCGGTCCTGCAGGCGCGACAGCTCTTCCACCAGGTCGGCCGGAATCAGGTCGCGCCGGGTCGACAGCACCTGGCCGAATTTGACGAAGATCGGCCCCAGCTCTTCCAGCGCCATGCGCAGGCGCTCGCCGCGCGGCGCGGACAGGTCGCGCCAGAAAAACACCGTGTCGATCAGCTTGGCGATGCGCGGCTTCTTCAGGCCGGAGATGGCAATTTCGTCGAGGCCGTAGCGCACCGAGACCCGCAGGATTTTCAGCAGGCGCAAGAATTTCAGCATTATCGTGATCCCAGTTTCTGTTCCAGTTTGGCCAGGCGCTTGGCCAGGCGCTCCACGTCATCGCGCAGGCGCGTGACGTCGGCCGAGTAGCCGTCCACCGTTTGCGGCCGCACCAGCACCTGTTTTTCGTCGAGCAGGAACTCGGCCACGTTCTCGGCCAGCTTCTGGTGGCCGGTCTTGATGGCTTCGAAGGCGGCCCTGGCGCCGGAGACGGCGCGCACGGCGGCGATCGGGCCGATCACTTTTTCCAGGTCGTGCTCGGCTTCCCAGCGCAACGTCTTGCTGAGGTTGGAAATGGCGTTGGCGAACTCCGCATCGCCCTCGATCTGCACATAGGAAAAGGCGCGGTCGCGGTTTTGCGCGATCAGCGGCAGGTCCGACAGCTTGACGCGGATGGTGACGCGGGCCGGCTCATCCGCCGCCGCCGCCTCCAGATAGCCATCGGCCGTCACGCGCAGGCGCAGCGCGGCCGAGCCGGCGTCGATGCAGGCGGTCTTGCCGGCATGGCGCTGCAATTCCTGGCGCGCCCATGGCTCCTGCGCCAGCAAATGATTGATGGCGGCGCTGGCCGGCGCCGCGGAGAAACTGCCAGGATTGAATGAAATCATGTTCTAGACGTTGAAAACAAAACCGCCCGATGACGGGCGGCCTTGATCTTACCAGTTTTACCGGTGAGCCCGGTCTGCTTACGCCAGTTGCTGGATACCGGCCAGCAGCCAGCCAGTCGAACCGTTGACCGGCTTGACCAGATTCCACACCTCGTGGAACGGTTCGGCCAGCGCGTCCGGCGCCGGCTTGATCATGCCGGTGAACTTCACGCTGGCCAGGTACTCGGTCGCGCTGGTTTCAATGCCCAGCAGCTCGGCGTCGATGCTGACCACGTCGGTGTAATCGGCCACGGTGCGCTCGCTGATCTGCATCTTCATCTCGGCAAACACTTCGGGCGTGGTGAATTCGCGGATATCGGCCACGTCGCCCTTGTCCCATGCCGCTTGCAGGCGGATGAAATTACCCTTGGCCACGCGCAGGAAGCTGGCCTGGTCGAAGTCGGCCGGCACGCCCCACTGGACGTGCGCAGGCTGCACCGGCGCCGCCTCGGCCGCAGGCTGCAGGCGCGAGCCGATTTCCGGCGTTGCCTGCGGCATGGAATACACATTGTTGCCGCCAAACGCAGCCGGCTGCGCCGCAGGCTGCGACTTGCCGCGGATCAGGCGGATGATGAAGAACACCACGCCCGCCAGCAGGGCCAGCATGATGATCGAACCCAATGCGCTGGCCAGCGCGCCGCCCAGGCCGAAGTGCGAGAACAGCGCGCCCAGGCCGAGGCCCAGCAGCGCACCGCCGAGGATGCCCTTCCACATGCTGGGTTTCTTCGGCGCCGCGGCGGGCGGCGCCACAGGGGCCGGGGCGGCCGGGGCGGGCTGGGCCTGGCGCGGCGCCGGTTGCGGCGCCGGCTGGGCCGGCATGCGGCTGACGTTTTGCGACTGGCGGCCAAACGAGCGGCCGCCACCGGCCGGACGCGCGGCCGCCTCGGCCAGCATCGACATGGCGGACACGGCAATAACCGCGCCGATCAGGATTTTTTTCAGATTCATGCTCATTCCAATTACATTTTGATACCGGTATGCAAAGCGGCCACACCGGCGGTCAGGTTGTAGTACGTGACGCGTTCCAGGCCAGCCTCTTCCATCATGGTCTTCAGGGTTTCCTGATCCGGGTGCATGCGGATCGATTCGGCCAGATAGCGGTAGCTGTCTGCATCGTTGGCGATCTTCTCGCCCATCCACGGCAGGATCTTGAACGAGTACAGGTCATATGGTTTTTGCAATGGCGCCGCCACTTTGGAGAATTCCAGCACCAGCAGCTTGCCGCCCGGTTTCAGCACGCGGCGCATTTCTTTCAGCGCCTGATCCTTGTGCGTCATATTGCGCAGGCCGAAGGCCACGCTGACGCGGTCGAAATAGTTATCCGGGAATGGCAGCTTTTCCGCGTCACATAGCAAGGTGGGGGTCAGCAGGCCGCGATTCAAGAGGCGGTCGCGCCCCACGCGCAGCATGGATTCGTTGATGTCGGTGAGCCAGACCTCGCCGGTCGGGCCGGCCTGTTTGGCGAACACCTTGGCCAGGTCGCCGGTGCCGCCGGCGATGTCCAGGCACTTGAAGCCCGGACGCACGGCCGCGTTGGCGATGGTGAAGGTCTTCCACAAGCGGTGCAGGCCGGCCGACATGACGTCGTTCATGATGTCGTACTTGGCGGCGACGGAGTGGAAAACCTTGGCAACCTCGCGGACTTTGTCTTCTTCCGCGACGGTCTTGTAACCGAAGTGAGTGGTGTTGGTCATGATATGCAGGCCTGTTAATTTGCCAGCATTATACAAGCTGGCCGCCTTGAAGGCGTTTGGCAAACATGGCAAACTAGACAACTCACTTTTACGGAGATTTCCTACATGAAGAAACTGATCGCCGCCGCATTGTTTTGCGCATCGGGCGCTGCCTTCGCCAACTCGGCCTGCGACGTGCCCAAGAACGATTTCGATGGCCTGTATTGCCTGAACAAGGTCTACCAGGAAGCCGACAAGGAACTGAACACCAACTATCAGGCCCTGAGCGGCAAGCTGGATGCCGCCGGCAAGAAGGCGCTGAAAGACGGCCAGCTGGCATGGATCAAGAACCGCAACGACACCTGCTCCAAGCGCGAGGCAAGCGGCTTCTATGTCAATCTGGATTGCGCCACTGCCACCACCATCAAGCGCGCCCAGTTCCTCCAGGACCGTGTGCGCGAGTGCAATAGCTCCGGCTGCCAGAACAGCAAGCTGAATTAATGACCGCGCCTATCCGGTGCCGGCCCGGACAGGCGTGCCTTCCCTAGAAACGGTAGGCCAGGTTGGCGCCGACGGTGCGCGGACGGAAGGTCACATTGCGCAGCAAGCCGTCGCCCGGCATGTCGTGCGAGCGCGCCAGCAGGTCCTGCGAGTTGAACAGATTGTCGACGAAGGCACTCGCTTCCCACGGTCCGCGCGACGCGCCCAGCCGCAACGAGGCATGCCGGCTGGACGGTCCTTCGCGCAGATCGGCGTCGTAGCCCGACACGTCCGGCTCCGGGCTGCCCTTGTAGCGGCCCGAGTACTGGTAATCCAGGCGCGCATAGGCCTTGGTTTCCTCGCTCAGCTCGAAATCGTACTGCGCGCCGAGCGCCGCCGTCCAGCGCGGCGCGTTAAGCAACTCGGAACCGCTCTTGGCCAGTAGCTTGCCGTCGGGGCGGAAGGCGTTGCTGGCGTAACGGGCGTCGCCGTGGCCGATGGCGGCGCTCAGCGTCACGCTTTGCAGCACCCGGGCCTGCGCCTGCAGGTCAAAGCCCTTGCTGACGGCCTTGCCGAGATTGGTGGTGTATTGCAGCCCGCAGCTGCTGACGAAGATGCCGGTCTGAATATGGTTCCAGTCGATATAGTAGACGCTGCCCGCCAGCGTGACGCGGCGGTCCATCAATTTGAGCTTGCTGCCCAGCTCATAACTCCATACCGAATCCGAGGCATAGCTGGCCGGGGCGTCGCTCAAGCCGAGCGTGGACAGGCTGAGCGTGCCCGGCGAGCCGGTCACGCACGACGGGTTGCCGGACATCGACGAATTGGCGCCGCCGGTGCGGTAGCCCTTGGCGGCCGTCGCATACACCATGTCGTCCGGGGTCAGCTGGTAGCTGGCGCCGAACTTGGGCGTGACCGGCGTCTCCGTGGTGCTGCCGCCGTACTGATGATAGCCGCCCGCCTCCGGACCATCCTGCACGTCGGTGAAGCTGAACGCATTGCGCGCCACCCGCACACCGGCCGTCAGCTTGAGCTTGGGGGTCAGGTTGTAATTGACCTCGCCGAACGCCGCCACTTCGCGCTGGCGGAAATGCTGGTCCTCCAGGAACTGGTAAGGCAGGTTGTCGGGCACGCCGAAGAATTGCTCGACCGTCGCGCCGAATGCCGCCTGCGTCAGCAGTCCGATCGGCTCGTGGATGGTCTGGTACAGGCTCTGCCGGTTGCGCGAATAGTAGAGCCCGCCGATCCAGGACAGCCGGTCGCCGGGCTGGGCGATCGACGAGAAGCGCAGCTCTTCGACGAAATTCTGCTGCCTGGTGGTCATCCGGTTCACCGCCGTGTAATCCGGGTAGCCCTCGACGAACGGCGAGCCGCCCTGGTAGGACGCCGGCTCGAAATACGAATAGTCGTCGATCCGGTTCTGCTTGCGCGAGAAGAAGGAGGTGATCGATTTCACCGACACGTGCTCCAGGTCGTACTGCACCGTCAACCCGGGCAGGGTGAAACGGTCGTCGCCCGGCTGCGCGATCTTGAACTGGCTGCGGTTCACGCCGGCGTTTTCAAAGAACAGGTCCTTGTCGGAGCGCCTGGTCTGCTGGAACAACAGCGACGGCGTGATGGTCAGCTGCGGCGTCGGCGCGTACACCATCGCCAGCCGGCCCACCGTCGCCACGTTGGCGTTGGTGTTGGGCGCTATCATGCTGCCGTCGGCCATGCTGACGCGATCGACCCAGCCGCCTTCGCGCTGGCGCCACAGGCTGGCGCGGAAGCCGGACTTGCCCGCTTCGATGGGCGCGCCGAACGCCGCCCCCAGCTCGTAGCTCGGCGCCCCGCCCTGCGTTACCGCATATTCGGAGCGGATGAAACCGCTGGACTCGGTCAGGCTGGGCGTGGGCGTAATGAAGCGCACAGTGCCGCCCTCCGAGCCGGCGCCGAACAGGGTGCCCTGCGGTCCGCGCAGCACCTCGACGCGCTCCAGGTCGAAGATGCGCGGGAAGGCGCTGCCGGTTTGTTGCAGCACGTTGCGCATCTGGACCGGCGTGTCGTCGATATAGACCGCAGTGGTGGCCGCGCCGACGGTCGAGGCCAGGCCGCGGATGGCGATCTGCGGTTCGCTGCCCGGGCTTACCGTCAGGCCGGGCATGATGCGCCCCAGGTCCACCACGTCCTTGATACCCTCTTTTTCCAGCGTGGCCTGAGTCACGGCGCTGATGCTCATCGGCACCTTGCTGATCGGCTGCTGGACCTTCTGCGCGGTGACGATCACCTCCTGTATCGCGCCCGTTTCGCTTTTGCCCTGCTCTCCGGCGTCGGCGGCGCCGGACGCCTTGCCGGGCGCCGCCGCCACCATGGACGATACAGCAAATGAAACCAGCAACGTCAGGCGCCGTGGTGTGATGCTCATAGTGCTCTCCCCGTTAATGTGACAATTCACGCATATTGATATAAACGATTTATCTTATTCCAAACATTCAGCCATTGTGAGGACCACTCCCCCATTGACCGGTGGAACCACTTTCCCGGCTTCATTCCCGCCCCTGCCTGCGCCCGCTCCGCGCCATCAGATAGCTGCCGCCGATCACGCATAGCGAGACCGCCGCCACGGTGAGTGCGGCCACCGCGTTGACGCGCGGGTCCAGCCCCAGCCTGGCCCGCGAGAAGATGATGATCGGCATGGTGGACGCACCGGGGCCGGACAGGAAGGCCGACAGCACCACATCGTCTAGCGACAGGGTGAACGTCAGCAGCCAGGCCGAGGCCAGCGCCTGCGAGATATTCGGCAGCACCACCAGCAAAAACACCTGGCTGGGCCGGCAGCCCAGGTCCATCGCGGCCTCCTCCAGCGACTTGTTCAGCTCGCGCAGGCGCGACTGCACCACGACGCAGGCATACGCCATCCCCAGCAGCACGTGGCCGAGCCAGATGGTGGCGCTGCCGCGCTGCGGGAAACCGAACAGGCGCTGGCAGGACACCAGCATCAGCAGCAGCGACACGCCGATGATGACCTCGGGCATGACCAGCGGCGCGTTGACCATGCCTGCAAACAAAGTACGGCCGCGAAAGCGCTGGTAGCGGTCCAGCACGAACGCCGCCAGCGCGCCCAGCACCACCGACGCGGAGGCGGCGGCCACGGCGATCTTGAGCGACAGGGCAAAGCCGGCCAGCAGCTCGGCATCCTTCAGCAGTTCGCCGTACCAGACCAGCGAAAAGCCGCGCCATTCCATGCCGTGGCGCTCGCTGTTGAAGGAGAATGCCACCAGCACCGCGATCGGGAAGTAGAGGAAGGCATAGCCGCCCGCCAGCCAGCCGCGGCCCAGCCACTTGGCGATCGTGTTCATGCTTTGCTCCGTTGCGCCTGCGCGGCCTGGTATTGGTTGAACATTGTCATGGGCACCAGGATCAGCAGCACCACCACCACGGTGACGGCCGAGGCCATCGGCCAGTCGTTATTGGTGAAGAACTCGTCCCACAGCACGTGGCCTATCATCAGCGTGCGCGGCCCGCCCAGCAGCTCGGGGATCACGTATTCGCCGATGGCGGGAATGAACACCAGCATGGCGCCGGCGATGATGCCGGAGCGCGACAGCGGTACCGTCACGCGCCAGAACGCCTGCCACGGCGTGGCGCCCAGGTCGGTGGCCGCCTCGATCAGCCGCAGATCCTGCTTGGCCAGGTTGGCGTACAGCGGCAGTATCATGAACGGCAGATAGGCGTACACCATGCCGATCAGCAGCGAGAATTCGGTGTGCATCAGCGGCAGCGGCGCGTCGATCCAGCCCAGCCGCAGCAACAGGTGGTTGACGATGCCTTGGTTGTCCAATATTCCCTTCCACGCGTAGATGCGCAGCAGGAAGGAGGTCCAGAACGGCAGCATCACCAGCATCAGCAGCGCCGGCCTGGCGGCGGTGCGCGCCCTGGCAATGAAATACGCAAACGGATAACCCGCCAGCAGACACAGCACGGTGGTGATCAAGGCGTACTTGATGGAACTGGCGTAGGTGTACAGATACAGCTCGTCATTGAAGATGAACAGGTAGTTGGCCAGCCGGATCTTCAGGCTGAGCAAGCCGTCGGCATAGCTGACGATGCTGCCCAGCGGGTCTTCGCCCTCGCTGTCGCTGACGCTGATGCGCGCGACGATCAGGAAGGGCAGCAGGAAGGTCAGCAGCAGCCACAGATAGGGTATGCCGATCACGGTGCGGCGGCCGCTGGCCGCAGCCGCATGCAGGCGTCGAAGGAAGTTCATAAGGCCGCCCTCAGTTGGTCAGCACGACGGCGTCGCGGCCGTCCCACCAGACAAAGACTTGCTGGCCCCGGGCCAGCCCGGCAGCGTCGAAGCGGGCGGCGTTGGTGCGGCTGACCCTGACCGCCAGCCCGCCGGCCAGCTGCACCGCGTAATGGGTCTGGTCGCCGAAATACGAGATGGCCGTGATCGTGCCTTCGACACAGTTGTGGCCATGCTCGGCATCGCTGGCGCGCTCATGGCGCCCGGGCGGCGCCGCCTGCAAGGCCATTTTTTCCGGCCGCACGCCGACCTGGACCGGCATGCCCGGCGTGCCCGAGATGCCATGCGGCACATACAGCGGACCTTCGGCGCAGGCCACCACCACATGGTCCGGCTCGTCGACCTCGACCTGGCCGGGGAACAGGTTGATATTGCCGATAAAGTCGGCCACGAAGACGCACGACGGCGTCTCGTACACCTCGCCGGGGCTGCCCACTTGCCGGATGCGCCCCTCGCTCATGACCGCGACCCGGCTGGCCATGCTCATCGCTTCATCCTGGTCGTGGGTCACCATGACGCAGGTCACGCCGACCTGCTCGATGATGTTGACCAATTCGCTTTGGGTTTGCTCGCGCAGCTTCTTGTCGAGCGCGCCGAGCGGTTCGTCCAGCAGCAGCAACTGCGGCCGCTTGGCCAGGCTGCGCGCCAGCGCCACGCGCTGCTGCTGGCCGCCCGACAGCTGGTGCGGCTTGCGCCGCGCAAACGGCTGCATCTGCACCAGGCCCAGCATGCGCTCCACCCGCTCGGCGACCTCGGCGCGCGGCAAGCCGTCGCGGCGCAGGCCGAAGGCGATGTTGTCCCACACGCTCAGGTGGGGAAACAAGGCGTAGGACTGGAACATCATGTTGATCGGACGGCGGTAGGCCGGCGTGCCGACCAGGCTGGCGCCGCCCAGCACGATGTCGCCCGAGGTCGGCGTTTCAAATCCCGCCAGCATGCGCAGCAGCGTCGACTTGCCGCAGCCGGAACTGCCCAGCAGCGCAAAAATCTCGCCCTTGTTGATGCTGACCGATACATCGTCGACGGCGCGTACGCCGTCAAAATTTTTCACCAGGTTTTGCAATAGCAGGAAAGGCTGGCCGCGTTCGGGCGCGACGATGCCATGAAGCTCGGTCGTCATAAAATTACACAGTCAAAAGTAGATGAACGGCATGCCGCCGCCAGGCTCAAAAACCGGTCTTGAAGCGCGTATAAGTCCTGCTCACCAGGCGCCGGATGGGCAGGCTGTAGGGTTCAGGCACGATCAGGCGCCGCTTGTCGTCCGCGGACAAAAATAAACTGGTGTTGGCGGCCAGCGCCGGCGCGACATAGGGCGCGGACTGCAGGCTGGCATTGGCGTAGTACACCTGGTTGGTCAGGCCGGCCTGCACTTGCGGCCGCAGGATGTAGTTGATCCACTTGAGCGCGTTGTTCGGATGGGGCGCGTCGGCCGGGATGGCCATGGCGTCGAGCACCATGGTCGAGCCGTTCCTGGGCGGCAGCGCTTCGATGTGCACGCCGTTGCCGGCGGCGATGGCGCGCTGGCGCGCGATATTGATGTCGCCGGACCAGCCCAGCGCAAGGCAGATGGAACCGTTGGCGAGGTCGTTGATGTAGCCCGAGCCGCTGAACAGCCCGATGTAGGGACGGATGGTCTTGAGCAGCTGGCCGGCGGCCTGGTAGTCGGCGGGCGCCTTGGAGTAGGCCGGTTTGCCGGCATACAGGAGCGCCGGCGGCAGCACTTCGGACGGCGAGTCCAGCACCGAGATGCCGCAGCTTTGCAAACGCGCGGCGTACTTGCTGTCGAACAGCAGGTCCCAGCTGTTGGCCGGCATCGGCAAGTTGCCCAGCGCTGCCCTGACCTTGTCGACATTGATGCCGAGCGTGGTGTAACCCCACAGCCAGGTGACGAGATGACGGTTGTCGGTGTCGATCCGCGCCAGCATCGCCTGCAATTGCGGATCGACGTAGGCCAGGTTGGGCAGCTGGCGCTTGTCGAGTTCGCGCAACAGTCCGGCCTTGATCTGCAAGGGCGCCCAGTTCACGGATGGCACGACGATATCGTAACCCGTGTTGCCCGCGCTCAGTTTGGCGTTCAGTACTTCGTTGCTGTCGTAGACATCGTAGCGCACCTTGATGCCGGTTTCCTTTTCGAAGTTGCTGACGGTATCCGGCCCGATGTAGTCGGACCAGTTATAGATGTTCAGGACTTTTTCTTCCTGGGCCTGGGCTGCCGCGGTCAGCATCGCCAGGCAGAGGCAGGCGGCGTAGCGAAAATTTTCCCTGATAGACATGTCCGCATCTTTCTTTGTTTTTTTGCTTCGGTCAGTAAGCTGTGTAATGATAGTCACGATCTGGACTTTAATTGAGTACCACTTTTGCATTTCAGATAGAACCACTTGAAAAACAACGCTTATGTCCCCCACTTCAGACCTGCTGTCCCGCACCCTGGCGCACGCGGATTTCCACCCCAAACTGCCCCAGCAGCGGCGCCTGTACGAGGCGGCCAAAGTGGCGATCCACGAGCAGATACTGAAGCCCGACACCAAGCTGCCGTCCAGCCGCGACCTTGCGCGCGACCTGGGCATCGCCCGCAACACGGTCATCGCCGCATTCGAACAGCTGGCGGCCGAAGGCTATGTGCGCAGCGCCATGGGCAGCGGCACCTATGTCACCGACCTGGAAGCCCACCGCGAACACATGGGCGGCAGGCGGCTGAGCGACGCGCCGCCGCTCAGCGACGCGCCGCCTGAAACGCTGCTGTCCAGGCGCGGCGAGGAACTGGCCTCCTTCGGGGCCGGGCTGCGCCACGAAATCCAGCCCTTTGCGCCTGGCGAGGATTTCTCCTCGTTTCCGTTCAAGTTGTGGGTGCGGCTGCAGAACCGGGTATGGCGCGAACCGCAGCCCGAGATGCTCGATTACGGCCAGCACGGCGGCTACCTGCCGCTGCGCCAGGCCATCGTCGAATACTTGCGGCTGTCGCGCTCGGTCAACGCCACGGTCGACCAGGTGATGATCACGGCGGGGACGCAGCAATCGCTGGATTTGTGCGCGCGCCTGCTGGCCGACGTCGGCGATACCGCCTGGATGGAAGACCCCAATTACTGGGGCGCGCGCCGGATCTTCCAGGCCTGCGATCTGAACATCCATCCGGTGCCGGTCGACGCCGAAGGCATGGCCATCCGCCCCGCCGACTTGCAGACCCATCCCCGCCTGATTTACGTCACGCCGTCCCACCAGTATCCGACCGGCGTCGTCATGTCGCTGATCCGCCGCCGCGAGCTGCTGGACGTGGCGGCACAGCACCAGGCATGGATACTGGAAGACGACTACGACAGCGAATTCCGCTATACGGGGCGGCCGCTGGCGGCGCTCAAGGGCCTGGACTCGCAGCAGCGGGTGATTTACATGGGCACCTTTTCCAAGGTCCTGTTCCCGGGCATCAAGGTCGGCTACATCGTCACCCCGCCCGCCTTGTCCGCCAGTTTCAAGCGCGCCCTGTACGATCTTCAGCGCCCCGGGCAGTTAATGGTCCAGGCGACCCTGGCGGACTTCATGGCGCTGGGCCACTTCACCACCCATCTGCGCAAATTAAGGCAGACCTACGGCGCCCGCCGCGAGATGCTGCGACGGACCCTGCTCACTCACCTGAGCGCGCACGTCAAGCAAAAGGTGCGCATCTCGGCGGAGGAATCCGGACTGCATCTGGTGCTGGAGCTGCCCGACGACTTCGACGACGTCGGCCTCACCGCGCTGGCGGCCGCCTCCGGCATGCGCGTCAGCGCCCTGTCCACCTACTATTTGCAGGCGCCGCCCAAGCGCGGACTGCTGATCGGCTATGCCTACGTGCTGCCCGAAAAAATCGGCTATTACGGCCGGCTGCTGGCGGCGATCATCGGCGCCGGCGTGCGCTGACGCAACCGCGCCCGACATGAAGTGGTCCCATCGAGGACCCGGCCGCTGGCCCTAGTCGCGGCCACTGCGCGCCTTGTAATATCCCTGTAACACTTATCCGCCGCGCCTGGCACAGGCAAGTACAGGGACAAAAAACAGCCATGTCGAATCACGAATTCGCGTACCGCTCGATCGGAACTTTCCTCAATGCCGCGCCGGGCGGCACCGCGCCATTTGGCCTGGCCGGCCTCAATTTTGACGGCGCCGTCAGCAACCGCCCCGGCGCCCGCTTCGCCCCGCAGGCGATCCGGCTGGCGTCGCAAATGCTGTGCGACGGCATCCATCCCTTGTTCGACGTGGCGCCGCAGTCTCAGCTCTGCGACGTCGGCGACCTGCTGCTGCCCAATACCGGCATCGACGCCATGCGCGCGGCGCTGATGCCGCAGGCCGTGAAGCTGCTGCAGCAACATCATATGGTGTGGCTGGGCGGCGATCACTCGGTCACCTTGCCCATCCTGCGGGCCATGCACCAGCTGCACGGCCCGGTCGCCATCGTGCATTTCGACGCCCATTGCGACACCTGGACCAGCCACTTCGGCGAACCGTCGGGCCACGGCACCTGGGTGTACGAAGCCATGACCGAAGGCCTGATCATTCCACAGGCGACCTTTCAGCTCGGCATCCGTTCTTCCGGCGAGCGCGCGGCGCGCGAATACGTCAACCACATGGGCGGCAGGATTTTCACCGCGCGCGAGCTGCGCGGGCTGGAGAGCGTCGCGCAACTGGCGCCGGTGCTGGGCGAGATCCGCGAACGGCTGGCGGCCGCCGGCAACCCGCCGGTGTATCTGACGCTCGACATCGATTGCCTCGATCCCGCTTTCGCGCCGGGCACCGGCACGCCGGAGCCCGGCGGCATGAGCAGCGCCCAGGTGCTGAGCGTGATCGAAGCGCTGGCCGACCTGAACTGGTGCGGCATGGATTGCGTCGAAGTGGCGCCAGCCTACGACCATGCCGAGCTGACCTCGAACGCGGCCGCCGTCTTCGTCTGGACCTATCTGGCCGGACAAAGCGCCAAGCGCGCCTAGGCGCATCATTTTGGACCAGTTCGCACCAATTTAATTCAAAGTTATAGGAACCACTTTGTTTGACCTTCCATTTTGCAACAAGTTGGTGCAAAAATTTCGAGAAAAGGATTAACAGGATGACCATGCTCAAACGCAATATTCTGCTTGTCGCAACGGCGCTGGCCGGCTTCCACGTGGCCCAGGCGGCAACCGTGCCGGCCGACACCGTCTACCGCAACGGCTACATCTACACCGTCGATGCCAGGGACAGCGTGCAGCAGGCGCTGGCGGTCAAGGGCGGGCGCATCGCCTACGTCGGCAGCGATGACGGCGTCGGGGCGTATATCAGCAAGCGCACCAAGGTTGTCGACCTGAAGGGCAGGATGATGATGCCGGGCCTGGTGGACGGACATATGCACCCGCTCGCCGGCGGCGCCCAGCTGCTGCGCTGTAATCTGAACTACCTGCCGCTGACCGTGCCGGAATTCCAGGCCCGCATCCAGGCTTGCCTGGACAAGGATGGCGCGCAGGCGGCGGACAAGCCGCTGGTCGTGGTCAACTGGTTCCAGCAAGACATGCGGCCGGCCGGCACCGAGGCCACCCATGCCACGCTCGACGCGCTCAAGACCAGGCGGGCGATTCTGGTGCTGTCGTCGTTCGGGCATTCGACGCTGGCCAATTCGCGCGCGCTGCAGCTGGCCGGCATCGACCGCACCACCAAGGACCCGGTCGCCGGACGTATCAATCGCGATGCCGCCGGCGATGCCACCGGCGTCCTCGAAGACAGCGCGCAGGAATTGGTGGCCAAGCTGACGCCTGAACCCACCGCCCGGGAAAACGCGGCGGCGGCCAAGGCGGCGCTGGGCGCTTTGCGCGAGCAAGGCGTGACCAGCTTCCTCGACGCCGCAGCCGATGACGCCGCATTACGCGCCTTCGGCACCCTGCAGAAGCAAGGCGGCCTGACGGCGCGCGCGCACTTCGCGCTGCTGCTGCCGCCCGCCCAGGCCTCGGATCCCGACAAGGCGGTGGCGGCGCTCGCGGCCAAGGCGCGGCGCTACGATCAGGGGCCGGTGCGCGTCGCCCCGACGGTGGCGGTGCGGCATGCGAAACTGTTTATGGACGGCGTCATTGCGGCGCCGGCGCTGACCGGAACCATGCTGAAACCCTACAACGTCAATCAGGGCAGCAACACCGATCCGCACTGGGTAGCCGGCACCTCCAAAGGCCCGGATGTCTATTTCCCGCAAGAGTCGCTGCGCGCCATCCTGTCGGGACTGGCCAAGCACGGCATCACGCCGCATATCCACGTGGACGGCGACGGCGCGGTGCACGAAACCCTCGACGCCATCGCGTATCTGCGCACCACCGAATACGGCCGCGATGTGCGGCCGGCGCTGGCCCACAACGAACTGGTGGCGCCGGACGACATGCCGCGCTTCGCCGAGCTCAACGCAACGCCCGTGCTGTCCTTCCAATGGGAAAAGCCGGCGCCGGATACCCTGTCCGGACTGCAAGGCTACCTTGAGCCGGCGCGCTACGACATCATCGAGCCGGCCGGCTATCTGGAACAGGCTCATGCGCGCATCGCCTATGGCAGCGACTGGCCGGTTGACCCGCTCAACGAGTGGTTCGCACTCAAAGTCGGCGTCACCCGCACCAATAGCCCGGAAGCCGGTCCGCAATTCGCAGGGAAACTGGGGACGGACCCAGGCCTGTCGCGCGCCACCGTCTTGCGCGCCATCACCTTCAATGCTGCTTACACGCTGGGCCAGGAAAAAGAACTGGGATCGCTGGAGGCCGGCAAGCTGGCCGACATGATTGTGCTCGACAAAAACTTCATGACCGTGGAGTCGGAAGACATCGCGCAGATCAAGGTGGTGCAAACCGTGGTTGGCGGCCGTCTCGTCTACAACCGGGAATAATCACTGCGCCGGCAGGTGACGCCACTCCAGACCGAGCGCGGCGCGTTTGGGGAAGCCCTTCCACAGGCCGGCGTCTTCCCTGATGGTGCCGTCGGCCGCCAGCGGCGGCAAGTCCAGATAGCCTTGCAGCGGCTGCTGCTTGAGCTGGATGCCGAGGAAGGCGGTCACAAAGTGCTGGTTGATGTTATTGATGCGGCGGCTGTCCCATACCGGCTCCGAATACGACAGGAAGTCATCAAAGTTGGTCCAGTGGGCCGGCGATGGCGGATTCGGCGCGGAGTTGTGGCGGCCGCCGACGTAGGTCAGCAGGTAGCGGTCCGCGTGGATGGTTTTCTCGAACAGCTGCTTCACGCCGTCCTGATAGCCGGCCACATCGTCCTGATCGCCGCTGATGAACAGCAGCGGCGTGCGCACGCCGGCCAGGCCGGCATCGTCCCACACCTTGTGCGCGCCGCCCCATGGCGCGAAAGCCACCACCGCTTTGATGCGCGGATCGCGCGCGGCTTCATATTGCGGATTGCCCTGCTGGTTAACGGCCAGCTTGCCACCGGCAACGTAGGCCACGGCCGCGGCGCTAATGCCGGCGCCGACCGTGTTCAGCGCGCCGTAGCCACCCATCGAATAGCCAATGAGCGCGGTATTGTCCGCATCCACCAGGCCGGACAGGAAATGGCCGCTGCCCGGCCTGGCCCATGCGGCTACGGAGTTCAGTACGAACAGGTCGTCAAAACGGCGGTTCAGCAAGCTGCTGGGGAAGCCGGCCTTGTCGGCGCGCGTCGACTCCGGATGGTCGATGGCGACCACGACGTAGCCTTTCGACGCCAGGTTCTCGGTCAGGTAAGACATTTGCAGCCGCGAGCCCGGATAGCCGTGCGAAACGATAACGAGAGGATAGCGCGCCGGCGCAGCAGCGAACGATGCGGCCTCGGTCCGACCCAACGTGGCGGCGGCGGGCGGCAGCGGCGCTGCATCGCGCGCGGCACGGCCGTTGAACTGAAATGGCGTGTTGGGGCGCTTGGGATCATTCGGGCCGGAGCCCAGGACATCGGTATAAACAGTATGCTCTGTCTGGCCTGAGGCCAACCGCGCCGGATACCACACCTCCAGCACCAGCTTGCGTGTGTAGCGCGGATTGGGCTGGCCGGCGCTGGCGTGCAGAATGTCCAATTGGTCCGCGTGCTCCGCCACCAGCGTGCGCACGCCAACCGGCAACGAACCGCGCGCCGCCAGCTCAGGCGCATCCGGACGCGCATCGCCGAAATACTCCTGCGCGCCCGCCTGCCCCGCCGCGACACCCGCCGCCAATACCAATGCCGCCACCGCCGCGCGCGGCCACACCCAACCTGCTCCCTGCATACCTTCTCCTATAAGCCCAGGTGCTCGCGCAGCGTGCTCCCTTTATACGACGTGCGGAACAAGCCGCGACGCTGCAACTCAGGAATCACCAGCGCGAGGAAATCATCCAAACCGCCAGGCAGCGCCGGCGGCATGAAGTTGAAGCCATCCGCCGCGCCCTGCTCAAACCATTCCTGCATCTGATCCGCCACCACCTCCGCCGTACCGACCACCGTAAAGTGACCGCGCCCACCGGCGATGCGCTCGTATAGCTGGCGTATCGTCAAATTATCGCCCTGCGCCAGATCGCTCAACAATTGCTGGCGGCTGCGCTGACCATCCTGCGTCGGCGGCAGTTCCGGCAATGACCCATCCAGCGGATACGCCGACAAATCGAAGTTCCCGATCATGCGCCCCAGCAGCGCGAGGCCGGCTTTCGGCTCGATCAGCGCCTGCAGCTGCACGAACTTTTCATTCGCCTCCGTCTGCGTGCGGCCGACCACCGCGAACAATCCCGGCATCACCTTCACCGACTCCGGCTTGCGGCCCTTCTCCACCACACGCCGCTTGATATCGCTATAGAAGGCCTGCGCCTTGGCCAGGACAGGCTGCGCGGTGAACACCACCTCCGCCGTCCCCGCCGCCAGATCACGGCCCGTCTCCGAACCACCGGCCTGCACCACCACCGGCCGGCCCTGCGGGCTGCGGGCCACATTCAGCGGTCCCGCCACGGCGAAATGCTCACCGCGATGATTCAGCTTGCGCAGCTTGGCCGGGTCATACGGCAGCGCGCCGGATTTATCCACCTCCAGCGCATCGGGGTCCCAACTATTCCACAGTCCTGTGACAACCTGATGAAATTCCCGCGCCCGCGCATAGCGGTCGGCATGCGCCAGATGCTGCTCGCGGCCGAAGTTGGCCGCTTCAGCCGCATTGTCCGAGGTGACCAGATTCCACCCTGCCCGTCCATCCGACAGCAAATCCAGCGACGCAAACTGGCGCGCCACCGTGTACGGCTCGTTGTAGGTAGTGGTGGCGGTGCCGATCAGACCAATCCGCTCGGTCGACGCGGCCAGCGCCGACAACAGGGTCAAAGGCTCCAGCGACGGCGCGCCCGTCAGCGCCACGCTATCGGCAAAAAACACAGCATCCAGGCACGCCTTTTCCGCGCGACGCACCTGATCGCGAAACACCTTGAAAGGATTGGACAACAAGTCCGTCTCCGGATGCCGCCACGCCGCAACGTGGTGGCCATAACGCATCATGAATGCGGCAATGCTCAACTGCCTGGACATCAGAACTCCTTGCGTGCGGTGATGCCGAAATAGCGCTCGTCATCACGCGGCACGGCGCGGGTGACGTAGCCGGTCGAAGCAACCAGATTGGTGGCATACGATTTGTTCGCCAGGTTCTTTCCCACCAGCGCAATGCGCCAGCCGCCCACAGGCAACGACAGCGCGATGCCAGCATTGATTACGCCGTATGCACCCTGAATCGCATCGGCCGACTGGAATAAGTCGTACTGCGTTTTGGCCTGCCAGCTGTAATCGGCCGACAGATCGACGATCAGGCCATTCTCCAGCGGCAGCGCATAGTTGGCGCGGGTGAAGGACTTCCACTTCGGCGAGAACGGCAGCGGCTTGCCATTCAGGTTGCACGACGCGGCGGCAGCCGGCGGGCAGTCGAAGTTGTCGATGGCGGCATCGGTATAGGCCAGCGAAGCGCTCAGGGTCAGTGCGCGGGTCGGGCGTGCATTGACGTCCAGCTCCACACCCCTGGTCGATACATCGCCGGCGTTGATCAGGCGTGTGACCACGGCGCCGGCCACGGTGTCGTAGAAGTTGGCCTGATAGTTTTGGTACTTGGTGCTGAACACCGCCAAGTTGGCGATCAGCTTGCGATCAAAGGCGCTGGCTTTCAGGCCCAGTTCAAACGAATCCGAGGTTTCCGGTTTCAGCGCCAGCGTGTCGCGGTTCAGCATATTAAAGAATACGTTGTAGGCCGGGCCTTTGTAGCCACGCGAGTAGGTGGCGTAGGTGTTCACCTCATGCGAGATGTCATATTGCAGGCCGACGCGGCCAGAGTAGCCGTCCTCGCTGATGGAGCCGGCGTTTTGCACGGCCGGCTGCACGCCGGGGAAGGCCACAGTCTGTGTCGAAACGCGCTTGTGGTCATAGGACAGTTCATCCCTGGTCCAGCGTGCGCCGGCAATGGCGCGCCACACCGGCGAGAAGTTCAGCGTGCTTTCGCCAAACAGCGAGTAGCTGTCGCTCTTTACACCGTAATCCGCGCGGCCGGAGTTGATGGCCGTGCCGTTGTTGACAATGCGCTGGTAAGTCTCGCGGTCCTTGCCGTGCAGGTAGTAGGCGCCGGCCACATATTCCGCAAACTCTCCCTTCGGCGAAGCAAGGCGCAGCTCTTGCGATACCTGGCTGAACTCCACCGTGCCAATATCGCGCGTTGCGGGGAATGTGGCCGTAACGCGCGCTGCTTCCGCCGCATTGCCAATGGCCGAAGTGCTGGTGTACTGGGTGTTGTCCCAGTCGCGCGCGGCGGTGATGGAAGTGAGCGTGTAGCCGTTGAAGCGATAATCGACTTGCGCCGACAGGCCTTTGTTCTTGTCGCGGATATCGCCAGGGATATCAACGTTGACCTGACGGTTTTCCGGCCCGGCTACCACAGGCGCGATGCCGGCGTTGAACGCCGCCGCCGTGGATTTGTAGGCAGTGAAGGTCGGCGAGGAGTTCGAGCGCAGGTAGTCCGCGATCAGTGCGATATCCAGATCCTTGTTTGGCGTGATGTCGACGCGGGCACGCACGCCCTTGCGGTCATAGCCATTCAGCTTGCCGCCGCCGGCATGCAGGTTATCGACATTGCCGTCGAAGTCAGCGTACAAGCCGGTGATGACGGCACTCACCACGCCCGGTTGGATAGCGCCCGAGACGCCGGCACGCACGCGCTTCTCATTGCCCTCGTAATAGGAGGTATCCACGAAGCCCGAGGTCTCCTGCGACGATTTTCGGCCGATCACATTCAGCACGCCGGACGAGGCGTTCTTACCGAACAGCGTGCCTTGCGGACCGCGCAGGATTTCAATGTGCTCGATATCCAGCAGGTCCAGCGTGGCCTGGCCGGGACGCGCATACACCACGCCGTCAATCACGGTCGACACAGTCGGCTCCACGCCAGGCGAGGTGGAGATAGTACCGATACCACGAACGAAGATGGTGGAATCCTTGTTGCCGCCCTGCTGGCGAAAAGTCACGCTCGGCACTTCCTGCACGATGGAGTCGATGCTGGTGCGGTTGGCCTGCGTCAGCGCATCGCCATCCAGCACCGATACCGCCACAGGCACCGACTGCAGCGAGGCATTGCGGCGCGTAGCGTTGACCGTCACGCTGGGCACGGAAGCGCTGTCGTCGCGGTCCTTGATCGGCGCCGATTCCACCTCCGCATACGCGGCATTGACCAGCAAAGCACCGATGGACAGCGCACCGAAAAATCTCACATTGCTCTTCATTTCATGATTCCTTGATTTGAAAGCGCGCCTTGCGCCATATACGGAAAACCAGCTTTCTTCATCGAAGAACCAGCTTAGTGATCAGCAGACCGTTCGCTACAATAAAGTGGTACCGGTACCCTTTTTTTTAGTGTCGCGGCGGGTCGGATTGAAGTCAAAGAATTAAAAAAATCATCGATATGTTTTTTCAGAATATGCAGCCATGAGCGAACCAGCAGCACCACGAAAACGCCGGGGCTCCGGCCGCGCTACCGTCCATGATGTGGCACGGCTGGCGGGCGTCGGCTCGATTACCGTCTCGCGCTATTTCACCGAGCCGGGGCGTGTGGCGGCCGAACGCAGCGCGCGCATCGCGGCAGCGGTGAAGGAGTTGGGCTATGTGCCCAACCTGGCCGCCAGCGGGCTGGCGTCGGCGCACGGGCGCGTGGTGGGCATGGTGATCCCGAACATTTCAGGGCCGATTTTCGCCAACACCATCCAGACTTTTAGCGATACGCTGAACCGGCATGGCTATCAGTTGCTGCTGGCATCGAGCTACTTTTCGGCCGCGAGGGAAGAGAACGCGGTGCGCGCCTTCCTCGGCTGGAAGCCGGCGGCGCTGGCGGTGGTGGGGCGCTTCCACAATCGCGCCACGGAGAAGCTGCTCTCGACAGCCGGCATCCCGGTGGTGGAAACGTGGGACTACCAGCCCAAGCGCAAGCCGATACAGGTCGGCTATTCCAACAACGCGGTAGGCGAGCAGGCGGCGCGCTATTTGTACGCCAAGGGCTATCGCCGCATCGCCTTCGTGCAGAACAGCCTCGCGGGCGATTTGAGCGCGGTCGACCGCAGCGATGGCTACGAAGCGGTGATGCGCGAGCATGGCCTTGAGCCGATCGTTTATGCACCTAAGGCCGAAGCGCCTTTCGACGCCGGCAAGCAGGCGATTGAAGCACTGGTCTTGTCGCCGCCGCGCCGCGGGCGGCCGGTCGAGGCGATCATCTTCGCCAACGACAACCTGGCGGCTGGCGCTCTGCTGGCGGGCCAGCGCGCGGGGCTGAATATCCCGCAGCAATGCGCCATCGTCGGTTTCGGCGATTACGCGTTTTCGCCCTTGCTGCTGCCCAGCCTGACCACCATTCGTCCGCCGGGGCGCGAGATCGGCGAGATCGCCGCGCTGCGGATTCTTGAACAACTGGGCGTGTTGCCCGCATCGGCGCAGGATACGCATTTGAACCTGCTGGCCTGCGAATTGATAGAGCGCGAGAGCGCATAAGGAAGATGATGAGGAAATGGATTTGCCTGTTGTTTGCCTTGCCGCTGCTGTCGTCGGCGGCGGAGATACGCATCGGTTTTCAAAAAGGCTCCGGCTTGCTCAGCATGATGAAGACGCAGGGCGTTTCGCTGGCCGGGCATCAGCTTAAATGGATTGAATTCCCGGCCGGGCCACAGATGCTGGAAGCGCTCAACGCCGGCAGCATCGATTTCGGCGGCACGGGCGCGCCGCCGCCAGTGTTTGCGCAAGCGGGCGGCGTGGATTTGCTGTACGTGGGGGCGGAGCCGGCGCCAGTGAACAGCGAGGCCTTGTTCGTGCCGAAGGACTCACCGATCCGCACCGTGGCGGATTTGAAGGGCAAGCGGGTGGCGTTCCAGAAGGGCTCCGGCTCGCACTTCCTGCTCGCGTCCGCGCTGCAGAAAGCGGGCTTGAAGTTCAGCGACATCACGCCGATTTATCTGTCGCCATCCGATGCGCGGGCGGCGTTTGTGAGCAAGGGAATTGACGCCTGGGTGGTGTGGGATCCCTACTTCGCCTCGGCGCAGAAAGCCTATCAGGTGCGCGTGCTGAGCGACTACACCGGGCTGCCGCAGGCGAACGGCTTCTACCTCGCCTCGCGCAAATTCGCGGAACAATCGCCAGCGCTGGTATCGGCCCTACTGGAGCAAGTACGCGCGACAGGCCAATGGGCGAGCGCACATCAGAAGGAAGTCAGCGCGGTGCTGGCGCAGCAGACCGGCGTACCGGCCGACATCGTGGCGACGTGGATGCAGCGCTCACGCTTCGGCGCCACGCCGATAACGCCGGACATCGTCGCCAACCAGCAGCGCGTGGCCGACCTATTCTACCAGCAGAAGCTCATTCCCAGGCAAGTCAACATCGCCAGCCGCGTTTGGGTGTGGCAGCCGAAGTGAAGCACGTTTGATCTACCTAAAAGCCTCGCCGGTCGAGCAGCCCAAGCTGGCAACTCAACCAGCGAGGCCATCATGCACACCATCTATCTCGAAACCTCCATCATCTGCCATCTGACAGACCCGCCCAGCCCCAACCCCATCACCCGCGCCTGCCAGCAACTCACCCAACTCTGGTGGCATACCCGCTGCGATCCAACTACTACTTTCGTCTCCGAATTCGTGCAAAAGGAAATCAAGTCCGGCGATCCATTGCGCGCCACGCAACGTATGGCTGCCATTCAGCATTTAACGTCACTGCAGACGCATAAAAAGATTGAGAGTATTGAGGAACTCTTAATCGGGGGCGGCGGTCTAACGGCAAATGCAGGTTGGGCAACATCGCACATTGCGTGTGCAACATTCCGTCGATGCGAGGTCTTATTGACGTGGGACTGCATTCACATCGCCAATGCGCAGAAACTGCGCCTGTTAAGAATGCTTGTTAATGACGGGGATTACTTGCTCCCCGATTTAGTAACACCGTTTGAATTGATGGAGAATAGTTATGAAGCTCTGTGGAGTAGAAATTCCCCCTGATATCGAAATCCCCCAAATTGACCCTGAGAGCAAGGCCGAGTTGGATGAACTACGTGCATCAAATGCCCGCAGATATGAGGAGATGGAGCAAAGCAAGAAAGATCCGCGTTTTGCCTGGTATTATAAAAATGTGAAATGGGCGCCGCTTCCGCCCGATGCTGACGAACCACTGAAATTCAGCGTCGAAAAGCTGCGGCAGTTATCGCCGTGGGCGCGGGCGCGGGTGCTGTATGTGATGCGGGATCAGGTGACGGATTAGTGCTTGCAGCCGCTGCCGCAACCGCCGCCGCCATGCTGGTGCGTCGATGGGCCGGTCAGGGAAACACCCGGCTCGCGTCCGCTGTCGCCTTCAAAGCCGGAGGCGTGCAGGCGGTCCATATAGGTCGCCCACAGCGCATCTTTCTGGCTGCCCAGCTTGTACAGGTATTCCCACGTGAAGATGCCGGTGTTGTGGCCATCGCTAAAGGTCGGCTGCACCGCGTAGTTGCCCACCGGCTCAATGCCGGCAATGCCCACTTCACGCTTGCCCACCTGCAGAACTTCCTGCCCCGGACCATGCCCCATCACCTCCGCCGACGGCGAATACACGCGCAGCAGTTCAAACGGAATCGAGAACGATGCACCATCGTTAAACTCAATATCCAGCACGCGGGATTTGTTGTGGACCGTCAGGCCGGTAGGGACAGGCTTACTCATAATGCTTTCACTTTCTCGACGATGGCCGCGTGCAGCGCCGGCAGCAGCGCGCGGCGCGCCGCCAGCACTTCCGACGACGACGCACGCTGCGCCACAGCCCAGGTCGGGTTGGGGAAGTGCGCATCGTCGCGGTAACGCGGGATAACGTGCCAATGCACGTGCGGTGTCATATTACCAAAACTGGCCAGATTGATTTTTTCCGGCGCCATCACCTCGCGCTGCGCCGATTCCACCGCCCACACCACGTCCATGATGCGCACGCGGTCTTCGGCCGGCAGATCGGTCATTTCCTTGACGTGGGCATTCCACACCACGCGCGTAAAGCCCGGATACTCAGCCTCATCCACGGCGACCACCGACAATCGGTCGTCGCCCCAGATCAACGCCGCGCCCGGCGCCGCGAGCAGCTTGCACAGATCGCAGGCCATGCTTACACCAGCACCCGTTCAATGCCGCCATCGTTGGCGCGCTTGACGTAATCCGGCATCCAGTTCTCGCCCAGCAAATGCTTGGCGATCTCCACCACGATGTAGTCGGCGGTGGTGCCGGCGTCTTCGCTGTAGCGCGACACGCCGCCCAGGCAGGCCGGGCAGCTGGTCAGGATCTTCACCTCGCCGTCGAAGCCGTCGGCGCGCAGCTTGTCGGCGCCCTTGATGACTTCCTCTTCCTTGCGGAAGCGCACCTGCGTCGAGATGTCCGGACGCGCCACCATCAGCGTGCCCGAGTCGCCGCAGCAGCGGTCGTTCTTCTCGATCTTGACGTTGTCGTGCGTCTGGATCAGCGTGTTGACGGTTTTGGTCGCCTCCTGCAGCTTCATCGGCGTGTGGCATGGCTCGTGGTACATATAACGCGTACCGGTCACGCCTTCCAGCTTGACGCCCTTCTCCATCAGGTATTCGTGAATATCCATGATGCGGCAGCCCGGGAAGATCTTCTCGAATTCGTAGGTCGCCAGTTGGTCGTAGCAAGTGCCGCACGACACCAGCACCGTCTTGATGTCCAGATAGTTGAGCGTGTTGGCCATGCGGTGGAACAGCACGCGGTTATCGGTCATCATCTTGTCGGCCTTGTCGTACTGGCCGGAGCCGCGTTGCGGATAACCGCAGCACAGATAGCCCGGCGGCAGCACGGTCTGCACGCCCACTTCCCACAACATGGCCTGGGTTGCCAGGCCGACTTGCGAGAACAGGCGCTCCGAACCACAGCCCGGGAAATAGAACACCGCCTCCGTATCGGCATTGGTGGTCTTCGGATTGCGGATGATCGGGATGACCTTGTCGTCCTCGATATCCAGCAGCGCGCGCGCGGTTTTCTTCGGCAGATTGCCCGGCATCTTCTTGTTGATGAAGTGAATCACCTGTTCGCGCACCGGCGGCTTGCCCACAGTCGGCGGCGGCGCCTTGGTCTGCTTCTTCGCGAATTTCTTCAGGATGTCATTGCCCAGGCGCTGAGCCTTGTAGCCGAGACCGACCATCGCCGCACGGGTGGCGTTGATGGTGGCAGGGTCGGTGGCGTTCAGATAGAACATGGCCGCCGCCTTGCCCGGATTGAAGGTCTTCTTGTCCATCTTGCGCAGCAGGTTGCGCATGTTCATCGACACGTCGCCGAAGTCGATATTGACCGGACATGGCGTCACGCATTTATGGCAGACCGTGCAGTGATCGGCCACGTCTTCAAATTCTTCCCAGTGCTTGATCGAGATGCCGCGGCGGGTCTGCTCTTCGTACAGGAAGGCTTCGATCAGCGACGAGGTCGCCAGGATCTTGTCGCGCGGTGAGTACAGCAGATTGGCGCGCGGCACGTGGGTCGAGCATACCGGCTTGCACTTGCCGCAGCGCAGGCAGTCCTTGACGCTGTTGGCGATCGCGCCGATATCGCTCTGCTGCATGATCAGCGATTCGTGGCCCATCAGGCCGAACGACGGCGTGTAGGCGTTGCGCAGGTCGGCTTCCATGCCCGGCGTATTGAGCAGCTTGCCCTTGTTGAAGCGGCCTTCCGGATCGACACGCATTTTGTAATCGCGGAACGGGCCGATCTCGTCTTCCTGCAGGAACTCCAGCTTGGTGATACCGATGCCGTGCTCGCCCGAGATGACGCCGTTCAGCGAACGGGCCAGCGTCATGATGCGCGCCACGGCCTGGTGCGCCAGCTGCAGCATCTCGTAGTGGTCCGAGTTGACCGGCAAATTGGTGTGCACATTGCCGTCGCCGGCGTGCATGTGCAGCGCCACGAACACGCGGCCGCGCAGCACGCGCTGGTGGATGGCGGTGCATTCGTCGAGGATCAGCTTGTAGGCGGCACCATTGAAGATCTGGCGCAGCTGGGCGCGGATTTCCTGCTTCCACGTGACGCGGATGGTGCGGTCCTGCACCACGTCGAACAGGGTGGCGTTTGGCTGGGTTTTCAGGCGCTCCTCGAATACCGGCAGCAACCGGTCCATGCCGTGCGCGGCCAGTTCGCTGGTGATGGATGCCAGTGGCTTGTCCAGCTCGGCCAGCAGATAGGTCCAGCGCGCGTGCACTTGCGTCAGCAGCGCCTGCGCTTGCTGCTCGCGGTCGCCCAGCATTTCGGCATCGCCCACGCTGTCGTCGGCGTCGTCGCTCTTGCCGATCGGCAGATTGCCGGCGGCGAAGAAGTCCTGCAATGCTTCCACCAGCTGCAGCTTGTTCTTGATCGACAGTTCGATGTTGATGCGCTCGATGCCGTCGGTGTACTCGCCCATGCGGTTGAGCGGAATCACCACGTCTTCATTGATCTTGAAGGCATTGGTGTGCTTGGCGATGGCGGCGGTACGGGCGCGGTCCAGCCAGAACTTCTTGCGGGTTTCCGGGCTGACGGCGATGAAGCCTTCACCGACGCGGGTGTTGGCCAGACGCACCACTTCCGAGGCGGCTTGCGCGACAGCGTTTTCATCATCGCCGACGATGTCGCCGAACAGCGCCATCTTCGGCAGCACGCCGCGTTTCGATTTGGTGGCGTAGCCGACGGCGCGCAGGTAGCGCTCGTCCAGATGTTCGAGGCCGGCAAGGCGCAGGGTCGAGAACTCTTCGCCCTTGGCCGGCAGGCTGTCGAGATAATCCTTGATTTCCACGATCGACGGAATCGCATCGCGCGCCTGGCCGAAGAATTCCAGGCAGACGGTGCGGGTGAACTTCGGCATCTTGTGCAGAATCCAGCGGGCCGAGGTGATCAGCCCGTCGGTGCCCTCTTTCTGGATGCCCGGCAGGCCGGCCAGGAATTTGTCGGTGACGTCCTTGCCCAGGCCTTCCTTGCGGAACACGCGGCCGGCGATTTCCAGAATCTCGGTCTTGAACGGCGCGCCCTTGGCTTCGCCCTTCGCGGTCGGATGGGTCCATTCCAGCTTGAAGCGGGCCAGCGGCGTATCATGGATCTTGGACAGGTTGTGGTCGAGGCGCGTGACTTCCAGCCAGTCGCCCTGCGGGTCGACCATGCGCCACGAGGCCAGATTATCCAGCGCCGTGCCCCACAGCACGGCCTTCTTGCCGCCCGCGTTCATGGCGATATTGCCGCCGATGCAGGATGCGTGGGCCGAGGTCGGATCGACCGCGAACACGAAGCCGGCTTTTTCAGCGGCTTCCGAAACTTTATTCGTGATCACGCCGGCGCCGGTGTAGATGGTGGCGTACTCCTTGTCCAGGCCCGGCAGCACCTTCATCTCCACCGCGCCCATGTTGAGCAGCTTCTCGGTGTTGATGACGGCCGACATCGGCGTCAGCGGAATGGCGCCGCCGGTGTAGCCGGTGCCGCCGCCGCGCGGGATGATGGTCAGGCCGAGTTCGATACAGCCTTTAACCAGGCCGGCCATTTCCTCTTCGCTGTCCGGCGTCAGCACCACAAACGGATACTCGACGCGCCAGTCGGTGGCGTCGGTGACGTGGCTGATACGCTTCATGCCGTCGAAGCAGATGTTGTGCTTGTCGGTGTAGCGGCCCAGCACCTTGTAGGTGCGCTTGCGCAGATCATAGACTTGCTTGAATTCTTCGCCGAAATCGGCCACCGCCTTGCCGGCCGCCTGCAGCAGCTTGGCCACGTTGGTGCTGCGCAGCCGGGCCGCTTCATCCTTCTCGGCCTCGTCGACGTTGAGGCGGCGCTTGTCCACCTCGGCCAGACGGTGATGCAGGGCGTTGATCAGTTCCTGGCGGCGCTTCGGGTTATCCAGCAGGTCATCCTGCAGATAGGGATTGCGGCGCACGGCCCAGATATCGCCCAGCACCTCGTACAGCATGCGCGCCGAACGGCCGGTCTGGCGCGCACCGCGCAAGACATCCAGCAATGACCACGATTCCTCACCCAGCAGCCGGATCACGATCTCGCGATCGGAAAACGACGTGTAGTTGTAAGGAATTTCCCGCAGGCGCGTGGCCTCCGGACCGTGGGGCGTTTCCGCCAGTAGAGCTTGGATTTGTGCTGGGGCGTTCATTATGCGATTTGGACTGGTGACAGAACCCGGGAGGGTCATTCTAGCCTATTGCGGCGCACCACGCGGGAACAGCCTTAGACCGCCTAAGGACTCTCCGCGACCTCAAAAACCAGCAAAAATTCGAAACGAAGGCTGGTCTTGAGCAAGAATATGCCAATCAGCCGCCGCAGACTGAATGAAATTTAAGCATAAGCTTATGCGGCAATATGATAACTTGCACCAAATTAGCCCATCAATTGCCCGATCCGATGCCACACGCCGTCCGGCACGTACAACAGCAGCGAGGTCATGGTCAGATAGCGCAGGAACTTGCCTATAGCCATATAGACCATACTGGGCCAGAACGGCAGCCGCAGCCAGCCGCCCAGCGTGCACAGCGGGTCGCCGATGCCGGGCAGCCAGGCCAGCAGCATGGTCTTGGCGCCGTAGCGCTCCAGCCAATGGAACCAGCGGCTCTGGCGCTCCCTGGAAAAAGTCTGCTTGGCTTGCCAGCCCATGTAGTAATCGATGGCGCCGCCGATGGTGTTGCCGATGGTGGCCACCAGGATCACGCTCCAGAACAAGGCCGGGTTCGCCTTCACCACGGCAAACACCGCCGGCTCCGAGCCGAGCGGCACCAGCGTGGCCGACACCAGGCTGATGATGAAGACCGAAGTCAGGCCTACCTCGGGTGCGGCGATCAGGTGCAGCAGCCAGGTAATTGCGGATTCGATCATGGTTTGTTGGGCGGATAGGAAAGCAGCCATTATAATGAGTCACTCGGATCCAGGCCCACCCACCAGGATCAGTCCCCCTGCGCCACCCGGTCACCAGCCGGATAGTTAGCATCGTTCCTCGCCCGATTTACTCTGTTTGCAGACCATGACTACCGACTATCTGAAGAAAGTACTGACCGCCCGCGTCTACGACGTGGCTGATGAAACCCCGCTGGAACTCGCGCCGACCCTGTCGCAGCGCTACGAGAACCGAATTTACTTCAAGCGCGAGGACATGCAGAGCGTGTTCAGCTTCAAGATTCGCGGCGCCTACAACAAGATGGCCCACCTGAGCGACGCGCAACGCAAGCGCGGCGTGATTTGCGCCTCGGCCGGCAACCACGCCCAGGGTGTGGCCCTGTCCGCCGCCCGCATGGGCTGCCGCGCGGTCATCGTCATGCCAACCACCACGCCGCAAGTGAAGGTGGACGCGGTCAAGGCGCGCGGCGGCGGCGATGTGGAGGTGGTGCTGCACGGCGAATCCTATACCGATGCCTACAACCACGCGCTGACGCTGGAAAAAGAACAGAAGCTGACCTTCGTCCACCCGTTCGACGATCCGGACGTGATCGCCGGCCAGGGCACCATCGGCATGGAAATCCTGCGCCAGCATTCCGGCCCGATCCACGCCATCTTCGTGCCGATCGGCGGCGGCGGTCTGATCGCCGGCATTGCCGCTTACGTCAAGCAGATCCGTCCGGACATCAAGATCATCGGCGTGCAGTCGCTCGATTCCGACGCCATGGCGCGCAGCCTGAAAGCCGGCGAGCGCGTCACCCTGTCCGATGTCGGCCTGTTCGCCGACGGCACCGCCGTGCGCCTGGCCGGCGAGGAAACCTTCCGCCTGGCGCAGCTGTATGTGGACGACGTGATCCTGGTCGATACCGACGCCGTCAGCGCCGCCATCAAGGATGTGTTCAGCGACACCCGCTCTATCCTGGAACCGTCGGGCGCGCTGTCGATTGCCGGCGCCAAAGCCTACATCGAACGCGCCGCGCTGACCAAGGACCCGATCAAGAACGAAACCCTGATCACCATCGCCTCCGGCGCCAATATGAACTTCGACCGCCTGCGCTTCGTGGCCGAGCGCGCCGAGCTGGGCGAAGCGCGCGAGGCGCTGTTTGCCGTCACGCTGCCGGAGCAGCGCGGCAGCTTCAAGCGCCTGTGCAAGCTGGTGGGCGCGCGCAACGTCACCGAGTTCACCTACCGCATCTCGGACAAGGATGACGCCCACGTGTTCTGCGGCGTGCAGATTGCCGACCGCAGCGAATCGGGCGCGCTGACGCGGCGCTTCGAGGAACATGGCTTCAAGGCGCTGGACCTGACCCACGACGAACTGGCCAAGACCCACTTGCGTCATCTGGTGGGCGGCAAGAGCGTGCTGGCCGATAACGAGTTGCTGTACCGATTCGAGTTCCCCGAGCGGCCGGGCGCGCTGATGCGCTTCCTCGACTCGATGGCGCCGAACTGGAATATCTCGCTGTGCCACTACCGCAGCCAGGGCGGCGACGTCGGCCGCATCGTCATCGGCCTGCAAGTGCCCCCGGAGGAAATGAGCGATTTCGCGCAATTCCTCGCCACGCTGGGCTACCGTTACTGGGACGAGAGCCTGAATCCCGTCTACAAACTGTTCCTGGGCTAAGCCCGGCAGGACGGCATGGTTTGCGTTACCATGCCGTCCTTCTCTGAAATACCGATATCGCCATGACCAACACCGCCGACCAGTCCCCACTCGGGAAAACCTCCGCCTACCGCACCGATTACGCGCCGGAACTGCTGTTCCCGATTCCGCGCCAGGGCAAGCGCGACGAGCTGGGCTTGTCGGGCACCCTGCCGTTCTTTGGCGTCGATATCTGGAACGCTTACGAAATCTCCTGGCTCAACCAGCGCGGCAAGCCGCAGGTGGCGATCGCCCGCATCACCTTCCCGGCCGATACGCCCAACATCATTGAATCGAAGTCGTTCAAGCTCTACCTGAACTCCTTCAATCAAACCAGGCTGGACAGCGTGGCCGCGCTCAAGCAGTTGCTGCAACAGGATTTGTCGGCCGCCGCCGGCGGCAGCGTCCACGTCACCCTGACCCAGCCGGAAGAGTTCGGCATGATCGCCATGGGCGAACTGGATGGCCTGCTGCTGGACCGCCTCGACATCGAAGTCGACAACTACAGCCCGTCGCCCGAGATCCTGCAAGCCGCGCACGACGAGGAACCGGTGGAAGAAAAACTGGTCTCGCACCTGCTGAAATCGAACTGCCTGGTCACCGGCCAGCCGGACTGGGCCAGCGTGCAAATCCACTACAGCGGCCCGCAAATCGACCAGGAAAGCCTGCTCAAATACCTGATCGGCTTTCGCGAGCACAACGAATTCCACGAGCAGTGCGTGGAGCGCATCTTTGTCGACATCCTGCGCCAGTGCCAGCCGCAGCAGCTGGCCGTGTACGCGCGCTACACCCGCCGGGGCGGGCTGGACATTAATCCATGGCGCAGCAATTTCAGCACGGCACAGAAACCGCCCAACCTGCGTGGCGCACGTCAATAAACGTAATGATTTTTTCAATCAAAGATCAAAAAACCGGCGTATGATGTGTCATCTGCGTGATGTTCACGCCATACGGCCATCCCGGCCGAAAAACGCGTAAAAAAACGGAAAAACGGCCCGGTCCCCAAGCAAATACCGGTGTTTTCGACGAATACGGTGCAGAAATAGCGATTCCTTTCCGGAACGCATTTTTAGCGGCGCACCGCTCAACGCCAATACAACGGTGGCATAGCGATTTCATGTTACACGGCAGAGAAACAAGCCTATAATTCTGCTCGCATGCCCCCTTTGTGCGTTGCAACATTTGACGTCGTATTATGAACAACCTTAGCAAAATACTCTCTCTGGAAAACGTGCAGCTGGATCTGGAAGTGTCCAGCAAGAAGCGCGCTTTCGAGCAAGCAGGCCTGATCTTCGAAAACAATTGCGGCATCGCCCGCTCCACCGTCTCGGACAATCTGTTCGCGCGCGAGCGCCTCGGTTCGACCGGTCTGGGCCATGGCGTCGCCGTGCCGCACGGCCGCATCAAGGGCATGAAGAGCCTGAAAACGCCGCTGGCGGCGTTTGTGCGTCTGGCCGAGCCGATTCCGTTCGAATCGCCGGACGGCAAGCCGGTCAACCTGCTGTTCTTCCTGCTGATTCCGGATCACGTGACCCAGCAGCACCTGGAAATCCTGTCCGAAATCGCCGAGATGTTCTCCGACGACGCTTTCCGCACCGCGCTCAGCACGGAAACCGATCCGCAAGCGGTGTACGCGCGCATCACCAGCTGGCAACCCAGCCTGCAAGCTGCTGGCTGAGCAGCAACTATAGGTTAAACTAGGGGCAGTTCAACCTCTTCGACAAAGACGCCCCATGCTGCAAACTCCGCTGACGATACAAAGGCTATACGACGACAATCGCGAAAGTTTGCAGCTCGGCTGGTTCGCCGGCTTTCCCGGCGGCGAACGCCTGATCTCCGGCGACGTCGCCTCGGCCGCCGACCAGGTCGGCCACTTGAACACCATCCATCCCGGCCGCATCCAGGTGTTCGGCCATCAGGAAATCAACTACTACCAGCGCCTGAAGTCGCTGACGCGCGCCCACGTGATCGGCGAGCTGATCGCGGGCGGCCCGCCGGCGCTGATCATCGCGCAGGGGCTGGAAACGCCGCCCGACATCCTCGCCATCTGCGACGAGAAAAACATTCCGCTGTTCTCCACGCCGCTGCCGGCGGCGCAGGTGATCGACTTCTTGCGCGTCTACCTGTCCAAGAAGCTGGCACAGCGCATCATCATGCACGGCGTGTTCATGGACGTGCTGGGCGTGGGCGTGCTGATCACCGGCGACTCCGGCCTCGGCAAGAGCGAACTGGGTCTGGAACTGATTTCGCGTTCGCACGGTCTGGTGGCGGACGATGCGGTGGAGTTCTCGCGCATCGCGCCGAATATGATCGAGGGCCGCTGCCCGGCGTTGCTGCAGAACCTGCTGGAAGTGCGCGGGCTGGGGCTGCTGGACATCAAGGCCATCTTCGGCGAGACGGCGGTGCGGCGCAAGATGCGCCTGAAGCTGATCGTGCACCTGGTGCGCCGTGGCGCCGCCGATGAGGAAGTCGAACGCCTGCCGTTCCAGTTCCCGACCGAGGATGTGCTGGGCCTGCCGATCCGCAAGGTGGTGATCCCGGTGGCGGCCGGCCGCAACATCGCGGTGCTGCTGGAAGCCGCCGTGCGCAACACCATCCTGCAACTGCGCGGCATCGACACCCTGCAGGAATTCATGGAACGCCAAAGACAAGCCATGAGCGGCGACTAGGAGATGGGCCTTGCAAGGCCCATCCGTTCCGCAGGCGCGCAGCTACGCTCCACCAATTCCCTGCTCCACCGCCAAAGACAAGCCATGAGCGGGGACTAAGCGGGGATTGAGCAGTCGATGGTATCATCGGGCATTATGCGCATCGTCATCATCACTGGCATCTCTGGCTCCGGCAAATCTGTCGCCCTCAACGTCCTTGAAGATTCGGGACACTACTGCGTCGACAACCTGCCGCCCGCCCTGCTTTCCAGCCTGGTCAAAACCCTGACCGAGGAAGGCTTGCAGGCAGTGGCGGTGGCGGTCGACGCCCGCAGCGCCGAATCGCTGGCCCCGCTGCCGGCCGACGTCGAGCGCCTGCGCGCCGAAGGGCATGAAGTCAAAGTGATGTTCCTGACCGCCAATACCCACTCGCTGGTGGCGCGTTTTTCGGAAACGCGGCGCAGCCACCCGCTGTCGCACGAACTGCGCCCGGGCCAGAACCCGGCCGCGCGCCGCACCCTGATCGAGTGCATCATGGAAGAGCGCGAGCGCCTGTCGGCGATCGAAAAGCTGGGCCACGTGATCGACACCTCCGAACTGAGCGCCAACAAATTGCGGGCCTGGGTCAAGGATCTGGTGATGTCCGAGCCTGCGCCGCTGACGCTGTTCTTCGAATCGTTCGCCTTCAAGCTGGGCGTGCCGATGGATGCCGACTTCGTGTTCGACGTGCGCGCCCTGCCTAATCCCTACTACGACCTGACGCTGCGCCCGCTGACCGGGCGCGACGCGCCGGTGATCGACTTCCTCGACGCTCAGCCAAGCGCGGGCGAAATGCTGAACGACATCCGCGCCTTCGTGGAAAAATGGCTGCCGTCCTTCAAGAACGACAACCGCAGCTACCTGACGGTGGCGCTGGGCTGCACCGGCGGCCAGCACCGCTCGGTCTACATGGCGGAAAAACTGGCCGCCTACTTCAGCGACAAAGAACGCGTCGTCCTGCGCCATCGCGAACAGTCCTAGCGCCTCATAAGGATTTCCTTACGGAAATCACCTTATTTCCCTACAGAGAAATAAGTTTTGCCTTATAGGCAATATCCTGGTTATTCCGTCATGATCGTCTCCCGCTTTTCTTTTTTGAGACGACCAAGATGGCCCCGGATTTCGACGCTCCCGACGGAGCCTGGCTGAGCCGCGCTCCGCGTCTGCTGGCGCTGCTGGCGCTGCCCCTGGCCGCCGCCGCCACGCTGCCGGCCGGCCTGCCGCTGGCGGCTCGTCTGGCCGGTCTGGCGCTGGCCGTCGCCGGCGGCTACGCGCTGGCCTGGCGCCGGCTGGCATCCGCCGCGCAGCCGGCCGCGCAGGCCGCCATGCCGGGGCTGGAAGCGCTGTGCAGCAGCGTGCTGCCAGCCTGGTCGGACCAGGTCCAGCTGGCCAGCGACCAGACAGAGCAAGCCATCATCGCGCTGGCCCAGCGTTTCGTCGAGATCAACCACCGGGTCGGCGTGGCGGTGGCCAACAGTCACGCCGGCGAAGACGGCGCCCTGCTCGATCTGCTCAACCGCAGCCACGACGAACTCGATTCCATCACCAACGCCCTGCGCGACGCCCTGTCCGCCAAGAGCGCCCTGCTGGAACAGGTGGCCGGGCTGGCGCGCTTCACCGGGGAGTTGCGCGGGCTGGGGCACAGCGTGGCCGAGGTGGCCCGCAAAACCAATCTGGTGGCCCTCAACGCCGCCATCGAGGCCGCCCGCGCCGGCGAGGCCGGCCGCGGCTTCGCGGTGGTGGCGCGCGAGGTGCGCGAGCTGTCGCTGCTCTCGGGCGCCGCCGGCAAGCAGATCGCCGACACCATCGACACCGTCAACCGGGCCCTGAACGGCACCCTGGAAGCGTCGCAGCAATACGCGCGCCGCGACCAGCAGGCGCTGCTCGACTCGGCCGCCATCATTGAACGGGTGCTGAGCGATTTCCGCGGCGCCACCGCCACGCTGGCCGCGACCGCGCACGAGATGCGCGAGCACAGCGCGGCGGTCGGCCACGAACTGGAGCAGGTGCTGGTCTCGCTCCAGTTTCAGGACCGGGTCAGCCAGATCCTGGGTCAGGTGCGGGCCGACATGCACAAGCTGTCCACCCGGCTGGACCAGCATGGCGCCGCCCCGCCGCTCGATCCCCAGGCCTGGCTCGGCGAGCTGGCCGCCAGTTACACCGCGCCGGAACAGCACCAGCCCCGGCTGGGGCGCCCGGCGCCACAAGCCGAGGACGTCACTTTCTTTTAACCCCGCCAAGGATTTCTTTTCGTGTCCAAAACCATATTGATCGTCGATGACTCGGCCTCCCTGCGGCAAGTGCTGAGCATCACCCTGCGCGGCGCCGGCCATACCGTGGTCGAGGCCTGCGACGGCGACGACGCCCTGAGCAAGCTCGACGGCCGCAAATACCATCTGATCATCAGCGACGTCAACATGCCCAAGCTGGACGGCATTGCCTTCGTCAAGGCCGCCAAGCAGCTGCCGGCCTATAAGTTCACGCCCATCGTCATGCTGACCACCGAGGCCAGCGACGCCCGCAAGGCCGCCGGCCAGGCGGCCGGCGCGCGCGCCTGGATCGTCAAGCCGTTCCAGCCGGAGACGGTGCTCAACGCCGTCGCCAAACTGATCCTGCCTTAACCGGTGCCGTCCGCCATGAGCCCGCCCCTTTCCGACCACGCCACCGTCACCTGCTCCGCGCCGGCTGGCGAGATGACGATTTTCACCGCCGCCCGCGATCAGCTGTGGCTGCTGGATGCGGTGCGCGCCGGCCGCCTGGTGCTGCTCGACCTGGGCCAGGTCAGCAGCATCGACAGCGCCGGCATGCAGCTGCTGGTGGGCGCCAAGCGCCATGCGCGCGCGCTCGGCAACGAACTGCGCCTGATCAATCACAGCGAGCAGCTGCGCGCGGTGCTGGCCCTCTGCGGCCTCAGCGCGGAGCTGGACGCCGCCCGGCAGGGGGCAACATGATGCAGGAGGCCCTGCCGACCTTCATCGCCGAGGCCGGCGAGCTGCTGGAGCAAATGGAATCCGGCCTGCTCCATATCGAACAGGATGGCGCCGATACCGACGCCGTGCATGCGCTGTTCCGCGCGGTGCATACCCTCAAGGGTTCGGCCGGCCTGTTCGGCCTGCACCACATTGTCGCCTGCGCCCATGTGGCCGAGAGCGTGCTGGACGAGGTCCGCGACGGCCGCCAGGCCATCACGCCGGCGCTGGCCACGCTGCTGCTGTCGGTCGGCGACTACCTGGCGGCGCTGGTGGCGCTGGCCGCCGCCGGCGCCGAGCCAGACGACGCCTGCGCCGCCACCGGACTGGCGCTGGGCGACGAGCTGCAAACCTATCTGGGCGCCGGCCTGGCGCCGCCCGCGGCCGCCTCAACCGTACCTGCCGCACCTGCCGCACCTGCCGCCACGCCGGTCCGCGCGGCCGGCGGCGGCCACTGGCATCTGTCGCTGCGCTTCAACGCGGACGTGCTGCGCCACGGCATGGACCCGCTCTCCTTCCTGCACTACCTGAGCACCTTCGGCGAAATCGTCCACTGCGCCGCCGTCACCGGCGCGCTGCCGCCGCTGCCCGAGCTGGACGCGGAAAGCAGCTATTTCGGCTACGAAGTCGGCTACCGCAGCGATGCCGACCAGGCCAGCATCGACGGCGCCTTCGAGTTTGTGCGCGAGGACAGCAGCATCTGCCTGCTGCCGCCCGGCAGCAGCGGCGCCGACTTCCGCCACCTGATCGAGCTGCGCGCGGCGCAGGAGCACAGCTGCATCGACCAGTTGCTGATCCAGTGCGGCAGCCTGACGCCGGCCGCGCTGGAGGCGGCCATGGCGGCGGCCACGCCCGAGGCGCCGGTCCGCTCCGAGACGCCGGCCCCGTCCGAGGCGGCCGAAACCGACCCGGACACGCGCCGGCCGCCGCGCGGCGCGCGCGCGCCGGAAGCCAACCTGATCCGCGTTGACGCCGCCAAGCTGGACCAGCTGATCGACCTGATCGGCGAGCTGATCATCGCCAGCGCCGGCGCCGGCCTGGCCGCCCAGCAGGCGGCCGCGCCGGCGCTGCTGGAATCGGCCACCAAGGTGACGCGCCTGGTGGAACAGGTGCGCGACTCGGCGCTGACCCTGCGCATGGTGCCGGTGGGCGCCACCTTCAACCGCTTCCAGCGCGTGGTGCGCGACGTGTCCGCCGAACTGGACAAGGACATCCGGCTGGAGATCAGCGGCGCCGACACCGAACTCGACAAGACGGTGGTGGAAAAGATCGCCGATCCGCTCACCCACCTGGTGCGCAACGCCATGGACCACGGCATCGAACCGGCCGCCGCGCGCCGCGCCGCCGGCAAGCCGGCGCACGGCACCGTGCGGCTGAACGCCTACCACGACGCCGGCGCCATCGTGATCGAGGTGGCCGACGACGGTGGCGGCCTGAACCAGCAGCGCATCCTGGCCAAGGCAGCCGAGCGCGGCCTGATCGAGGCCGGCGCCCAGCTGGCCGAGCGCGACATCTACAACCTGATCTTCGAACCCGGCTTCTCCACCGCGGACGCGGTCAGCAACCTGTCCGGGCGCGGCGTCGGCATGGACGTGGTCAAGCGCAACATCGCGGCATTGCGCGGCAGCATAGAGCTGAGCAGCCGCGCCGGCCACGGCACCACCATCAGCATCCGCCTGCCGCTGACGCTGGCCATCATCGACGGCTTCCTGATCGGCGTCGGCCAGGCCGCCTATGTGGTGCCGCTGGCCCTGGTGGTGGAGTGCATCGAGCTGACCGCCGCCCAGGCGGCCGAGGCCAACGGCAACCACTACATCAACCTGCGCGGCGAGGTGCTGCCGCTGGTGCGGCTGCGCCAGCTGTTTGGCGCCGCCCCGGCCACGCTGCGGCGCGAGAACGTGGTGGTGATCCGCTATGGCGGCCGGCGCGTGGGGCTGGTGGTGGATCACCTGATGGGCGAATTCCAGACCGTCATCAAGCCGCTGGGCAAGGTCTTCAGCCAGCTGCGCGGCATCGGCGGCTTCACCATCCTGGGCAACGGCCAGGTGGCGCTGATTCTCAACGTGCCCGAGCTGGTCGGCCGGCTGATCCGCCAGCAGGCGGCGCCGGAATCCCCGGCCGCCTAGCTTCCCTCCCTTCGCACCACTCTTTCTTCAGGAGACACACATGGCATTTTTTGGCAAGCGGGTAGACCAGCAGCGCATCGACACCGTCCTGCAGGCACTGCAGGCGCTCGGCGACAACGCCGACGGGCCGCCGATCGACGACATCGGCAACGACGCGCTGGCGCCGGTGATGGCCCAGCTGCAGCGCCTGCAGCAGAACGCGGCCGCGCGCCGCGAGGACGAGCTGAGCCTGCAACGGCTGCGCAGCGGCATGGAAATCGTCTCGACCTGCATCATGATGGCCGACGCCGACCTCAACATCAACTACGTCAACCCGGCCGTGGTCGAGATGATGCGCGTGGCGGAGGCCGACATCCGCCAGATCTTCCCCTCGTTTGACGCCAACCGGCTGCTGGGCTCGAACATCGACCAGTTCCACAAGAATCCGGCGCACCAGCGCAAGATGCTGAGCGAGTTCACCAAGCTGTTCCGCACCCAGATCACCATCGGCGCCCGCACCTTCGGGCTCAAGGCCATGCCGATCTTCGGCCGCGACGGCCAGCGCCTGGGCGCGGTGGTGGAATGGGAAGACCGCACCGAGCTGATGCACTTCACCGGCGACCTGACCGCCTGCGTGCAGGACGCGCTGGCCGGCAAGCTCGACACCCGCATCAACTTCGACCGCCTGCCCGAGGGCCGCCTCAAGGACGCCAGCCGCGGCATCAACGCCATTCTCGACGCCGTGGCCCAGCCGCTCAACATCACCGCCGAGTATGTGGACCATATCGCCAAGGGCGTGATCCCGCCGCCGCTGGAAACCCACTACGAAGGCTTGTACGGCGTGATCCAGGCCAACCTGAACGCGCTGGTCAAGATGATGAGCGACCTGCTGGCGCAGACCGCCGCCATCATCGAGGGCGCCGCCAACGGCCAGCTCGACCAGCGGGCCGACACCACCCTGTTCGTCGGCGGCTGGCAGCGCCTGGTGGCCGGCGTCAACCAGACGCTGGACGGCATCGTGCTGCCGGTCAACGAGGCGGTGGCGGTGCTGGCGGAAATGGAACAGGGCGACCTGACCCGCACCGTGGAGGGCGATTACCAGGGCCAGCTCAAGGATTTCAAGGATACCGTCAACAACACCATCAGCAAGCTGGCGCGGGTGATCGGCGAGGTGCGCGCGGCGGCCGAATCGCTGTCCTCGGCCTCGGAGCAAATCTCCGGCACCGCGCAGTCGCTGTCGCAGGGCGCCTCGGAACAGGCCGCCTCGGTGGAGGAAACCTCGGCCTCGATCGAGCAGATGTCGGCCACCGTGCTGCAAAATACCGAGAACGCCAAGGTGACCGACGGCATGGCCAGCCAGGCAGCCGCCGAGGCCACCGAGGGCGGCGCCGCCGTGCGCGAAACGGTCGGCGCCATGCAGTCGATCGCGCAGAAAATCGGCATCATCGACGACATCGCCTACCAGACCAACCTGCTGGCGCTGAACGCGGCCATCGAGGCCGCCCGCGCCGGCGAGCACGGCAAAGGCTTCGCGGTGGTGGCGGCCGAGGTGCGCAAGCTGGCCGAACGCTCGCAAGTGGCGGCGCAGGAAATCGGCGACCTGGCCGCGCGCTCGGTCAAGCAGGCCGAGCGCGCCGGCCAGCTGCTGGACGGCATGGTGCCGACCATCACCAAGACCTCGGACCTGGTGCAGGAGATCGCCTCGGCCAGCAGCGAGCAATCGTCCGGCATCGGCCAGATCAACGGCGCCATGGAGCAGCTCAACAAGGCCACCCAGCAGAACGCCGGCGCCGCCGAGGAACTGGCCGCCACCGCCGAGCAGATGGGCGACCAGGCGGTGCAGTTGCAGCAGCTGATGCAGTTCTTCACCTTGTCCGAGCCGGCCGCCGCCACCGCCACAACCGCCCCGGCCGCGCGCCAGCAAGCGCGCGCGCCGGCCCGCGCCCCCAAGGCCGGCGGCGCCGCGCCGGCAGGCTTCGTGCGCTACTAGGAGCGCTCCATGGACGCAGCTTCCGCCGCGCCGGGCGGCCAGCAGTACCTGACCTTCATGCTGGGCAGCGAGGTGTACGCCCTCGGCATCCTCGGCATCAAGGAAATCATCGAGTACGGCGAGCCGACCACCGTGCCCTGCCTGCCCGCCTTCATCCGCGGCGTGATCAACCTGCGCGGCGCCGTGGTGCCGGTGCTCGACCTGGCCGCGCGCTTCGGCCGCCAGGCCTGCACGCCGACCCGCCGCAGCTGCGTGGTGATTGTCGAGGCGCGCGCGGACGACACCACGCAGGACATCGGCATCATGGTGGACGCCGTCAATGCCGTGCTGGAAATCCCGTCCGCGCAGATCGAGCCGCCGCCCGCGTTCGGCGCCGCCATCCGCGCCGACTTCATCGCCGGCATGGGCAAGCTGCGCGACCGCTTCGTGATCCTGCTCGACAGCGACCGCGTGCTGGCGGTCGACGAGCTGGCTCAGCTGGCGGGCGCCGGCGCCTGAGCATGGGGGGACGCATGGGCGGGCGCCAGCCGGCGGTTCCCTGCGGGCCGCCCCTCAGCGAGCGGGAATTCCAGCTGTTCCGCGACCTGCTGTTCCGCGTCGCCGGCATCCACCTGTCCGACGCCAAGCGCGCGCTGGTGGCCGGGCGGCTGGCGCGGCGGCTGCGCGACCACGGCTGGGACAGTTACGCGGCCTATTTCCAGCACCTGCAGGACCACCATGCCGAGCTGCAAACGGCGGTCGACCTGCTGACCACCAACGAAACCTACTTTTTCCGCGAGCCGCGGCATTTCGACTTCCTGCGCGACACCATCCTGCCGCCCCTGCGCGAGCGCGGCCCGGTGCGGGTCTGGAGCGCCGCCTGTTCCAGCGGCGAGGAGCCGTATTCGATCGCCATGACGCTGGCGCAGACGCTCGGGCAGCAGCCATGGGAGGTGCTGGCGTCCGACCTCAGCACGCGGATGCTGGACCAGGCCCGCGCCGCCACCTACCGCTCGGCCGCCTTCGACGCCATCCCTTCGGAACTGCGGCGACAATATTGCCTGCGCGGCGTCGGCTGCCACGAGGGCACCTCCATCATCGATCCGGCGCTGCGCGAGCGGGTCAGTTTCCGGCACATCAACCTCAACGCGCGCCTGCCGGTGCTGGGGGAATTCGACGTGATTTTCCTGCGCAATGTGCTGATCTACTTTCCCCACGAGACCAAGGTCGGGGTGGTGCGGCGGCTACAGGCGCAGTTGCGTCCGGGCGGCTGGCTCATCGTCAGCCATTCGGAAAGCCTGAACCGTGTCAGCCCCCAGCTGGAACTGGTGCAGCCCTCGATCTACCGCAAGCTGGGGGCAGCATGAGGCCGGTCAAGGTAATGATCGTCGACGATTCGGCGACGGTGCGCCAGGTGCTGTCCGCGCTGCTGGCGGCCGATCCCGCGCTGAGCGTGATCGCCACCGCCAGCGACCCGCTGTACGCCATGGAACGCATGGCGCGCGAGTGGCCGGACGTGATCGTGCTGGACGTGGAAATGCCGCGCATGGACGGCATCAGCTTCCTGCGGCGCCTGATGCGGGAACGGCCGACGCCGGTGGTGATCTGTTCCACGCTGACCGAACAGGGCGCCGAAACCACCATGCAGGCGCTGGCGGCGGGCGCCGTCAGCGTGATCGCCAAGCCCAAGCTGGGGCTGCGGCAATTCCTGGTCGACAGCGGCGACGACATGGCCGGCGTGATCAAGGCGGCCGCCCACGCCAACCTGGGCGCCATGGCGGCGCGCGCGCCGGCGCCGCCGCCCGCCCCAAGGCTGAGCGCCGACGCGGTGCTGCCGCCAGTGCTGCCGCCGGCACCGGTGCTGGGCAGCGAAAGCGTGGTGGGCATCGGTACCTCCACCGGCGGCACGCAGGCGCTGGAATACGTGCTGGGCGCGCTGCCGCGGGTGTGCCCTGGCATCGTCATCGTGCAGCACATGCCGAAGCAATTCACCGGCGCCTTCGCGTGCCGTCTCGACCAGCTGTGCCAGATCGAGGTGCGCGAGGCCCAGGACGGCGACCGGGTGCTGCCAGGGCGCGCCCTGATCGCTCCGGGCGGGCGCCATCTGGTGGTCCAGCGCAGTGGTGCCCGGTACCGGGTGGAGATCAAGGACGCGCCGCCGGTCAACCGTCACCGGCCGTCGGTGGACGTACTATTCCGCTCGCTGGCGCACTGCGCCGGCCGCAACGCGCTGGGCGTGATCATGACCGGCATGGGCGACGACGGCGCCCGCGGGCTGCGCGAAATGCGCGACGCCGGCGCCCACACCATCGCCCAGGACGAGGCCAGCTGCGTGGTGTACGGCATGCCCAAGGAAGCGGTCAAGCGCGACGCCGCCCGCAGCATCCTGGCGCTGCGGGATATTCCTGCCGCAGTCGCCGCAGCGGGCCGCCATCACAAGTGACGAGCGCGAACAATAAGCACGATCCCTGTCAAAACATGTCGTAGCGGCTAAACTACGGAGACAAGAAATCCCAGCAGGCCAGCATCAGGCGGGGGAAACAGAACTCATCCCTGAGGACGCGCAGTCCAAATGACGCAGCTGGTGGGCGCAGTCTGGCCGGGGATGCCGAGGATATAGCGAAGTCATTGCTCATCGTCGAGCACGCAAAGCGTATGCACAAATTGAAGTGGAAGACAGAGTTCCTGCCAGAAACTGCTCAGTCTAACCGGCGCAGCGGATGGGCGTAGTCTGGCCAGACCGGGGCGAACATGGCTTGGACCATTTCTTCCGTGACGGTGTCGAGCGTGGCGGGATTCCATTTCGGCTGGTTGTCTTTGTCGATCACCAGGGTGCGGATGCCTTCGATGACTTCGCCGTTTTCGAAGTTGCGGCGCACCAGCGCGCGCTCCATGCGCAGGCAATCGGCCACGTCCAGCGTGGCGCCACGCTTGATCAATTCATGGGTGACGCACATCATCAGCGGCGAGCGGGTGGCCATCACGTCCAGCGTTTTCAGCGCGAATTCGCCGCCGTCTGCCCGCAATGAGGCGATGATGGCGGGCACGGAGCCGGCACTGAAGTGGCGGTCGATGGCGGCATGGTTGGCGGCCAGCACGCTCTCGCCTGCATCGTGGGCTGCGGCGTAGGCCGCGAGCGCGGCCGGCAGGCGGGCGCCCGGCGTGGCGGTCAGCAGCGCGTCCAATGCGGCGCGGTCGGCCAGCGGCGCGTAATGGTCGGCCAGGCCGGCGTACAGGGCGTCGGCGGCGCTGATCGTGACGCCGGTGACGCCGAGGTAATAGCCCAATGCGCCCGGCGCGCGCGACAGGAAGTAGCTGCCGCCCACGTCCGGGAACAAGCCGATGTTCACTTCCGGCATGGCCATTTTAGTCTTGTCGGTGACGATGCGAACGCGTACCGTCGGACCGGCCTGCGCCACGCCCATGCCGCCGCCCATCACCACGCCGTCCAGCAGAGCGATGTACGGCTTGGGATAGAAATGAACTAAATGATTTAGCGAATATTCCTCGGTGAAGAAATCCTCCACCAGCGCACTGCCGCCCTGGGGCGTGGCGCGCCCCGCATCGTAGAAAAAGCGGATGTCGCCGCCAGCGCAGAAAGCCTTCTCGCTGCTGCTGCGGATCACCACCGCCGCCACATTGGCGTCGTCGCGCCACGCCAGCTGCGCCTGCGTGATCGCGCGCACCATGTCGAGGGACAAGGAGTTCAATGCCTTGGGCCGGTCCAGTACGATCAGGCCGGTGCCGTTGCTAACGCTGGTGTGGATGTATTCGCTCATGCCGCCATTCTACTGCACATGCTCCAGCGGATTGGGCACATCCAGCGCGCCACCCAGACGCGGTTGCCACAGCGCCTTGCCGGCCACCGGCGCCTTGCCTTCGTGGCGGTTGTAGAACACCGTCACCTCGCGGCTGCCCACCGGCTCCTGCGCGACGCCGGTGCGCCGCGCGATGCCCGAAGGATCGGCCGATGCCGCCACCGTGAACGCCACCAGCGTATCCAGCCGCGCATCGTGCACGTCAAGGATGGAGGCCATCAGCGCCAGCGGCGTGGCCGCATACACCTGATAGTGCAGCGCCTTGCCGGCGCGTTCCATCTCGGCCGGCAAGGCGCCGTCGGGCTCCATCTGGCCGAGCGCATGGTTAAGCACCTTGCGGCCCCAATCGAGATAACGCGACTCGCCGGTCACGCCGCCGACCGCTGTCACCGCCAGGCCTTCCCAGTAGTAATGGTTGTTGCGGCCGCCCTTCTTCGCATCCGAGTGGGCGATGGTGGCGTCCGCCAGCGCCCTGAACCAGCCTTCGATCACCGCGCGCTGCGCCGGCGAGGCCTGCCGCTGCACGCGCGCGTAGCTGAGCGCCATGCCGCCCAGCGTCCACTTGCGCACGTAGTAGGCCTGCTCGCTCGACATCTTGCCCAGCATGGCCCTTTGCTCGCCCCAGTTGGCCAGCCACGACAGCGCACACGCCGCATCGCCCTGCCGGTTCGCATCGCGCGCCACATGCGACAGGAAATCCTCGATCGGCTTGGTGTTGGCGATATTCCGCGCCCGCAGCACCGGATCGATCACCGAGTGATGCGCATCCGAATAGTAGCTGTTGGCTTCGATGTCGCTGCGCGCCGGCGGCGGCACTTCGCAGGCGGCGGCGGTACCGGCGGCCAGCGCCAGCAAAAGACAAGTTAAACGTTTAACCATATGCCTCCAATAAAGGGCGCCCTCATGCGCCCTTAGTTGTTTGTGCCGGGGCCGTTATTATAGGGCGGCGGCAGCGGGTTCGTAGCTATCCGGGATATGCTTGATAGCATCGTGCCCGTGCGATTGAACTTTTGATTTGTACTTCATGACCTGACGATCAAGCTTGTCGATCAAGGTATCGATGGCGGCGTACAGGTCTTGCGACAGGCTTTCCACGTAGACGGTCTTGCCGGACATACGCAGGTTGATTTCAGCCTTCTGGCGTTTCTCTTTCTCTTTAAGGTTATCTACGGTCAGGATGACAGCAATATCAATCACTTGATCAAAGTGGCGGGTGACCCGTTCCAGCTTGTTCTGCACGTACTCGCGAATCGCTGCGGTCACTTCGAGATGATGTCCACTGATGGTGAGATTCATACACACTCCTAAAGATAAGTCGCTTCTGACGGTTAGTGCGGTGCCCATTGTTGCCGGGCGCGCAGGAACCAACACACTACAATGACTTGCGGAGACTGACTGGCGGGATTTTGAGGGCTTCGCGATACTTGGCAACAGTGCGTCGCGCAATCACCATGCCCTGTTCTCCCAGCATGTCCGCAATCTTACTGTCGGATAAAGGATTTTTCGGGTCTTCAGCTCCTGTCAATTGCACAATCAAGGCACGTATCGCCGTCGAACTTGCTTCCCCGCCAGCTTCGGTGGCGACATGGCTACCAAAGAAATATTTCAGCTCAAACATGCCGTGCGGGGTCAGCATATACTTTTGAGTTGTTACGCGAGAAATAGTGCTCTCGTGTAGTCCCAGTGTATCAGCAATTTCGCGAAGCACAAGGGGGCGCATGGCAACCGCGCCGTGCGAGAAAAAGTTCTTTTGTCTTTCTACTATCGCTTGCGCCACGCGCAGAATGGTGTCGAAACGCTGGCGCATATTCTTGATCAGCCACTTGGCTTCCTGCAGCTGCGCGCCCATCGCGGTTTCACCCTTGCCCTGCTTGAGCAGGTTGGCGTACATGGCGTTCACGCGCAGGCGCGGCATGACGTCATTGTTCAGGCTGACCTGCCAGCCGTTGCGCGATTTTTTCACGATCACATCCGGCACCACATAGTCCGACACATCGGAAGCGAACGCCGCGCCCGGATGCGGATTGCACTGGCGGATGACGGCCTGCGCTTCGCGCAAATCCTCGTCATCGCACAGCAGGGTTTTTTTCAGCTTGTTGAAGTCGCGCTGGGCAAACCAGGTCAGATGGTTTTCCACGATGGTCAGGGCCATGCGGCGCGTCACCAGCGGCACGCAGGGCAGGCGGCGGATCTGGATCGCCAGGCACTCTGCCGCATTGCGCGCGCCCACGCCCATCGGATCGAAGCTTTGCAGCAGCTTGAGCGCGGTCTGCAATTCCTCGATTTCCACTTCCAGTTCCTCCGGCAGGCGCGCGTGGATTTCCTCCAGCGACTCTTCCAGATAGCCGTTTTCATCGAGCGCGTCGATGATCAATTCCACCAGCGCGCGGTCGCGCATTTCCAGCACCGTCACGCGCATCTGTTCCATCAAATGCTCGCGCAGCGTGCAGTGATGGGCTTCCAGTTGCGGACGCGCTTCCTCGTCGTCGTTATTCTTGCTGCGGCCGGAATCGCCCCAGTCCATGTCGGCATCGGGCGTGGTGCTTTCGGTGTCGGCGGCGGGCGCGTCGTAGCTGTCGGCCTCGGCGGCGGGGGCCTCCCCCGGCGGGCCTTCGGGCGGCGCTTCGCCGGCCGGTGCCTGCTGGCTGATGGCGCCATCGGCCAGCAGGCGCAGCGAGTGGTCTAGCGGATCGTCCAGGCGTTCCAGCAGCGGGTTATCGCTCAGCAGCTGTTCCAGTTCCTGATGCAGCTCCAGCGTCGACAACTGCAGCAGCCGGATCGACTGTTGCAGTTGTGGCGTCAACGCCAGGTGCTGCGACGTGCGCAGTTGCAAAGACTGTTTCATGAAGGCTTACATACGGAAATGTTCACCCAGATAGACGCGACGCACCGACTCGTTGGCGATGATGTCGTCCGGACGGCCCGATGCCAGCACCGTCCCCTGGTTGATGATATAGGCGCGGTCGCAGATGCCCAGCGTCTCGCGCACATTGTGATCGGTAATGAGGACGCCGATACCGCGTTCCTTGAGGAAGCGCACGATGCGCTGGATCTCAATCACGGCAATCGGGTCGACCCCGGCGAAAGGTTCATCGAGCAGCACGAAACGCGGATTGGTCGCCAGTGCGCGCGCGATCTCCACCCGGCGGCGCTCGCCACCGGAGAGCGACAGCGCCTGGTTCTCGCGCAGTTTTTCGATTTGCAAATCGGCCAGCAGGGTATTGAGCCGTTCATCAATTTCAGCCTTGGATAAAGGCTTGCCGTCCACTTTCTGGATCTCCAGGACGGCGCGGATATTTTCCTCCACAGTCAGCTTGCGGAACACCGACGCTTCCTGCGGCAGGTAGGACAAGCCCATGGTGGCGCGGCGGTGGATCGGCAGCGAGGAAATATCGGTGCCGGAAATATCGATGCTGCCGGCGTCCGACGGCACCAGGCCGACGATCATGTAGAACGAGGTGGTCTTGCCGGCGCCGTTCGGCCCCAGCAGGCCGACCACTTCGCCGCATTCCACTTGCAGCGAGACGTCATGCACCACCTGGCGCTTGCCGTAGGTTTTTTGCAGGCCTTTGACGATCAGGGTGCTACCGCAGGACGACTCCATCTTATTTCCCCGGCGCTGGCTGGTTGATTGGTGCGGCCGGCGCAGGAGGTGGCGTCTGCTTGCTCGATGGCTGGATCACCATGGTGCTGCGCCCCGCGCCCGGCTTGGTCTCGCCGGAAGCGGTGTTCTTGACCGCGTAGAATTCCTTGCGGCTGTCATAGGAAATGAATTCGCCATCGACCTGGCTGGCGGGTTTGGCGCCCTCCAGCTTCTTGATCCGCGCCTTGGAGTACAGCTTCACCAGCTCGGTCTTGTTATCGTACTCGATGCGGTCGGCCTGGCCTTCCACCCACTGGTCGCCGGCGCCGTCCAGCTTCTGGCGGAAGGTGGCTTGCACGCCGGGGCCGCTGGTCAGCACCACGAACTGGTAGCCTTCCGGATCTTCCGTCACCACCGCTTTCGGCGACTTCATCAGCAGCGTGCCGCGGGTCAGCACCACGTTGCCGGTGAAAGTCTTGATCTGCTTGACGTCGTCCGACTCCAGCTGGTCAAAGGCGATCTCGGTCGGCTTGCTGGAGTCGGCCTTCTCGGCGTGCGCCACGCCGGAAGCGGCGGCCAGCAGCAGCGCCGCCGACAGGATCAGTTTGTTCATCTTCATCATTCGTTCCTTCAATGTGCCGCGCGCGGCGGCATCGTAATGGTTCCGCGCCCGCCCAGTTCGATCTGGCGGGTGGCGTTGTTGGCCTTCATGCCGGTGCCGGTGGCGGTGGAGCGGCCAGCCAGCATCTCGACGCTGGCGTCGGTTTCCATCCGCTCCTCATCCGGGTACACGGTCAGCGTACTGGTCTTGAGGCGCAGTTCCTGCGCTTGCCTGGTGGCGGGTCGCACCACGTCCACATTACCACTCAGCTTGACGCGCGTATTGCCCTGGTCGACAACCGCGGTCTGCGCGTGGATATTCATCGGCGGCTGGTCGGTCGACAGCCCGTGCACAAACGGCTTGTCGATCAGCGACGAGTCGTCCACAGGGCGATGAGTCAGCTTGTCGCCGGAAATGATGTAGGCCGGCTGTCCCTGCTTGTTCATGCGCACCAGGCTGAAGCGGTCGATGATGTAATCCGGCTCTTCGCGGAACTTGTCGACTTCCGCCTCCTGCCCGGCCTGGTTGACCACCTGCACCAGCCAGAAGCTGCCGACCGCGACAAACACCCCGGCCATCATGATCAGGGTCAGCTGCCAGCGGTGTGCTGTTCTTTTACGCATGATCGCTACCTATGTTCAAACCAGGAATTGTGCCATCACACGCTCGTAGCTGCCTTGCGCGTGCATCAACAGTTCGCACACCTCGCGCACCGCGCCCTTGCCGCCGAACGCCACGGTGGTGTGGTGGACCCGCTCCAGCACTTCCTTGCGGCCGTTCGGCACGGCCACCGCGAAACCGACGCGCGCCAGGATGGGCAAATCCACCACGTCATCGCCGATGAAGCCGACCTGCTCGGCCGTGAGGCCGGTCTTTTCCAGCAGCGCGTTGAATGGCGTCAGCTTGTCATGGCCGCCCTGATGCAGGTGGTTGATGCCCAGATCGGCCGCGCGCTTGATCACCTGCGGCGATTTGCGCGCGCTGATGATGGCGGTGTCGATGCCGGCTTCCTGAATCAGTTTGATGCCGAGGCCGTCCTGCACGTTGAAAGTTTTCAAAGCCTCGCCCTCCGCACCGTAATGCAGGCTGCCGTCGGTCAGCACGCCGTCGACGTCGAAAATCATCAGCTTGACGCGGGCGGCGCGCTCCATGTAGGTCATCGTCATCAGATCACCTTGGCGCGGGTCAGATCGTGGATGTGCAGCGCACCGACCAGCTTGCCATCGGCATCGGTCACCAGCATCTGGTTGATGCGGTACTGTTCCATGATGGCCACCGCGTCCACCGCCATTTTCTCCGGCGAGATGGTGCGCGGGTTGGCGTGCATCACATCGCCAATCACGACCTTGCTGAAATCCTGCACTTTCTCAATCATGCGGCGCAGGTCGCCGTCGGTGAACACGCCCACCGGCTTGCTGTCGGCATCGACGATGGCGGTCATGCCCATGCCCTTCTGGGTGATTTCCAGCAGCGCATCGGTCAGTCTGACCCCGGCGGTGACCTTGGGCACGGCGTCGCCGCTGCGCATCACGTCTTTCACGTGGGTCAGCAGGCGGCGGCCCAGCGCGCCGCCCGGATGCGAGCGGGCGAAATCTTCTTCCTTGAAGCCGCGCAGGTCCAGCAGCGCCACGGCCAGCGCATCGCCCAGCGCCAGCGTGACGGTGGTGGAGGTGGTCGGCGCCAGATTCATCGGGCAGGCTTCTTTCTCCACCGCCACGTTCAGGTGGACGTCGGCAATGGTGGCCAGGCTGGAGCCCGGCTTGCCGGTAATCGCGATGACCTTGCTGCCCATGCGCTTGACCACCGGCAGGATGGTCATCAGCTCCGAACTTTCGCCGGAATACGAGATTGCAATAAAGGCATCGTCGGCAGTGACCATGCCAAGGTCGCCATGCGCGGCTTCGGCCGGGTGCACGAACAGCGCCGGCGTGCCGGTCGAAGCCAGCGTGGCGGCGATCTTGCGGCCGATATGGCCCGATTTGCCGATGCCGGACACGACCACGCGCCCCTTGCAGTTCAGCAGCAGGGAAATGGCCTGCACCACGCTATCGTCATTGGCAAGGCGCGTGTTCAGGGCGATGATGGCATCTGCCTCGTTCTGCAGCGTGTCTTGGGCAAGACGCAGTGCCGTATTTGCATCAAAAGCTTTCAGCATTGTTTTTTCATGGGTTACACTCATGCCCAAGTATAGCCGAATTAAGAAAGCAAAAAACTTGCCAGTGACAACAAAATGACGTTTTCTCCGCTTGAATTAACCCTGTTGTTGCTCGGCTGTGCCGTGCTGGGCGTGGTGGCTTTCCGCATGATGCACCTGCCGCCCATGCTGGGCTACCTTGCGGTCGGCATCCTGATCGGCCCCCACGCGCTGGGCCTGGCCGAACAAAGTGAAACCACCCACGGCCTGGCCGAATTCGGCGTGGTGTTCCTGATGTTCTCCATCGGGCTGGAATTTTCCCTCCCCAAACTCAAGGCCATGAGCCGGATTGTGTTCGGGCTGGGCATGGCGCAGGTAGTGCTCACTATCGTCGCAACCATGATATTTGGCTGGACCATCGCCACCCAGCTGCCCCCTGCCCTGCACATCAGCTGGCAGGCCTCGTTTGCGCTGGGGGGCGCGCTGGCCATGTCGTCCACCGCCATTGTCTCCAAAATGCTGACCGAGCGGCTGGAACTGGAAAGCGAGCATGGCCGCAAAATCATCGGCATTCTGCTGTTCCAGGACCTGGCGGTGGTGCCGCTGCTGATCCTGATCCCCTCGCTGGGCGAGCGCCCGGACAAGCTGGTGGAAACCCTGGCCTGGGCCGGTTTGAAAGCGGTGATCGTGCTGGCGCTGCTGCTGGTGGTCGGCCACAAAATCATGCGCGGCTGGTTCACCATCGTGGTCAAGCGCCGCTCGCAGGAATTGTTCATGCTGAACCTGTTGCTGGTGACCCTGGGCGCGGCCTGGATCACCGAGCGCGCCGGCCTGTCGCTGGCCTTGGGCGCCTTCGTGGCCGGCATGCTGATTTCCGAGACCGAATACAAGCATCAGGTGGAAGAGGACATCAAACCCTTCCGCGATGTGCTGCTGGGACTGTTCTTCATCACCATCGGCATGTTGCTGAATGTAAAACTGGTGATGGCCAACTGGTGGCTGGTGCTGCTCCTGCTGTGCGCCCCGGTGCTGATGAAGTTTGCCCTGATCGCCGGCCTGGCCAAGCTGTTTGGCGCCTCGGACGGCGTCTCCATGCGTACCGGCCTGGCGCTGGCGCAGGCGGGCGAATTCGGCTTCGTGCTGCTGAACCTGGCGGCCGGGCAAAACCTGATGGATTCCTACATCGTGCAGGTGGTGCTGGCGTCGATGGTGCTGTCCATGTTGCTGGCGCCGTTCATCATCGCGCAATCGGACAAGCTGGTGATGAAGTTCTCCAGCAACGAATGGATGATGCAGTCGCTGCAACTGACCAAGATCGCCAGCCGCACCATGTCCACCAACAAGCACGTGATCGTGTGCGGCTTCGGCCGCAGCGGCCAGAGCCTGGCCACGCTGCTGACCGAGGAAAAGATCGATTATCACGCGCTGGATCTCGATCCCGAACGCGTGCAGGAAGCGCAGACCGCCGGCGCCAGCGTGTCCTACGGCGATGCGGCGCGGCGCGAAAGCCTGGTGGCGGCCGGCATCTACCGCGCCAGCGCGATTGTGATCACCTACGCCGATACGCGTTCGGCGCTGCGCGTGCTGCATCAGGTGCATGAACTGACGCCGTCGCTGCCGGTGATTGTGCGCTCACATGACGACACCGATCTGGACCGCCTCAAACAGGCTGGCGCGGCCGAGGTGGTGCCGGAGCTGATGGAAGGCAGCCTGATGCTGGCCTCGCACGCGCTGGTGATGCTGGGCGTGCCGCTGCGGCGCGTGGTGCACCGGGTGCAGGTGGCGCGCGAGGAGCGTTACGCCTCGCTGCGCGGTTATTTCCACGGCATGAGCGATGTGGAGGAAGAGGCCGATCTGGAGCGGCTGCATTCGGTTACGCTGAACGGCAGCGCATCATGCGTGGGACGCTCGCTGGGATCGCTGGATGTGAGTGCGTCTGGAGCGGAAGTGGCCAGCATCCGGCGCGGCAAGAGCGGCGTGGAGGTGACGCCGGAGACGACCTTGCAGGCCGGGGATGTGGTGGTGCTGCGCGGTGTTGCGGAGGCGGTCACTCGCGCGGAGCAGCGTTTAACACGCTAGCATGCGGCCCGTGCGCCCCCCGCAGGGGTCAGCCCATTTCGGTCGGGGTGGAAATCACGCGGTTGCGGCCGTGCTCCTTGGCGTCGTAAAGCAAACCATCGGCGCGCTCGATCAGCGCGCGGGCGATGGCTTCCGGCTCGCCTTCGGCCGTGCCAACCTCCAGGCACGCCACGCCGATCGACACCGTCACCGACAGCTGCAACGCCGGCGACAAGGTAATCATGCTGCCGGCCACACTGGCGCGGATGCGTTCCGCCACAAACGCCGCGCTTTCCAGATTCGCATCGATCAGCAGCACCACGAATTCCTCGCCGCCAAAACGCGCCAAAGCATCCGACGAACGCAACTCATTCTTGATCCGCCCAGCCACCTCGCGCAACACCTCGTCGCCGCCGCCATGGCCCACCGTATCGTTGACCCGCTTGAAATGGTCGATATCGATGTACATGAAGGAAATCGGATACTGCTGGCGGCGCGCCCGCGCAATTTCTTCCAGCAAACGGCGGTCGATGTAGCGGCGGTTGTAGACGCCGGTCAGCGAATCGGTCAGCCCGATGTACTTGAGCATCTCGTTACTGATCACGTTCTCAAGACAGATGGCAATGATAGACGCCATGTGCTCGATAAAGTCCGTGCCCAGGCTGGGGGTGAAACGGGTAGGATCGCAGCTGCCCAGATTCAGGCTGCCGATCACGCGCTTGTTGCGCAGCAGCGGCACCAGCGCCACGCTTTGCAGACCGGCCGGTGCGTTGGGAAAGGCGCCTGCGTGGCGGATGCGGTCATACATGCCCAGCACGGGCTTGGGTGTTGGCGTGTAGGCGTTGCGGCGGCCCAGGTCGAGGCCCAGCTCGTCCACCGTCTCAACGAAAATCAAATCGGGGAAATCTTCAAACACCACATCCAGTTTGAGCATGACGGTGCGGATGTCGGCATCTTCGTCGATCAGCGTCAGGGTCACGCTATCGAGTTCGGAGATGACCGGCAACACCCGGAAGATGGTGCCGACCAGTTCCGGGAAATTGCTGGCGCCGACGATCTCCAGGTCGAAGGCCTGATGGCGCGTCATGATGGAGTGATTGCGTTCGGCCTGCTCCAGCAGATAAGCCATGCGCGCGCGCAGCGCCCGGTTCTCGGCCGCCAGATCGTGTTGATCGGTCTGCGGCGGAAGTTTCCCGGTTGCGGTCTGCGTCATGATGGCCCTTTCTTGCGTATTCCCACATTACGCCAAGTTGGCCCGGTTGGGAATGCCCGGAATGCTTAAAACGCCAGTGTAACCTCGATTTCCTGGCCCACGCGTACCCGCTGGTCGGCGCCGGAGATCAGAATGCTGTTCATGCCGAAGCACAGCGCGCCTTCCAGCTCCGGCTTGGCGCGGTAGCTTTGCATGATGTCCAGCGGGTCGGGGCCGAATTCGCCGGTGGCCTGGTCGATCGATGGCATCGGGCAACGCGGGCAAGGCTTGACCGGTTTCAGCATGGCGTCGCCGATCTGGAACGATTCGGCATAGTCCTCTTCAAACGCTTCGATGCCGTCGATTACCAGGTTCGGGCGGAAACGGTTCATGGGAAGGGCCTGACGGCCAGCGGCCACCAGCTTTTGATTCAGGTCGTCCAGCGAGGCGGTGCTGGCGACCAGCATCGGATAGCCGTCGGAAAACATCGTGGTCGCTTGCACGCCCTTGGTCCAGGTGGTGCTGACGGCGCGTTCGGCGTTGGCGTGGAAGCGGGCCAGGCGGCATGGCACGCCGATGGCTTGGGTGAACCATTCGGCCGTCAGGGCGTCGCAATCGTAAGCCAGCACCGAGTCATCCCAGACCTGGGTCTGCAGCGTGGGCGCGGTGGCCGGGTCCGGCAGGCCGAGCGGGATTTCGAGACGCAGCATGCCAGGCGCCTGCACTTCCAGTGTGCTGCCCTTGATGGCGGGCTTGATCAGCGCCATGCGCGGATGCTCGCGCTGCGTCATGGCGATGCCATTGCCGTCCACCACCATCCATTCACGATCGTAGATTTGCGCGGACATCAGGCCCAGCGGCGTCAACGTGGCTTCTTCCAGCGACAGGCCGGCGCAGGATTTGATCGGGTACAGGGTGATGGCGGACAGCGTGGGCATTGTTACTCCTCGGTTGGGGCTGCGGCGGCAGCTTTGGCTTTCGGCGGACGCGGCGAACGTGCCGCGGCAGGCTTGCGGGCTGGCTTGGCCTTGGCCGGCTTGTCGGCGGCTGGCGCGGCGTCCATGCCTGGGGCGGCGGCGTCGGCAGATGCTTTCGCTGGCGCGGCAGCGGCCTTCGGCTTGCCGGCATTGGGCTTGCCCGAGCGCGACTTGCCGGCGGGACGGGCCTTCGGCGCAGCAACCTGCTCGCTCGGCGCAGCGTCGGCAGCGGTTGGAAGGTCGGCTGGCACGGTGGCCGCCGGTGCGGCGACAGGGGCCGGGGCAGTAGCGGCTTGCGGCGCTGCGGCAACATCGGCGGAAGCCTTGCCTTTTTTCGCCTGCTCTTTCAGCTTGCGTGCTGGGGGTTTGGGTCCGTTCTTTTTCCTGGCCGGCGCGGCAGCTTCGACCGGCAGTTCCACTGCTGGCTCCAGCACGACCGGTACGATGCCGGCGTCGTCGGCCGATGCGGCCGCAACTGGCGCGGCGTTGGCTGCGGCTTCCGCCGGCGTGACGTCGTACCATGCAGCTGGCGCGGACGTGGCGGCGGGCTCGCCGTCAGCCGGGGCCACGGCGGCAACGTCGTCTTCCACTTGCGGCTGTGCGGCGCGCTGTTGCTGCGTCAGGCGCTGGGCCTGACGTTCGGCAAAGCGTTCGGCGGCGGTGCGGCCGCGGTTGCGGCTGCGGCGCGATTCCTGCTGGCCGCCTTCCGCTGGAGCGGCTGCCACCACCGGCGCGCTGCCATCCGCAGCGACTGGCGCGTCGGCCGCAGGCAGCGGCTGCGGCACGCCGCTGCCACGATACACATACGCGCCCGACTTCTCATCGCGGCCAAACTCCAGATAACCGCGCGCCTTGCATTCCTCGATCAGATTGCCGAAGGTGCGGAAACCGTAGTACGACTCGCTGAAATCCGGCTTGCGGCGCTTGATCGCCTCCTTCAACACGGAGGCCCAGATCTTGCCGCTGTCGCCACGCTCCAGCACCAAAGCCTCGAACGTATTGACGGCAATCTCCACCGCCTGCGAGCGGCGCTTCTCCATCTCCTCGCGGCGTGCGCGCTCCTCTTCCGGCGTACGCTTGACCTGCGGCTTGTCGTTGCTGGCCTCGCGACGCGCACGGCGGCTCTCGCGCACCAGATCATCGTAGAAAATGAACTCATCGCAGTTGGCCACCAGCAGATCGGAGGTTGACTGCTTCACGCCCACGCCGATCACCTTCTTGGCGTTCTCGCGCAGCTTGGACACCAGCGGTGAAAAATCGGAATCGCCGGAAATAATCACAAACGTATCCACGTGCGACTTGGTGTAGCACAGGTCCAGCGCATCGACCACCATGCGGATATCAGCCGAATTCTTGCCCGACTGGCGCACATGGGGAATCTCGATCAATTCGAAGTTGGCCTCGTGCATCGAGGCTTTGAACGACTTGTAGCGATCCCAGTCGCAATAGGCTTTCTTGACCACAATGCTGCCCTTGAGCAGCAAGCGTTCCAGCACCGGCTTGATATCGAATTTATCGTAGTTAGCGTCACGCACACCGAGCGCCACGTTCTCAAAATCGCAGAACAGCGCCATGCTGACGTTTTCGTTGGAAGAAGCCATGAAGAGTATTTTCTAGAATAGGGGTAAAGCAGGCAATCCGGCGATTATACCGCGCATCACGGCAGCGCTCGCGCGTTATACTTTCTGCTGACAATAATCAACCGACGGGAACCCTTTTTGCACAAATACCTGTTCATTCACCAAAATTTCCCCGGACAGTTCAAACACCTGGCCCCGGCGCTGGCGACACAAGGCCACGAGGTGGTGGGCATCGGCATGAATCAGCCCACCCTGCCCCTGCCCGGCGTGCGTTACTTCCGCCACGACGTGGGCAACCAGCCGCATGGACCGCGTCCGCCGTCACAGCTCAAGGATTTGTTCGGCAAAGTGTTGCGCGGCGAATCGGCGGCGGCGCGGCTGGAGTGGCTCAAGGCGCAGGGTTTTGAGCCGGACGTGGTGTTTGTGCATCCCGGCTGGGGCGAAGCGTTGTTCGTGCGCGACGTCTTCCCCAAGGCACGCCTGTTGATCTACGCCGAATACTACTACCAGGGCGAAGGCGGCGATGCCTTCTTCGATCCGGAATTCTCCGAGCCGAGCGGGGCCGCCTTGCAGCGCCTGAGGCTGCGCAACACCCATTTACTGCACGCCATGTCGGTGGCCGATGGTGCGCTGTCGCCGACCACTTTCCAGCGCGACCGCCATCCTGAATGGTTCCGCGACCGCATCACCGTGATCCACGACGGCATCGACACCCAGCGCTTCCGTCCTGAGCCGAGCGCCTACGTGCAGCTGCAGGCAGCCGGTCTGACGCTACGCCCTGGCGATGAGGTGGTGGTGTTTGTGGCGCGCCAGCTGGAGCCATATCGCGGCTACCACATCTTCATGCGCGCCTTGCCGGAGCTGATGAAGCAGCGCCCCAACGCGCGCGTGGTGATTGTCGGCGGCGATGGCGTCAGCTACGGCGCAGCGCCGCCGCAGGGTAAAACATGGAAGCAGATCTTCCTCGATGAAGTGAAGCACGAGCTGGACATGAAACGCATCCATTTCGTCGGCAAGGTGCCGCACACCGTGCTGACGCAGCTGATGCAGGTGTCGGCGGTGTACACCTACCTGACCTATCCGTTCGTGCTGTCATGGTCACTGATGGAGGCCATGAGCTGCGGCTGCCTGATCGTGGCCTCGAAGACGGCGCCGGTGGAGGAAGTAATCGAGCACGGCCGCAACGGCCTGCTGGTCGACTTCTTCGACCCGCAAACGCTGGCCAGCACCGTGGCCGATGCGCTGGCACGCCGCGCCGAACTGCAACACCTGCGCGACGCCGCCCGCCAGACCATCCTCGACCGCTACGACCTGCAGCAACACTGCATGCCGGCGCTACTAAGCTTTGTTGGCGCACCCATCAGGTAGGCGCATATGTTCATGAGTTTCTCTGCATTGAACGAGCATGTTGCCAAATTATATTTGCAATAAAAAATCCGCGATAAATCGCGGATTTTCGTAGAGCCGGTAAACCTCAGACGTTAAACAGGAAATTCAAGACGTCGCCGTCTTTGACCACGTATTCCTTGCCTTCGGCGCGCATCTTGCCGGCTTCTTTCGCGCCAGCCTCGCCCTTGTACTGGATGTAGTCATCGTAGGCGATGGTTTGCGCGCGGATGAAGCCGCGTTCGAAGTCGGTGTGGATCACGCCGGCCGCTTGCGGGGCGGTGTCGCCGATGTGGATGGTCCAGGCGCGCACCTCCTTCACGCCGGCGGTGAAGTAGGTTTGCAGGCCCAGCAGCTTGTAGCCGGCGCGGATCAGGCGGTCCAGGCCTGGCTCTTCCATGCCCATGTCAGCCAGGAAGGCGGCTTTGTCGGCGTCGTCCAGGTCGGCGATTTCCGCTTCGATGGCGGCGCAGATGGCGACGATAGGCGCGTTTTGCGAGGCCGCGTAGGCGGTCAGCTGGTCCAGCAGCGGGTTGTTGGTGAAGCCGGTGTCCGACACGTTGGCCACGTACATGGCTGGCTTGGCGGTGATCAGGCACAGTGGTTTGATCAGCAACATTTCCGCCGCGTCCAGACCCAGCGCGCGCACCGGCTTGGCTTCGTTCAGCTGCGGCACCAGACGTTCCAGCAGCGCCACCAGCTTGATGGCTTCCTTGTCGCCCGAACGGGCTTTCTTGTTTTCGCGGTGGATGGCTTTTTCCACGGTGGCGAGGTCGGCCAGCGCCAGCTCGGTCTGGATCACTTCGATATCGTCCAGCGGGCTGACCTTGCCGGCCACGTGGATCACGTTTTCATCTTCGAAGCAGCGCACCACGTTGACGATGGCGTCGGTTTCGCGGATGTGCGACAGGAACTGGTTGCCCAGGCCCTCGCCCTGCGAGGCGCCCGCCACCAGGCCGGCGATGTCGACGAACTCGACGATGGCGTTGACCATGCGTTCCGGCTTGACGATCTCGGCCAGCGCGGCCATGCGCGGGTCCGGCACTTCCACCACGCCGACGTTAGGCTCGATGGTGCAGAACGGGTAGTTCTCGGCCGGGATGCCGGCCTTGGTCAGGGCGTTGAACAGGGTGGACTTGCCGACGTTAGGCAGGCCGACGATGCCGCATTGGAGACTCATGAAAAACCTTTACAGTATGGATATGCTTGCTATTTACAGCGTTCAAGGGATCCATTGTACCTTTGTTGGCCTCACACTTCAAAAAACCCGGCGCCGGGCACTTGCCGTTGCGCCGCTGCCGGCCATCCTCAGCGGACTTTTTTGGTGCTAGACTCCTTGGCCATCACGAACCTCCGGAAAAACCCCATGTCCCTTTCTCGCCTGCGTACTTCTGTTCTGGTGGCCAGCCTGATGCTGGCTGGTGCTTACACATTGCCGGTGCAGGCCAAGCCCACGGCGACAGCCGCCAGGGCCGGCCAGGCACAGCAGCAGTTGGCCAGGCTGGCGGCGGCCTTCCACACCGCGCGCTGCAAATTCGATCCGCTGCTGTTTGCCACCGCCAACGGCGACAGCCGCTACGACGACCAGCTCGGCCTGGCGATTGCGCCCAAGGTGCGCGCGGCCCAGTTCACGCTCTACCGCGGCATGCAGAAGCAGCTGATGGCGGTGAACCGCAGCCAGCTCAGCGCACACGATCAGCTGACCTACGATTTGCTGACCTACGAACTCAACAACGCGATGCAGATGGAGTCCTTCCCCGACCATCTGCTGCCGCTGAACCAGATGGACAACGTGCCCAGCACGCTGGCCAATTACGCCGGCGGCAGCGGCTCGCAGCCGCTGGAAACGGTCAAGCAATACCAGGCTTACCTGAGCCGCCTGAACCAGCTGCCGGCATGGATAGACCAGGCCATCGCCAATATGCGCGAAGGCATGCGCAAGGGTGTGGTGCAGCCGAAGGCGATCACGGTGGCGATGCTGCCGCAGTTTCAGAACCTGCGCGCGGCCTCGCCAGAGGCCAGCGTGTTCTACTCGCCGGTGACGCGTTTCCCGGCCTCGTTCTCCGACGCCGATAAAAAGAAACTCACGGCCGCCTACCTGAACACGGTGGATGGCAAGGTCGCGCCGGCCCTGAACCGTCTGGTCAGCTTCCTGGAAAATGAATATCTGCCGGCCAGCCGCAGCAGCACCGGCTGGAGCGCCCTGCCCAACGGCGCCGCCTGGTACGCGGCCCACATCAAGGACAGCACCAACCTGCCGCTGTCTGCGGAGGAAGTCCACGCGCTGGGTCTGAAAGAAGTGGCGCGCATCCAGCAGCAGATGGCGGCGCTCGGTCCCAAGCTGGGCTACGACGGTCCGCCGCAACAGCTGCAGCAATGGATGCGTGAACAGACCAAATTCAACATCTTCACCAGCGACGAGCAGGTACTGGACGCCTACCGCGCCATCTATGCGCAGGTGCAGGCCAAGCTGCCGGCGTATTTCAGCCTGGTGCCCAAGGCCAGGCTGGAGCTGCATCTGGAACCGGAACTGACGCGCGCCACCGCCTCGGACCACTACACGCCATCGGCAGCCGATGGCTCGCATCCGGGCGTGTTCTGGCCGGTGGTGAACGATCCGAAGCAGTACAGCCGGGTCGACATGGTCAGTCTGTTCCTGCACGAAGGCGTGCCGGGCCACCACCTGCACGCGGCGCTGCTGAAGGAAATCGACTTGCCCGATTTCCGCAAATTCAGCACCGAGAATCCGAACAGCGCGGCCTTTACCGAAGGCTGGGCGCTGTACTCGGAAACGCTGGGCAAGGAGATGGGCTTGTATGACGATCCAGTGGCCTATTACGGCCATCTGAATGCCGAGATGCTGCGCGCTGCCCGTCTGGTGGTGGACACCGGCATGCACGCCAAAGGCTGGACGCGCGAGCAGGCGATCAGCTATCTGATGGAAGTGCTGGGCTGGCCGGAAGGGCGCGCCCGCAACCAGATCGAGCGCTACATGGTGCTGCCGGCCCAGGCGCTGAGCTACAAGATCGGCTCGCTGAAAATCCTGGAACTGCGCGCCCGCGCGCAGCAAGCGCTGGGCGACAAGTTCAGCTACCAGAAATTCCACGAAGTGGTGATCGGCGACGGCACCCTGCCGCTGCCCATCCTGGAACAGCGCGTGGACCGCTGGATCGCCACCTCGAAATAAACTCCGGGGTCAGGTCCAACATTTCTACATGGGCTCGTGTAGAAATGACGGACCTGACCCCGGATTTACTTCGGAGTCGCCATCACGTTCATGACCGCCAGCGTCATCGCCTGGGCGGCGGTCTTGATCGACGGTTCCGGCACCGGAGCGTAGTAGGGCGAGTGGTTGAAGGCGATCGGCTTGCCGCCCTTCTCCGCTTCCGCAATGGCTTTCGGGTCGTACACGCCGGTGAAGAAGAACATACCCGGCACGCCCTGGTTCACAAACTGCGAGAAGTCTTCGCTGGCGGTCATGGCCGGCATGCGCGCGACATTGGCGTCGCCGAAGGCTTTTTTCAGCACGCCTTCGGTGCGCGTGACCAGCGCGTCGTTGTTGTCGATGGCGGCGCCGCCGGGAATCAGGTCGACGTCCGGCGCCGGCGCGTCGGCCATGGCGGCCGAGGCGTTGGCGACGCGGCGCACGCCGGCCAGGAGTTTCTCGCGCACCGCCGGGCTGTAGCTGCGGATGGTGCCGCGCACTTTCACCGTGTCCGGAATGATGTTGCCCACCGTGCCGCCGTTGATGGCGCCGATGGTCACCACGCCGAATTCCTTCGGATCTTTTTCGCGGCTGATGACGGTCTGCACATCCACCACGAAGCGCGCAGCGATGGCGATCGGGTCGAGCGCCTTGTCCGGCGCCGAGCCGTGGCCGCCACGGCCTTTGAAGGTGATTTCAATCGCGTCGGAGTTGGACGACACCGCGCCGCTGTTGTAGCCGATGGTGCCATAGGCCAGCGGCCACGAGTGCAGCGCGAAGGCGTAGTCCGGCTTGCCGAAGCGCCTGAACAGGCCGTCATCCAGCATGGCTTTGGCGCCCGACACGGTTTCCTCGGCCGGCTGGCCAATGAACATCAGGGTGCCCTTCCATTGCGATTTCAGCGTCACCAGCGTGCGCGCCGCGCCCAGCCAGGCCGTCATGTGGACGTCGTGGCCACAGCTGTGGGCGGCCGGAACTTTGCTCGCATAGGGCAGGCCGGTTTTTTCTTCCATCGGCAGCGCATCCATTTCGGTGCGCACCAGCACCAGCGGACCGGGGCCGTTTTTGTAGATGGCCACCACGCCGGTCTTGCCGACTTTTTCCGTGACGTCGAAACCGATCTTGCGCATCTCGGCGGCCAGCCTGGCGGCAGTGCGCTCTTCCTGGAAGGCGATTTCCGGATGCGCGTGCAAATCCTTGTAAATCGCATCCAGTTGCGGGTAGATGCCGTTGATGACGCTGCCCGCGTCCTGCGCGTGGGCGGTGGCGGCGGCCAGCAATGCGATGATCGGTAAGAGTTTCATGGCGTCCTTTCAGTCTGTGTGCAACTTCATGGTGGCGGCGGGGAATTCGCCTTTGACGATTTGCGGCATGACGAGCAGCGATTTCTCGATGGCGCGTTCGATCAGTTCCTGGTCTTCGCGGCGCGGACGGTGCAGCACGAAGTCGGCCACCTGCTGCGCCAGGTTCAGCGAGCGCGGATGGCCGATGCCGAGGCGCAGACGCCAGTAGTCTTGCGTGCCGAGCGCGGCGGTGATGTCTTTCAGGCCGTTGTGGCCGCCGGCCGAGCCGCCTTTTTTCAGGCGGGCGATGCCGGGCATCAGGTCCAGCTCGTCGTGCACCACCAGCACTTCGTCGGCGTTGATCTTGAAGAAGCGGCACAGCGCGCCCACCGACTGGCCGGAGCGGTTCATATAGGTCAGCGGTTCCAGCAGGTACACCTCTTGCCCGGCGATATTCGCCTTGGCGGCCATGGCGTTGTACTTGCTGTCGCGCTGCAGGCGCGCGCCGCTGTCGTTGGCGAGGTTGTCCACCAGCCAGAAGCCGGCGTTGTGGCGGGTTTGTTCGTATTCAGGGCCGGGATTGCCGAGGCCAACGATAAGACGGATAGGCATGTGAATCTTTAAGCAAATAAATACGATTATGACGAAAAAAAACCCGCCAGAGGCGGGTTTCTTCGGAAGCGCTAAGAATTACTTCTTGGCTTCTTCGGTAGCTGCGGCTTCTGCAGCAACGTGGCCAGCTGGTACCGATGCGGTAGCGATGGTCAGGTTGTTGCCGTGGGTGACAGCGGTCACGCCTTTTGGCAGGGTCAGGTCAGCAACGTGAACCGAGTGGCCTACGTCCACGTTGGTCAGGTCAACGGTGATGAATTCTGGCAGGTCGGCTGGCAGGCATTCGATGTCCAGTTCGTTGGCAACGTGGCTGATGGTCGCGCCGTGCAGTTTCACTGCTGGCGAGATGTCGGCGTTAGCGAAGTGCAGAGCCACTTTCATGTGGATCTTTTTCGAAGCGTCAACGCGCTGGAAGTCAGCGTGCAGAACCAGTTGTTTGTATGCGTGCATCTGGAAGTCGCGCAGCAGCACTTTTTCTGCTTTGCCATCGATTTCCAGGTCCAGGATCGACGAGTGGAACGCTTCTTTTTTCAGCGCGTGGTACAGGGCGTTGTGGTCCAGGGCGATGGTCACCGGTGCTTCGGTACCGCCGTAGATGATGCCAGGGGTTTGGCCCGAATTGCGCAGGCGGCGGCTCGCTCCGGAACCTTGCAATTCGCGTTTGAATGCGACTACTTTCATGTGAAACTCCAATAAATAACGAGACTTGCGTCCCGTGTTATGAAGCGCCCCGCGACCAGGCGCGCTTCGGGAAAAACGGCGCGCCCGGCAAAATCACCGGGCGCGCCGCCTGAAAAACTGATGTGCCGCCGACTGCTTAGTCGACGAACAGGGAGATCACGGAATCGCCCTTGATGATGCGTTTGAAGGTCTCTGCCAGCAGCGGTGCGCAGGTCAGCTGACGGATCTTGGCGCAGTTCCTGGCGGCTTCCGACAGCGGAATGGTGTCGGTCACGACCAGCTCGTCCAGCGAGGAGCTGTTGATGCGGTCGATTGCAGGACCGGACAGCACCGCGTGGGTGCAATACGCCACCACTTTCTTGGCGCCGCGCTCTTTCAGCACTTCAGCGGCCTTGACCAGGGTGCCCGCGGTGTCGACCATGTCGTCCATGATCACGCAGTTGCGGCCCTCGACGTCGCCGATGATGTTCATCACTTCGGACACGTTGGCTTTTGGACGGCGCTTGTCGATGATGGCCAGGTCGCAGCCCAGGCGTTTTGCCAGGGCGCGGGCGCGCACCACACCGCCGACGTCCGGCGAGACCACCAGCAGGTCTTCGTTGTGCTTCTTCTGCAGGTCGCCCAGCAGAATTGGCGAAGCGTAAATATTGTCAACCGGGATATCGAAGAAGCCCTGGATCTGGTCTGCGTGCAGATCCATGATCAGGACGCGCTCGACGCCGGCTTCTTCCAGCATGTTGGCCACGACTTTGGCCGAGATCGCAACGCGCGCCGAACGTGGGCGGCGGTCTTGACGGGCGTAACCGAAGTAAGGAATCGCAGCGGTGATACGGCCGGCCGACGCGCGTTTCAGTGCATCCACCATCAGGATCAGTTCCATCAGGTTGTCGTTGGTTGGCGCGCAGGTCGACTGCAGCACGAACACGTCTTTACCGCGGACGTTTTCGTTGATTTCAACCATGACTTCGCCGTCCGAGAATTTCGAAACGTTCGCTTTGCCGAGGGGGATGCCGAGATTTTTTGCGACTCCCTCTGCCAACGCAGGATTAGCGTTGCCGGTAAAAACCATCAGGTTTTCGTAAGCCATTGGGATTCCAGAGAAGTTGTAGAAGATTCTTGAAGAAGCTCGCGCATGCCGCGCGGTGCTGAACTAACCAAATGGAATGAGGCGCATCGTGCGCCTCACTTTGCTTTATCTGGCCGGAGACGCACGCCTCGACGGACCCAGATACAAACGAATGGCAGGGGAACAAGGATTCGAACCTTGGTATGCCGGAATCAAAATCCGGTGCCTTAACCAGCTTGGCGATTCCCCTACGCAACTGACTGCTTGTCGCTACAGGCCGATATTATACAGCCTTTTTCACGCTTCGCAAAATCTTTTTTGCCGCTTCACAACTTCGTGGCGAATATCGGATGCCGTTGCAGCGCTCTGGCCTTCCAGGCTCTCCACTTCGCCGGCACTTTTGCAAGTACCGCGTCGGCGTCCGCCTCGGTTGCTACCGCGCTGAACACACATGCACCGGAGCCAGTCATCCTGGCGTCGCCGTAAGCACCCAGCCATTCTACCGCTTCTGCTACCTGCGGGAATAACTTCGTTGCCACCTGTTGCAAGTCGTTCTTTCCAAACCCCGCTGTTCCGGAGTGGCTGGAAAAGTCCGCTATATTAACGACCGGCGTGTTTCTTGTCAAATGTTCCGAACCAAAAATCGCAGCTGTTGACACCATGACACCGGGTTCGATGACGACATACCAACAATCCGGCGCCCGCACCGGCTGCAGCGCCTCGCCCACGCCTTCGGCAAACGCGGTCTCGCCAAAGATGAAGAACGGGATGTCGGCGCCCAGCGGCAGGCCGAGATCCATCAATTCCTGCTTGTTCAGGCCGGCGTTCCACAGCCGGTTCAGGGCCATCAGCGTGGTGGCCGCGTCGGACGAGCCGCCGCCGACGCCGCCGCCCATGGGCAACACTTTGTCGATGGCGATATCGACGCCGCGCGGCAAGGCGCCCGTGCGGCGCAGCACTTCCGCCTGCAGCAGTTTCGCGGCGCGGATGATCAGGTCGCTCTCCTCCGGCACGCCGGGCAGGTCAGTCACCCGGCGCAGGGCCGTGTCGTCGCGCAGGGTGAAGTGCAGCGTGTCGCCGTGGTCGATCAGCTGGAACACGGTTTGCAGCAGGTGGTAGCCGTCCGCACGGCGTCCATTCACGTGCAGGAAGAGGTTGAGCTTGGCCGGAGCCGGGCAGTTTTTCAGTTCGGTCATGCCGGCATTTTACTGTGCGGGCGGATCGATGACGATGCGGATCGCCATATCGTCCACCGCCTGCCCCAGCGCGATGCGGGTGACATCGATGCGCTTGGGTTGCGGCACGGCCGCGCTTTCATCTTGCCAACTCATATACTCCAGCTTCCAGCCGTCGCGCGTGATGACGTTGTCGTTGGCCGGCGTGGCGACGAAGCGCTTGCCGTCGCTGTCGATGGCATAGCCCTGCAGCCAGTCGCGCAGGCCGGACACCGGCAAGGTCCAGCCCAGGGTTTGCCGGGTCAGCGCATCGAGGTCCGGCGCGCTGCGCGGCGCCTTGCCGCTTTCCTTCAAGGTGGCCGAGGTCGGCGTAACGTTGATCACGGCCACGGTCTGGCCGGTCGGCGAGATCAGGCTGACGTCGGTGTTGGCCTTGCTCTGCTGCCAGGTGAATTTTCCGTTCAGCGATTCCTTCTTGCCGTCGCGGCTGTAGTTGATGGCGATGCGGCCGGCCAGCTCCACGTTATCGCGGTACGGCGCCACGGCGGCGTTGGAACGCGGCGCCGATGGCGTGCTGGCGCAGCCGGCCAGCGCAACGGTCACGGCCAGGGAAATCAGGAGTGGTCGTATCATTTAAATGCTTTGGTTGAGACGCGCCAGCGTGCTTTTCAGCGCGTCGTTTTTCGGGTCCTTGGCCTGCGCTTCCTTCCACATCTTGTGCGCGCCGTCGAGGTCGCCCTTGGCAAACAGCACCTCGCCCAGATGCACGGCGATTTCCGGATCGTTGCGCAGGGCATAGGCGCGGCGCAGGAAATTCTCCGCCTCGGCCAGATTGCCCATGCGGAACTGCACCCAGCCCATGCTGTCCATGATGAACGGGTCGCCCGGGGCCATTTTCAGGGCCTTGTCGATCAGGCTCAGCGCTTCAGGCAGGCGCTCGTTGCGCTCGGCCAGCGAGTAGCCCAGCGCGTTGTAAGCGTGCTGGTTGTCCGGCGCGGCGATCATCACCTGGCGCAGGACTTTCTCCATCAGCTCGACATGGCCGAGTTTTTCCGCCACCAGCGCAAAGTCGTACAGCAGGTCTGGATTATCCGGATAACGCTTGACGGCGTTTTCCAGCACCACGAAAGCGGCCCGATGGTCGCCGGCGTCGCGCAGCAATTGCGCATCGGTCTGGAACACCTGCGCCTGGTCGGCCGGATCGGATGGCTTCAATTCAGCCAATTGCCGGCGCGCCAGGTCGACATTGCCTTTGCGGGCCTGCAGCACAGCCATTTTTAAGCGCGAGGCGAGGTAGACTTTTTCGTCGCTGCCGTCGACCTTTTCCAGCCAGTTGTAGGCCGCGTCCAGATCGCCGCGCTGTTCGGCGATTTGCGACAGGATCAACAACGCCTTGGAGGGATCGCGCTCATCGTTCGGATGTTCCTCCAGCGCGGAAACGAAACGGGTGAAGTATTTTTCCGCCTCCGCCAGATCGTTGACCTGCATGCCCAGCACGCCCAGCGCGTACAGGGTGGCGATGTTGTCCGGCTGGTCTTTCAGCAGGGTGAGGAATTGTTTGCGGGCTTCGTCGAACTGCTTGTTCTCCACCAGAATGCGGGCATAGGCGGCACGCACTTCGCGCGCGTTCGGGTATTTTTCCAGGAAGCCGGTCAGCAGCTTCATGGCCGCGTCGACATCGCCCGCCACCTGCGCCGTGGTCAGGATGGCCAGTTCGGAATCCGGCTTGATGGCCAGCGCCTTGCCGGCTTCCGCGCGCGCGCGCGCCACGTCGTTCAGGGCAAACGCGCCCTGCGCCAGGATCAGGTGCGCTTCCAGCATGCCATCGTACGGCATCAGCACGCGCTCTTCCAGCTTGAAGGCGGCTTGCTTGTCCTTGGCGCGCAGCAGGTATTGCTGCATCTGGAACATGGCCAGCGGACGCGCTTCAGGCCTGGCGTTTTTCAGGCGCTGCTCGAACACGGTCTCGGCCTCGTCAAGGCTGTCGGCCACCACGGCAAAACCGAGGAAGTATTGGGTCGCCTCGTCCGAATCGGGCGCCAGCTGGCGCCACAGGCGGATGGCCGACAAGGCCTCCCCGCCCTGCTTGGCGGTCAGCGCCATTTCCGTGGCGCGGCGCGCCAGGCGCGGGTCGCGGGTTTGCTGCGCCAGCGCCATCATGGTGATGTACGGACCTTGCCACTGGCCCTGTTTGAATTCCAGTTCCGCCTTGGTGATGCGATACAGCAGGTCGCCCGTCAGTTCATTGTTCGGCAAGGCTTCCGCGGCCGGCGCTTCGGCAACGGCAGCAGCGGCCGCCTCGGCATCGGCCGATGCGGCCGGGGCGGACGGTGGCGCCGCCGCAGCGGGCTCGGCCGGCTTCTGCGGCGCCACGGCGCACGCGGACATCAAGGCAGAGAGGGTTACAATGGCGAAAGCGTTTTTCAAGAGAAATCCTGGCAAGTCAGCATAGTCAGTCAGATTTTACGCCGTTCGCATCGCGCGCGGAGTTTGACTAGTGTAACCAAATATTCCGTTAGAGCCACATCGATGCCAGAATTACCAGAAGTAGAAGTCACCCGGCGCGGTGTAGCGCCCCATATCGAAGGCCGCATCGTGCGCGAAGTGGTGCTGCGGCGCGAAGGCTTGCGCTGGCCTTTCCCGCCCGATCTGCCGCAGCTGCTGGCCGGCCGCCAGGTCCTGCGCACCGGCCGCCGCGGCAAATATTTGCTGGTCCATTTCGACCATGGCACGCTGATCATTCACCTTGGCATGTCCGGCCATTTGCGGGTGCTGGCGCCCGGCATCGCGGCGGAAAAGCACGATCACTTCGATCTGGAGGTGGAAGGCACGGACGGCCGCCAGGTGCTGCGCATGAAAGACCCGCGCCGCTTCGGCGCCGTGCTGTGGCATGACGCCGCCGATGGCGAGCTGGAACACCATGTGCTGCTGCGCGAGCTGGGCGTCGAGCCGCTGGAACCGGGTTTCAGCGGCAAATTGCTGTACGATCAGACTCGTCAGCGCAGCGCGCCGGTCAAGCAGGTGCTGATGGCGGGCGATATCGTGGTCGGCGTGGGCAATATCTACGCCTCGGAGAGCTTGTTCCGGGCCGGGATCAATCCCAAGCTGCCGGCGCGGCGCATCAGCCTGGCCCGCTACGAGAAGCTGGCGCAGGCGGTGCGCGAGGTACTGGCCGAGGCCATTGTGCAGGGCGGCAGCACGCTGCGCGATTTTATTGCGGTGAATGGACAGTCGGGCTATTTCCAGCAGACCTATTTCGTCTATGATCGAGCTGGCGTGCCCTGCCGCGTGTGCGCGGCGCCGATACGCCAGATCAAGCAGGGACAGCGCTCCACGTTCTATTGTGTGAATTGCCAAAAATAAGGGCAGGCAGATGATGGTCAGGGACTTCGAACAGTACAGCGCATGGCGGCAAGGCGTCGTCACCGCGCTGAAAAACTACCAGGCGTGGGTGGCCGGCGCAGCCCTGACCGATGCCGCCACCGAGCAGCGCATCGTGCGCAATCTGGCGCGGCTGGAGGATGACAAACTGTCGGTGGCTTTCGTGGCCGAGTTCTCGCGCGGGAAGTCGGAGCTGATCAACGCGATTTTCTTTGCCGAGTATGGCCAGCGCATTCTGCCGTCGGCGGCCGGCCGCACCACCATGTGCCCGACCGAGCTGCTGTGGGATGGCAGCATGGCGCCGTCGATCCGCCTGCTGCCGATCGAAACGCGCGCCGAAAACCTGTCCACCGGCGATTACCGCGAGCAGCCGGCCGCGTGGACTGTGATGCCATTGAATCTCGATGCCGGCGCCGACATGCACGAGGCGTTCAAGCAGGTCAGCAAGACGCGCCATGTGACGGTGGAGGAAGCCAAGCGCTACGGCCTGTACGACGAGGACGATCCCGACATGCCGGTCACGCTGGACGAGAACGGGCTGGTGGAGATTTCCTACTGGCGCCATGCCATCATCAATTTCCCGCATCCGCTGCTCAAGCAGGGCCTGGTGATCCTCGACACGCCGGGCCTGAACGCGATCGGCACCGAGCCCGAGCTGACGCTGAACCTGATTCCGAATGCGCATGCGGTGCTGTTCATCCTGGCCGCCGACACCGGCGTGACCAAGAGCGATATCGAAGTCTGGCGCAACCACATCGGCGCCGGCGCGGGGCGGCTGGTGGTGCTGAACAAGATCGACAGCATGTGGGACGAGTTACGCAGCGAGGACGACATCAACGCCGAGATCGAACGCCAGCAGGCCAATGTGGCGCATGTGCTGTCGCTTGAGCCGGGCCAGGTGTTTCCGGTGTCGGCGCAGAAGGCGCTGGTGGCCAAGATCAATCGCGACGTCGAACTGCAGGCGCGCAGCCGCCTGCACGCGCTGGAAGGCGCGCTGTTTAACGAACTGATCCCGGCCAAGAAGGAAATCGTGCGCAAGCAGCTGAGCGATGAATTGCAGGCGTTGAACACGGCGCAGCTGGGCATGCTGAACGGACGCATCCGCGGCATTGTCGAGCAATTGCAGGAGTTGAAGAGCTTGCGCGGCAAGAACCAGAGCGTGGTGGCGCACATGATGCGCCGCATCGATGTCGAGAAAAAGGAATTCGACGCCAGCCTGTTCAAGCTGCAGGCGACGCGCGCGGTGTTCACGCGCCTGTCGACCGAGCTGTACACCTGCATGGGCATGGACATCGTGCGCGACGATATCGAACTGGTGCGCGAGGAGATGCAGCGCAGCCGCTTCTTCACCGGCGTGCGCGAGGCGGTGCGCAGCTACTTCGAACGCACCCGCGCCAATCTCGATGCGGCCGAACGCAAGACCATTGAAATCACGGAGATGATGGGCGTGATGTATCGCCGTTTCTCCAGCGAGCATGGTTTGACGCTGGCCTTGCCGATGCCGTTCTCGCTGGCACCGTACCGCGAGGAGATCGCCAGCATCGAGGCGATTTACGCCAAGACCTTCGGCACCGCCACGCTGCTGACCACCAGCCGCGTGACCTTGATGGAGCGCTTCTTCGATACCATCGCCTCCCGCGTGCGCGGCTGCTTCAAGGCAGCCAACAACGATGCCGAGGCGTGGCTCAAGGTCATCATGGCGCCGCTGGAAGCGCAGATCCGCCAGCACAAGGATCAGTTGAAACACCGCCTGGCGTCGATCCAGCGCATCCACGATGCGACCGACAGCCTGGAACAGAAGATCGATGCGTTTGAACGCAGCCAGCAGGAGCTGGAAGCGCAGAAGGCGCGCTTGAATGAATTGGCCGGCGCCATCAGCATCGCCATCAACGCGGAATTCGTGGCGCTGGACGCCGCCGCTTAAGTACAGGAAAAGAATGAAAGTTGTAGCAGTAGAGAATTTTGTCGATCCCGGTTTTTCGGCCGATCTGATCGGCTGGCAAAAAGTCCATGGCCGTCACACGCTGCCGTGGCAAAACACCCGCGATGCGTATCTGGTGTGGCTGTCCGAGATCATGCTGCAGCAGACGCAGGTGTCGGCGGTGCTGGGGTATTACGCCCGCTTCCTCGAACGCTTTCCTACGCTGCGCGACCTTGCCGCCGCACCGGTGGAGGATGTGATGGCGCAATGGAGCGGCCTGGGCTACTACACGCGGGCGCGCAATCTGCACAAGTGCGCACAGCGGGTGGTGGCGGAATACGATGGCGTGTTTCCTTCCGATCCGCTGTTGCTGGCGGAGCTGCCGGGCATCGGCCGTTCGACAGCGGCGGCGATTGCGGCGTTCTCCAGCGGCCGGCGCGCGGCCATCATGGACGGCAATGTCAAACGCGTGTTTGCGCGGGTGTTTGGCATCGATACCTATCCGGGCGAGAAGAAGACCGAGGAAGCCATGTGGCGGCGCGCCGAGGCTTTGCTGCCCGAGGAAGGGATTGAGTCCTACACGCAGGGTTTGATGGACATGGGCGCGACCCTGTGCACGCGTTCCAGCCCCTCGTGCGAGCGTTGCCCGATGCAGGCGCGCTGCGTGGCCTTCAACACCGGCCGGACCAAGGATCTGCCGGTGCGCAAGCCGAAGAAGGCGACGCCGGAGAAACATACCGTCATGCTGGCGATTACGGACGGCGGGCAGGTGCTGCTGGAACAGCGCCCGCCAAGCGGGATATGGGGCGGTTTGCTGTCGCTGCCGGAGCTGGAGGGCCATGTCGCGGCCGAGGATGACGAGGTGGCGGAGGCCGGTCACGATGCGCTGCTGCGCGCGGTGGGCAAGTTTGGCGAGATGGAGTCGTATGAGCGCCTGTCGACGGTGACGCATGTGTTCACACACTACAAGCTGCACATAGCGCCCTACCGCATCACGCTGTCGCGGCGCCTGGCGCTGGCCGCCGAGTCCGGCCACGTCTGGCTGGACGCCGCCACCATCGGCGCTGCCGCCCTGCCCGCGCCGGTGAAGAAGCTGCTGCTGGAACTGCTAGGCGACAGCAACGCCGCCCAGCGGCGCATGTTTTAAAGGTATTTCATCGCCGCGACCGCCAGTGCCACGATGCTGATCTGCACGCCGAACGTCCACTTCAGCATCGTCGCTATCGCATGGCCCAGTTTGGCATCAAGCTCCTCGCGCAACTGGTCGAACTTGCCGTTAATCTCGGTGCGCAACTGCTCTAACTTGCCATCAAACTCAGTGCGCAATTGATCGATCCTGACGTTGAATTCGGCTCGCAGTTGATCAATCTTGCCATTGAGTTCAGTACGCAGCAGATCGATCTTGCCGTCCAGCTCGGCATGGACAAGGTCGATCTTGGCGTCAAGCTCGGTATGGACGAGATCGATCTTGGCGTCCGCTTTGGCAAAGCCGACATCGGTCTTGGCAAAGCCGACATCCGTCTTGCCAAAGCCTGCGCCGACATCCTCGCGCAGCGCGGCAAACTCATCCTTGCGGACATAGGTGGACTTGATGACGGCAACCTCCGTCTCCAATGTGCAGACCCGTTCAACGATTTGCGGTTCCATGATCGCCTCCTGTCACTCATCATCCGCCGCGCACCGGAGTGGGTCAAGCTGAGCAATGACGACCAGGCTTGAGGCAGATCAAAGCTCGTCGAGCGAGAACAGGCGGCGGTGTTCGCGGATGGCGTAGCGGTCGGTCATGCCGGCGATGTAGTCGGCGATCTTGCGCGCGACCTTATGCACGTCGCCCGACTTGTCCTGATAATCCGGCGGCAGTAAAGCAGGCTCGGCCATGAAGGCTTCGAACAATTCACGTACGATGCGGCTGGCTTTCACCCGCATGCGGCCCACCTTGTAGTGACGGTACAGATTGGCGTACAGGAAGCGCTTCAGCTCGGTCGCATCCTTGCGCATGCCGTCCGAGAAACGGATCAGCGGCGCCGCCGCGCGCACGTCATCGATGTGCTTGGGCGCCACCTCGGCAATGCGCTCGCTCGATGTCGCGATCAAGTCATCGGCCAGCGCCGTGATCAGGCGGCGCAAGGTTTCGTAAATCGCGCGCCGGCCGGACAGGCCGGGGAAAGCCTGCTGCACATCGCGCCACAGGCGGGCAAAGAAATCCACCTGTTCCAGCTGTTCGATGGTGATCAGGCCGGAACGCAGCCCGTCGTCGATATCGTGGCTGTTGTAAGCGATCTCATCGGCCAGATTGGTCAGCTGCGCTTCCAGCGACGGCTGGGTGCGGTCGATGAAGCGCTGCGCCACCGGCCCCAGCAGCTTGGCATTGTTCAGCGAGCAGTGCTTGAGGATGCCCTCGCGCGTTTCAAACATCAGGTTGAGGCCGTTCCAGGCGCCGTAGTGCTCTTCCAGCTCGTCGACCACGCGCAGGCTTTGCAGGTTGTGCTCGAAGCCGCCATAGTCCTTCATGCACTCGTTGAGCACGTCCTGCCCGACGTGGCCGAACGGCGTGTGGCCCAGATCGTGCGCCAGCGAAATCGCCTCCACCAGATCCTCGTTCAGGCGCAGATTGCGCGCCAGCGAGCGGCCGATCTGCGCCACCTCCAGGCTGTGCGTCAGCCGGGTGCGGAACAGATCGCCTTCGTGATTGAGGAATACCTGGGTCTTGTACTCCAGCCGGCGGAAGGCCGAGGAGTGGATGATGCGGTCGCGGTCGCGCTGAAACTGGCTGCGGGAGGCATGCGCCGTTTCCGGATAGCGCCGTCCCACGCCCCCCTCCGAATGGGCGGCGTATGGGGCGAGGAATTCTTCCGGCAGCATAAGCCCTTACACGCAGGCCGCCAGCGTCGCCAGCAGCAACTCTTGCGGCGCGTTGGTGATCTTCGGCGAACCCAACGGATTCATCAGGATGAACTTGATGGCGCCGCCCTCGTTCTTCTTGTCGACCTCCATCGCCTCCAGCCACTTGTCCACGCCCAGATCCGGCGCCTTGACCGGCAGGCCGGCGGCCGCCACCAGCTTGCGCACGCGCTCCACGGTGGCCGCGTCGATCAGGCCCATGCGCTGCGACAGATCGGCCGCCATCACCATGCCGCAACCGACCGCCTCGCCGTGCAGCCAGGCGCCGTAGCCCATGCCGGCCTCGATGGCGTGGCCGAAGGTGTGGCCGAAGTTGAGGATGGCGCGCAGGCCGCCCTCGCGCTCGTCCTGGCGCACCACGTCGGCCTTGATTTCGCAGGAACGCGCAATGGCGTAGGCCAGCGCGCCCTTGTCGCGCGCCATCAGTTTTTCGATATTCGCTTCGATCCACTCGAAGAACGGCAGGTCGATCACGGCGCCGTACTTGATCACTTCCGCCAGGCCGGCCGACAGCTCGCGCGGCGGCAGGGTTTCCAGCGTGGAGGTATCGGCGATCACCGCGCGCGGCTGGTAGAAGGCGCCGATCATGTTCTTGCCCAGCGGATGATTGATGCCGGTCTTGCCGCCCACCGACGAATCGACCTGCGACAGCAAGGTGGTCGGCACCTGGATGAAATCCACGCCGCGCATATAGCTGGCGGCGGCAAAGCCGGTCAGGTCGCCGATCACGCCGCCGCCCAGGGCGATCAGCGTGGTCTTGCGGTCGGCCTTGGTTTCGAGCAGCTTGTCGAAGATGGTCATCAGGCTGGACCAGTTCTTGTGCTCCTCGCCATCCGGCAGGATGACGGTGGTTACTTGCTTGCCGGCATTGCGCAGGCCGGTTTCGATGCGTTCCAGGTACAGCGGCGCCACGGTGCTGTTGCTGACGATGGCGACCTTGCTGCCGGTCACGTAACGCGCCAGCAGCGCGCCGTCGTTCAGCAAGTCCGGGCCGATGGAAATCGGGTAGCTGCGCTCGCCCAGGTCTACGTTTAACAGGATGTTGGATTGTTCGTTCATCGATGGTTCGGCGTGAGTGACGCAGTTGGGCGCGGCTTCGCAAGCCATGGTGTCCAACTGGGTCAGGATGGTCTGAACCATCGATTGTACGTTAGGACGGCCGGTATCGATGATCAAATCGGCAATTTCCATGTACAGGGGATCGCGCACCTCCATCAGCTCTTCCAGCTTCTTGCGCGGATCGGCGGTTTGCAGCAGCGGGCGGTTCTTGTCGTGCGCGGTGCGCTGCAGGATGCTGTTGACGCTGGCACGCAGGTAAATCACGGTGCCGCGCGCCTTGAGAAAGGCGCGGTTGTCGGCATTGAGGATGGCGCCGCCGCCGGTGGCCAGCACCAGCCCGCTCTGCCCGGTCAGCTCGCGGATAACGTCGGCCTCGCGCCGGCGGAAGCTCGCCTCGCCCTCGATTTCAAAGATCCAAGGGATCGAGGCGCCGGTACGCGCCTCGATCTCGTGGTCGGAATCCACAAACTTCAGCCCCAGCTTGCGCGCCAGGATGCGGCCGATGGTGGTTTTTCCCGCCCCCATCAGGCCGACTAGAAACACATTCTGCATTCAACATCCAAGTTTTATAGTGTGTTACTGCACTGCGTCGATACCCCATACAGACTGTTGCGCCCCGGCGGGCTGACAGTCTGGGTACTGTAATCGCTGCCTAATCCCATCAAGTGTACCAGAGAGGTGTAGCTGGACTCCGAGCCGCTGGCCTGGCCGCGTATCGTCAGGTACACATCCAGCCAGTAAACCCGGTCTTTCGGGTAGACCAGCGAGACCATGGCGCGGCCGGTGGCGTCGGTGGTCACGCTTGGCGTCACCGTGACGGGAATGCCCGGATCGAGCACACCGTTGCCGTTGAAGTCCTCGCCCGGATCGAGGATGCCGTTGCTGTTGACGTCCTCGTTGTTGCACGGGATGCGCACCACCGGCTCCCACGGGCCGGTCGGCAGCGTATAGGCCAGGTAGCCCTTGTAGTACTGCGCCGACAGCACCGAGGCGGTCAGCTTGATGCCCGGCACGGCATTGCCGGCGGCGTCGGTGACGATCACCACATAATCCATCTGGTAAGACGCGCTGTTCGGCACGCCGACCGTGTTGCCGGTGCCGGCGCTGATGAACAGCGACTTGGCCGCCACCGTCAGGCTGGCGATGGCCGAAGGGCTGGAACCGCCGATCAGCTTGGCCTGGATCTGCACGCCGTTCAGCGCGGTCGCGGCGGTGCCGGCGATAAAGCTGGTGGTGGCCACGCCGTCCGAGCCGGTGGTGACCACGGCCGGCTGGGTCAGGGTGCCGCCGCTCGGGTCGCTGACGATGGAGAAGGCCACGGTGGCGTTCTTGACCAGGTTGTTCTGCGGCGTGCCGTCCCGCACGATGGCGCGCAGCGTGGCTTGCTGGCTGGTGCTGCCGGCAGTGTTGACGCCCACCACCGCCGGATCGGCCTGCACGGTGATGGTGGTCAGGTTGGTCACCGGCGCGACGAATTCCAGATCGGTCTGGGTGGTCTGGCCGCCAGCGTTGGCGGTCAGCGTGGCCACGCCCGGGCTGGTGGCATTGACGTAGGCGGTGGCGGCACCGCCCGACAACGGCAGGGCCCCGCCCAGCACCGTGGTGCAGGAGGCATTGCTGTAGACCGTGCCGCGCGAGCTGCTGATGGTGACCGTGGTGCCCGGCGCGTTGGTGACCGCCACCTGCTGGCAGCCGCCGATAGGGGCCGTGGTTTCGACATTGCCGCCGCCGTCCAGCACGCGGATGGCGAAGGTGGAGGAATTGATGGCTATCCCCACCGAGGCGATCTCGCCCATCGATTTCACCGTGATCACGTCCGCCGTGCCGCCGCTGGCGGCGTAGGTCAGCACCAGCTGGCCGGCGGCGTTGGTGACGGCCGCGCCGCCGCCCTTGACGGTCAGCGAGTTGGCGTTGGAGCCGAACGTGACCGGCTTGCCGACCAGCGCATTGCCGGCCGAATCGACCAGCTTGACGGTGACGTCGGCGCTGGCGCCGGCGTTGATGGTGGGCGCCGCGTTGATGGTCAGCTTGTTGCCGCTGACGTTGACGATGGTGGTCACTGGCGCCGCCCCCGGCACCGAGGCGGTGACGGTGATGGCGCGCGAAGTGGCGTCGCCGCCGGTGCCCAGTTTTTCCGTGACGATGCCTTGCGCGTTGGTGGTGCGGCTGGTCAGGGTCAGGCTGCCGGAATCGGATTTCAGGTCCACCGTCACGCCCGGCATGACGGTGTTGTTGGCGTCGCGCACCAGCGCGGTGACGGTGACTTCATTGCCGGCCGTGCCGGCCGAGGCCAGGGTGCCGGAATCGGTGGTCAGCGTCAGCGACGGCACCGCGTTCACCACCTGCACCGTGACCGGCGCCGAGGTGGCGTTGCCGGCCTTGGCGGTAATGGTGATGGTGCGCGGGCTGCTGTCGCCCTTCACGCTCAGCTTCTCGATCACCTGGCCGGAGGTATTGGTCACGCGGTTGACGCTGCTGATGGTGCCGGAGCTGGTGGTGAACGACACCGTCTCGCCGGCCAGCGCATTGCCGCCGGCATCCTTGACGATGGCGGTCAGCGTCACCTCGGTGCCGTCCAGGCCGGACGAGGCGATGGTGGGGGAAGACGCCGTCAGCGTCACATTGGCCGCCTTGGATGGCGTCACGCCGGAGCCGTTGGTGCCGGGCGAGCCGCCGCCGCCGCCGCACGCGGATAACAAGCCGGCACAGGCCAGCGCAGTCAGCCATGCAGTGAATTTTTTCATGAAACGCACCCCATTCAAGTGGATCAAAATCAGCGTGCCGTCGACAAGCGGTCGGTCACAATCTTCGGCGTAATGAAGACCAGCAGCTCCGTCTTGTCGTTGGTGCGGGTATTGCTGCGGAACAGATAGCCCAGCACCGGCACATCGCCCAGCAGCGGCACCTTGTCGGTGGTGCTGCGCTCGGTCTGCTGGTAGATGCCGCCCAACACCACCGTGCCGCCGTTGTCGACCATCACCTGGGTCTTGACGTGCTTGGTGTCGATGGCGAAGCCGGAACGGGTTTCCTGGCCCACGCTGTCCTTGTTGACGTCGACGTCGATGACGACGTTGCCGTCCGGCGTGATCTGCGGCGTCACTTCCAGCCGCAAGTTAGCCTTGCGGAACATGATGGAGGTGGCGCCGCTGCTGGTGGCCACTTGATACGGGAGTTCGATGCCCTGCTCGATCAGCGCCACCGCCTTGTCGGCGGTGATCACGCGCGGGCTGGAGATGATTTTGCCGGTGCCGTCCTCTTCCAGCGCCGACAGTTCCAGGTTCAGGAAGCGGTTGGCGGCCGAGGAGAACAGGCTGATGGCCAGATTGCCGGCCTGGGTGCCGTTGATGCTGGCCGCCGGCAGGTTGACGAACTGGGTGTTGTTGTAGGTGGAGTCGGTCAGCTTGACCTGGCCGGTGACCTCGCCGATGCCGGTCATATTGCCGGCGATGCCGATGCGGGTGTTGCCGTTGCCGATCTGGTAGCCGGCGTCGCCGCCGCGGATGGTGCGCAGGTCGGTGAAGCCCAGCTTGGCGCCGAGGTTGCGGGTGAAGGTGTCGCTGGCCTCGACGATGCGCGCCTCGATCAGCACCTGCTTGGTGGCGACGTCGGTCTTGGCGATCAGGCGGCGCACGTCCTCCAGCCTGGAGGCGATGTCCGTGACGAACAGCTGGTTGGTGCGCGGCTCGATGATGGCGTTGCCGCGCTTGGACAGGATGCGGCTCTTGGCCTCGCCGCCCTCCAGCCCGAACACGCTTTTAAACGCTTCCGCCTTCTGGTAGTTGAGCTGGAAAATCTCGGACTTGAGCGGCTCCAGCTCGGCGATCTGGGCCTTTTGCTCCAGCTCCAGCTTTTCCTTGGTCAGCAATTCCTCTTTCGGCGCGATCCAGATCACCGAGCCGTTCTTGCGCATGTCCAGGCCCTTGGCTTGCAGGATCACGTCCAGCGCCTGATCCCACGGCACTTCCTTGAGGCGCAGGGTCAGGTTGCCGGCCACGCTGTCGCTGGTGATGATGTTAAGACCGGAAATATCGGCAATCGCCTGCAGCGCCGCCCGTACTTCGACGTTCTGGAAATTGAAGGACAGCTTTTCGCCGCGATAGCCCTGCGAACCCTGGGTGAGCTTGTTCGGGTCTTCCTTGATCGGCTTGACGTCCACCACCAGCTGGGTCTCGCTCTGGTACACAGTCTGTTCCCACAGGCCGCGCGCCTCGATGGTCACGCGCGTATTCTCGCCCTGCGGCACGGTGGTGATCTGCGACACCGGCGTGCCGAAGTCGCCCACGTCGAGCCGGCGGCGCAAGGCTTCCGGCACGCCGGTCTTGAGGAAGTCGACCACCACGCCGGTCGGCGTCTGGCGCACATCGACCGCCACCTGGTTGTTGGGCAGGTCGACCACCACCCGGCCTTCGCCATTGGCGCCGCGGCGGAAATCGAGGTCGCGCAGCTGTTGCCTGGCGGCCGGCGCGGCGGCGGCCCTGGCCACCGGCAGGCCGGTCGCATCCACCGCGGTGGCCACGCCGCCGGAACCGTCGATGGTCAGGATCACCGATTTGCCGTCGATGGCGGTGGCATAGTTGAGCGAACGCTTGAGGTTGAACACCAGGCGTGAACGTTCGCCGGCCTGCACCACATTCACGCCGCGCAGATCGCCCTGATTGAGTTCCAGCACGGTCTTGCCGGTGGCGTTGACGGTGGCGCCGAAGTCCAGCGCAATGCGCGGCGGATTGGTGATGGCGAAATTGATGGGCGGCTTGTCCGGCGCGTTTTTCAGCGCGATCTTGACGATGACGTTGGCGCCCTGCTGGTTGGCGGTGATCGATTCGATGGCATTGGCGGCGGCCGCGCTGGCGGCGGCCGCTTCGCTGGTCTGGGCCTGGGCGCCGCAGGCAAATTGCAAGGCCAGCGCCCAGGTGGCGGCGGCCAAGGCGCGCCGGGCCGTGTGATGAGCGGTCATTTGCTAGTCTCCTTGCTTTCCTGCAGTTCCAACTTGGACATGCGCTCGACCCAGTCGCCCGTGGCGTCCTGGACGATTTCCTTGAGGTTGACGCTGTTCTCGTCAATGCTGGTGATGCGGCCATAATTCTGGCCCAGATGCTGGCCCACCACCACCTGATGCACGCTGCGGTCGACTTGCAGCACGGCGTAGATCACGCCTTTTTTCTCGATGGTGCCGACCATCTTGATGGTGTCGAGCGGGAAGGTCTCCAGAAACTCCTTGCGGCGCGCGGTATCCGGACGCAGGCCGTTGGCGCCGCCCTGCGCCGCCATCTTGGCCAGCTCGGCCAGCAGCTTGTTGGGATTGAACGGGTCCTGTTCGTCCTTGTGGGCATAGGCGAAGGGAATGAAGGTCTTGGGCTCGGCCAGCGGCGGCACCTTGACCCTGGTTTGCGCATCGACTTCCTTCATCCAGCTGCGCACTTCCTGCACGTCGGTATCGCCGCAGCCGGCCAGCAGGAGCAGCGTCATCACGGTGGGGAGAATCAGCGTCTTCATGATTTTTTCGCCGCCTTTTTCTTGTCGGCGGCGGCCTTGCGCTGCGCGGCCACTTCTTCCGGATCGAGATAGCGGAAGGTCTTGGCCACCGCTTCCAGTTGCAGCGTGCCATCCTTGCCAGTGCTCAGCGCCAGATTGTTGAGCGTGACGATGCGCGGCAGGTTGGCGATGTCGCCGGTGAAGGCGCCAATGTCGTGGTAGCTGCCGGTGATCTTGATGTCGATCGGCAGCTCGGCGTAGTAATCCTTGACCACCACCTGCTGCGGCTTGAACAGCTCGAATTGCAGGCCGCGGCCCGAGCCGGCCTGGTTGATGTCGGTCAGCAGCGCGGCCATCTCGGCCTTGCTGGGCAGCTGTTTCTGCAGGCGGTCCACGTACTGATCGACCTGGGCTTTTTGCGCGCGCAGCGCTTCCAGGTTGACGGCCTGCGCGGTCTTCACCTTGTACTCTTCGCGCAGCCTGGCTTCGATTTGCGCCCCGGCCTGCTGCTCTTCAAACTGCGAGCTCCAGTAGCCGAAATAGCCGGCCACGCACACCGCCGCTGTCACGCCAACCGCGCACAGCACGCGCGGCGCCAGCGGCCACTGGCCCGGGTGGCGGCCGTTGAGGTCGCGGAACTGGCCGGCCAACTGCGCGAACAGCAGGTTGAGATTGAGGTTAGCCCTGGCCATGGTCGGCGCTCCTAGGCGTGCGCCGGCGGCAGGCCGGTGGCTGGCTTGCCGGCAGGCGGCGCGGGAATGGCGCCAGGCGCCCTGCCCTTGGCGCCCTCTTCCGGCTTGTCCTTGTCGCGCGGCCGCTTGATCAGCACGTTGAGGTTGAACTCCACCACCTTGCGCGCACTCTTGCCCTGCCCCAGGCCGGTGGATTTCACTTCGATCAAATCCGGCTTTTCCAGCCATGGCGACACGCCGGCCAGGTTGCGCAGGAACTCGGACACCCGTTCCTGCGATTGCGCATAGCCATTGATCGCCACCTTCTGCCCATCCTGCCTGAAGGCCTTGAGGTAGACGCCGGCCGGCGTCTGCTTGACCAGCTCATCCAGCAAATACACGGGCTGGTTGCGGTCGCCCTGCAAATCTTCCACCGCCTGCTGGCGCGCTTTCAGCCCTTCGATTTCCTGTTTCAGGGTGGCGATCTCGGCGATTTTTCTATCGAGGCCCACGATGGCGGTCTTGAGCACCTGATTGCGCTGCTCCTGGATCGAGATGGCGCGCGCGTTGTAGCCGCCCACCAGCAGCACGATGCCGACGCCCACCACGCCGCCCAGCGCCAGCATGGCGAAGAAGGCAGCCTTCTTCTGCTTGCGCTTCTCTTCGCGGTGGGGCAGCAGGTTGATGCGTATCATCAGCCGAACCTCCGCAAGGCCAGGCCGCAGGCGACCAGATAGGCGGGCGCATCGAGCCGCAGCTGCGACTCGCGCACCGACGGGCCGATCTGCATGCCCTTGAACGGCGAAATGACGGCGCTGGAAATCCGCGTGCGGCTGGCCACCAGTTCCAGCAAGCCGGGAATCACGGCGCAGCCGCCGGCCAGGAACAGCTGGTCGACGCGGGTGTAGGGGGTGGAGGTGTAGAAGAACTGGATGGCGCGCGTGACTTCCAGCGCGGCGCTTTCGAGGAAAGGCGTCAGCAATTCAGCCTGGTAGTTGTCGGGCAGGTCGCCGGTTTTCTTGCGCGCCTCGGCTTCGTCGAAGGACAGGCCGTAGCTGCGCACGATGTCCTGCGTCAGCGTATTGCCGCCGAAAGGCTGCTCGCGTTCATAGACGGTGGCGCCGTCCAGCATCACGGAAATGTGGGTGACTTGCGCGCCGATCTGGAACAGCGCGATGACCTGCCCGGCGCCGGCCTGCGGCAGTTGGGCAATCACGCGGTCCAGCGCGGCGCGGGCGGCGTAGGATTCGATGTCCATCACGCTGGCCTTGAGGCCGGACGCTTCGGCGATGGCCACGCGGTCCTCGACCTTTTCGCGGCGCGAGGCGGCCAGCATGACTTCGATATCGTCGGCCGAATTGGCGGCCGGGCCGATCACGTCGAAATCGAGGCTGACTTCATCGAGGGCAAACGGGATGTACTGGCTGGCTTCGGACTCGACCTGCACTTCCAGCTGGTCTTCCGTCAATCCGGCCGGCAGGATGATTTTCTTGGTGATGACGGAAGCGGGCGGCATGCCAAGCGCGACGTGCCTGGCACGCGTGCCGCTTTTCTTCCAGACCCGGCGCACGGCCTCCACCACCTGTTCCAGGTTCTCGATATTGCCATCGGTGACGGCGTTGCGCGGCAACGGTTCGGCGGCGTAGCGCTCCAGCCGGTAATCAGTGGCGCCCCTGCCGACTTGCGCCAGTTCCACCAGCCGCACGCTGGAGGTGGAGATATCGATCCCCACCAGCGGCGGGTTGCCCTGGCCCAGCAGGGCCTTCAAGTCGATCATACGAGTCCTCCGGCGCCATGGGCGGCGCCCATCCTGCAGTCCATCCGAACACACTGTCGAACTGTTTGCATAAAAGGAAACTCGTTTGAAAACCTGCGGTTAGAAGGTCTATATCAGCCTGTACATTAAAACGACCCTATTTAAGTGTAAAGGTATTTCTACTGTGCACAATTGCCTTGGTGTGCGGGTTTCGCCACACTTATTTTTGCCTGCGTGACCAACAAAACAACTCAGTTGTTTTGTTGCTCACGCGGAAATATTCAGCCGCTCGCTTATAATGGCCCGCATAGATAAACCGAGGGATTGCAACACATGGCTTCTTCCAACACCACACCTCCACCATCGAATCCGCCTGAAAAAAAACCGGGCAAAGGCTCCCGCTTGCTGTGGATGGCCGGCCTGTCCATTGCCGGGCTGGGACTGACCGGCGTGCTGCTGGTGGTATTCGGCCTGGCCATGGCCTATCCCAACCTCCCCGAGCTGGACACCCTGACCGACTACCGTCCCAAGATGCCGCTGCGGATCTTCTCCGCCGATAACGTGCTGATCGGCGAATTCGGCGAAGAGCGCCGCAACCTGGTGCGCATCAAGGACATCCCGGACGTCATGAAGAAAGCCGTGCTGGCGATCGAGGACGACCGCTTCTACGAGCACGGCGGCGTCGACTACACCGGCATCCTGCGCGCGGCCGTGCACAACGCCGTGGGCGGCGGCGGCCGCCAGGGCGCCTCGACCATCACCCAGCAGGTGGCGCGCAACTTCTTCCTGTCGAGCGAACAGACCATCAAGCGCAAGGTCTACGAGATGCTGCTGGCGTGGAAGATCGAAAAGAACCTGAGCAAGGACCAGATTCTTGAGGTCTACATGAACCAGATTTACCTGGGCCAGCGCGCCTACGGCTTCTCGTCGGCCGCACAAATCTATTTCGGCAAAAACCTGCGCGACATTAGCATTGCCGAAGCGGCCATGCTGGCCGGCCTGCCGAAAGCGCCGTCGGCCTACAATCCGGTGGTCAATCCGAAGCGCGCCCGCACCCGCCAGCAGTACATCCTGCAGCGCATGCACGAGCTGGGCTACATCAGCGACAAGCAATATGAAACCGCCAAGGCGGAAGAGCTGAAAGTGAAAACCGACAGCAGCGAGTTCGGCGTGCACGCCGAGTACGTGGCCGAGCTGGCGCGCCAGCTGGTGTACGAACAGTTCAAGGAAGACACCTACACGCGCGGCCTGAACGTGTTCACCACCATCACCAAGGCCGACCAGGACGCGGCTTACCTGGCGCTGCGCAAGGGCGTGATGGATTACGAGCGCCGCCACGCCTATCGCGGCCCGGAAGCCTATATCGACATCCCGGCCGGCAAGGAAGACGCCGACGACGCCATCGAAACCGTGCTGGCCGAACATCCGGACAACGACGACATCATTGCCGCCGTGGTGCTGCAAGCGACGCCGCAGCTGATCACCGCCGTCACCGCTTCCGGCGAAGAGATCAAGATTTCCGGCGCCGGGCTGGAGATGGGCCGCTCGTGGCTGTCCGATAAAAACCCGCCGAACAAGCGCATCCGCCGCGGCGCCGTGATCCGCGTGCTGCAGGAGGGCAAGGACTGGGAAGTGGCGCAGATGCCGGAAATTGAATCGGCCTTCGTGGCGGCCAGCACGCAGGATGGCGCGATCAAGGCCATGATCGGCGGCTTCGACTACAACCGCAACAAGTTCAACCACGTGACCCAGGCCTGGCGCCAGCCGGGCTCGTCTTTCAAGCCGTTTATTTATTCGGCCTCGCTGGAGCGCGGCCTGTCGCCGGCCACCATCATCAACGATGCGCCGATCTCGTTCGACGCCGGCCAGACCGGCGGCCAGGCGTGGGAGCCGAAGAACTACGACGGCAAGTACGAAGGTCCGATGACCATGCGCAAGGGCCTGACCAAGTCCAAGAACATGATCTCGATCCGCATCCTGCACCGCATCGGCGCCAAGTACGGCCAGGAATACGCGACCCGCTTCGGCTTTGACGCCGACAAGAATCCGCCGTACCTGACGCTGGCACTGGGCGCGGGCAACGTCACGCCGCTGCAAATGGCCGGCGCCTATGCGGTGTTTGCCAATGGCGGATACAAGGTCAGTCCTTACCTGATTTCCAAGGTGACCGATGCCGACGGCAAGATCCTGTCGCAGGCGCATCCGGATGTGGCCATCACGATCAGTCCGGCTACATAGAGCGCAACGCCGATCAGCATGATGCGCATCGCGCCAAATTTGTCGGCCAGTGCGCCGGTGATCGGCTGGCTGGCGCCCCACATCAGGTTCTGCAGCGCCAGCGCAAAGGCGAAGGTTTCGCGGTTCCAGCCATGCGCCTGCGTGATCGGCAGATTGAACAAGCCGAAGCCGTGCCGGATGCCCATGGAAAGGGTGACGAGCAGGCCGCCGCACACCAGTACGGAAGTCAGGGTCAGTTTGCGGTCGTTCATGTCGGTGTCGGGCTCAGTATTGTTTCTATTGTTTTGTGGCGCTGACGAGGCGTGGCCGGGGCTGCGCGCGGCCAGCCGCCCGCTGGCTGCCGAGTTTACCTCCCGCGCCGGATTCCTGCCGGCCGCGGATTTTCGTGGTTTTCCAAAAGGATTGCCGGCCGCGGCCATCCATTACAATGCAGCGCAAACCGGCCGACGACGGCCGCGAGACCTACTATCCGTATCGACTCCATGGCGAGCAAAACCAGTCAGTACAGCGAATCTTCCATCCGGGTCCTCAAGGGCCTGGAGCCGGTCAAGCAACGGCCCGGCATGTACACCCGTACCGACAACCCCCTGCACATCGTGCAAGAGGTGATCGACAACGCGTCCGACGAGGCGTTGGGCGGCCACGGCACCACCATCCTGGTGACCCTGCATCGCGACGGCAGCATCAGCGTGGAAGACGACGGCCGCGGCATTCCGGTGGGTATCCACCCCGAGGAAGGTGTGCCCGTGGTGGAAATCGTCTTCACCCGGCTGCACGCGGGCGGCAAGTTCGACAAGGGCAAGGGCGGCGCCTATGCCTTCTCGGGCGGCCTGCACGGCGTGGGCGTGTCCGTCACCAATGCGCTGGCTACCCGCCTCGACGTCACGGTGTGGCGCGATGGTTCGCAGTCCACGCTGACCTTCGAGCACGGCGGCGAAGTCACCAAGCCGCTGCAAAGCCGCAAGCTCGAACGCGGCGAGAAGAAGAACGGCACGCGCGTGCAGGCGTGGCCCGATCCCAAGTATTTCGATTCGGCCACGATTCCGATGGCCGAACTCCAGCGCCTGCTGCGCTCCAAGGCCGTGCTGCTGCCGGGCGTCAAGGTGACGCTCGTGATCT
>Ga0102587_1000103_pt1 | contig 115172 bp, 126 predicted proteins | sample AraplaF_Col_mTSA_FD_76853 | JGI IMG/M metagenome (GOLD analysis project Ga0102587, IMG submission 76853) | Arabidopsis root microbial communities from the University of North Carolina, USA - plate scrape MF_Col_mTSA (SPADES assembly) (version 2) | ecosystem: Host-associated > Plants > Roots >...
TTCAGGCATAAAAAAAGGCCCCTTGGGGAGCCTGTTGTCTAGCGCATGGGTGGCTATCGCCGGATGGTTACACCATCCTGCCCATGCGCTGTCCCACCACAATAAGAGCTGCTGCGATTTTCATGGGCGCAAGTGATAGACAGAAAATTTCGCAGCGTCAACGCTTGCCGAAATAAAAAAACGACGCGTCCGGCGGCGCCATCTACAGGTTCTTACCCTCCAGAATTAAGGGCCGGAACCATTTATTAAAAGATAAGTCATATCTTCGATCGCTAACGCAGGGAGTAGGCCGTTGCGCAACAACGACTTGCAGACGTCAGGGAAAGCCGGCGAGCATGACCGCCGCGATATCGAGAAACGGGGAAACCGTTTTCTTGGCCGTGTCGTCGCGTGCAGCGGCTCGCGCACCACGATCGCCGCGATTGCCGAAGCCGGCAATACCGATCTCACCGAACTCTGGTCCGTCGGGCGGCTGATTTCGATCAGCGTCGGGCGCAATCGCGTCGTGGCACTGGTCTACCAGATGAATACCGGTGGCCATACCTGGGGCGAAGGCGAGGACAACGGCTTCAGCATCGAGGCCGAACTCCTCGGCGAGGTCCGTGTCGACGAGGACGGCCGCGAGGAATTCTCGACCGGCATCTCGCGCTATCCCTATCTCGGCGCCATCGCCCACCGCATCCGCTCCGCCGACCTGATGCGCATCTATGATGCAGGCGCGGGCACCACCGCCGTCATCGGCAACCTGACCCAGGATGAGACCATCGACGCGGCCATCCACGTGCCGTCGATGCTGTCCAAGCATTTCGCCGTCGTCGGTTCGACCGGCGTCGGCAAGTCGACCGCGGTTTCACTGCTACTCAACAAGGCGATCGAGGCCGATCCCAAGCTGCGCGTCCTGATCCTTGACCCGCACAACGAATTTGCCGCCGCCTTTCCCAAGCATTCCGTGGTCATCGACACCGACACGCTCGACCTGCCCTTCTGGCTGATGCGTCTCGAGGAATTTGCCGAGGTGGTCTTCCGCGGCCGCCCGCCGGTGGCCGAAGAACTCGACATGCTGCGCGACATCATGCCGGAGGCCAAGCGCGCCTTTCGCGGCAGTGACAGCTCGCTGGTGCGCCGCACGACGGAAAAGAGCTCGATCACCGCCGATACGCCGGTCCCCTATCGCATGGCCGACCTGCTCGCCCTGATCGACGAGCGCCTCGGCCGCCTTGAGGGCCGCGCCGAAAAGCCGTTCCTGCGGTCGCTGAAGATGCGCATCATCGCGGCGATCAACGACCCGCGCTACCACTTCATGTTCTCCAACAACACCATCTCCGACACGATCATGGAGACGGTGGCGCAGATCTTCCGCATCCCCGGCGAAGGCCGCCCGATCTGCACCTTCCAGCTCTCCGGCATCCCGTCGGAAGTCGTCAATTCCGTTGCCTCCGTGCTCTGCCGCATGGCCTTCGAAATCGGCCTCTGGAGCGAAGGCGCGATCCATATGCTCGTGGTCTGCGAGGAAGCGCACCGCTACATCCCGGCCGACCCGACGCTCGGCTTCGTCCCGACCCGCCAGGCAATCGCCCGTATCGCCAAGGAAGGCCGCAAATACGGCGTCTCGCTCGGGATCATCACCCAGCGCCCCGGCGAACTCGACCAGACGATCCTGTCGCAGTGCTCGACGCTGTTTGCCATGCGCCTTGCCAACGACCGCGACCAGGAAATCATCCGCTCGGCAATCCCCAACTCGTCGATCTCGACGACGAGCTTCATCTCCTCGATCGGCAACGGAGAGGCGATCGCCTTCGGCGAAGCGATCCGCGTGCCGATGCGCATGCGCTTCCTGCGCGTCGATGAAAACCTGCTGCCGAAGGCCCATAGCGCCACCAGCAAACATGCCGAGGAAGATCCCGACACCGTCGACCTGCGCCGCATCGTCACCCGTATGCGGGCGATCACATCCGGCCCCGATATCTCCACATTCCAGCAGAGCTACACGTCAGCCATGACAGACAGTTACGAGCCGGAAGACGACTTCGCCGACGAGGAAGCCGATCCGTTTCGCGCCGCCTCGCCTGCATCGGAAGCGCCGCTCGAACCCTACTACCCTGACCTCCTACCGCAGAGCCGCCCACAGCAACCAGAGCCCCCGCCGCAAAGCCGTGTCGTGCCCGCGCCGCCTCCACTCTCGCCGCAGACCTCGATCGACGCACGACTTGAAGCACTCCGCCGCGAAATGCGCCGCGATGAACAACCAAGGCCGGCCTTTGGCGAGCAGACGTCGCAGCCACGCCGCGAAGGCGGAATGTCACTGCGCGAAAGCATCCTCAAGAAGCCGCTGAGCAGCCTCTACAACAAGGATTGAGCGCGTCTTACGAACGCGGCTGGCCTGAACTCGGCAAAGGCAAACCTCTTCGCGATACCTGTGATAGATGTTTGGCGTAGCCGCCGGCCACAGGTGTCTTCTCCCCCTGCGGGGAGAAGAGGGAGTCAGCCGCAAAGCCTCGCGGCCAACATTAGGACATTGATTCTGAGCACCCCTGCGCCTCAAGATCAGCGGATCTCTAGACCCTAAACCGTCAGCCGCTCCCAGCTTTCATCCATCTGATTGCGAAACCAGGTCATCTGCCGCTTGGCATATTGCCGCGTGGCCGCCGCCCCGCGCTCGATCACCTCGGCGCGGCTCATCTCCCCGCGCAGCATGGCCGCGATCTGCGACACGCCGATCGCCTTCATGACCGGCATTTCCGGGGGAAGATCAAGCGCCATCAGCCCCCTCACCTCGTCTTCCGCCCCCTGCTCCAGCATGGCCTCGAAGCGGCCGTTGATGCGCTGATGCAGTACGGCGCGATCCGGCAGCACGACGATCTTGCGTGCCGTGTGGGGATCGACGACGACAGGCCCCGCCTGCCCGTGGAATTGGGCGATCGACTGGCCTGTCGCCTCGAAGACTTCGAGCGCACGCACGATCCTCTGTCCGTCCTGCAGATTGAGGTTTCCAGCCATCGCGGGGTCGACGTTCGCGAGATCGACATGCAGGGCTTCCGGCCCCTCCTCCAAAAGTCTTGTCCGCAACCGTTGCCGTATCTCATCGGGGATGACAGGCATTTCCGAAAGCCCGCCGGTCAGCGCCTTGAAATAGAGACCCGTGCCGCCGACGAAGACCGGCAACTTTCCCTCCGCACGGATGCGCGGCAGAAGCGCCACCACATCCCGCAGCCAGGCGCCGGTCGAATAAGTCGCCCCCGCCGGCACATGGCCGTAAAGGTGATGCGGTATGCCTCCCATATCCTCGTCGGACGGTCGCGCCGTCAGCACCCGCAGCGTGTCATAGACCTGCATGCTGTCGGCATTGATCACCACGCCGCCATGCTGTTTGGCAAGTTCCACTGCCAGTGCGGACTTGCCGCTGGCAGTCGGCCCGGTTATCAGGATCGCGTTCACAGAGCTCAGAAGGTTTTCCATCATGGCCCTCGTTGCCACGCTTGTTGCCAATCCGTCAAACCCCGTTCTTTCGCCTGAGATCGCCGAGCGCGCTGCCGGCGCCGTCAAGGCATCCGGGCTCTACTGGCTGGCGGATGGCGTTGCCTGCGATATCGTGCTCGCAGACGGCTCTGACGGCCAAGCCGCCGAGGCCAATCTGCTCGCCGTCATCGCCAGCGCCCCGATCGACCTCGTCATCCAGGAACAGGAAACTCGCCGCAAGAAGATGCTGATCGCCGATATGGATTCGACCATGATCGGCCAGGAATGCATCGACGAGCTCGCCGCCGAAGTCGGCCTCAAGGAAAAGGTCGCCGCCATCACCGCCCGCGCCATGAACGGCGAGATCGCCTTCGAGCCGGCGCTGCGGGAACGCGTCGCTCTGCTGAAAGGTCTGCCGATCTCCGTCGTCGACGAGGTCATCGCCAAGCGGATCACCCTGACACCCGGCGGCCCCGAACTCATCGCCACCATGAAGTCGAAAGGCTATTACACCGCCCTCGTCTCCGGTGGCTTCACGGTCTTCACGAGCCGCATCGCTGCCGTTATCGGCTTCGACGAAAACCGCGCCAATATCCTGTTGGAAGAAGGCGGCCTGCTGTCCGGCCATGTCGCCGAGCCGATCCTCGGCAAGCAGGCCAAGGTAGACGCCCTCAACGACATCGCCGCCCGCCTCGGCATCTTTCCTGAAGACGCCATCGCCGTCGGCGACGGCGCCAACGACCTCGGCATGCTCCATCTGGCCGGCTCCGGCGTCGCGCTTCACGCCAAACCGGCTGTCGCCGCCGAAGCCGACATGCAGATCAACCACGGCGACCTGACGGCACTGCTCTATATCCAGGGTTATCGGAAGACGGATTTCGTGACGGCTTGGACCGCACAAGGCGAGGCTGAAAACTGAAAAAGAGCGTCATAACCGCTCCTTTCGCGTCTTAGGGCGGCGAGCGCCCTTCCCCACCCTCATTCCTGTGCTCGTCACAGGAATCCAGCCACCGAGCGTCCGCGCGGTGAATGACTCGTATTCTTCGTAAAGGGAAAAATCTTTCCTGCCCAAGGACTTGGGCAGGCTGGATCCCTGTGACATCCCTTGTGCTGGCACGAGGCAAGGGAGAACTGGGCGGTCGCCGCGACTAATCAACTACCCTAGTCACGGCATCCTCCGCCGGCCGACAGCCCTCACTCCATCGGCACGGCAACGAACCGCAGGTCGCCATTGGCAGCAGCGACCATCATCTGCGCATTGCGCCGGCCTTCCTGCTTCAGCGTCTGCACCTTGGTGGCAACTGCATCCGGCGACTTCATGAATTCCTGCGCCACTTCGACGATCACGTCGCCGGGCTTCAAACCCTTCTCGGCAGCGGCCGAACCCGGTGCAACCTCGGTCACGACGACACCATCGACGCTTTCGGCAATGCCGAAGGCCTTGCGGGTTTCGGGGCTGAGCAGCGAGAGCGAAAGACCGAGCACATGCTTTGGGGTAGCCTGGCCGGGTGTTGCCTGATCCTGCCCCTTTTGATCCGGGCTCTTTTGGTCTTGCCCTTGATCCTGCTGGTGCGGATCCTGGCCGTCAGGCGCGGTCTGGCCCTGATCGTCGCCCTGATCCGGTTGGTCCATATCATTGTTCTCGCCGGGATCGGGGTTGATGACACCGTCATCACTCGAATTGTCGCCGGCCGCAGCCGCTTGGTCGCTGTCTTCGAGACGGCCGAGCGTCACCTTGACGGTCTGCTCCTTGCCGTCGCGCAGCACGACGACATCGACCTCTTTGCCGACAGGGCTTTCGGCCACCACGCGCGGCAGGTCGCGCATCTCGGCGACAGCCTTGCCGTCGAATTTCAGGATGACGTCACCGGCCTTGATCGAACCGTCATCGACAGGTCCGCCCTTGATGACGCCGGCGACCAGCGCGCCCCTGGCGCTGTCGAGGCCGAGGCTGTCGGCCACTTCGTCGGTGACCGGCTGGATGCGCACGCCGAGCCAGCCGCGGCGCGTCTCACCATATTCGCGAAGCTGCTCGACCACGCCGGATGCAAGCTCCGACGGCACGGAGAAACCGATGCCGATCGAGCCGCCCGAGGGAGAAATGATCGCGGTGTTGATGCCGATCACTTCACCCTTCATGTTGAAGAGCGGGCCGCCGGAATTGCCCTTGTTGATCGCCGCATCCGTCTGGATGAAATTGTCGTAGGGGCCGGCATTGATGTTGCGGCCGCGCCCCGAAATGATGCCGACCGTCACCGATCCGCCGAAGCCGAACGGGTTGCCGATCGCCATGACCCAATCGCCGATACGCATCGTGCTGGAATCACCGAACTTGACGAATTTCAGCGGCTGCTTCGGCTCGACCTTGAGCACCGAAAGGTCGGTCTTGGTATCGGTGCCGATCAGCTTGGCCTTGAGCTTGGAACCGTTGGCGAAATTGACCTCGATGTCGTCGGCACCCTCGATCACGTGGTTGTTCGTGACGATATAGCCGGTGGGATCGATGACGAAGCCGGAACCGAGCGAGCTGACATTGTGGTTGGGGCCGCGGTTGCCCTGCTGTTTGTTGAAGAAGTCGTTGAAGAATTCCTGGAAGGGCGAGCCATCAGGCGCGCGCGGTGCAGGGCCGGCGCCCTCATCATCCTTCACATTCTGCGAGGTCGAGATATTGACCACGGCATCGAGCAGCCCTTCGGCGAGATCCGCGACGGAAGCCGGACCATTGCCCGGGGCCGTCATCTGCATGGGTGGAGCGGCGGGCGCAACTGCAGCCGGTGAGATGGGCGCCGGTGCGGGCTGAGGTGCCGCAGGTGCTGCCTGTTCAGGTGCAGCGGGCGCCGGGGCGGTTTGCGCATGCGCAACACCGCCTGCACCGACATTTGCCAGAAGGGCAGTGCCGGCCAAAAGCGCGAGCGTTCGTCTGAAGGGCGAGCGAATCGTGGGGGCCATCAAGCTTCCTCGTCTGGGATAAAGGCGCACATACACCATCAGCATAAGGCGGAATGATGGAGGGCGAAATCACCTTTTCGAGAAATCCCCGTGCGAATGTGATCTAGCCTCGCAAAAGCCAGACACCTCCGACACCGAACGCTACAGCCACAAGTCCGAAAGCCCTGAGTTGGCGCTCTGAAACGCTTGGAAGAAGCTTCGCCATCTCGATAAGAAAACGAGGGGCCAGTGCGTAGACCAGCCCCTCGATGATGAGGAAGAATGCAAGCCCGGTGAGGAAATCCTGCACTCTGTCTGTCGTCAGTTCGCCGGCTGTGCCGGAGCCACAGGCTGTGCGGCCGCCGGCGGCACGAGGCCACCGGTCTGGCCCGGGGCCGGATTGCCGTCCGCATTCTCGAAGTAGCGGAAGAACTGCGACGTCGGCGAAAGCACCAGCGTCGTATCCTGCGAGGAAAGTGCCGCGGAATAGGCGGCCATCGAGCGGTAGAACTCGAAGAAGGCGGGATCCTTGCCGAAGGATTCGGCAAAGATGCGGTTCCGGTCCGCATCACCCTGACCACGCAGGATTTCCGAATCGCGCTGCGCATCGGCGGTGATCTCGACGACCTGACGATCAGCGACGGCCCGGCGACGCTGGCCCTCTTCGTTACCCTCGGCGCGGATGCGCTCGGCTTCGGCCAGACGCTCCGAGCGCATGGCGTTATAGGTGTTCGGAGCCACTTCCGGCGAAAGATCCGTCCGGCGGATGCGGACATCATCGATATGGAGGCCGAGATTTTCGGCATCGGTGCGAAGATCGTCGCGGATTTCAAGCATCATCGCCACGCGCTCTTCCGAAAGCGCTGCGTTGTAGTCACGCAGACCGTAGACGCGGCGAAGCGAGGAATCGAGCTGCGCACGCAGCCGTGCCTCGGCAGCGTCGCGGTCGCCCGACACCGTTTCGCGGAAGCGGCGTACATCCGAGATATTGTAGATCACGAAGGCGTCGACATCGAAGGTCTGGCCGTCCTGAACCTGAACGCGGATGTTGTCGAGGTCGAGCCTGAGCGCCCGCTTTTCCACGAACTGCACGCGGTCAGCATCCATGAAACCGAACGGCAGCTTGAAATAGATGCCGGGCTCGGTCTTCACCGACTGGATTTGACCGAAGCGGACGACGATCGCCTGCTCACGCGCATTGACCACGAAGATTGACGAATAAAGAATGACGAGAAGGACCGCGAGCGCGGTCAGGATAAAGGGAAGTCTGTTCGATACCATGGTTCAACCTCCCCGTTGTGCCGGTGCTGCCGCCGGTCGATTGATCTCGTTGAGCGGCAGGTAGGGCACGACGCCCTGCTTGTCGTCGATCACGACCTTCTTGGAGTTCTTCAGAACCTGTTCCATCGTTTCCAGGAACAGGCGCTTGCGGGTCACGTCGGGAGCCTTCGAATATTCGTCATTGATGGCCGTAAAGCGCTGCGCTTCACCTTCCGCTTCCTTGACGACGCGATCCTTGTAGGCGGCTGCGTCTTCGCGGATGCGGGCTGCATCGCCTCGTGCCTGACCGAGCTTCTGGTTCGTATAGCGGTTGGCGTCCTCGATCGTGCTGTCGCGGTCGCGACCGGCACGCTGGACTTCTTCGAACGAGTCGGCGACTTCGCGTGGCGGCGCCACGTTCTGGATCGTCACGCCGGTCACGGTAATGCCCGCGCCATAGCGGTTCATCGTATCCTGAACGATGTTGAGAACCTGCGTCTCGATCGGCTGGCGGTTGCTGCGGAAAGCATCCAGTGCCGGACGCCGGCCGACGACTTCGCGCATGGCGCTGTCGGAAACCTGCTGCAGCGTTTCAGCCGGATTTTCGACACCGAAAAGATAGGCCTTGGGATCGCTGATCGTATAGAAGACGGCAAACTGCACGTTGATGACACTCTTGTCGCTCGACAGCATCAGCCCGCTCGAAGAGCCTGCCGTGGTCGCACCAATGTTCAGCTGCTGCACCGTCACCTTGACCGTCTCGACGGTTTCAACCGGCCAGAAATGGAAATGCAGGCCCGGCAGGGAAATCTCCTGCTTGGGCTCGCCGAAGCGCAGCTCAACGCCGCGTTCGTCCGGCTGGACGACGTAAATGCATTGGAAAATCCAGAAGATCGCAATGATTGCCACGATGATCGCAACGACACCACCGTTGAAACCACCTGGAATGAAGCCACGCAGCTGGTCCTGCCCGCGCCGGATGATATCTTCCAGATCGGGCGGACCGCCCTTGCCGCCGCCACCGCCGCGTGGACGGTTCGGCCCCTGCCCCCATGGTCCCTGATTATTACCGCCGCCGCCGCCCCAAGGGCCGCCGCCGCCATTCTGATTGCTCCAGGGCATCAAAACCTCGTTGTTCGTTACGTCATACACATCCGACCGCCGTGGGGGCTGCCGGCGGATGCGATCCGACCGTTATAGGTATCGCCGCACCGGCTTTCAACGCGGTGTCAGGAACTTGGTCAATATAATTGGAAAATAGTTCCTTTTCAGGCATCTCGACGTTCATAAACGACGAAACGGGTGGGAAAGGTATCCTTCTCCCCGGCCGGAACGTCGAGACTCTCCGTCGCCACCCATATGGTGGGATCGATGTCGGGAAAGGACGTATCCCCATCCACATCGGCCTCCACATGTGTGATGCACATACGGTCGATAAACCCCATCGCCTGCTTGTAGATCTGCCCGCCGCCGAGGATGGAAATTTCGCTCTCACCCTGTTTGCGGGCAAGCGCCTCGGCCATTTCGATCGCCTCGTCCAGCGAGCGGGCCATGTGCACATCAGGATGATCGATATTGGCGCCGCGCGAGATTACCACATGCTGGCGACCCGGCAGCGGTTTGCCGCCGAAGCTCTCGAAGGTCTTGCGGCCGACGACGACAGGCTTGCCCGTTGTCATCGCCTTGAAGCGCTTGAGGTCGGTCGAAAGCCGCCAGGGCATGTCGCCGTCGCGGCCGATAATGCCGTTGCGTGCAACGGCGACGAAGATGGTCTTGCGGATATCGGACATCGGCCTTCCCGGCTTGGAGCATGTCGCGCAAAAGTATGCAGCAGTTTTGCGATAACGACGCGCGAAACAAAAGCCTGAAGCGTGGCAAGCGATCTGAAAGATCGCGACACGCTTCAGACGGCAATCGGCGCCTTGATATTAGCATCGGCGTCGTAGCCGACGAGCTCGAAATCTTCATAACCGAAATCGAAGATATCCTTCACGTCGCGCTTGAACACCATGCGTGGCAGCGGCTTCGGCTGGCGCGCCAGCTGCAGCTTCGCCTGTTCGAAATGATTGTGGTAGAGATGCGTATCACCGAGCGTGTGGACGAACTCGCCATATTTCAGCCCGGTCACCTGCGCCACCATCATCGTCAGCAGCGCATAGGAAGCGATATTGAAGGGTTTTCCGACATCATCAGTTTTTTTCATAACTTGGTACCATAAAACGAGTCATTTCCCATTGTCGGCTTCCGCTGACGATAGTCAATTCGTGCAACCCAAATTCAACATTTGAGATCGACCCCAACCTCGGAGCCGCCAAACGAATAAGCATCCGCCATCGGCGGATTCCGCTTTTAGAAGAAAGCCTGAACTGGCGTTGATCTCCGCTAAAGCCAGAGTTCAGGCTTTCTTTGGAGGAAGTCGTCCGAAGGACGTCCGTTTCCGGCGACAAGCCGGTTTGGACCCTCTGGGCTCGTTCAATGGGATCGGGCGGCCCCAGACTACCTAGTACCGCAGTTTCCTTCACATGCTCTACGGACGCGTTGATGTCAGGCGAGCGAACCGCGTCCACAGGGCGGGAAAGGTCGACGGCCACCGTCATCTCCAGGAGGTGGCGGCGTAGTGGCCCGGATTCTCCCAGACTAGGTCGGGCGGATACCGCCCCTGCCAATAGGCATTTTCAGGCAGTTGCTACCTAAATGCGGAAAACTGCGAGCCGCCACCAAATCAGATGCCGATTTTAAAGGTGAGCCAAGGTAGACATCGCTCCCTGCCAAAGTTTCCCGATGTCGCAGCGTTTGCTGCCAACCTTTTGAGCGATGGGACGCAGTCTGCAACTCGCTTGTCACTACACTTCTTGGGGCAGTTTTTTGTTGCTATTTCGTAAAAATCGAGGGGCCAATACCAATTTACTGAGCGCTTGCAATTCATCTAAGCATGCGTAGATTTCTCGTCTTTGCAATTTAGGGTGGGCGCTAGAAATCATGAAAGTTTTGTTGCCGATAACTCCAGACCATGTGGAGAGGTTTCTTGCCGCTTGGGGCAAGGAATATGAAAAAGCCCTGAAGGTTGTGAAAGATAGATTAGAAGCAGATCGCCGCAACTCAGATGCCTTATCTGCGATCTATAATATATATTCACGAGGCGCTTCGCAAAATGGAAGCGAAATAAAAGCTCCGCGAAAAATTCGAGTAAAGGCAATGGAATGGGCCGAAGCCCGTAAGGAGCCGGACTACAATTTCCTCGACATGCCCGACTTGGTTGGGATTACTATCTCAGTGCTTTTTCCTACGGACATACAATCTGTCGCGCGACATATCGACAGCTTAATACAGACGGAGTGGCATCCCGCTTACGGAAATAAGAGAAAAAAGAAGAAAGCCCGAAAGGGGCCAAGATCGGGTCAGGTAAGGGTAGAAACTATATATGGAGAGGTTCACGAGGACGAGGCGGAAGGATACTATGCTTGCCATTTCTATCTTCGACTTCGCGAGGGTGAACCTATTGTGGAAATCCAAGTGAAGACTGTACTGCACGACGCCTGGGGACGCAAAACACATGATCTAACTTATAAGAATCAAGTGCGGATTGGAGGGAGTATAAGGGAGCAATTCGCGTCGCTCGGTCAGATGATTGCGCGGATCGATATTCAGAGTGACTTCTTAAGGAGCCAAATTGTCCTCGACAACGTAGCCTTGGAGCGGAAAAAGAGGCTAGTTCAGATCAATTTACTATTCCATGACATTGCCAGAAATAGTGATGCCGACATCGGCATGAGCCGTTTGGTAGCCGAACTTAAAAATCTAAGCGCATTGGAACCAGCAAGCCTCCCTAAAGAAAAATGGATGCCGATATACGATGAAGCCCACACGATGTTTCATCGCAATCACAGCAACAGCTGTCTTCTCTTGTCTTTGCTTGCTGCGGTTACGAACAAGCCCCAAGTTAAGATGGATGCGCTGGAGCGGATTGTAATGTGGGAAGCGCATCTGCACGACAGCGATGACGTTGTGAAGCCAAAATTATTCTATCATCTGGCCCATCACACATTTGGCGATACGCCAAGCGCGATAGATGAAGCGGAAGTTGCCGTGAAGTATGTGGAGCAAATAAAGGCGAAGGACGCTGACCATGCCGCCCAAAACCTTCGTCGCCTAAATTCATTGCATAACTCGTTGGCGTATTACCATGCCGAACTGGTCGGCACAGACCAAGGCAATAAACGAAAGTCCCACTCTCAAACCACGGCTTACCTATCGAAGTGCGCCAAAGACCTTGTATCGCGCAACGTCATCAAGGATGAACGAGAGTTCTGGAACTTTACGATAAGCGATGTAGGCAGCCTCGTGTCTACCTATCCACCGCTGGACACTTCGCTCTTCGTGAAGATTAAGCTTGCAACCAACGCGCAACAAGTGCGGGAAGCAATCGAAATAATGACAGTTCTAAAAGAACAAATTCCTGCGGGTATGGCAGATATTGCAGCAAGTTCGCTCAATCTCCACCAGCACCATGCGTACCAAAAGTTACTCGAACTTGAGGCCGCCGATGCGGTGGTAGGGGGTGCTTGACTACTCGCCCCAGCCGTTGGGATATTTCATTCAACTGCTCCTAGATTGTGCCGAATCCACGATGGACCCAGCGTATTAACAAAGAGTTAGTCCTCGGGCGAGCTTCAAGCAAGCCCCAAATTTTGTTTAGCACATTCTATCGCACGGTGACCTTGCGGGAGGCTGACATTACGGATGCCGCCTATGTAGGATGTCTGATGGGGGCAACATAAGGCCCCGTCTTGCAAACCGAAACCGGCTTGAAGTCTACAAAAGGGCGTCGCCGCACTAGATGATCGGCTCAGAGGCAGGCTGCCAATACGCCAGCTTGGTGCCGCTTTCAACAACGCTCCTCAGGTCTCGTATCAATCTAGCCGCCTCAAGCAGAGCACCGGTCCGAGCTATTGGACCGACCTGATCAATATCCGTGGCAAGGTCGTAAAGCCTGACGACGGCATCCCCCGAGTTTCCGCTACCCGGTATTCCGACTGACCCTCGTAGGTCTCGGGCCGTTACAATCGCGCGAAACAGGAGTGATATCACCTCGTGGTCGGTTAGTTTGTCGATTTGGTTGGCTGCGCGGATCAATTCCGTAATGAACGCACTCTCAATGCGTCTCACTGATGCTTAAATGTCAATCTGAGGCTGCATGGATGACAGTAATCTATTTGGTTTATGACTCGGAGGGCGATCAGTTTAGACTTGCCGCCGACAGAATCGCCCCCGAAAATAATGGCAGTGCCCTTTGTCAGTTGTGCTGCCAGATATGATCGAACCAATCCAGTTAGGTGACGAGTTTTTCCCCTATGTCGAAGCCCCCATCGGCAGCAAGAAGCGATACATTCGCCGACCTGACTGGGACAACGGGAAGCAGATTTCACTGAATTTGCGGACGATAGACTACTTTATGCAGTTTGAAGACCGTCACGGCTCTGCTGCCCTGATCAACCTGATTGAGGGGTACTATATCACAGACTATGCAAACGCCGACAAAGCTCAGCAGGCGCGTTACGACCGCCTGCTTACAATCAGCCAATCATGGACGTGAATTCAAAATCGCATTCCCGACCCCGGAAACGGCTTCATTTCTCGAGCCCTGTCCACCGCAGCTTCTCGGCCCACGAAAGTCCCGATGAAATCCTCTTTGTCATTGAACAGGTACCAGACGCCATCGTGGAAGCCGAGGATGAATCCGTTTGGTAGTGTTTCTCGGTTAGCGAAATCATTCACGTCAGGCACGTATGGTTCGTCCATATCGGAATATGATTCCTGATTGCCTACGATTGGCTCTTCCTCCCGCGACGGTTGCGGGTCGGACCGTCTCTCGTGACTAGAGCGTCGACCACCAAAATTCGGGATGAGTGGCTGACCGGCCCCAGCCGCGCCAGAGGAGCCGTTGCCGCCCTCTTCATCATCATCTTTGTCTCGACCATCAACCATTCGGCATATCTCCTGCGTTATACGACAGAAGACGTTTAGCCGCCGGAAATGTCGGATTGCTTAAAGCAGGTGGACAGTTTTGACCTACCAGGTGACTTGGTAAAAACTGCCTTGAAGCAGGAGGCAGACCGCTGAATTCATCGAGTTTTGCCGCGTCCTATTCTGCCCGCTTTGTAGAGTGATCGCGCTGGGCGAAAAAAATCAGAAAGCAATGCCTATAATCAGTCTGGTGGTTTTTTGTCGGCAACCCGCTCTTCTCCTGATTGGAAAAACGGTGGGCCGACAATCGTCACCAGACTGCGGCAAGCATCAAAAGCGACTTCGACCCTGAAAACCTACTGATGCTCGCCCGCCGCAGGCTTACTAAACGGGTCCTGCACCGTCCATCGAACTCCCGCGCCCCAGCTTTCGCTCTCAGTGGTGAGTTCGATATTCAAGCGAGCAAATGCCTGCTCCAGCTTTTTCAAAGTCTTCAGATTTAATCCGCCGATCAGCCCTGTTTCCAACCGGTTAACGAAGTTCCGGTTTACGCCGAACTTTGTTTGGAGATCACGCATCGACAGGTTGGCCATCGCCCGAGCCGCACGGAACTGCGCCCCTCGATATCGATCTATTTGACCTGGCTTGCGCCAACGAACGCCTGCCCCCCGCAATTCTGTGGCTGGCAGGAATTCAATTCCGTTTTCTTCGAATGCCTTTTGCAAGTCTTCGGCATCAGAGGACAGCAGTTTATATTTAGCGGCTTCCCAACGGCTGATCTCGCGCCGGTCTAATTCCACCCATGCCGCGACAACCTCTTGATCTTTGCCAAGAAGTGCCCGTGCCGCCCGGAATTGGCTCGCCAAAATATCCATTATGGCGGAAGAGCGGCGCTCGTTTGCAAAATGTCAACATATTGAGCACCTGTCCCATGTTCGGCGATTTTGTCTCTTTTTCTTTGCGTTTGTCTCACGAATCGGACTATTTCCTTCCTCGCCAGCAACCGGCGCTCGAATCAAAAGGTCCCTCTCAATGAACGACAGATGGCTCGGAACCCCTCCCTTCGTGATCCTCCCGCGACTGAGGTCGCTCCTCGCTGATCTCGAACAACTTGCTTTGCCGGGCGCTCAACCCGTTCCGGATGAGGTGGTGATTATTCGAAACTGCGTTCTCGCAAGCCGGGCGGTTCCGTGCCTGATGGGGGTGATGACGGGGCATCCCACCATCGATGGTCCCGGGGTCACAAGTGAGCTGTTTTTTCTCGACCGCGAGCAGAAGCTGGCGAGGACGTTGAGCCGTTGGTACCGGTTCGACGAAGGCCTCATTTGATCGGACGCGGAGAACATCAATGGATTCCGCCTTCCGAGACGATCTAGCCCAGTACATTAGTAAGCTTCAGCGGATTGCAATTCAGCTGGCTTCATCGCGGTCCGCTCGCCCGTTTAGCACCGGTCGTGAAGGTGCCGCACTCGCGATGAAGTCAGCTCGCCTTTACTTGGCCTATTGTGCGATGGTGAGCCTGGTTCGGCGTAACATAACGCCAATCTCTAATCCATTTTGCACTGCGCTTGTAATGGTTCCAGCCGGATGGCGGCTGAAGGACGTCCAGGAAGCGGCGGCAATCGTCTTCAAAAATGGGAACGTTCGCTTTTGTCTGCATCCGGCGTCTAAAACCCGGCACGGCTGGGATATCGACCCTACCGAACATCTCACATCAGGCAGGCTAATGGTCTTTGTGACCGAGGGATCGACGATCCATGAGGATTTCCAACTCGCGGCAACTGTTCGTGACCGCCTCCAACTGTGTGACCCCCGCCATCTTCAGGCACTCGGTAGGCTCCGGGGCTGTGGCAATCTCTCCGACGATCATGTTGCGATGATCGCCGAACAGCCTTCCGAGAGGATGGAGGCCATCTTCCGCATCGGGCAATCGGCCAAGCGGGCAGCTCTACGGCTCCTGAAGGAAAGCAAGCAGCGTCCGCAATCCAAGGAAACCAAAAGGCTGGACGTGTCCAGGGGATTTGGAGAGGCCAGCGTGTGGGCACTGGAGCTGAAGAAAGACCTACAGGACTGGCGCGATGGCAAGCTCGATTGGTCCGAAGTCGACAAAGGGTGCTTGTTGTACGGCCCGCCAGGGACTGGAAAAACCAGATTCGCGGCGGCTCTCGCAGCAGAATGCCATATGCATCTGGAAGGCGCGTCTATTTCAAAGTGGCAGAGCTACAAGGATGGCGATCTTGGCGACATGCTGAAAGCCATGTACCAAGCCTTCTCGGCGGCAAAGGCAAATGCCCCATGCCTGTTGTTTATCGACGAGTTCGACTCTATCGGTGACCGAGCCAAGTTCCCTTCGAGACACGCGAACTACAGCACCCAGGTCGTCAATGCGCTGCTTGAGTGTCTCGATGGCGTCGAGGGTCGCGAGGGCGTCGTTGTCGTCGGCGCTTGCAACAATCCCGAAAGAATTGACCCCGCGCTCATCCGCAGTGGACGGCTGGAGAAGCACGTTTACTTCCCGATGCCTGATGCTAACGCTCGCGCCGAAATCCTGGCATTTCACCTTCCGTCACTTGGGGAACACTCGTCTCTACAGGAGATCGCCGCCAGACTGCCCGGAATGAGCGGAGCTGACTTGGAACGCCTCGCGCGGGATGCTCGCCGAGTTGCGCGAAGGGAACGCCGTGATGTAACGATTGACGACCTTCGAGGGAAGATCGAGCCGCTTCCTGTCATGAACGAGGGCTACCAATTGCACATCGCAATTCATGAGGCGGGCCACGCTCTCGTTGCCCATGCCCTGCGGGTCGGCAAAGTCGAACGAGTTGAAGTCTTCGATAATGTGCAGAATTTCGCCACCGACGTTGACGCTCACGGCATCACTGTGATCGAGCATCCGAAACTGCCCTTTGAAACTAAGCGGGAAATGCTGAATCTGATCGCAATGCACTTGGCTGGGGCGGCTGCGGAAGACGTTTTCTTCAAAGACCGTTCGACGATGGCGTCAGGCACAAGCAAAAGCGATTTCGCCATGGCGACAGACGTCGCTATCAAAATGGTCACCAGATATGGCTTTGGGACATCGCCCTATTTCCAGGCGGGCTCTGTCAACACGAACAGTCCATCGGAGTTGTGGCAGGACCGCAGGCTCAGAACTGAAGTCGATGAAATCCTCCAGACCCAGTATTCCCGGGCGAGAGACATGCTCAGCGGTCTTGAGATCACCCTGGTGAAATTCGCAAAGGAGTTGGCGAAGGCCAAGCGACTCCAAGGAGATCAGTTGGAAATGCTCTGGCCGGGAGTTCCAGCCTCAGACGAGGCGGAGGCAAGGAAATGTTGAGCACCCTTTTATCGCATTTCCTTGGGCACCCGTGAGAAGAGTGCTCTCGCCAGACCGGCGCTTATGATTAGTTAGATGAACCAGAAGCGCCTGGCGCAACTCTTTCTAATGTTGGACAACCGTCTGGGCGAGTTCAGGCGGCTGTGAAACCTAGCTGACACGACCAGTGTCCCCGACAAACTTTGAATAAAGAGACGGCGACGGAACTCCCGGCGCGTCCTCCCTACCCTTTTGACTTCATAGAAGGAACGGTCGAATGCGAGCTTGGATCATTAGCGACCTTCACTACTCCCCGACGGACGCTCTCGCAGGCGCTCCCTTTCGCATTCCGGATGCCGATATTTGCATCTGCGCAGGTGACATCTCGGAAAACATTTCGACAACTATCGACTACCTGCGGCGCGATATCGAACGGCATATGCCCGTGATCTTGGTCCTGGGAAACCACGACTACTACAATTCCGGCATCGATTTTGCCCTGGACAGAGCACGTCGCGAAACCGAAGGCACCCGCATCCATCTCCTCGAAAATCAAACCATCCAGATGGCCGGATGCCGTTTTGTCGGCGCGACTTTGTGGACCGACTTTGCGGTTTCTATCGGTGGCGACGAGCATATTCCGCCGGAGGAGCGGAGGACTGAGGCCTTCGGCCTGGTTCCGCACCAAATGGCGGACTTCGAATGTATTTTCCGATCCGACGAACGACGCCCGGGTGAAAACGGGCTTGTCACGGTTCAAGAAATCCTGAAGCGCCACATGAGGAGCCGGTCGTATATTGATCGTGAACTCGAAAAGCCGTTTGACGGCCGCACATTCGTTATTACGCACCATGCACCGCTCATTCAGAGCTTTGACCCTCGCTTCTATGGCGAGGTAACGAACGCGGCGTTCGGAAGTGACCTGTCTGACCTGATCACACGGCGACGACCGTCCGTTTGGATTCACGGCCATATCCACAAATTCCGAGATTATATGGCTGACAAGACCAGAGTGATCTGCAATCCAAGGGGCTACGGCGGGGAGCACGGCATGTCCGGATTTCGATCCGATTTCGTCATCGAGCTTTGAGCTGGCAGCATAAATAGGATTCGCGATGAGCTGGAAACTGAATAGCTGCATCGGGCACTTGAAGCACTCCTGAACCAGATCGGGTCTGGCAACAACATTCCCCTGCGTCTTCAGGTCATGTCATGCGAGAATATCGAGGATGTCATCCTGGACGATCCCCAGCACCAGCGGTTCGGAGACACTTTGCCGAAGCCAGGCCGCGCGGTGGTGGGATAGCATTTGGCTATCTGGCCTCTTCTTCGGCCTGGATAGACCTCCCAGAAAGATCACCTCTTGCATTCTTGCGTGCTTTATGGCGCGAACCGCAGCATGGCGGGTTAAGTACGCGAGGATTTTCTGGTCCTTATAGCATCGTCGCGCAAGCATCGCGTTCACTAGAGTGATTTCCCAGGGCTCAAGCAGCGTTTTCTCGCTTCTCGCCATCATCAAGTAGATTAACGGTCCGCAAGCCATAGATAAGGTCTCTCGATAACCTCGCGCGGCGAGCCTGGTTGCCTCTTGCCCCTCACGAGCGCGGCACAAATACTCCCTCGGACGCCATGCGTCGAAAAATGGCATCGATCCTCTCAGGCGGCAGATTAGCGCCTCCGTCGAGCCACCAGGTAAGCACGGCCATATACGCCCCCACGACGTAATGGACCACGAGTTCCTGGGGGATGGCGTCAGGCGAATTTTTGTCGCGGTCATTGCCCAACTCATCGCGCACGAGATCGGAAAGTATCTGACGAATTGTACCAAGAGCTACCATGCCACCTCGACTGCCCGCCAGCGCTTGGTAGAGATCGATGTGATCTCGGGCGTGTTCGAACATGGCAAGGCTGAAGTCGAAACCTTCGCGCGGACCACCACCTGGCGCAGCCCGACCAGCCGAGCCCACGAGCTGTCTCCGCAAGCTATCCAGGCCGCTCTGCTTCAGGTCATCCTTGCTCGCGTAGTGCAGATAGAACGTCGAACGGCCGACGTTTGCTGTTTGGCAGATTTCCTCGACGGTGATTGAATCGTAGCCCCTTTCCAGGATCAGGGAAATCAGGGCGCGGTGCAGCGCGGCCTGGGTGCGGCCGACGCGACGATCAATCGTGTGTTTCCGTTGTTCCATCATTTTTCCCGGTCAGATCGAGCCGTTTGTCCAGGATCACCTCACGCCGACTTTTTTGTTCCTTGACATCAGTGAACATCATATCCGTTATCAGACACAGTGTTCAGTTTCTTCATTCCAGATTGGAAGGCGAGCGTTAAACCGAGCCCCACAGGACACAACGAAAATGGTTCCTCCGCCCACCTACCCCGGCATGCCACGTTGGGTAAAATTATCCGGGATCATCGTCGGCGCGATAATTTTGGTGGCTGTCGTTTTGATGGTCTTCGGTGTTGGCGGTCCCCACGGGCCAGGCCGCCACCTCTCTCTCCCCGATGCGGACAGCCAAAGACCACCTGCTGGTGATCACGGATGACGATGACTCCTGGCTTCCGCAAAATCGCCCTGATCACGCATATCGTTTCCTCGGTCGGGTCGCTCGGAGCGGTAGCGGGCTTCCTTGCGCTCGCCGTCGCAGGACTGACCAGTCAGGATGCTCAGGTGATGCGGAGCCTCTATGTCGCAATGGAAGTGATCGCGCGGTTCGTCGTAGTCCCTTTGGTTTGCGCCTCCTTGCTCACGGGGCTCGTCCAGGCACTAGGCACCACATGGGGGCTCTTCAGACATTACTGGGTCTTGGTGAAACTCCTGCTCACCCTCTTTATCCTGATCGTCTTGCTGCTGCAGACGGAGGGAATATCCTACATGGCGACGACGTCGACCGAGACAGCCTTATGGGATACCGACCTTCTCGGCCTGAGGCGCTCACTCGTTATCCATGCTGCCGGTGGCCTCGTCGTCCTGCTCGTAACGACGATGCTGTCGGTGTACAAACCCCACGGAATGACCCGATACGGGTGGCGCAAACACCAGGAGCGGCAGGCGGGCCATCCATAATTATCGTTGCTCTCCGGCGGTGAGTGCCTTCGTGATCCGCTGGGGCAAAACTCTACCGGCCACTTGGCCAGCCGAGAGTGGTATGTCGCCCTCCGGCCGCCGTCTGCATTAGAACCCAATGGGTGGTGCGTAAAAGCAACGAACCGTATCCTCGTTCGGAAATAGGCAAAGATGATATGCGCCGTCGGGAGATTTCAACGCTTTCGACTGCGGTATGAGGAACACATGCTTTCGTGTAGCCAGGCGGTGATCGCCGGGCTGCAGCGTCACCTGATATCCATCACCACTTGGTTGAACGGTCTCCGAAGCAATCCTTTGGCAATCGCCGCTGTCGCCATTTCCGTTGCAACAGTAAGGCTCGTAAACGAAGCCTGATGGCGCATTATGGGCTTCGGCAGTAGCAGCAAAAAGTACCATCATCCCCGCAAGTATCACTCGCATGACGTCCTCGCTTTCATGAACCTGCGGCATCCTCGCCACGACAAGGTCCGCTATTCCTTTCCATCGAATGGATCAGCCAGCGCAGAAGCCGGACGACTGATCGGGTACTTGATGACAGAGACCTTTTCCGCGAGCTTGACGTCGCCGTTTTCCTTCAGCAGCGCACGAAAGCTCGGATGCATTCCGCCATCCTGATAGGCCAGCGGCGTGAAATCCTTGGCAGCCAACTCCTGATATTTCTTTTCGTCAGCCGACGACTTGGCTACGACCGCAGGATCGGATTGATCGATCCGCTCCGGACATGCGGCGAGCGGGTCGCCTGGATCGCCTTCCTTGAATTCGGCGTCGAAGACATACTTCCTGCCGCAGGTGGCGACCCCAGGCTCGCGTCGTCGAACCTCAAAAATATCGTAGCCTTCCTTGAGGTTCGTCCAGTAGGCAAGGTTCGGGTCATCACGGTGCGCGGCCAAGTTCTGAGGTGTCATGCGAAACGGATAGGCTTGTACTTGGAACGTGCCTTGCCCGCCCCTCAGCGCCTTCTCGACGACAGCGTAGATTTCGCCGACGCCCTGATCGGTCAAAGCAAAGCACCCTGAGGAAGAGCATGCCCCGTGCACCATCAAGGCTTCGCCCGAATAGCCAAGGGCAGCTTCCAGGCGGTTCGGATAGCCGAGATTGAAGGAGAGATAGAACTGCGATTTTGGGTTGAGGCCGCCCATCGAAACACGGTAGAATCCTTCTGGTGCCTGTCGGTCACCAGTCTTCGTTTTCGGACCCAGTTTGCCCGACCAGCGACACATCGGATAAATCTTGAGCAAGGCGTATTTTCCGCTCCTGTCGACTTTCCAGACCTCCAATTCGCTTTCCATTTTGAAGATACGGATGAGAACCGGACTTTCCGGCTTCATCCCCTTGGCCTGCATGCTGGCTAATAGCTTAGGAGGGATATCATGAGAGGCCTCTCCAAGGTCGTCGAGGGACATTTGCACGCAGCCGCTCAGGACCACGGCGACCACGACAAGCGCCACCCAGCGAAGCGATTGCCAGGTCTGAGCTATTTGATTCGAGATATTAGACAATGACGATAAACCACTGTCGTGGTTTGCAAATATAGACATGCGAAGTCATGCCCTTCCCTTTGATCTGGAACTTCGAACGAAGAAAACTCAGACAAAAGCGATAGGGGGACGTTGCTCGACAGGCTGAAGAATGCCTGTGATTACGACGGAGGCGGTAATGCCAAACAATATAGCGCCGGGTTGGTTATGACGAGATTCATGGACCTGCGCCACGATTCCATCCTGCTGACAGTGCGATCCCGAAAGAGATCGGCCGTCACCGCGATGGTGCCCCCCGGAAGTCGGGGCGGCGCTCACGGAAACCTGACCGGCATGATCATGAACCGGCGCGGCGATGCAGGGCGCGGCAAGCGACCCCAGCAGCATTATCGTCGCGACAAAGACGTTGATCAGTAGGCGCATTGGCTCATTTTGCTTACGGGAATCCCGTGTTTCAGCGCCTGCATCATGATGAAATTCGTCCGTTCGGTCAACGAGCAAGCCCTCCGGCGGCGTTTGTGTCCGCTCAGGAGACGTGACGTGTGCTTTGCCTTTGCCACTGATCCCTTACCAAAAAGTACGCGGTTTTCCATGGTGCGTTCTGGGTTTCAAAACACGAGGATCAGATTTGCCCAAGGGTACAGTAAAATGGTTCAATCAGGACAAAGGCTTCGGCTTCATTCAGCCAGATGATGGATCGACCGACGCGTTCGTCCATATCTCGGCTGTTCAGCGCTCAGGCCTCTCCGTCCTGCTGGAAGGCCAAAAGGTCAGCTACGACCTGACAATCTGAAGGCCCTTTAAGGCTCAAGATGCGGTGTCGGCTGCTTCGACAATGCAGCCGACATTTTCTCCAGGGAGGTCGAGACGTCTGGGAGAAAAAGCAGGCCCGTTCCAACATCACCCTCGTTCGCGAGCATCGCTTGCGGCCGAAACGAGGTGTCCGATCCCGTGTGCTTCAACAAGCCAACCGCACGGTCAGGCTCATCGCTTTGGCTGTTGTTGACGCTTTCCTTGCAATCATTACGCTTCATGCCCTCCTGACTTAGCCTACGTCGGCCGAACCCTCAGAACCACACTCGGCTTTCCACCATCCTTGGGAATGCTGTAGACGTCGAACGACGCTTGCGGATCGTTGCCCATCCCAAGCGATCCTGTTGGCATCCCCGGCACCGCCAAGCCCGCAATATCCGGCCGCTTGCTCATGACTGTTTCAACAGCCTCCAATGGAACGTGTCCCTCGAAGAAATAGGGGCCGGAAACAGCGGTATGGCAGCCCTGCATTTCCTCAGGAATCTTGTATTTCGCCTTGATGGCAGCCAGGTCGTCATCATGTTTCACCGTGACATTGAAGCCCGCGCTGGTCATCGCGTTTGCCCAGGCCTCGCAACAGCCGCAGTTTGGGTCCTTGTATACGATCATGCTTTCACCGGCTGCCCGCGCTACTCTGATCAACGAAATCGATCCAACGGCCGCGACAGAACAAAGGAACTGTCTTCTTTTCATTTTGATTGTCCTTCCAGATGACATCCGGAGACGGAAGCAGAGCTATGCCATCATCCCGGGCTTCTCTTGCTATAGGGGCATTGTCGGAGCTGGGCTGCGGGCACTCAAAGCACGTTTCGGAGATAGACCGCCCACAGCCCAGGCATTCACATCAGCGGAAGAACACGTATTTTACGAGCGCCGCGATCACCAGAACGATGACTGCCGTCCCAATAAGCATCGCAAGGCCCATTCCCAACATCATGCCGCTGCCCATCATGTCGTTCATCATGGCATCCTCCCTTCATTCGGCCGCTTCGCTGAGAGCATCCGAGCCAGGCTTAACGTCGGCCAACGGGACATCTGCCTTGGAAGGCAGCCGCCAGCCCTTTACCAGCCCGTAGATCGCCGGAATTACCACCAGGGTGAGGAGCGTCGAGGAGATCATGCCGCCGATCATCGGCACCGCAATACGCTGCATGATTTCCGATCCGGTCCCAGTGCTCCAGAGGATTGGCACAAGCCCCGCCATGATGGCGACAACCGTCATCATCTTCGGCCGAACCCTTTCGACCGCCCCGACCATGATTGCCTGATGAAGGTCTGCTCTCGTGAAGTCCCGCCCTTCCGTCACGCAAATTAAGCGCCGCTCCTTCAAGGCCTGGTCGAGATAGATCAACATGATCACGCCCGTTTCGGCCGCGACGCCCGCTAGGGCAATGAAGCCGACGGCAACAGCCACGGAGGCATTGAAACCGAGCCACCACATCAGCCAGATGCCGCCGACCAGCGCGAACGGCAGAGACAACATGACGATCATCGTCTCCGTCAACGCCTTGAAGTTCAGGTAGAGCAGCAGGAAGATCAGCGCCAAGGTCAGCGGCACGACGATCATCAACCGGGCCTTCGCACGTTCGAGGTACTCGAACTGCCCGCTCCAGGCGACCGAATAGCCTGCTGGCATCTTCACACTTTTTGCGACCGCCTGCTGGGCTTCAGCCACGTAGCCACCTAAATCGCGATTGGCGATATCGACGAAGATGTAGACTGCAAGCTGACCGTTCTCGGTGCGGATTGTGGTGGCTCCGCGTGCGAGCTTGACATCGGCTATCTCTCCCAGAGGCACGGTGCCACCACCGGGTAGCGATACCTGCACGTCCCTGGCTATAGATTGAGGATCACTTCGGTAGGCCCGTGGGTATCTGATGGCCACTCCGTAACGCTCGCGGCCCTCGACCGTCGAGGTCACCACCTCAGAGCCGAGTGCCATGCTGATGACGTCCTGAACGTCGTTGATCGTCAAGCCATAGCGGCCAAGAGCAGTTCTGTCTGGAACGATGTCGAGAAAGTAGCCCCCGATGACCCGTTCAGCGTAAGCGCTGGAGGTGCCGGGGATAGTTTTCAGGACACTTTCGATTTGGCGAGCGACCTTTTCCATCTCGCCGAGATCGGCACCATAGACTTTGACACCTACAGGCGTCCTGATACCGGTCGACAGCATGTCGATGCGAGCGCGGATCGGCATCGTCCAGGCGTTTGAGACACCTGGAAACTGCAAGGCAGCGTCCATCTCCTGTTTCAGGCTATCGGTCGTCACACCCGGCCGCCACTGCGATTTCGGCTTGAGAGTGATGATCGTTTCGAACATCTCCGTAGGAGCCGGATCGGTGGCGGTTAGTGCTCGACCTGCCTTTCCGAACACGCTCTCGACCTCAGGGAACGACTTGATGATGCGATCCTGCGTCTGCATCAGTTCGGCCGCCTTCGTCACCGATATGCCTGGCAACGTGGTCGGCATATACATTAGCGTCCCCTCGTCGAGGCTGGGCATGAACTCGCTGCCGATGCGCTGGACCGGCCATGCCGTCACAGCCAGGATCGCGATGGCGGCGAGGATGGTCAGTGTCTTGATTTTGAGGACTCCCGCGATGATTGGACGGTAAATCCAGATCAAAAAGCGGTTCAGCGGGTTCTTGTGCTCGGGCACGATGCGGCCGCGTACGAAGAGGATCATCAAGGCGGGAACAAGCGTGACCGAGAGGAACGCGGCCGCTGCCATGGAGAACGTCTTGGTGAACGCGAGTGGCCCGAACAGCCGTCCTTCCTGAGACTCCAGGGTAAAGATCGGCAGGAACGACACTGTGATGATCAGCAGGCTGAAGAACAGCGCTGGTCCGACTTCGCTGGCGGCGTCCACCAGTATCTTGATCCTCGGCTTGTCCGGTGGTGCGCGTTCGAGATGCTTGTGGGCGTTCTCGATCATTACGATGGCTGCATCGATCATCGCGCCGATGGCAATCGCGATACCCCCGAGGCTCATGATGTTTGCGCCGATGCCAAGGATTTTCATGGCAATGAAGGCAATCAGGATGCCAACAGGCAGCATGATGATCGCCACGAGAGCACTGCGAACATGGAGAAGGAAGGCAACCGTTACCAGCGCGACAACGATGGACTCCTCGATCAAGGTGCCCTTCAGCGTCTCGATGGCGGACTCGATCAACGTCGACCGGTCATAGACAGGCACGATCTCCGTTCCCGGAGGAAGGCTGTTTTGGACCGAAGCCAAACTCTTCTTGGCATTGTCTATCACGGTCAGAGCGTTGGCTCCGAACCGCTGCAGGACGATGCCGCTTGCGACCTCGCCTTCGCCGTTCAGTTCGGTAATTCCTCTTCGTTCATCCGGAACGAGTTCCACCTTGGCGACGTCGCCTAGCCTGAGCGGCGTGCCGCCCTGCGTCTTGAGCACGATGTTCTCAATATCGCTGATGCCCTTCAGATAGCCGCGTCCGCGTACCATGAACTCGAATTCGGAAAGCTCGATGGTTCGGCCACCAACGTCCGTGTTGCTGGCTCTGACCGCATTAGAAATGTCGTTGAGCGATATGCCCTGAGCCTTCATCCGAGAGGGGTCAACGACGATGGAATACTGCTTCACGAAGCCGCCGACGCTGGCAACTTCGGCGACGCCCTCCGACTTCGAAACGCCGAACCGCACGACCCAGTCCTGCAGCGAGCGCAGCTCGGCAAGCGTCAGGTTCTTGGCGACGACAGCATACTGATAGACCCAGCCAACACCCGTTGCGTCTGGCCCAAGCGTCGGTGTCACGCCTTGCGGCAGGCGGCTCGAAGCCGCGTTCAGATATTCCAACACGCGGCTTCTCGCCCAGTAAGGGTCGGTGCCGTCCTCGAAGATCACGTAGACGAAGGAGACGCCGAAGAAGGAGAAGCCGCGAACGACCTTCGACTTGGGCACCGTCAGCATCGACGTCGTCAGCGGATAGGTGACCTGGTCCTCGACCACCTGCGGGGCTTGGCCCGGATAGTCGGTGTAGACGATGACCTGGATGTCGGAGAGATCGGGAATGGCGTCGAGCGGCAGAGACCGCAGTGCATAGATGCCGCCTGCAACAGCGAGCGCCGCGCCGACGAAGATCAAAATGAGATTGTGGGCGGACCAGGAGATGACGCGGGAGATCATGGCTTCACCTCATCTGTCGCCATGCCGCTGAGGGCCGAGTTGAGATTGCTTTCAGCGTCAAGAAGGAAGTTCGCCACCACCACCACCTGATCGCCTGCTGCGATGCCTTTGGTGATCTCAGTCTGCTCCTCACCACGCATGCCGAGGGAGACATCCTTTGGCTCGAACTTGCCATCACCCTTGTCTATGAAGACGACCTGCCGGTCGCCGGTATCGATGACTGCACTATTCGGCACGGCGACGACTGGTTTCTGTACGCCAGCTTCGATGTCGACGTCGGCGTACATGTTGGCCATCAGAATACCGTCCGGGTTTGGAAGCTCGATCCTGACTTTCGTTGTCCGGGTCTCCTGCTGGATTTCCGGATAGATCAGATCAACGGTTCCTTCGAAGGTCCTGCCTGGGAGGCTCCGAACCATCACGGCAACCGGGCCCCCTTTTTGAATGGACGCCAGATCGAATTCCGGCACGTCGGCGATGACCCAGACATGGGACGTGTCCGCAATCCGAAACAACGGATCACCCGGCTTTGCCATCATTCCGGTTGTCGCCATGCGTTCGAGGATGACGCCATTGCGGGGAGAAACATATTCGATGCTTGTTGGCACCTGATGCTTCTCGGCAATGCTCCGGACCACTTCGTCCGGTACACCCAGGTTCTTCAGTCGAAGCGCCGAACCGGCATCGCTGTTGCGGAGATCACCCTTCCCCGCAGCGAATTCAGCCCCGGCGGTCGCGATCTCCTTCGAATAGAAGTTGAAGAGGCCCTCTCCCTTGCCGATGCGGTCGCCCGTCGTCACATTCGCCACGTCATCGATAAAGGCATCGGTGCGCATGGAGATGACACTGATAAGCCGCTCGTCCAACGCTACCGTGCCAGGTATGCGGATTTTGCGGGAGATGCTTGCCAATTTGGCGGCAGCGGTTTTGACCCCTGTCCGCTGCAGCTTGCCGAGCGAGACCTTGACCGTCGATGCGTCGGCCTGATCTCCTTCAAAAACTGGGATGTAGTCCATTCCCATGGAATCCTTCTTCGGCACTTTAGAAGTGTCCGGAAGCCCCATCGGGTTGCGGTAATAAAGGACCTTGCGTTCCGTCGCGGCCGATCCTGACGCGGGCGGCTTCGGCTGGTCGGCGGTTTCGGCCGTTTTGATGCCTGAGGCTGTAAAGCTGATATCTTCACTTTCGCGGACGGACACGAACTCCCGCCCGTCCGGTGTTTTCTTGGGCTTAGCTGAATATTCGGCAAGGCCGTCCGGATGCCGGTAGTAGATGATAGCGCCGGTTCCAGTGCTTTTCGGGGTCTCGGCTTCGGCGACCGTCGCCCCGATCAGCATCTCGATCTCCCGTGCGCCAATACCTTTGACGCCAGCCAGATACCCTCCCCCGCCAACGATGGCGAGGGAGCTGACTGCGAGCAGCCATGTTGCGGTCTTCACGGTGTGGCCTTTACGACGACTTCACCCTTAACGGTTTCGCCTTCGCCCTGAACCTTGGCCGCGAGCTGGAAGCGCCAGCCACCTTCCATGCTGAGGTTGGTCTTGAACTTGTAAGTCCCCGGTTGAGGAGATGGAAGCTCCTCAACCGGCGTAGTCATCATCTCCATGCCTTCCGGAGCCATGTCCATCCGCGTGGTGAAAATGACCGCGTCGGTGACGGGCTCGCCGGATTGCTTGTTGACGAGACGCACGGCGACCTCGGTGGGGCCCTGCTTCACTTCCGCAGACACGAGCTGAAATTCGTAGTTCTGCGGGTCGGCGTAGGCATTTACGACCGAGATGGATGCAAAAGTAGTGGCGGCGAGCAGCACTCGCACGATAGCGTTGGATTTCTTCATTTGATTACATCTTTTTGGCGGGCGGGCATGTCGAGCCTCGCCGAGAACAAAATTTGCCAAGCGACCGCCTTGTACGGAGGATCAGCGTTTAAATTTGCTGGATGTAATCAAGCCCGTGGAGGTCGGGCGGGAGGCTCAACGAGGGCGGAGGTCAGGCTCGCATCGTGAAGAAGCTGGAATCCCAACGTCCACGGAAATGCAATGCGCATCCCGGCGGAATGAGGCGGATGGACCAACATCATCGATGAGCAAATGAGAGCGAGCGGACAATCTTTTGTACAGCCCGGCGTGACCGTTTTCGCCTTGGGGCAACACGGCATGTCACCGTTCGTCGAAGCTACCTCGTCGGGAGCAGACGACATGTCCATGCCCGCCATCGAGACACCGGCCGAGGATGCCATCGCACTTTCTGCCGTGCTGATGCTTACGGGGCCAAGAATGACCCCGAGCATTGCGAACACGCAAAGCAGGCGTTGAAAAGCGGCCACGAACTTCATGGCTCCTATAGTGGCATGCCGTTTTGGCCGAAGGAAGCATGCTCACGAAGATTTGTGATTCACATTGGCGCTGACGGCTTCTCTAAGGTGTGACGCCAGACCTTGATTGCAGAGAGCGCCAGAATGAGCACATCCCAGCGTTCGCCGAACCGTCGTCGATGATGAAGTTGGTGGCGGCATGAAGATTTAGGTGAGCGGCCTTTCGCTCTAGTTGTACCAAGTGCGGTGTGCACGGTATCAATACTTTTGGACGTTCAATCGATTCGGTAGGCATCGGTGATGAACTTGGGGGTCTGATGCATATCGCGAAAGTCGTTGTTAAGAATTACCGCTGCCTACGAGATTCCAGCATCGACCTCAATGCCAGCCTCAACATCATCGTCGGCAACAACGAGTGCGGCAAATCTACTTTACTCGAAGCGATCAATCTGGCGCTGAGCGGTCAGCTAAACGGCCGGTCGATCCAGCAGGAGCTGCATCCATTCCTCTTCAACCTTCAGACGGTGAGCGAGTATATCAACGCGCTGAAGGCAAACGCTCCCGCACCACCCCCGTTCATTCTAATCGAGTTGTACTTCTTCGATGATCCTGGATTGGCGAAACTCAAGGGCCGAAACAATTCGCTTAAGCTGAATGCCCCTGGCGTCAAAATGCTCATTGAGTTCAACGAGGGCTTCAGAGCCGAGTACGAGGCTTACATCGCCGATCCCGAGTTGATGCGGACTGTTCCGGTCGAACACTATGCCGTCCGATGGCGTGATTTTGCGGACAATGACATATCTTCCCGGTCCGTGCCCATCAAACCAAGCTTCATCGACGCCAGCACCCTCCGGAACAACGGCGTGGCTAGTCGTTATATTCTCGACATTGTCAAAGAAAGCCTCTCCCCAAGACAGCAGGTGGATTTGGCCTTGTCATATCGCCAGATGAAAGATCGCTTCCTGGCAGACCCGAAAGTCGAAGCGATCAATGAAGGATTGGCCGCGAAGAAAGGGCACATCTCAGACAAGGCGATCACGGTATCCCTGGACACATCCTCGCGGGCAAGCTGGGAGACGGGTATCATGCCGCACGTCGATGATATCCCGATGCCCCTCATCGGCAAGGGCGAACAAAACACCGTCAAAATCAAACTTGCCTTGGATTCGGCTGACGCTTCGCATGTTTTTTTGATCGAGGAGGCGGAGAACCACCTCTCTTATTCCAACCTGACGTCGCTCATCAATTATATTGCCTCCCGGAAGGGTGACCGCCAACTCCTCATCACAACGCACAGCAGCTATGTGATGAACAAGCTTGGTGTCGAGGCCGTCCATTTGTTCATGAATGGAACCGCTATCCAGCTCAATGCTCTCAAACCCAAAACACGAGATTACTTTCTGAAGCTCCCGGGCTACGACACCTTGCGTCTGGTCCTTTCCAACCGCGCAATCCTCGTTGAAGGGCCATCCGATGAACTGATCGTTCAGAAGGCATTCTTTAAGAACCATGGGAAGATGCCGCTCGATGCCGGTGTCGATGTCATCAGCGTCAGCTCGCTGGCGTTCAAGCGCTTTCTGGAAATCGCCGACCTGCTAAGCGTGAAGGTCGACGTTGTTACAGACAACGATGGCGACGAAGGCAAGCTCAAAGCCAAGTATGCCGATTACCTTCAGCACCCGCGAATTACGATCCAATACGATCCTGACGTCGGGGCACGTACGCTGGAACCGCAACTCTTGAAGGCGAACGGAAGGGCTGTGCTGAACGACATCCTTGGAACGAAGTATCCGACTGACGCGCTGTTGCTCCAGTACATGGAAAACAATAAAACTGAGTGCGCCCTGAAGCTCTTCGAAACCGATAAAGATTGGAAGCCACCGGAGTACATCAGCCGTGCAATCGCCTAATCGAATTGTCATCGCGGCGGCTGGCGGCGGAAAAACAACGACCATCGTTGACGAGGTTGCGGCCAACCGGAATGAGCGCTCCGTCATTATCACTTACACGCTGACCAACGTGCAGGAGATACAGCGGAAATTTTACGAGCGACATGGCAGCATTCCGCCGCACGTAGAAATCATGTCCTGGTACACATTCCTCCTTCGTGAGGCAGCGCGGCCCTACCAGAATTATAAGTATGAAAAGCGCATCGACGGCATCTCCTGGATGGAAGCCAACCCGGATTTTTATGCGCAAAAGGCGGACGTCGGTCGCTATTACTTCGGCAACACCTCGTCGATCTATTCCAATAAGCTGTCCGAATTCGTCTGTGATTGTAATCATGCATCCGGTGGCGCGATCATCCACCGCCTGGAGCAACGGTTCCAGCAAATCTACATCGATGAAATCCAGGATATGGCCGGTTATGACATTGATCTCATTGAGTTGCTGCTGAAATCGAAATCGACCGTCACCCTCGTCGGTGATCCTCGCCAGTCCACCTTCACGACAAACAACTCCAGGAAGCACAAGGGCTATCTCGGCCTAAATATTATTCGGAAGTTCGAAGAGTGGGAACGCAAGAAGCTCGCGACGATAAAATATCAGGTGGAGAGCCATCGCTGTAATCAGTCGATTGCTGACATGGCCGACAGTTTTTACCCGGACCAGCCGAAGACAAAGTCTCTTAATGAAAACGTCACCGGTCATGACGGGGTATTCGTCATCAGAAGCAGCGAAGTTTCTGACTATGTGCGCCGCTTTTCGCCGCAAGTGCTTCGATTGAGCGTCAAGACCAACTGCGCTTCGCTTCCAGCCATGAACTTCGGAGAATCAAAGGGGATGACGTTCAAACGTGTCCTCATCTTTCCGCACAAAATGGCGTTGAAGTGGCTCGCCACGGGCGACTATGCCTACGTTGAGGGCGTCAGACCCGAGCTTTATGTCGGCGTCTCACGAGCACGCCATAGCGTGGCGCTGGTCTATGATCACGAAACCCCAGTGAAGGGAGTCATCACATATGTTCCCCCCAACGATCACGAGATAAACTTGGTGCCGGTTTGATCGATGGCAAAGAGCCGTGCAGCGAAAAAGCTCTATACGAAGCGACTGGGCCGAAAGGCCGGTGAGCTGTTCCGGTTCTTGGCGTCAGTTGATGATGCCACATTTTTGCAGCTGATTTGGGCTGTGAATGTGCTTCAGACCGAACGACGCCCGCCGCTGCAAAAATATCTTCGGCCTCCAAGAGAGGCGATCACAACAGACATGTCATCGCGGTACTTCGTCCAGAAGTGGGAGCTAGAAACGCTCGTGCTTCTGTTGTTCTATACGACGAAGGCTCCTCTCAACGACCATTTCGACTATGGCGCGTTCCAAGGCATCGCAGAACCGGTAAATCTGCTCAAAAGCGTCGAACATGCTGAAGGTGGCCTGACGGTCCATGTTGATAACATCATCATGGAATTGCACCGAGTCGGTCATCGTCAGTTCCCGTGGCAGCGCGGCTACTTCAATACCGAAAAGCTCTACCGCTTCTATTACGTCTATGGTCAGGGAGAATGCGCGGCGTTTTTCGAGAAAGAGTATGGTCTCACGATTGCGGAGTTCACGCAGGCAGCGATCTTTCTTTTTTCCAGCTGCATCACACTCCTTGGAGCGCACCGATTGACTTGACACGACACGGTGCCAGACCCGAAGTCATGAAACGAGCGTTGCCGCTTTTATCGGTGGATATCGAAAACCTCCGAGCGCGTACACGGACCATGATCGAGAAAGCGGGGCAGACTAAAGACCTGCGTGTTTCCTACCTTCCTAGCTCAATACGTGAGTTTCCGGTCATTTCGGCCAGCCACCTCCCAGGCAAATACCACGCGCCGCTCCCTCAGCTCATCATCTTCCGAGCGACCTCGGGCTTGTATTATGATCTGCGGCGCGGACCTCAGAGATTGCTAGACGAAGCCAATCGTCGCTTCGAAGAGTACGCGCGAAAAATTATCAACGCACGTCTACCCAGGTTTGAAGTGCTGAAAGAGCAGGCATACGGAACTAAAAAGCTACCGCGAAAAACACCTGACGTAATGATCCGTGACTCAGGGCGCATCGTTGCCGTGATCGAGTGCAAAGCTACGAAACTTACGTTCGACGCCCAGTACGCGGAAGACCCGGCAAATGAGGCGAAGTCGGGCTACGAGCAAATTGCGAACGGTATCGCTCAGTTGTGGCGCTTCTTCTCGCATGCGAGACGAGGAATTTATACCACCGAAGCGGTCGACCCCGACGCCCACGGCGTCCTTCTTTCCATGGATGCATGGATGCAAATGAGTCGAAACTTGCAAACACACGTATTTGGTCGCGCGGAAGAACTTGTGGCCAACGAGCCGGATGTTATCACCGCCGACAAAAGACGCATCATCTTTGCGCCGGTCGAGGAACTAGATGACGTGCTGGCAATATCCGATGAAGACGAGTTTCTCGCCACTCTGCAGGCGGCGCGGGATCAAAAGTTCAATGGATGGATGCTCAAAAACATCCGACAGCAGCTAAGCGAAACGGTTCCTGTCCGAAAACCCTACCCGTTTCATCCGAAGGAGTTTTTGCCTTGGTGGGATCGTAACAACAAACTGGATTGTGGATAGCGTTTGATCTGACGTGCTGAGTTGACCGCTACCGATTAGCGCGACAATCCCTACGGAAGTATTCTTGCTTGATTGAAAGGGTCCGGCCTTAGGCCAGGCTCGAACACAAAGTTCCAACCCCTGAAAATAAGAACCCCCCTGGTGCGCTTCGTCGAGAGGCGTGGGGGGTGTTGTCAAAAACGAAACTAGCGCTGCGGGTTGACGAAGTCAATGCGTAAATAAGGACAAATTTTACCGCCGCCCAGTACGTTTGGACTTGAATACATTATCGGAATAACAAGATGCGATATCAAAAGCCAGCGCTTAATGAAGACCAGCTTTTAATGAGATTGTGGAACAGAGGACTGCGCATTGACGATCCAACATCGGCAAAACGATCACTCGAAACAATAGGGTATTACCGCCTTCTTATTTACATGCGGAACTTCCAGGTACCGGCATCGAAACGATTCTATACCGGCACAAAGTTCTCGGACATCATAGAGCTTTACACCTTCGACCGTGACCTACGATTGCTGATTATGGATGGAATCGAACGGATCGAGGTCTCCTTACGGGCGGCACTGTCAACAAAAGTCAGCGTTGCGCACGATCCGCATTGGTACCTGACGGTCACACATTTTGACAAGCATATACCGTTCGTTCAGACGCAGCAGAAAATCATTCATGAAGTTGGCCCTGAAACAAAAAGCAAGTGGGTGGCCTTGCATCACTACTATTCGAAATATACCGAGCCTCCGCTCCCCCCTAGCTGGACGGTTATGGAACGACTGACCTTCGGGGTCCTATCCAGGCTCTACGCAGCACTGACCCTTTCAAATAGAAAAAAGACGGAAAGTGTATTCGGCTACGATGAAAAAGTCCTGGTATCCTGGTTTCACGCCCTCTCATTTCTGCGAAACCAATGCGCTCACCACGGTCAGGTCTGGAATACGCAATACAACCGTTTCTTTCCGATAGGGCCTCGCGCATATCGACTCGAATTCCTAAATCGAAACGACCTCTATCCTCGTTTGGTCGCTATGAATTTGCTGCTCACAAACACATTCCCGGAGAGCCGATGGGGAGACAGGCTCAAGTCGCTAGTTGACGGATGCAAACACCTCCAACCAGCTTCAATGGGCTTCCCCAGTGATTGGGAAAAACGGCCAGCCTGGAACTAATGAACTCAGGGGACAACTTTTAACATCACAATGGCTTCCACGCCTCGTTGGGCTGATGAAAGCTGTCAATTTCGGGCAATTAAATCTGCCGAGGTGAGCAATCATCTAGCGGATGCGCATGACACGGACGGTTTCATCCATGCCTTCTACGTGTAATTCGGGACCATTTATCCCGTCCACGACCGTGGCGTCCGGCCGATAGGCATAGTGATAGTTATATTTATACTCGGCTTGCTGCCATACGTTACCGTTCTCGAACTGGAAAACACTTTTTCCTTCAAAGCCCTTAAAATCAGAGACAATTACGCCTTCCTCCAGGCAGTTCACCTCGGTAACTGGGACTGCGCCAGACACACCTTCAACTTCCAAAAGCACTGCCGAGCCTTTGCGGAAAACTCGTACGTGTGGCCGGAAGGCGTAATGGTAGTGATAATGATATGCCGTCTGTTGGAAGACTTGGCCGCTGTCTAGACGATACACGTTTCCTTCGTCGAAGCCGTTGAATTCTCCCTCGATGCAACTGCGAATCTCGTTAGACATTGAAAGCTCGCCGACCGGTGCCATTGATTTAGTGTCGAGGGAATTTGAGCTGCTCGCAATACCGCCGACATTGAATCCCCCGCTTATTGAAGTCATGCCGCGACAGCCACGATCACAAGGACGGCGCTTGATGACTTACGAGGAATCCGCGACAAGCACCACCGACCTGTTGGCTCCGCCCCAGCGGGTCTTCCCGTTCCTCGATGATCCAACCGTCGTTGGGGCTCACATGCAGCGGCCCTCGTTGATGATGTTGGGGGCGACCATGGAATACGACGTCGATCAGGGAAATGGGCAAGTCGTCGGCTCGATTGTAAGGATGCGCGGCAAGGTTCTCGGCATGGACCTGTTCGTGGAAGAGATCGTCACCGAGTGGCAACCGCCCTGGCGGAAATCGTGGCAAACCCTCGGCCGTCCGAAACTACTAGTAATCGACTCCTACCACATGGACTTCGCCAACCGATTTCGGAAGGCTCCCGGGTGACCGTGAAAATCCAATACTCGTATTCCCGCAGCCCCATGGGGGCAGTTGGCTAGGTGGCGTTCCCGCAAAGGCATATGCAAGGTGGTGCGTATCGAAGATGACGTCAGAGGCGGGCAATCATTTCGCCGGTCTTCGAAAAGCGGCGGAATGGAGGGCCGGTCGTCACCCGGCCCTCCCACTTTCCAGGCCAGATGGGATTGGCGTTCAGGCCAGATTTTTGAAGCCCGTGTCTGACGAGCCTCCGGCCTTGCATTGATTTCGAAATTTACAAAAAATTTAGCTTAATTTTATCGATCCACATCTGCTTGTTTCAGTCCAAAAAAAGAAAGCTTAGGTTGCGCCAACATGCCGCGTTGGCGTGGTCCCCCTTTAATTAGAGACACTCACGGATGGTCGCAATGAATGCTATTGCCAATTCAGATTCCGCGTATTTTCCTTCAGCGGGAAGTATCTCGTCTCATGCAGCAGAAAAGGTGCAATCCAGGGCGGTTGGTCCTGATGTCCTGCGATCCTTGGCGATCCTTCTCGTCATGCTCGTGCATCTCCCTGTCGAGGCAACGCCGTCCCTGCTCGTCGGCGTCCGGAATTATGCATGGGTAGGCGTGGATGTATTCTTCGTCCTGAGCGGCTTCCTGATCGGGACACAGCTCTTCAAAGAGGTTTCGCGTAAAGGAGGCGTGGACCTGAAGTCTTTCTACCTCCGCCGCGCCTTCCGTATTTTTCCGGCGTTTTTCGTTGTTCTCGGCCTCTACGCAATCTTTCCGATCCTCCGGGACGCTCCGACGATGCAATCGGTCTGGAGCTTCGCGACCTTCACTGTGAACTTTAACTTCGATCCGCGCGTGGGCCGCGCCTTTACGCAGGCTTGGTCGCTTTGCGTCGAGGAGCATTTCTATCTGGTCTTGCCACTGCTCGTATTGCTCTTGCACCGCCGGATCAGCATGGGCTGGACGCTTCTCGTCGCTGCAGCCATGCTGATTGCAGGAATGATCCTCCGATACACGATCTGGGAAGGTCAGGTCGGCGTCCTTGTTGATGCCGACAAGCTGAGAGATGCCTTCGCCGTCTATCTCAGGGACGTCTATTATCCGACATACACTCGTCTGGATGGCCTGATGTTCGGTGTGATCCTCGCTGCTGCGAGGTTTTTCAAGCCGGAACTCTGCAAGCGTTACGCGCCCCCGCGTGTGGCATTGCCGGTGGGCATGGCTCTCGTTGCGGCCGCTATTGTGCTGTTTTCAGTTCGCGGGCCGCTTGCTGGAACAAACCTCTTTCTCGTGTTTCAGGCCCAGCTTGGTTCCGTGGCCGGATTCCCGTTGATTTCAATAGGCATCGCTCTCATTCTTGGCGCAATGCTCGACTTGGAGCCGGTTTTGAGACGGTGGCCAATTCCAGGCGCTACGGTCATCGCCACCCTGTCTTACAGCCTGTATCTGACCCACAAATCAGCCTTCCATGTCGACAGGCTCATCTTTGGGGAGCGGAGCCTCCAGGGCGGTATCGGCTTCTTGGTCTATTTGGTCACCAGCGTTGTTGTGGCCGCCGCGCTTTGGTTTTGCGTAGAGAGAACCTTCCTCCGGGTGCGGGATCGGGTTCTTTCTCCGAGCAAATGACCTGAACGCGTAGCAAATCAGGCGGGAGGCAACCACGCGGCCTCCCGCCTTGTAGCCTAAGCGGCCATATTCTCACAGCTTTCCGCGCAGCGGCGGCAGGCATCAACGCAGCTTTCCATGTCGCCTATGCGCTCACAGTCGGCAGCGCATTCCCTGCAGATTTCGGCGCACTCACGGCAGGTGTGCTTGTGATGCGATGTGCCGAGCAACATGAAATGCGCCGATGTGCGGCACATTTCCGCGCATGCCATCATGAGACGGAAATGGTCGGGCTTCGTATGTTCGCCACCCATTTCCAAACAGTGCGTCATCGCCATCGAAAGGCACTCCTGGTAGCAAGCCAGGCAGGTTTCGATGCAACGCTTCATCTCTTCCGATTGGTGGTGCATGACCGGCTCCTACTTGGCTTCCTTCTCGACCCACTTGGTCATATAGGCGATCTCCTTCTTTTGCGCCGCGATGACCTTCTTCGCCATGTCTTTCGCCGCCTTGTCATCGCCGTACTTCAGCTCGGCTTCGGACATGGTGATCGCGCCCATGTGGTGGGCGATCATCCCGCAAACGAAAGCCACATCGGGGTCCTTCTGCATCATCCCCTGCACCATGTCGTCATGCATCGACTTCATGCCCTCCATCGTCGCCTTCTGATAGTCGCCCATGGGCATGTCACCCATCTTCATGTCTCCACCCGAAGACATGCCCATTTTCGACAGGTCCATGCCTGCGGTTTTGCACTTTTCGGGATAGGTCATCTCCTGGGCTGATGCCGCAAGCGGAGCCAGCGACAGCAGAGCAGTTGCGCCGATCATGGCGAGCGAAGTTTTTACGAAAACGTTCATCGGATTTCTCCTCTTGAGATCAGGTGATGCTTGAAGCCCTCAGACGCCGGTAGTCTTCGGCGGCGGGTCAATCGGCCTGATCAGGAGAAGCGGACTGGAGTTTGCGACCGACGGGCGAACGACGAGCGGCTCCGAAAGAGGCTGCGCGGCGGTTGGAAGTGTGGGCATGATTGGACAACAGTGCATGCTCACGCAGCACAGTCCCGGCAGACGATCCAGTTGATGACTTTGCGAGTGACCCGCACGCTCACGAAGAGAAATGCAGCCTTCATCGCCTGCATTGGCGAGGTGGCCCGGCATGTTCACCAGGGTCAACGCCACCAGCAGTATGACGGCTAGACGGCAGATTCTGCTCCAGCTGGCCATGCGTCGAGATTCCCTTTCGCCGGAGAACTCTCGCAGTAGAAAGATGTTCCGGCACCCTCTGAAGTGGATCAGCGGAGCGAGAAGGCAACAGCTTGGAAATGCCTTAACCGAAGTTCAAGGGACGTGCGATACGACTGGTGGCGTTGGGAGATTGAGATGACGCCGCGCTACTTGCTTTCGCAGATTGTGCTCCATTGGGCTGTGGCCGTGCTGATACCCATCCAGTATTGGACCGGCGGAAGTATCGAGCGGACGCATCATGCGGTTCACATGGGCCAATCCCCAGACCCATGGGACGTGATCCAGCATCACGTTCACAACTACGCCGGGATTACTATCGGGGCGCTCATGGTTGCCCGGTTCAGTCTCCGGGTCATTCATCGCAGCGCTCCGGGGCATCCAGCGAAAAGTCCGGTAGATCGGCTTGCGCGAGCGATGCACTTTGCATTTTACGCTGCGGTTATCGCTCAAGCGGCCATGGGCTTCGTTGCGAGCTACTTTTGGTTCGGGATCGCGCCAGTTCATGTCCTGGGCTCGCGCGTCATTCTGGCGCTGTTGGCACTGCATATCGCTGCGGCTGCGTGGCACACATTCGTTTGGCGCGACGAAACTGTCGACCGGATGCTCTTTCCCAGACGCCCAGCTTCTTGAGTTTACGACATCAATTTCAGAGTGGCGAATGTCAGGACGACGTAGCGGCCGGTCTTGGCAATGAATACCAAGATCGTGAATGTCAAAAGCGGCTCGCGCAATACGCCTGCTACGACGGTCAGGGCGTCTCCAAACAGCGGCATCCAGGACAAAAGCAACGACCACTTCCCATAGCGGCGATACCAAATCGATGCTCGCTCAAGAGCTTTCTCGCTGGCCGGGAACCATTTTCGCCCCTTAAACCGCTCGATCCCACGGCCCAGGAACCAGTTCGTGACGCTCCCAAGCGTGTTGCCGATGCTGGCAATCGCCAGGAGAACGGGCAGCGAGAACTTGTTGCTCAGGATCATTCCCACCAAGACGGGTTCCGACTGCAAGGGAAGGACGCTGGCTGCGCCGAGGCAGACCCAGAAAAGGCCGAGATAGGCTGAGAGCTGAAGCATCATGAAGCTCTTACCAAAGGTGCGCGAATGACAGGCAAGTCCGCAGCTGGCGGCCCATCGTTGGGGTGACAGCGTATAAATAGATAATGAATTTCGAGCCTTGACCTTGTCACCGTTGGAACCTTTAGAGCCCCTGACCACGGCTCGCGCCACATAAACGACGCGAATCTTTGTAACACAGCGCAAGCATTGCATCCGGACTACGATTCTTGTAGCTCCTTGGGGAATGGGCAGAATGTACCGATTTGCACTGAGCAAAATGCTCTTTTTTGTGCGGCTGGTGATCATCGTATCGCTGGCGGGGTACACTTTTTCCAACGCGAACGCCGCGATGCATGGCTCTGCTTTTCCTGAATTGCAAACCTCTGTTGAGATCGGGACCCACGACCATCATTCGATGTCGGCCCATGATCATCACGCATCTGACACCGCCTCTGACCATCATGACGATCAATCAAACGCAGATGACAGCGGTATAGCCAAGCAGGAATGCTGCAAGGATTTCTGTGGCGGCTTTGGTATCGTCTGTGAAGCTCCCGATGTTGGCGGACCCGTGTTGTCGTCGATCCGAGAGTTCGTCAACGATCAGAGCACGCTGGGCGAGCTGCCGCCCCTCCACCGTCCGCCTAATATCTGAATAGTGATTTGCCCGCTCTGACGGGTCCGGAAGGCATGCCGTGGTGATTTCACCGCGCGTGCTGTCGACATCTACTATTCGGATTTTTTAAAATGAAACCTTCCATATTGGTGGTGGGGCTGCCCCTGATCGCGGGCGGCTGCGCATCCACGTTTCCTCCCGATGTCATTGCGTCGTCAGATGTTGAACAGACGTACTGCGTGCGTCCGCTCCAATATCGCTCGCCTATCTCAGGTTTTGTTGCCCGTCAGCCGGTCGGTCCCAAGCCGTGGCGACAGCAAAACGAAAAGCTGTCTCCAAAGAATGGAGACGCCTCATGACTGGCAAGAAGCTCGCGGCTCTCCTAGCCCTCCCTCTATTCCTTGGCGGTTGCGTTAGCAGCGCTGAATACGCAAAGAAGGACGCCGGGTTCACTGCCGTCTCCGCAAAAACTTCGGCGGCCACCTGGAAACAAACGATTTGGGTTCAAAACCAGCAGCAGGCGCAGGCAACATCTGCGCAGGTGAAGTCGCTCCTCGCGCGGGAAAAATCACTCGACGTGGAAACGGCCGTTCAGATCGCACTCCTGAACAACAAAGGGCTGCAAGCGGCCTACGCCGATCTGGGAGACGGCGCAGCTGACGCCTGGCAGTCAACCATGCTACTCAATCCGACAGTATCGGTGGGCTTCTCGGGCATCGGAGCCGCTGAGCTGGAAGGCTTCAGAACGATTGAAGGCGCAATCACAACAAATATCCTCGCATTACTAACTAAGAAGCGCGACATCGAGATTGCTGATACGCGCTTCCGTCAAGCTCAATTGAATGCCGCTGTCCGCACTTTGCAGGTCGCTGCGGACACGCGCCGCGCCTGGATCAACTCAGTCGCTGCCTGGGAAAACGTCGGCCAGTTGCAACAGGCCCAGGCCGCAGCCGATGCCGCTTCCGAACTAGCAGAGAAGCTGGGCGAGACCGGTGCTATGACCAAGGGCTCGCAGGCCCGCGAGCATGTCTTCGTTGCCGAGCTAGCAGGTGAAACGGCAAAGGCTCGATTGACAGCCCGGCTCGCCAAGGAAGAGCTGACAAGGCTCATGGGCCTTTGGGGTTCGGACGCCGAATTCCAGGTTCCCAACAGTCTCCCCCCGCTTCCCAAGGCAATAGCGAAGCGAGATGCAATCGAAGCGGAGGCACTGCGTGACCGCATCGATCTGCAGGTTGCGAGACTTGAGCTGGAAGCCACGGCTCGATCCTACGGCCTGACCGAGGCTACACGCTACGTCACCGATCTGGAAATCCTGACTGGCTTCGAATCCGAGCGCGAAGTCGAGGACGGGAAGAAGAAGTGGGAAACGACGGCGGCCGGAGAGCTGGAATTCGCGATCCCGATCTTCGACACCGGTAAGGCACGGATGCGAAAGGCAGAAGTTGCATACATGCGTGCAGCAAACCAGCTGGCGGAAAAGGCCGTAAACGTTCGGTCCGAAGCCCGCTCGGCCTACGAAGCGTATCGCTCCAACTACGACATCGCCCGGCACTACCGAAACAACGTCGTGCCCCTGCGCAGCAAGGTCGAAGAGGAGTCTCTCCTCACCTACAACGGAATGATCACCAACACGTTCGAGTTGCTGACCGACACGCGCGACAAGATCAATTCCATCCTGCTTTCCGTCAACGCCAAGCGAGACTTCTGGCTCGCGGACGCCAACGTCGCGCCCGCCGTCTATGGCGGCGGCACGTCTGCGGCATCGGCCGGAACCGAGGCCGCCTCACCGTCCGAGAGCGGCGGCGGTCATTGAGAAAGGATTTTCACATGTTCAACAGAAGACAACTTTTCGGCGCTGGTGCCGCCCTGATGGCGGCCGGAGCCTGGACGAAGACATCAGCAATGGGCCTGCCGGATGCCCCGGCCATGGGCTCGGCCGACATGCAGCCCCCGCTGCATCCGACCTCCGGGCCGGACTACCAGCCGGTCGTGACGCTGAACGGCTGGACGCTTCCGCACCGGATGAACAATGGCGTCAAGGAGTTTCATCTGGTCGCCGAACCGGTGGAGCGCGAAATGGCCGACGGCATGACCGCTTACCTCTGGGGCTATAACGGGCAGTCGCCGGGACCGACCATCGAGGCCGTCGAGGGCGACCGCGTCCGCATCTTCGTCACCAACAAGCTGCCGGAGCACACGACGATTCACTGGCATGGCATGATCCTGCCGTCGGGCATGGACGGCGTGGGTGGCCTCACACAGCCTCACATTCCTGTCGGCAAGACGTTTGTCTACGAGTTCGATCTCGTGAAGTCCGGCACCTTTATGTACCACCCGCACTCGGACGAGATGGTGCAGATGGCCATGGGTATGATGGGCTTCTTCGTGATCCATCCCAAGGACCCGACGTTCATGCGCGTCGACCGTGACTTCGTCTTCCTGCTCAACGCCTACGACATCGATCCTGGCTCCTACGTGCCCAGGATCATGGAGATGACTGACTTCAACATGTGGTGCTGGAACAGCCGCGTGTTTCCGGACATCAGCCCGCTCGTCGTTTCCAAGAACGACAGGGTGCGGGTCCGCGTAGGGAACCTGACGATGACGAACCATCCAATCCATATGCATGGCTACGACTTCGAAGTCACCTGCACGGACGGTGGATGGGTGCGGCCGGAGGCGCGGTGGCCGGAGGTCAGCATCGACATTCCTGTTGGTGCGATGCGGGCTTACGAGTTCGACGCCAATTACCTCGGTGACTGGGCGATCCACTGCCACAAGTCGCACCACACGATGAACGCCATGGGTCACGACATTCCGACCTTCATCGGCGCGGACAAGTCGAAACTCGCCGAGAAGATCAGGAAGCTGCAGCCGGAATACATGCCCATGGGCACCAAGGGCATGGCAGATATGGGCGAAATGGAAATGCCCATCCCCGAGAACACCGTCCCTATGATGACCGGCTGGGGGCCGCATGGCCCCATCGAAATGGGGGGCATGTTCTCGGTCGTGAAGGTCCGCGAGGGCATCTCGGCGGACGACTACTCCGATCCGGGCTGGTACGAAAACCCGCCCGGAACGCAGGCCTGGGAGTGGACCGGCGAATTGCCGGACGCGACCAAGGCCAAAGACGCGAAAACCACGATTACGCCAAAGCCGTTGAAACATGGCTGAAGCACATCATCCTCAGCAACAAAAGGACCTGACATGAAAATCTACGCACTTGCACTGGCTATTGCGGCCATTACCAGCCCTGCCCTGGCCTCTGGCAATCACGCTGGCGGACACGGAGAAAAGATGGCGGTTGGCGAACCTGGCGATAAGGCGAAGGTCACCCAGACCATCCGCGTCACCATGAACGAGACCGAGGACGGCAAGATGCTGTTCCAGCCTGCCGTAATCAAGGTCCGCAAGGACCAGACGGTCAAGATCTCCATCAAGAATGCCGGGCAAAGCGACCACGAATTCGTGCTCGACCAGGAAGACAAGATCCTGGAGCACAAGAAGGTGATGGAGAAGTTCCCTGAGATGGAACATGCCGACCCGAACTCGATCCGGCTGACCGCCGGTCAGTCCGGCGAGATCATCTGGAAATTCACAACTGACGGCGAGTTTAAATTCGCCTGCCTGATCCCCGGCCACTACGAAGCAGGCATGCACGGCGACGTCACCGTCGCTGGAAAGTAATCGCAACCAAGGAGACATAGAGATGAAAATCGCAATCAAGATCACTGTTGCCGCACTCCTGTCCTTGAGCGCCGCTTTCGGTGCGTTCGCTGAGGAATTCACTAGGGGCGTCGTCAACAAGGTCGACGCCAAGGCGAAGAAGGTCACCATCAAGCATGAAGACCTGAAGAACCTCGACATGCCTGCGATGACGATGGTCTTCCGCGTCGAGGACCCGGCTCTGCTCGAAAAGCTGAAGGAAGGTTCGAGTATCGAGTTCGTTGCCGAACGCGTGAACGGCAAGCTGACCGTTACTGAGGTGAAGTAAACCAGCGCATCGCAGAGGCGATTTATACGCGGCCGTCGTTGGCGGCCGCGTTCTGTCTTCTGCATCAAATGTAATAGCGAGCGCTTCCGCCATAAGGTAGGCGCAATCGAACAGCCCCCGGTAACGACCGCCATGAAATCTGCAATCGGCGCTCATTGGGACTACGCGCGAGAAATTCGCTCGATCCTTCTGCGCTTTGTCGCCTTCGCCATCCTTCTGGCTAACCTCTTGCTAGGCGGCAACGAAGGTGCCGAAAGGACGCATTTAATCGTCGTCGTCAGCTATCTCATCATCAGCGTCGCTTCCGTCGCCACAACACGATTCATTCCTAATCGCTCCTGGCTTAAAACGCTGTTTGTGGTGCTCGACGCCTTCCTGGTCGTCTTAATTCTATATGCGCACATCCTTGGCGGACCGGTCACCGAAAACCATAATTTGACGACTACCAGCTTGGTGGTGGCATTTATCCTGCTCAACCATGTAGGCCTCAAGCTGGATCGGCGGCTGGTCCTCCTCTTCTCCAGCCTCGTCCTCGTTTCCTGGATGGCCATGCTGGCTATCACCGCTGCGAGACATCATACGGCTGACGCAGCGTCTTTGATCGCATCGTTCTTCAATCAGGACCTGGGCCTCACGGTCAGCTTTGGCTTTACCGCCTTTGCAATCTATCTTCTCGCGAAGGACCACGACCGGACGCGCAAGGAGGCGCTGCGAGCGGATGAGCGACGTCTCAACCTTTCGCGCTTCTTCTCGCCGCTCGTGGTCGCGGACCTTGAGGAAGGCAGCTCGGCGCTCGATCTCGAACGTCGCAACGCGGCGATCATGTTCGTTGATCTGCGGGATTTCACGAGCTTTGCCGAGACTGCGCCAGCACGCGAACTGGCCTGGGTGCTGGGGGAATACCGGCACCTTGTGTCCGGCACCATTTTTGACCATGGCGGGACCGTCGATAAGTTTATCGGCGACGGCGTAATGGCGGTCTTCGGCCAACCCTCCCCCACAGAAGACGATGCAGACCGCGCCTTGGCATGTGCTCTCGACCTCGTCGATGCGCTCAGCGATTGGAAGAACCACAATGTGCGGAACGGCTACCCTGCCCTCAACGCAGGTATCGGCTTGCACTACGGCACGGTCGTCGGCGGCGTCCTGGACAGCGGATGCCATAGCGAGTTTACCGTGATCGGTGATGCGGTTAACGTCGCCCAGCGCCTGGAGTCTCTGGCCAAATCATTTGATGCTCCGCTCGTCGTATCGTCAGCACTGATCGCCCAACTGCGCAAGCCAGTACCAGTACCTGTCGCCCCCTGGATACCGCAGAATTCGGTGGTTCTGCCGGGACGCAGGCTTCCGATAGATGTTTGGTATTTGCGCCGGGAAGCAGGCCTTGCACCCACCGAGGATAGCTCCTGCTACGAGACAGGGGGAATGCAGACCGCCCTCCAAAGGTCGTCCTTCCAGTCATCGCCTCCCGCGCCGGATGTGTGCACGGGATAGTCGATGCCACGGACGGACACCTTGGCTGGATCGCCACATTTAACGAATGCTCGATGCTTTCCCGGATCGCTATAACCGGCACCCGCAGCATTTCCTTGTGAAAGTGAAATCAAGACATCGAAATCGTATCCAACACGCTCTGCGGTATGGTTGCTTATAAGGCCAAGGCTAACAACGGTGTCATCTTCGAAATGAGCCGTATGAAAAATCAATGGTTCCGCTGCCTTCGCGTTAGAAGCCAATGACAGCACGGCGACACATACGGTCAGGTACCAACGCATTCACCCCTCCCGTGGTTCATGCGACTGGAAAATCATATCACTTCGACGGTCGGGCTGCTATCAATTCCATTGTGACGTAGGAGTAACCAAGATCAGGCCAAGGCCGGTGCAGCTATCGGGCACGCAACGACCCTATTTCGGGCAATCTGGGATGTTGAGCAATCTTGGATGCCGAAAATCCGCGCCCTATTTGGGACCTTTACGGAAGCGAGAAGGCTACGGAGACATGGAATTTGCGTTTATGACGTTATCGCCAACAGGGAGGCTGGGGTCGTAAACGAGCAAGACCCGTCCATCCCAGTCGCTCGTAGAGAATCCTCCGCGTCTGCCAGCGAGCCTAGCTTGCGCCAGCGCTTGGTTGAGGACGGCTCGCGGGCTGTCGACCCCCTCCTTCGCAACCGGAAAAGTGGCGACGAACAGGTGGTTGCTCAATTGTTCTTCGACGACCGACCCCAACCAAAGTTCGGTATGGAAGCTGTCATTTAGGCGTCTGTCGGTCCGCCAGACACGCAGTACATACCTAGACTTGCCTTCGTCTATTTCACGAATGAGCGTCAACGACGGTATCCTTCCGCGTTCCGGATGAGGCACCACCGGAAACAACATTGGCTTTGATGGCGGAGCGAACCACTGCAGCAAGCTCGCCATTGTCCACGCAGGCGGCGCTTGCCAACCGGCGTTCACGAGTGTGGATTTGAGCTTGTCCAAACTGCCTGCCCATTGCAGCGTAAAGGGCTCTTCGCTTTCTCCGGTGAAATCGACGCGCCGTTCCGGTAGGTCCTGCCACCCCCTAACCCACCAATCGGCGACCTCAATCGTTTGTACCGCGTCTTTGACGGCATAGCGTTGCGTGTCGATTTGATGGTGGCGAACAATATTCACGCCGCCAGCTGTGACGACAGCAATGATCGCGACGATCAGGACGCCGCTCGTTCTCTCGGACGATGATCTATGATGCAGATAAGCGATGCTCAAAACGATCAGCCAGATCAGCGCGAAGGCAAGTCCGCCCACAGCATCCGAGAACCAATGAGCACCAAGATAGACGCGCGAGAATGCAATCAAAATGACAAGGACAGAGACAGCAAAGGCAATGGCGACGCGTCTGGCAGGCGGCATGCTCAGACATGCGAGAACAGCGAGGAATCCATATAGCACTGCGTTCTCGGTGCTATGTCCGCTTGGAAAGGAGAAATTGCTCCAGCCTGCATAAAGCTCTTCCACCGGCCGGGCGCGATGAACAGTCACTTTAATTATCGTATTGAACACAGACGCCGCAGCGACGGCCGCCAAGAAATAGGCTGATGTCCGCCACGCCCGGTTCCAGAAAAGCCAAACCAGGACGGCGACGATTACCGGGATCACTACGCCACTGTCACCCAGCTCCGTAATCCCAATCATCGCCCAGTCACCCCATCGCGTCCGCAAGCCTTGGAGGAGCTGGAACACCGCGACGTCAAAGCTTACGAGAGGGTCGCCCGTAACGACATCTTCGAGAATCGCGAGGAACAGCCAAACAACGGCGATCAAACTGACCGCCAGTCCCGCGAGCACTGCGGTCTCGTGCTGCGCCGGATTTATCAACGCTGCAACCGTTTTGCTCAACCGGTTGTCATGCGTGTCCAGCCATGATCGCAGCTCCTCCAAACGCGTATAGAGGACAGGAACACCACGTTCGATTCCTAGACGCACTCCTCGTATTGTCAGCCAGATGAGACCGGCAAGTACGAGAACCAAGACCGCCAGCCTGCCGCTGGCTTCACCGGCCGAGCGGACATATGCGCCAACCAGCACTCCTGGCAGGATATGAAGAGGTGCCCAGATGAAAGCCGACAAGATGTTAGCCACGTAAAAACGGCCGACCGGCATTCGCAGCATACCCGCAACCAACGGAACGAAGGCACGGACGCCGGGCGTAAAACGTGCCAAAAAGACGCTCGCACCCCCATGCCGTTTAAAGAACCCCTCGCTTCGCGCTATTAATTGCGGATACCGGCGGAACGGCCATCGAACTAGTATTTGCTCGTGGTATCGATGGCCGAGCCAAAAGGATAAACCGTCTCCAAACATTGCGCCGATAAGGGCAGCGACGAGCAACGGGTAAAGTTTCAGAACACCCGACGGCACGAGCGTTGCCAGGCCAACGATAATGGCCGTGCCCGGGACGACGGCTCCCAGGACTGGAAGCGCTTCAAACAGCGCGAGCGTAAAAACGAGGCCGTACGCCAGGTGCGGATAAAGTCGAACGAAATTCGTGAACTCGGTCACGTAGGTCAAAGTGTTCCTTCTCGGTCAAACGTGGATCAGCTGCCACTACCTCATCATTCGATTTTTGCCACCTGCCGGGGTTACAGAATACCTGTGACCAGGCGATCAACACGCGTTCCTGGTCTGTAAAGGGTAGAGATCACGCCAGCTGCAACAATGCCAGTCAGAGCCCCACCAAGGACATCGCTCGCGTAGTGGGTGCCGATATAAACGCGTGAGAACGTCACCAATAGTGCCGCCAGCAGAAAGGCGAGGCCTCGCCTCTGCAATCCATGAACCAGAAACGCTGCTGCAATGGCAAATGTTGCGGTCGCATGGTCGGAGGGGAAGGAAGGGTCGGCGCTTCGTTCGATCAGGAGATGGGTAATTCCACCGTCATAGGGTCGCATGCGACGGACGAAGAGCAGGATTATTTGGTTCACGCCCAGTCCAAGCAAAAACGACAATCCCGCTGCGACCAGAACGTGCCGGGTGTATGTCCGGTCGGACCTCGCCCACCACTGCGCTGCGACGGCCAGCACAAGCAATGGAACACCGACGGAAGAAACAAGGATCATAACCTGATCGAGAGGACCGTTCCGCCCGGCCAAACCATTGATCCACTGTGTCACCAATACGTCGACTTCGTACATTCGCGCTTCCTTATGTTGGTTCATTTGCTTTCGGCCCTCGTCTCAAGGGCAGCAATGCGTGGATCATCTCAGACGAAACGCCCATCAGCTGGGACACAAACCCGGGCGTCCAAATTCCGTTTGAAATATCCCACCAAGTAGAATGTCCCATGCTCGGGATGCTTTCCATCTCTGCATACCTTTCAACGGAACCGTATCTCGCAGCGCCGATTTTACTTACTTACGGATTTGTATAGTTAGGGAGCTTGTGACGGACTTTGCCGAGGGACTCGACTGAAGCCGAAGGACCTTCAAGGCAGACCCAATGGTGCTCGTGCCATCATTCCTACGGGAATAGCCCTCGAAATACCCGTCGGTATGGAAGTTCAAATCCGGCCGCGCTCGGGACTGGCTGCAGAGTACGGGATCACTGTTCTCAACTCGCCAGGCACGATAGACAGCGATTTCCGAGGCGAGATTAAAATCGTTTTGCTCAACTCGTCTGACAGTGATTTCCCCGTCCGCTCAGGAGATCGCGTTGCGCAACTGGTGCTCGCCCCAGTGCTCCGTGCACAATTCGATCAGTCCGATGAGCTTTCAAGCACGGGCCGAGGCAACGGTGGGTTCGGCAGTACCGGCGCATGAACTCACGACCATCCGAAAACGACGGCAAAAAGAACACGGCGACCACTGGCCGCCGTGCCTGACCCGAAGCTCTGGCATGTTGCCCGAACAGAATGTTCAAACTTCCGCTCGAAAGCCGATGTTGTCGCGGCGGATCGCATTGGATTTGCTACCTTCACCGGTCCGATAGAACTGGGATTCGTGGTACCAATCGGCTTCAGCCACTTCCGCCTCCTCAGGAGACAGTTGGCAGACGATCAGTTTATCGAGGACCTGATCCACCTCCTGATCCATTCGGATCAAGTCCATGGACTTGCCCATGTGTCCCCGCTCGCCGAACTTGTCGAAGCACATATCTGCGACGACACTTCGAAGATCGATGATCTTCTGTATGGTCTCGTGCGAAAAGTGTGGCTCGTCTCCGAAATCGAGCGCGTCGGACACTTCCTGCGCTCGAAGCGACAGGGTCTCCGACCGAGACCTTGACCCATCGTTGGCAAATACGTCGTAGCAGTGATTGCCGACATATTCGGCGAAGACTGCCACCGTCATAACGTCCTGCGATGAGACGTCCGGCTCATTTAGGAATAGGATCGTAGGCATGCTGAATCCTCCTTGAATGGGTTGGGATGTCGGGTTGCCGTACGGATGTTCTTATTTTGTTCTTTTTTTCGGAGGAGTCAAGTGCGCTTCTTCTTGAGGACCAAAAGCGCAGATTCGAGGTCGGCATTAGCCGCAAGCATAAGAGCGTGATTATCAGCCACCTCGATCAACGCGGTGAGGACTTCATCAGGTCGCCAACCCGCCGTCACGGCCCGGTCAACCAAGCTTGCGAATGCAATATGAAGTGCGTCTTGGCACCGGATGAAGCGGTCGGGGTCATCTCGGGGGACGTCTGGTGGCGATATCTCGTCCATGTCACAAACATGATCTGACATCAAAAATGGGTCAATAGACCGTCGGTATGCACAACTACGACGGCAACGCACACCGGCTAGTGACCCTTGGAGGTAGGAGACCTATCCGTCCATCCTACCGTCGGTGGGCCTCGGATGAATCTCGACACACCGACCAGAAGCCGTCGTTAACATCCGTCAGTTACAGCAAGGTACTCTTGGAAAATCGGTGATCCCGGTTCTGTCGCGAAAATTAGGATTTTCGCGACAACGCTATGTCGTAGTTTGCCGGATAGCGGTCATTCAGCCGCAGAACGTGCAGCGTAGTCTGCGATCCACATTTGCTCGCACCACGCCTTCTCACCAAACTGCGTGATTTCTGACCTAGCGGTCGCGGGCGTCAAAGTCTTCGCCCACGGAAGAAAGCGATTCTCGATATGAGCCGCTATTCGATCAAGCTTTTGACAGACTGATCGTTCATCAGCGCTCTCCCAATGAAAGCGCTCGTAATCATAATTCAGATTCTGAGGCCGATAGACTAATTCTTTATCGGCATCTTCGAGCGGCTTGAACTTATAGGGATAATCGAAAACTTGTGTGGGAAACTTGTTTGGAATCTGTTCGGTCCTATCCCGCAGAAACGAGTGCCGAAAACAGAGTATATGCGAGATTGTCCCTGGACTGCTCATCCGGCCACCCAGCCGGACGAGCGCGATTGTAAAGTGCTTCGTCTCGAAGTATAGCGTCTTGCCCTTCGAGACGAAGCCAAGCCGAGCTAAGCGGCCAGCCACGCGCTCATTAAAGAGCATATCGAAACCCTCTTTATCCATGACAGCTCGGTAGCATAAGCGCGAGCGAGTTTCCATCGCACCCAAATCGCGCCTGTGCATTATGGGGCATGACGAAGGTCGTTCAGCGCAACGTGCTGCGTTCCCTCGCTTGGGATTCCAGAACTCTCACGAAGGTCCTGAATTGTCACAATCGCTCGTTTGAGCAGCCGCGAGATCGTAAACGCATTCAGCCGCTCGACTTCGTTTGCGGCACGGATCAGTTCTGAGACAAATGATGTGATACTACTCATTACCGCCTTATGGAGCACGATGCCCATGCTTACCGTTAGAGAAGCAAGGGAGTTTCCGCGCTCGGCTTCTTAGCCACCCAAAGGTCGCTGGTCCTCTCCATGAGCATCAATGCGGCGGGGAATGTGCGCTTCTGGAAAGCAACAAGATCGTCGAGGCTTCCATGCATCCATTGCTCATACTCGTCAGCGTGGAGAAGCACGGGCATCCGGTCGTGCACGGGAGCCACGGCATCATTCGCATCCGCCATCGCGCCTGAATAGACCGGTCCCCATTCGTCACTGACGCGCCACAGGCCACCCCAGGCAAAGACAGCATCGCCTTTCACGCTGAACCAAGTCCTGGTCATTCGACCCTTTTCTCCTTCCGCTTCCGCGAAACCTGTCACCGGGATCAGACAGCGCCACTGTGGCTTGCGGGCGAGTCCAATCCACATCGGCTTCGTCAGATCGGCGATGTTGTTGACTGGCTTCGGCTTGGCATCGGGCTTCATGCCCTTGAGCCTGAGGGGAAACCCCCAGGTCATGGACCGGAGTTCGCGAACCCCTTCGTTTTCGATGACCACCGTGCCAGGCGTCCCGGGGTAAACCTCCGGACCAGCGTTGGACAGCATGGGGTTAGGTACGCGGAAATATTCGGCCACCTCAGCGGCTGACTTGCGAACGGTATATAGATTGCACATTCAACAAACCTTTCGGCGGATGATCTGCGGTCGAGCTAGATAAGCATAGTGTTGCGAGTTGCCCAAGCCTTCCCAGGCGGGATACCGCTTCGCCAGCGGTCGCGAGTATGCAGGATTTCGAAATCATCGGATGGCGGCGGCTCACGGAACTGGAACGCGATCACATCCTGGATCGTGCCATGAAGCCATTGATCATACTCGTCCGACTTCAGGAGAACGGGCATCCGGTCGTTATATGGCCGCACCTTCTCGTTTGCGGTCATTGTCATTCCGGCGAAAACAGGCCCGAATTCGGCAGTGTTTCGGCAAAACCCCGCCCAAGTCATCAATGGCTGCCTACTCATCGAAAACCAAGCCCGGGTCTTCTCGCCCTTCGGGCCATCGGGGTTAGCGAAATGCGTCAGTGGAATAAGACAGCGATAACGCGGGTCGACCACGGTCTTGTTCCAGAGCGGATTGGTCAGGTCGGCAACCAATCCGATACGGCCAGGCGGCTCACCGTTATGGCGCATCTCGGATGCGTGACGCGGAAATCCCCACGGTATGGATTTCAGTAATCGAAGGCCATCTTTCTCGATTACGATCAAACCAGGTGCACCTTCGATGGTCTCGTCGGGGACGCTGATTTCAGGTGGGACGTCGATGCGGAAGTGCGCAGCGATCTCTTCCATGGTTCGTGAGATTGCAAACAGGCGCGACATCACTGATCTCGCTTACTCTTAAGCTGTGCCTCCTATTATCACATGAACAAATACAGAACAAGAATTGTAGCAAACGAAAAGCCCAGCACTTAGGAGTGACCGCGCAGTTGGTCGTCGCGGTCGCCCGGATCGATCTCCAAACTGGCGATAGCGACCGTGACGGGGTATAAATCGTCGATGGATGCGGCGTCAAACCAGGGAGAGAATGATGAAGACGATCACAGCTTCGGGCTGCATGATGCTAGCCTTTGTATCTGGTGCATATGCAGCGACCCTGACGGGTGAGCAATTGAAGAGCGAATTGGTGGGCCACACGATCCATTGGAAGTCTAAGACCGGTTCGGGCATCACAATCTACAAAGAAGATGGAACAATCGAAGCTACGGTCGACGGGGACAAGAACAGCTACACAGGGACTTGGCGCATCAAGGGGAACCAGATGTGCGAGAAGTTCGCCAAGGAGGCATGCGCGACGATCAATGCGCTTGGAGGAAAGACCTACTCCAAGAAGGGCGGCACACTCACGGTTGAATAGGACATCAGAAATTCTCCCTCTTATGGAGCAAATGCCACAAATATCCGGTCAACGAATGGTGGGCTCCGCCATGCTTAACTTGATCGCCAAGTCCACGCGGCAACAGGAACTATCTCGCACCAAGCGCCAGGCAGCTTTCATGCTAAATTAGCCTTGCAGAAATCCACCGCGTCGAGCGAAACAGCCATGGCAGCAGGAAACAAATCGTCCCAGGCGGGAGCACCACATAAACGTCCCCACAAATTCAATCCCAAGCGAGACCCGAAGCCACAGGTAGTTGCCGAGGCCAATCGCACTGTTTTACGAATGGTTTCGGTGGTGGTGGTTGCTTTTCTGGTTGTCGTCGCCGTTCAGATACTGTCGTAGCCGCCCGTTCGACATGCGAGATGATGTTGGCCCAGAGCGCCGATGGTCAATTCATTTGGCAGGAAAGCGCCATTTGCGATCATTCGCGAGGCAGCTTTTCTGCAATTTCTTGAAACTGCGCAGCAGTAAATCCCGTAAGCGTCGGCATCTCCCAGTCAAAAAATGACTTGTTAGAGACCGCATGAAGGATCAGCAGTCGCACGCCGTGCATTTCCTCTGGCGTGAGGCCAGGATTTTGCACCACCGACCTTAATTCTGCGGCGATTTTCTCGGCGGCCTTTCGAGGTGATGGTCCTAGAAGGATGACATCGTCGTCTCGTTCCAGTTCCTTCAGAGCACCGATGATAGTTTGAATGATTGTCGTGTTATAAGGTTCGTTCACTTTGGCGGCCTGTCAGCTGTGAAATTTGGACAGAGAGTCCATAACAGCCACAGCACCTGTGACAACCAAAAGTCCGCAATGGGCCGAGAGCGGTCATCAGCAAGGATCGGAACGCGCCAAATGCGGTCATCCGACTTTCACGGCTTAGGCGTATGAGAGCGAGGCCGAATAATGCCTCTATGGACTAACAATGAAGCTGCCTCACATCCCCGCCGCCCTGATCTTCGACATGGACGGGCTGATCTTCGATACAGAAGCTCTTTACCAACAAGCGTTTCTAGCTGCTTCAAACGCTGGGGGGCACAATTTGCCGATAACGCTTATCCAAAGCACAATAGGGGTGCCGTGGGCCAAGAGCAGGCTCTTGATTTTGGAACAAATGGGACCAGATTTCCCGGTTGATCAGTATGGGGAAGCGGTGACGGACCACTTCACGGTGTTGGCTTCTAACCAACTCCGGCTAAAGCCCGGCGTCATCGAACTCCTCGACGTCCTTGATCAACTCAAACTGCCGCGATGTATCGCGACTTCGTCGTCTCACTCTACTGTACAGAGCCATCTTTCGGCCCATGGTCTAGCGGGTCGTTTCGATGCGGTCATTGCACACGGGGATTACGCGGCAAGTAAACCCTCGCCTGATCCGTTCCTAACTGCGGCGAAGAGACTCGGAGTAAACCCCGCCTTATGCCTCGCGCTAGAAGATTCCTTCAATGGTGTTCGTTCTGCTTCAGCAGCCGGAATGATGACCTTTATGGTCCCCGACCTTCTGAAACCAACGCCGGAAATCTGCTCCCTATGCACTGGCGTTGTCAGCGACCTCAACGCTGTCCGTACGCTCATTCTCGCCGCTTCGGCTGCTGGCATTGTTGAGTGAAAAGAGTGCGGCATATGCCCGCCTAGTGCCGAACCCGGGCTTCCGACGCGTTCGAATTATGCCGAGCTTTCAATCCTAGACTACCGGAAATCTCGGGCTCTTGGGGAGCCCGCCGGGCGTGCCGTGAGCAAATTCGTGTCGCCTCCCCGCGTTGGCAGCCGGAATTCCGGATCGCGATCCACCAGTCCTGTCAAATCCAAAGTTGCCGCGATAGCCGAAGCAAGCGCCTTGCCGCGCAGAGGGAGCGACCTTTCACGGTTTTAGAGAGTTGAAGATCGCTCGGGCATTGGCTGCGACGGTAGCTGACTGCGTTATGAAAAGCTCCGCAGTGCTCCTGAAATCGTACGAGATGGCGAGCTTGTCTGATAACTCCTCCGTTGCCGTGCAGGAGAGCCACGGTTGGCTTTTGGAACGATGGTCGTGGCATCGGGCGAAATATCCGTCCGGCCGCTGCAGATAGAGGTCATATTGCGAACGATAGGTTCTGAGGCCGTCGGAAGCCACGTTGGGCTGGTTCTTCAACATGGCCTTCCGTTCGCGGACCGAGGGATCAAAGCCCGGAGCCTTGACGGAAACTGTCATTCCGACGGGCTTGTCGGGAATAAGTTCCCTGGAAATTAGGTGACAGGCCATCTCCGCCCAGGGATATTCAGGGCGCGGGCGCGAACAGAACGGTCGTTTGGTTTCCATCTCTCTCCGCGCCGGGATGCCATCCAGCATGAAGACTACGGACTTCAACGTCGCTTTGCCTCCATCTGCCTCGCCACAGAAGGCGCGTGCATCTGGATTGCTCCAAAGAAGGTAATGGTCGCTGTTCATTCCCTCGCCGTAGAGAAAGATACCAGGCGCGACTGGAATCGCGATGTCGACATCGGCGATCCGGGCTGGATGCAGGTTGTCGAGGCAGACGGCAGCGGGCTGCCTATAGCGAGCCTCCCTGGTTTTCTGCTGGCTCCAGGTGACTGCGAAATAACTTCCGAAGCCTAAAATGAAAACGACAGGAAGCACGAATACGCCCCGCAGCGCCTGCAATTGAGCCGTGCGGCCGATGAGCACAATTCCGCTTGCAGCGAAACCGCTGGCAGCACCAATCATCACGAAGACGACGAGGATGATCCCAAATGCTGCGCCTGCCCCGTCCGAGGCGTTGACACTCGCAAATTCGATTTTGGCCAGAACAGCCGCCAGGATTCCAGCGGGCACAAGCAACCGCCAGCGCCACCAGAAGCACAGGGCCAGGAAGCCAAAGGCGTAAGCCGGGCCTACGAGACTGAGAAGCTGGTACTGCATGAAGTCGTCGTATCCGCGCTGAAAGATGCTTCTATCGCATCAACCTGAGGATGAATTGTGAAATACTTCGGTTAAATTGCACGCAAATATCGAGCTGAAAGACGCGACATTCGAAGATCATGGCGGCATTCAGCCCAAAGTGGACTTTCAGCCTATAGTGGCAGGCGTAGATCGCCCGCACTGATGCGACGGATAACGTCGATGAAGAGGCCGCATTCGGCTTTCATCACCCGTTGTTCCAGCGAGACCACATCGTCCGATGGATCGATTCGAACAGCTTCAGTGGCGACGGTTCGACCATGGTCGTATTCTCCATCGACGAGATGGATAGTAGCTCCCGTTTCGGTCTCTCCGTTGTCGAGCACAGCTTGATGTACCCTGCGCCCGTACATCCCCAAGCCGCCATATTTCGGTAGTAGCCCTGGGTGGACATTCAGAATCCGTCGATCAAAAGCTTCCAGCGTAAGGGGCCCGAGTTTCCTGAGATAGCCAGACAAAACAACGAGTTCAGCCCCGTGCTTAATGAGTGTCTCCCTAAGCTGCGCATCTGCCCATGTCTCCATGCCCTTTGTCGGGATGTGAAAGGCGGGGATACCGTTGGCCTCGGAATAACCAAGCGCTGAGGATGAAGCTTTATTGCTGATCAGCACGACTGCAGCCGCGTCGATGCGATGTTCTCGAATGGCCTCGTTGATGGCGCGAAAGGAAGTGCCGTTATTCGACGCCAAAAATGCGATGCCAAGCCGGTTCATTCAACGCCTCGTTAGTCGATGCACAGATGACAATCGAGTTTCCCTTTAATGGTAACTGGGGAAGATTTTCAATGACCGCATGTTGCGCGATCCGGCCGAAGTCACTCGTCGGCGTTCGGCCCGAAGCAGACATACGCGGTATGTGATATCGGAAAGCCAGATGCATCAATGATATCTTCGTCCGCGACGCGAAGGGCTGTTATCCCTCACTGAGTAATGCGACAGTCGAGTCAATAGAAAGGCAGAGGATGGGGATGCAGCATATTCCAGATGATGCGTGGGATGCCTGGGCACCGGAACTGCTTTTTGAGCGCTTCCGCTATCAGAGTTCACCCTGGTACGTTGTCGGTGGCTGGGCACTGGACCTGTGGCACGGCTACCAGACCCGCTATCATGAGGACCTGGAGTTCTGCATACTTTCGGAGGATGTCGATCTTTTTCGCGCCCAGTTATCCGAGCTAGATTTCTTCGAGGTCCATAACGGCACGTTTGCTTATCTTGCTCCGGAAATGAGGCCTCGACCAGAGACCTACCAATTGTGGGGAGCCGACACGACCAACGTTTGCTGGCGAGTAGACATGATGATCGAACATGGCACCCCGGAAAACTGGATTTACAAGCGCGATCCATCGTTCCGTTTTCCTAGGTCGGCTGTCGTTCGAGAAACACCATCCGGAATTCCTTATCTCGCTCCTGCTCTCGTCCTTTTGTTTAAGGCAAAACACATTCGGCCCAAAGATGCTGCAGACTTCCAGGCTGCGTTGCCGAAGCTTCACGATCAGGAAAAAGCCGACCTACGATGTTGGCTGGGGGCGATGTATCCCGGACATGAATGGATCACACAGCTTTAAGGAAAGGCAGGATGTCCGCTATTGGCGGATACCGTTGAAAAACTCGCTGGATGTCTCCTCATCCGTCCACTCCGGGTCTTTTAGCGAGCAAATGTGAGTGCCGCCTTGCGTCACAGCGCAGGGTGTCGATCTTTGCCGCTGTCAGGCGGCAATGGCGCTATGTGGTGGCCTGAGTTTTGCCAGCCTTCTGAGGTTTTGTGCAGTTGCTGCAAGCAGGAATTCGTCTCGCGCACCGCACGGCCCTCGAAGTTTCAAACGCGCCATGCGCAATACACGCTTTAGGGGGCCGAGGACCAGCCGCGTATGCGAGATCCCCTTTTGGCGCAGAGCTGCCGGACTACGAAGTCCTGTCGCGCGGCGCTTTCAACAAGCCCAGCTCTTTACTCGCAGCTTCAACTGAGGCACCGGCCGACCGGGCCCGGGGGCTTTCCGGCAGACGGGGGACCCCCTCGCCATCAATATTGGGCGATCTCCATTACGATCATTTTGAGGGCGCGTCGGTGATCATCTCTCATCGGTAGCAGGGTTGCACCCTTCTGCAGATAGACTGCGCCAAGCCCCTTAAATTTACGCCAGCGGGCAACCCTGTGCCGATTGGGCTTGGAGGGGACCTTGTAAGTGAGCAAGAACCATTTTTTGTATCGGTAGGATCTTTCTCGTTGTAACGGTCGCTAAATGCGCACTGTGGAGGGACACATGAAACTCTGGGCCTCGTGGATCGGTTCGGCAAAACAATGGGCGCGATTGATCAAGCGGGATGTGGTGGCCCTCTGGATAGCCGCTCGGGACCCGCGAACACCTATTGCGGCGAAGCTGGTAGCAGCCGCCGTTGCCGCCTATGCACTCTCTCCCGTCGATCTGATCCCGGATTTCATTCCAGTGCTCGGCTATCTCGACGACCTGTTGATCGTACCTTTGGGCATACTCCTGGCGATCCGGATGATCCCTGCGCCGCTTATGCAGGAATTCCGTCACCGTGCCTCGCAGCAGGAAAATCGGCCCGTCAGCTGGGCGGGTCTCATTGCGATTTTGATCATTTGGCTGTTCTTCGCACTCGGGTCTACATGGATCGTCTATCGGAATTTACTCGCGTCCTGATTTCCGTCGACACTGAATTTGCTTGGACAAGCTCTCGACAGAGTTTTTGGTAACACTTATGTGAAGTACGATGCAGGGCGGCCGCATTAGCGCCCGTCAATAGAAGGTAAAATGCAATACCCAGTAACGAAAAGCTCTGATTGGCTTCGAATGGAAACTGCACCCCGTTCACAGAAGCTCAAGGTGCATCTGCGTCACATTGAATACGCTGTCCGAACGAAAGATAGAGCGCCAAGTCTCGTACGTCATTCCGGACTTTTTACCCCGCTTAAAGCTACCGATCTCGTAGCGATGTGCGTTGTTCGAGACGCTAACAGCTACATTCGTTCATTCCTGCGCTACTACCGAAAATTGGGTGTGACCCGCTTCGTGTTTGTCGATGATAGATCCGAAGACGGAACGCGCGAACTGCTAGAACGGTCGCCGGATGTAGATCTGTTCACTTCATCCATTGGTTACGCGGAAGCAAAACGTGGCCGCGTCTGGCGCGACGCGATTATCGAACTTTACGGGCGCAATCGCTGGTATCTATCGGTTGATGCCGACGAGTTTCTTGTCTTTCCGGGCTCGGAAGAGCGATCCATTCCGCAGTTTATAGCTGACTTGGAAAGAGGTGGTTTCAATAGATGTTTTGCCCCTATGTTGGACCTATACCCTGCGGGGCCACTTAGCTCTGGAGCGTTTACAGACGACGGTAGCAGTTGGCCATTCGAGACTTCAAGCAGCTTCGACGGCGACGGCTATTGGGTAACGCGCGAGCGGTATGGCAACGCCGTACGGGGGGGTCCAAGAACGCGGCTCTTCGGACTTGACATGCGCCTTTCGAAATTCCCGCTGATTTGGGCAGACAAAGCCACTGATTATAGGCGCGGTAGCATCCATGGACCCGGGCCGTGTATTCGCAACTTCATCCCCATAGCTGCCGTGCTGCTTCACTACCGTTTTTCGGCTTCTTCAGTTCACGAGTTTCGAAAAATTGTAGAGGTTGGTGGCCACATCGAGGGCGGATCTCATTACAAAGCAATTTTGAATTCACCGCAGTTTTCCGAAAGCTTCAGCCTCGCCTACGAAGGTAGCCTGACGTTCATCGGATCGGAGGATCTGGTACGTCGTGGATTTATGATGGACCTACGAAATTAGCGATACAGCGCGTCGCTATCTGCTTTTCGGGATTCCCTTCATGCCGCCCGGACGCCTGTGAGCAACGTGCTTTAGCTTGAACCGACAACCAAATGACCGCTATTGGCGGGCGCGAAGCTGCCATTCGAAAGCCGAAAGCGACCGCGCGGTAGCCTGCAGAACGTTCCTTCTAATGAAAATTCCGGCTCTTTATCTTGAGCTGATCGATATGAAGGTCGGGCACGAAGATATCCCGCGACTTCAATCCTGCCCGTGACGGCTCGCGTGAATCCGGTCTCCCCGGCACGCCGTGAGTAAATTCATCACCGCGTCCGGTCGGCAATCGGAATTCCAAATCGCGGTCAGCGAGACCAGTCAGACTTCCCGACAAATCGAACAGCTGCTGGGCGACCAAGTGAACGACATCGCCCTCGCGCTGGATACGGCCATTGATCGCCATCATCGAGGCACCGAGCGCAATACGTCTCGACCGCTCGAATAGCTTGGGCCATATGACCACATTGGCAACACCTGTCTCATCTTCGATGCTCATGAAGATGACCCCTTTGGCAGAGCCGGGCCGCTGGCGGACGAGCACCAGGCCCGCTGCCATCAACCAACGGCCATCACGGGCCGACATCGCTTCGGTACAGGTGACGATCCGACGTTCCGTGAGTTCTCGACGAAGGAAGCTGACGGGATGCTCGCGAAGGGTCAGGCCAGTGTGCGAGTAGTCCAGGACGACGTTGTGCCCCTGCGTCATCTGTCGAAGGTCGACCTCGGGTTCCTGTTGCTCGGCAACCGTCCTGGCTTCTCTTTCGGCTGCGGCCGCAAAGAGTGGCAAGGGCTCGTCTCGCAGTGCTCTGATCGCCCACAGCGCATCGCGACGCTCCAAACCCAAGGAAGGCCGAAAGGCGTCTGCTTCGGCCAACTCCACCAATGATGCTGCCGGAACACCGGAGCGCCGCCAGATGTCGTCGACGCTATCGAAAGGCTGATCGGCGCGTGCGGCGACGATCCGAGCAGCATCCCCCGTTGCCAGCCCTCGCACCATTCGCATACCGAGGCGAACGGCATGTCCGTCGGAACCCTCGATAGGTTCCAGCGTGCAATCCCATCGGGACTGGTTGATGCAGATCGGACGGACCTCTACGCCATGTTCGCGGGCGTCACGCACGATTTGGGCAGGCGCATAGAACCCCATCGGCTGCGAGTTCAACAATGCCGCACAGAAGACGTCGGGAAAATGGCGTTTGATATAGCTCGACGCATAGGCGATCAGGGCAAAGGATGCGGCATGGCTTTCAGGAAAGCCGTAGCTGCCGAAACCTTCGAGCTGACTGAAAGTCTTTTCCGCGAAGTCCGGTGTGTAGCCGTTTTTGATCATGCCGGACACCAGCTTATCCTTGAAGCGGCTTACCCCTCCGGTGTGCTTGAAGGTCGCCATGCTCTTTCTGAGCTGGTCCGCTTCGCCGCCGGTAAACCCGGCACAAACCATCGCCACCTTCATGGCGCTCTCCTGAAACAGCGGTACGCCAAGCGTTTTGCTGAGGACCGCTTCCAGCTCCGGCGTCGGGTATTCGACCAGTTCCTTGCCTTCGCGACGACGCAGGTACGGATGCACCATGTCCCCTTGGATTGGTCCCGGCCGAACGATGGCGACCTGAATGACGAGGTCATAGAAGGTTCTCGGCTTCAGGCGCGGCAGCATCGACATTTGTGCCCGGCTTTCGATCTGGAAGGTGCCGAGCGTGTCGGCCTTGCGGATCATCGCATAGGTTGCCGGGTCCTCCTGCGGGATCGTTGCCAGATCGAAATTGATGCCCTGCTCCTCAGCGAGGAACGCAAAGCTCTTGGCCATGCAGGTCAGCATGCCAAGCGCCAACACGTCCACCTTCATAAATTTCAGAGCTTCGACATCATCCTTGTCCCACTCGATGACCTGGCGATCCACCATCGACGCGGGTTCGATTGGCACAAGATCATCAAGACGGGCATGCGTCAAAACGAAGCCGCCGGGGTGCTGACCCAGATGACGAGGCGCACCCATCAGCTGCTGTGCCAATTGAAGCGTCAGCGCGAGCCGCCGGTCTTCGGGATTGAGATTGAGGTCCCTGACCTGCTTTTCGTCGACGGCTTCGGACCAAGCCCAAACGCCCGATGACAGAGCCTTGATCAAGTCCTCGGGCAAACCGAATGCCTTGCCGACATCCCGGATCGCACCCTTGCTCCTATATCGTGTAACGGTGGCGCAAAGTGCTGCCTTGTCATGGCCATAGGTTCGGTAAATCCATTGGATGACCTCCTCGCGGCGCTCGTGCTCGAAATCGACGTCTATATCTGGCGGCTCGTCGCGTTCCTTGCTGACGAAACGCTCGAAGAGGAGATCATTGGCTTCCGGATCGATACTTGTGATCCCGAGAATATAGCAGATGGCACTGTTGGCAGCTGATCCACGGCCTTGGCAAAGGATACCTTGGCTGCGGGCATAACGAACAATCGAAAAGACGGTCAGAAAATACGGCGCATATCGCATCTCCTTGATGAGATCGAGTTCGTGGCGAACAGATCGCAGCACCTTCTGCGGCAAGCCCTCGGGGTATCGATTGGGGATGTTTTCCCGCACATAGTGTTCGAGCGATTGCTGGGCGTCCATACCAGGGACAATGGCCTCTTCCGGGTATTGGTAGGTCAGCTCTTCCATCGAGAACTTGCAGCGTTCGACGATCTCCATCGTCCTGGCGAGCGCTTCCGGATAACGCTGGAAGAGACGCTCCATTTCTTCCGGCGGCTTCAAATACCTGTCGGCATGCCTTTCGCGCTCGAAGCCGACATCATCGATGGTGGTTTTCGTCCTGATGCAGGTGACGACATCCTGAAGTTGGCGGCGGGACGGTTCGTGGAACAGCACGTCGTTGGTGACGACGGTCTTGACCTTATGCCGGACTGCCATGTTCGAAATCTCGTGCAGGCGAACCTGGTCGTTTGGGCGACGCCGCAGGCAGAGCGAAACATATGCCCGATCTCCGAAAGCCTCAGCCATTTTCCGCAGTTGGATCGCGCAAGTCTCATCCGGTAAGTCCGGCACGAGGATGCCGATCAGGTCCCCAGCATAGAGAGCGACATCGTCGAGAGTCAGGATGCACTTGGCCTTCCCGCCCCGCGACTTGCCGAGGGTCAGCAATCGTGTCAGCCGCGAATAGGCAGCACGATCCGTGGGGTAGACCAGGATCGACATCCCGTCCTGCAGGTCAAGGCGGCAACCAATGACCAAGCGGACGCCGGTCGCTCGCGACGCTTCCAGTGCCCGAACGATGCCCGCCAAAGAGTTGCGGTCGACGACGCCCATCGCTTCGACGCCCAGGTCTTTTGCCGTCATGAATAGCTCGTCCGCCGATGAGGCTCCGCGAAGGAAGGAGAAATGCGTGGTGACCTGGAGTTCGGCGTAGCGCATCACGCAAACACCCCGTGCAGGAACCATTTGTGCGATCCGGTCTCAGCATCGACGCCGTCTCCGGAACGAAAAATCCAGTAGCGCTCGCCAGTCTCGTCCTCGACCGTGAAATAGTCGCGAACGGCGGTCCATTCTGATGATCGCTGCCACCATTCCCCGTATATGCGCTCCGGCCCATCCGCCCGCTTCACACGCCGCCGCTTCCCACGCCAGGTAAACCAGACAGGTGGATGATCGGGCAGCAGAGCCATGACCTCGATCAGTTCGGGTCGATCCATCAGGCGCACTGGACGAGGCCAGATTATCGGCCACGTTTGTCCGTCTTCCTCTGCAACAGGTGAGACCCGCTGCACTGAACGCTCCGGCACGTCGCTTGCAACTGGTGCCAGACGATAAATGCGTTGCGTCCCACGGTTACCCAGGACGTCGATCAGGGAGGTAACGTCAATGTCCGCAGCCTCTACAAGGCTGGAAACAATCTGTCTGTCGTTCAGCGGCTCAACCATCGTGGCGGCAAGGCTGAGTTTCTCGATGCCAAATCCTGGATCGATCTTTTCGATGCGATCATGAAGGAGCTTCGTCAGCCAAGCGACATCTCGCACCGGCTTTGCTGTCCCGGCCCTAAGCGCTTGGATCGCGTTGTCGACACGGTGGACAATCAGGTCCGTGCGCCGGACACCCAGCCCCTTGGCCTGCAGTTCGAGACAGAGCTTCACCACAAGCCGGGAGATGTATTTTCCAATGGTCTCCGCCGCACCAATCGGTTCCGCAAATGCCCGATGGACTTCGATGATCTCGGGACAGCGGATCGGATCAATCGGCTCGACGACCCGGCCGAACATCTGATCGAGACGACGGCCGACCTCCGGACCGAAACGCAAGGTAAGCGGTGCACGAGGCGTCGCAGCCAGTTCGCCGACTGTTTTGAAGCCGAGCGTGCGCAAGCTCACTATCGTTTCGGCACCCAACCTCAGCGACGAAAGAGGAAGTCGCGCAACGGCATCAGCCGTCTTCCCGACCGGGATCACCCTCGTTTCTGCCGTCATGGATCGCGCCAGCCCGAATGCAGCTCCCCATGTATCGGCAACGACGGCACGGGCTGGCAGACCGCGTGCACGAAACCGGTTCACGAGACCGGACAGCATCAGCTCTTCACCACCTCGCAGATGATCGGCTCCTTCTGTGTCCATCACGATGCCGCCGGGCGAGTCCATTGCAACGACCGGTGAGTATTGGGACAGCGCCCAGAGCGTCAGGCGTTCGAGGGCGACAAGGTCAGCGGCTGGATCGGCGTCAACCATGTGGAGACCCTGTACCAATGCCTGCGCTTTCGCAGCGGCCATTCCAACGTGCAGGCCTAGCTTGGCGGCAGTCACATCAACGGCTGACAGCCAGCGTTTCGAGCCGCTTCTTGCGACAACGACGAGCGGCGTCTCAGCCGGTATGGACGGATCGGCGCGTCTTATCCGATCCGTCGGCAGCGTCGGAAGAAATACTGATACGACCCTGGCCATCACATGCACCTATGACGAAATCTGCACTCTCTCCTGCTTTGATCCTAATAAGCTCCGCCAGCCATCGGGCTCGGCCGATCCCCGGAACCGGCAACGGTTCCGACGGAAGGACGGATATGCGCCAACGCGAGGCGGATGCCGTCGGATGCCCGAAATCCCCGGCCTCGGTCTGCCGCCGCCATCGTCGGACGATCAAGCCAATGGTGCCGGAGCTTTCGGCAGCCAGCTGTAGACGGCGCGAGGCAACCATCGGCAACCGCACCAACTCAGCGACAACCGCCCCAAGGCCACCGAAACGAAGTGCTTCCTCAAAGCTTTCCAGCACGAAGTCTTCCTTGATCGCCTCGACGTATATCACCCGGTCAGGATGGAGACCGACCTGTGCCAAGGCAGGAGCGAACAGGTCGGGACGAGCTAAGCACCAGACGACCTTGCCCTTGGTCCGGGCAGCAATCCCGGCCGCGAACAGAGCAGCCGCAGCTCCGTCGACAGCACCCGCCCCTCCTCCTGCAAACTCGTGGATCGCGCCATATGCCAGTCCGCCGCCGGGAAGTCGCTCATCGATCTCGGTCACACCGAACGGCAGGACGGTTTTCGGACGGGCCACCCCGCCGTCGAGATGCTGGATGCGCTCTCGAAGGTCGGAAATGATCAGGTTTGCGCTCGTATGAGCCATTCGGAGCCTTCAAAATGAGGTTTTCATCTCGCCCAGGAGCGAGTATGTTCCCTTTTTGTTCCTTATCGAAATGTGAGTCAATGTGCATGTACTGGCGAGCGTTTCGCGAACTGCAACCTATCCAGATGCTGCCGAAGGCTAAGTGCGAATGAATTCAAACGCGTAACAAGGAACAGGCTATAGGCGCGAGAATGTCATCGATGAGAAAATATACCTATGATGAACTGACCATGGTTCCCGGCGTTCTGAGGACATCATTGCTATCGAATGCACGGCAGCTGATATTCAAGGAGGACATCGCATGACAGAGAATGTGGTCTCATTCGAGGGAAAACGTCTGGAACGTTTGGACGGCACGGTGTTCGGATCGAGCGCGGAGGAATTTAAGCTCGTTGCTGTCGGTTCGCAGATCGAATTTGCCAAGCGTGAACTTGAGATCGTACAGGGCTACATCGACCTCGCTTATGCGGGAACTATCACTGTCACGATGCATGATTGCGGCGAACCGCCTCCACAGCAGCCGTTCGCGCACCTTGGAAGCATCTTGTCGAACTACGAACAGGTCCTGTTCGACCGAATTGCCGAGCTTGAATACGAGCAGGAGATGCTCAGCTCAATGGCCAAGAACCCAGGACATTGAGCGATGTCACTACCTGATGCGTTGATACTCGACCCGGCCCCCAACGCCGCGCAAAAACAGCGCAAGGTCATTCATGTTGACATGGATGCCTTCTACGCCTCGGTCGAGCAACGGGATAATCCCGATCTTCGCGGCAAACCGGTTGCCGTCGGCGGGTCGGAGGCGCGTGGCGTCGTTGCTGCCGCAAGTTACGAGGCCCGCAAGTTTGGCGTCCATTCGGCAATGCCCTCAGTCACTGCCAAGCGCAAATGTCCCGACCTCATCTTCGTCAAGCCGCGCTTCGATGTGTATAAGGCCGTTTCGCTGCAAATCCGGGAGATATTTGCTGAGTATACGCCGATGATCGAACCGCTTTCACTCGACGAAGCCTATCTCGACGTTACCGAAAATCTCAAAGGCATGGAAATCGCGACTGAGATCGCGCAGGAGATACGCGCCAAGATCAAGGCGGTGACCGGATTGAACGCGTCAGCCGGGATTTCCTATAACAAGTTCCTGGCAAAAATGGCGAGCGATCTCAACAAGCCGAACGGACAGGCGGTGATCACGCCGAAGAACGGCCCCTCGTTCGTGGAAGGTCTTCCCGTCAAGAAATTCCATGGTGTTGGGTCAGCAACTGCGGAAAAGATGCATCGGCTCGGCATCGAGACTGGAGCCGACCTCAAAGAACACAGTCTCGACTTCCTGATCGAACACTTCGGCAAGTCTGGGCCTTATTTCTATGGCATCGCACGCGGCGTCGACGACCGCGAGGTTAAGCCAGATCGCGCCAGAAAATCCGTCGGCGCGGAAGATACATTCATAGCCGATATTCATTCATTTGATCCAGCCCGGGAAGGCATCCAACCGTTGATCGCAAAAGTCTGGGCCTATTGTGATGCCAACGAAATCAGCGCCAAAACGGTGACGCTGAAGGTGAAGTATGCCGATTTCACTCAGATTACGCGCAGCAAAACGATGGCGATGCCGTTCGGGTCACTCAGCGACTTGGAGGATGTGGTGAACTTGCTTCTGCAGGCGATCTTCCCCGTCAGCCGAGGCATCAGACTGCTCGGTGTGACGCTGTCGTCGTTCGAACCCAAAGTAGCTGAGAGCGAGCCGCCGCAGCTGGTCCTGTTCAGATAGCTGGCAACGTTTGCCTCTTGCCGCCTGGCCGAGTCTTTGCAGGGCCATCTTCCGGCGTACCGCCGCCGTCGGATCGCTCAATAGACCCGGCCCGCTCAGTCGGATCGGTTTGATCGGTCCATAAAATCCGATATCTCGACCCGTAGCGGAACCAGTCCCGAGTTCGCGTGCGTCCCGGAAGCCGGAAAACGACCCCTTGAAAAAATGAGAAAGGGTCTCCGCATAGGTGTAATTCTAGAGTATACTCAACTAGACGCACCGCCGGAGTGTAAAGCCATGCTTGAGCTAGCTAAAGATATTGCACTATATGTTGCTTTATTCGCCGCAATTGCCACGGGCATCTTTGGGTTGCTTAACAATAGACAGAAGTCTCAACTTGATAGAAAACTCCAGTTAGAGATAGCTCAGCTTGGGTTGCGCAACAATAGACAGAAGTCCAAACTTGACCGAGAACTCCAATTAGAGATTGCTCAGCTTGGTTTGATGAAATCGGCCTTTGATTTGCGCTTTAAAGACGAATTCGAAACTTACAAATCTTTATGGCCCTCTTTGCAGACGTTGCTAACCACATTATCTTTGGAAACTGACGGACTTATTGAAAAGGACGGGAAAGAGCGAGCCGCTATTATCGACAGAGATTTGCAACCCGTTTCCGAGAAACTTTATCCGAGCACGATATTTCTACCAGCTGATATTAGGGACCTGGCGGAAACAATAGTGAAAGACGCTTATAGCTGGAGAGTTAACCTGGCCTATCCCGCCTTGGGCAACCCAGAGATTTTCAATCTTCCTAAGAAAGTTGGGGAGCTGGAACAAGATTTGATCCGCCTTCGAGATATGATCGCAAAGCGCATCGACATGATGCCGGGTGGTGTTGATTTCGGAACAGCAGAACGCCCACAAGCCTGACTGGCGTTGAAGTGCTCCCCGAAACAATCTACGCCTTGACCTCGTCTGGCCCGTGCCGGTTAGCCTCACGTCCAGCCTTCCTGGTCGTGTGAGAACCTCCAATGTAGTCTCCGGGAAGAAACTCCCGTTGCTCGTCCATGGAAAACCGATCACAGATCAGAAAGACGAGGACAATGTGGAGGCAGAACACCGGTTACAGATCGACAACAAGCTAATGCCGTGGAAGTACGGCGCGAACACACGGCTGAAGTCCGCTGTCGGGTCCTAACCAGACCTCACTTGTAATCAGGAATGACAACACTCTTGTCGTCAGGCGTCTCCACCCATGCTCGATAGGTTTCATATTTGACAGCACCGGACGCGATTCCCGTGATAAAGCGACGGCACACCTCCACAGCAGCCTTCTCTGCGGGCATTCCGCTATCCAATTCGAACTCTGCCCGCAGCCGATCCCTCATCGCCGACAACCCGCTCTCAGAACATCCTTTGATAATTCGCGGACGTATTGCTGGCTGCTCACGAATGATCGACGCATAATATTCAAACGTTTCGCTGTTCCATGGACCGTCGTCTGCTCTGACCAACGATGGGATAGCGAGCACAGCTACGAAAGCCGCAATCAATCGAATCTTGTCCAGCATGGCGCTCCGCCTAGGTTGTGTCGCGGAGAAAAGCAGTTTCTGTTTGTGGGCGCAACCATTTCAAGCGGCTACAATGATTCAATGACGGCTATTGGCGGGCCGGGCGCGGACATTCCCGGCCCGGCTTTTTGGTGATCGTTCTTTCTCTCGTTATACTGGTGCGCCTTACCTTGTCATGGCGAGATACTCCGCGCGGTTAAATGGAGAGGCCGACGAGCGGGACCGACTGGGAGGTGCCCCGGTTAGCGGTGCATGATGGTCAAACGCAGTTTCCATTGCACCCGCACCGCCGGTAAGCCCCGGTAGTTGACGGCGAATGCTTTGAACATGAACCGATGCAATCTTGCCCTGGAGCCGGGCAACGGCGTTCTCTATCACCGTTTCCGATATAGATGCACCACATTTGGCAAGCAGGGTGATCAGCATAGGAAGCGTCGTCGCTGGAACCTGCAGCCGAAAATGCTCGACGGGTTCGCAAACGACCACCTTAGCCTGAGAAAGTGCGTCAGCCAGAACCAAGGGCGTCAAACCTCGGAAATCTGCTGCCGTCGTGGCTGGCGAGCTTTGCCCAACGGCCGTAAGCACAACGTGGCAGTCAATAACCTGCCATCCATAAAAACCAGCCTTCAGGGCATCTGATATAGTCTCCTCGATTGCGCGATAGAAACTGATCGGCATCTGCCCGACATCCGCTTCCAGCGTGTAGGCATTGCCGGAGCCCGGAGATCGAGGCTCAACCCGCAGACCCACCGTGGCAAGAAATGGATTGGGGGATTTGAAGATGGTTTCCAGCGCGGTCGCCGATCCAGTCGGGCGCTCGACATGAATGACGGTGCTTTCCTCAAAATCCGCATCGACGCCGAAATCGGCTAGCAGGGTCGCCTCGATTATCTCCTTCTGAACCTCCCCGTAGAGGGACAGATACATTTCATGCGCATCGTCGGTCGTGCGCAGGTTGATAAGCGGGTCCTGTTCCGAAAGCTGCTGCAAGGCGAGCCACAGCGCACCTCTGTCAGACGCCCGCCGTGGCACGACATGTGTTTCTAACGTGGGAGGAGCAAACTGTCGCGTAAACGCTTGTTTGCTGCTTACCCCGACTTCGTCACCGATCCTGACGCCTGAGAGGCCGCCAACCTTAGCCACTTCCCCTGCGGCGGCGTGGTCACATCTGCGCAATCCCTTCTCGCCGAATACCTGGAGGCTTGTGACCTTGGCGGGTCCGGTCGGCAGTTCGATAAGATCGCGAGAGCCAATCGTCCCGGCTTCCACATTAATGTACGCGATTTTTTCACCGCCCCAGCCACGCTCGATTTTGAAAACACTGCCGCGCAGATCGGCCGAGGTGTCCGGGACGCGGCTGGGCAAAAGGTCGACTACCCCTTCGATGAGTTCCGGAACACCAAGTCCCGTCATCGCAACTCCTCCGTAGGCTGGATGCACAAGGTCGCCACGAACCTGTGTCGCGATGGCGCTTCGAAATCTCTTTGCGGTCAATCGTTCGGGAGCCAGGACATAGTCATCGAGCAGCGTTTCGTCGCCGATGGCAAGCACCTCGCAAAGGTGGGAGATGTTTTGATCCATCTCCATATCGACAGGCTCGACATAGGCTTGGCGACTGCCGATATTGCCGATGGTCGACATGGTAAGTGGCCGGACCGCCAATTCCCTCGCCATATCGGAGAGCACTTCATCATACCGCGCACCGGCACGATCCATCTTGTTGACGAAAAACAGGAAAGGAATGCCAAGTCGCTGAAGCACACGGACAAGGACACGCGTCTGCGCTTGCACTCCTTCCACAGCCGAAACAACGACAATCGCCGCGTCGAGCAGTCGTAATACCCGTTCCACCTCGGCGATAAAATCAGGGTGACCGGGGGTATCGATCAGGTTGACGCGAAGGTCGCCGATACGAAAAGCGGCGACAGCGGCAGCGATGGTTATTCCACGCTGCCGTTCCAATTCCAGACTATCTGTCTGGGTGTTTCCGCCATCCACGCTTCCCAGCCTGTCGATGGCACCGGTTTCGAAGAGGAGTCGTTCAGTGAGGCTGGTCTTTCCTGCATCCACATGGGCCAGAATGCCCAGATTCATAACGCGCATATCTAATCATCTTCTCAAAATTTCCGATCTGAGTTTTTTGAGAAGGGACTCGGCGCATTGGGACCTCCGAATGAGCGTCTTACGATACCTCGCGGGCAATTCCCGGAAGCAAGTGACATCGTAGCTAAAGTTAGCCAATATCGTCAAGGTTGATCGCAACACCGCCAGCGCCGAATATTCTCGCGCATCAAACTGACACTCGGGGTTCGGTGCGGAATGTCAAAGACCAGCAAACTGGGAGAGCTAGCGGAGGTCCGCTAAGGGCCGATAGCCGCCCTCCGGTTTTGGCACTAACGCAATTTGCGGCGAAGCTCGTTGGCTGAATGCGATACCAACCTCCGACGTCGAACTCGCACCCGAGATTTGGATAATCCAAGGCCCAAACATCGTCATCGTACCGATTTCCACGCGGTTCGAATCCAAGCTTGATCAGCTCCGCACTTGCGTCGGGAACGTCGTCCAAACTCGATAGAGTGATATCGATGTCGATGATCGGCTTCGCGTCCAAGCCCGGTACGGCAGTGCTGCCGATGTGGTCAACAGACACGACATATTTCCCGAGTTCTCAACAAGACTTCAGCGGCTGAGAAATCATTCGTCCAAGGGTGCGTTCCTCAGCGCTAACGAAGCACGAAGCATCACTTCCAAGTGAGGCTAAACACCCTAAGCCAGTTTTCACAGGCGAATTTCGATATCGTTTGCCGACCAAATCCGGCTCTACCCATAGCCTCGAACAGGTGCGGCACTCCACTGACATCCTTAATCTGGCTCGGCACCGTGGTGCCGTCAAAATCTGATCCAAGCGCTACCCGGTCCTCACCAACGCGGTTGATGAGATACTCGATGTGGCGAACAACGGTATCGAGAGACGTATTTGCATCGAGATGCGCGTCCGCGCGGATGTCATAGACCGCGAGGTTGAAACCTATGACGCCGTCCGTATCCCGTATGGCATCAAGTTGTCGGTCGGTCAGGTTTCTTGTGGATTGGCTGATAGCGTGGGCACAGGCATGTGTTGCAACGAGCGGGGCGTTACTCAATGATGCAACATCCCAAAAGCCTTCCTCGTTCATATGGGCTAGATCGACCATGATGCCAAGGTTATTGCAAACCTTGACGAGTTCTTTCCCAAGAGGCGTCAGTCCAGGGCCTATATTCGGTGATCGCGGAAATGCGAATTGGACGCCATGGCCGAAAATATTCGGACGGCTCCATACAGGTCCCAAGGATCGCAGGCCGGCCTGATACAACGTGTGCAGGTATTCGAATTCCGCGTCGACCGCTTCCGCTCCCTCCATGTGCAGGACTACAGAGAACTGTCCTTGAGACCTGGCAGTTATAATTTCGTCAACAGTCGTTGCGAAGCGCATTTTCGCGGTGGATCGCTCGACTACGGCCCTCAATGCCGAAAGCTGCCTACCAATCTGAGGTCTGGCAGCCGACAGCGGGAAGCTCTCTGGATAGATCACTTCATACCCATCGTCGGTCTTAATAACACTGCCCTCGGGTGCATGTTCAGGCTTCGCCATAAGCGCGAACAGTCCGCCGATCATCCCACCCTCAATGGCGCGAGGCAGATCGAGATGTCCAGTTTCAGACCTTACAAGGAAGTCTCGACCGGGAGACCGGTATTCCGCGAAGAACTGAACCGCATCGTTGTGGCCATCGAAGAACTGAATGTCGGTCATTATCCCCTCATGATCGTTGGGAATATGAATAGGAGGATTTGGCAACGGAATTATTTCTATGAAAGGCGATGTCCGCTTGTGGCGCGATCTGGCCGGAGCCACTCGTCTGCTTCCGGTCTGAAGCGGTCATAGCGAAGTCGTAGAGGCTGCCTTTGATAAATCGAGGATAGCTGATGCGAAGGCATGCGGTGCCTCCTGCGGTAAATTGTGACCAGCACCGGGTATAATCCGCCGCTCGTATGTCGCTTTGAAGTGGTGTTCATCGAGGTCGATCACTGCCGGAGGATCGACTCCATCGTCACCACCTTGAAGAACAATAGTCGGCACCATGATGTCCGGCTGCCTTGCCAATCGACCTTCAATGGCAGCAACACTAGGATCGCCGGGGCTGTTGCCGAAGCGATGCGTGTAAGAGTGAATGACAACATCGACGAAATCGGGATTATCGAAAGATGAAGCAGTGCGGTCGAAGGTTGCGCTATCGAACATCCATGTCGGTGACCAGATTTTCCAAATGAATTCGCAGACGCCCCGGCGGTTTTGTTCCAACGCCTTGCGACCGCGTTCCGAGTGAAAATAATACTGATACCAATATCGAGCTTCCTCCTCCGGCGGCACGGGCTCTCCAGCTTGAGCGATGTTCTGAATGTTGTAGCCCACTCCGCAGCTTACCAAACCGCGTACCCGAGTTGGCCAGAGAGCCGCTACGATGCAAGCTGCACGCCCGCCCCAGTCATACCCGCCAAGAAAAGCGGCCTCTATTGAGAGTGCCTCCAACAGTGCCATCAAGTCCGCGCCTAGAGCAGCTTGTTCACCGGAACGCGGGGTGTTTTCGGAGATAAACCTCGTGGCTCCGAAGCCTCTGAGAAAGGGCACAATGCAGCGATGGCCCGAAGCTGCCAGTATTTCTGCCGTCTTGTCGTAGGCGTATGCGTCGTAAGGGAAACCATGTAGCAATATGGTTGTTACCCCATCCGCCGGGCCTGTTTCGAAATAGGCAATATCCAGCGTTCCAGCACGGACTTTTTTCATCTCAATGTCCTTTTGGAGAGAATCTCACATCGATTGGTTCGGCCTGCGAGTGTCGATGAGCCAGGTTTAGAGGACAATTGATGCCTAAATTTTTCGCCGCATTCGTATTCCTTGTGACCCTTTCGGCTATTTCCGCCGAGCAATCATCCGCAGCCATGTGGTTGGCGAGAGGCCCCGGCAACACAAGCATGGCGGTGGACTCAGCCTGTAAAGCCCGCGAGATTAATCCGCCAGGCGACTGCCATCTGTGGATTGATTGCTGGATAGCCGAAAAGAACGTCACGCTCCTGATCGCTTCGGCCGCGCCTTTCGTAGCGAACGATTTCACCCACCGAAATGCGGGAGAGTTTTTTTCAAAGTTTACGGAAGGAACCGAATGGTCCGTCTTTAAGGACAATGTTACGTTCTTCGGCGGTTCGTCCTTCCCCGGCTTTGAGCCCTTCGCTCAAATGAGATTGATCGGAAGGCTCTGCGACGCCGGGAAACAATGCGCGGACGCAAAGGAAAAACTCGTCGCCTTCAAGGTGCTTGGAACGGCAAGGACGACCGTTGCGCTGATCGCGATGGGAGACGTGGAGCAAAAGGAGTATATTGTGAAGGGCAAATCCGTTGCCACTTATCGCTTCTTCCCTGATCCTATCACCGCCATGATCGACACCTTCAACTTCGCAACCATTCAAAACCCTCCATATTGATTTAGTCATTCTGGTCGTCGCCCCTGGAAACACCTCCATGAAACCTCTTTCGCACTCATCGATCTCGCGGGCAGGTTTTTGCGACTTGTAGAATGCGATCCTCAATTGGCACTCATAGTATCTTATCATCGCCAGACGGGTAATTCATGGAACAGCGCTTTACATTCGATCAGGTAGCGAGCGTATACAACGCGTCACGCCCCGACTACCCCGACGCTCTCATCGACGATATTGTCTCGTATGCTAAGCTGAAACCAAACGACAGCGTCCTCGAAGTCGGCTGCGGAACGGGCCAGGCAACGAAGAGTTTCGCGACCCGGGATTTGCAGATTCTTGCCCTTGATCCTGGACCTGAAATGGTCCGCACTGCACGTCAGACCTTGGCGAATTTTATCAACGTTGAACTCGTCGAGGCAACATTCGAGGCGTGGCCTGCCAGCAAGGCCGCCTTCCAGCTGATTATCGCAGCACAGTCTTGGCACTGGGTTTCCCCAGAAGTGCGATTTGCAAAAGCCGCCGAAGTGCTTTCGCCACACGGATCATTGGCAGTCTTCGGACATGTCCCCGTAGGATTGCCCGCATCCTTACATGAACGGTTCAAAGGAATATTCCTGCGTCATACGGGTGCCTGGGGAGCACCACCTGAAGCGGGGTACCTGCCGAGTGGCCCATTCAAAGGCTGGTTTGACGAGTCGAAGTTGTTCGGTCCAGTTGAGCATCGGTGCTATTCGTGGATTAGGCAGCACAAAACATCGAGCTATGTTAATTTCCTACGCACGCGATCAGATGTTCGGATGCTCAGTCCAGCAATACGCGAAGAATTGCTCGTCGAAATTGCGAATGCGATAGACGGTGAAGGGGGAGAGTTCGACGTGGATTACGAAACTCATCTTTACATTGCCCGTCGTCTTGAGCACATCTCCTAGACGCTGTTCCGTTCAGTCGAGCCTAACGCTTCCTGCCACTGATCGAGCAATCCCATTTTGCTCGGCGGATCGTAACACCGTGCCAACCCAGCGTTTGCGGTCGCGCTTCGCGTATTTGACCTGACTTGGAAGGGTAGATAATCCCGAGATAAAGTCGCAATGAACTTTTTCGCCGTCACTGGACCAACGAAGTGAGGAATGCCGTCTACCTTCGAGACCGCACTGAGGTCCGGAGACGCCATCTCCTGGTCTCTGAGGGCAATTTGCGGATCACCACTAGGAGGTTGTTTTGACGGACTTTGCTTGCGCAGTTTTTGTGAGAGAGGGCTTCGTTCTTCTGGTGATGCGAGCACCGCACAAAGCCTGGTATCCAAATTGCTGGGATTTGGTAGGTGGGCATGTCGAACCCGGCGAGAGTGTTGAGGCCGCGTTGGTACGCGAAGCTCAAGAGGAGGTCGGCCTGACCCCTTTGCAGTTCCGCTGGATCGCCGAGCTTTCAGAGCCGGAGACGAGCGGTAACCCCCCTGCCCGCTATCACGTCTACGCGGTGACTGAGTGGGATGGGGGAGAGCCGACATTGCTCGGTGATGAGCACACAGCAATGCAGTGGGTCACGTCAGCCCAAGTCTCAATTCTTGAGGGGTTGGCTCACCCTCAATATTCAAATGTTATCCGCGATTTGCTAGTCGGCCACATGTAGAACTGTAGTTGCGTGCATGGTCAAGGGAGGCAAACAGAGCTAACCCTGACCAGCACGCTCACCGCCATCCTCAGCGGTCGCAAACAGAGCCGGATCGACGACCTACCGTGGAATTATTCGGAGCGACACATCTGAAGTCTGCTGTCTGCCCTAGCGGACTTCAGTTCGACGAAACTTGAGGAGCGGCCGCCATTTCTCCATGCGACAAGTAGCTTTTCGACGTTTGCCTCAGCGCCGTCCTCGAATAGCAATTCGATGTCGTATGTCTTCCCGACATGTATTGTCTCAAAATCCCGCTTGGCACTGCCAAGCGGCCTGTCACCTCGCGCGGCTTCGCGCTCCGTTAAAAGTTCGAGTGGGCAATGCACAGCGGCGAAGAAAACATCGTGCCCCGCCAAGAGGTGAACAAGTCTTTCTAACCATCCCTCAGTATCAAGAATGTGCTCAAGAATGAGATCGTTACCGGCATCCGCGTAAGCCTTCAGCGATCCGTGAAACCCATCGAAGAAGGCCATCCGGGCATCAGCCCAGCGAAAATCGCCGTTCTTGAAGCGCTCGGTTGGAAGCACGCCAGCGTCACGCAGGTGATCAATCGATATATGCCAGAAAGGTTTCTCGATGCGTTTCTGTAGCGTTTTCGCAATCGTTGATTTGCCGCTGCTCGACGCTCCGTGGAGAAAGATTATTTGTGCCATTCAATGGCCTCCCGGTTTGGAAACCTATGTAACGCCGCAATGACTGCTATTAGCGCAAGTCCGCCATATGATAATCAGCTTCTATCCGAGAACGACGAAAACTGCGTGTCCACTTCTTGTGGTCTCCCTGAGGTGACATCTTCCCAGCTTTCCTTCAGGGCCCTTCCTACGATCTCCGAGATGAACGCGCTCTTTTCTGACGTGTACCGATCTCCATCGTATGGGAATTGATCTGCGAGCCGTCGTTTCAACACGGCATATTCGGTCGCCACCTCCTCATGTTGACGAAGATAGTCCCGAAACAACATCCGACGCTCATGAGTCCGGTTTAATGGCGGGCAGAGGTAGACCCTGATCTGGGGCATACGGCATTTCCAAAGAAAGGCCCAAACATCGTCGTCGTACCGATTTCCACGCGATTCAAATCCACGCTTGACCAGCTCCGCACTTGCGTCGGGGACGTCATCCAAACTCGATATAGTGATGTCGATGTCGATGATCGGCTTCGCGGCCAAGCCCGGTACGGCGGTGCTGCCGATGTGGTCAACAGACACGACAAATTTCCCGAGTGTCGCTCTCAACAGGACTTCAGCAGCAGAGAAATCATTCGTCCAATTTGGATCGAAAGCGGAGAGTTCGACTAAGGTCGGCATGAGCGTACCGTCAACAGAGAAGATAGCTGACGTTAACCGATTCATCTAATCCATGTCTCCTCCTGGCGGAGGATCGCCGTCGTAGAGATCAGCATCTAGCTCCACGGTGGGAGCGCGGCATCGCTTACGACGATGTCGCTAGCCCGCAACATCATCGACACGCCAACCGGCCGCCCTGAGATCAGTCTCCGCACGACAAACGAACTCTATTTCTGGATCGGACCGAAGTCGTCGTCGGGGTAGTGAATCGTTTCTCCACCCGGTCGGCGTGAGCCGACAGCCAGGAAGATGCCCGGCTGGTCGGAGCGGTTCTGGATGTGATGACCATTACGCTCACCCGCCGGAAAGGCAGCGAACATGCCCGGCGTCAGCTCATGCGGACCATTATCATCGATCAATGTCAGGGTGCCTTCGAGCACGTATATAAATTCGTCCTCAGCTATATGCCAATGTCTGAGTGAAGACCACGCTCCCGGTTCGAGCCGCACATGGTTGACGCCGAACTGTGTGAGAGAAAGCGGTTTAGCCAACCTCAACTCGGCCATACCGGTGAAGCGCTCGGGCTTTATCTGACCTTCATAGCTGGCGCTTGGCGTATAAGGCGCGGTTGCAAGGCTGCCAATGCGGCTTTCGAACATGGCTCTTGTCTCCGGCGACGGAAATGGTCAAAACGAGATAGCATGGGCCATAGATAAAACAAAAGTCAGAAGGACCTCCTCCACGGCGGCAGCCATCTGAATCATCGCCTCAGGATTGTCGGGAGTCGAGGCGCTTTGGTCGCTCCATGAGGAAGTGAGTTGAAGTGCGTCCAACTTCAACGAAACCATTCCGCCGGTAGAGGCTACCAACTGGGTTCCACAGGAGATATTCGAGGCGCACGGGGAGGTCTTCGGCGTCCGCAAGTGCGAGGCAGTGCGCAAGGATTTTCGAGCCAAGGCCGAGCCCGCGAAATGAGTCCATCAGATAGAATTCGCCGAAGCGGACGAACTCCGGTAACAGTTGAAGCGAGAGGGTTCCAATCGGCTGTCCATCCAGTTCGATCCGACAGAATGGCTTCTCGCGCAATCGCTGATCATGGACTTCGCGCTGGAACTTTTCATCCCATCCCCACTGCTGAATGATGTGAGGACCGAGGGCCTGTCTCTTCACCTGGAATGAGAACTCAAATTCCTCATCCGTTGGCGTGAGCATCTGAAATGTCAAATCAGGGGGAAGGTCAGGAAGTTTCATAGGATCGAGACTACCTTTAGCTAAGCGCTGTGTCAGTTTGCACGTTGACACAAATCTTAGGTTCAGCTTGGAATGCTTGCGACTAAACAGCACTTGAAAGCATGGGCCGATCTTGGTGATGGCTTAACCTGGTAAGCGGACTCGGCAAGTCCTCATTTCCGAGGGATCGCCATCTGCGATAAGGGCACCTTCCTCAACCAAATTGATCACGCGCTCATGCAATGCCATGTCGCCGACCTGTAAATATGGGTCACTACTCAGACCGAGAGCGTTGCCGATTATAAAAGCAACCTTTTTCCATTCCGAATTTGCCTGCGCCAGTAGCAAAGCATCAAAGTGATCGATTGGTGCGGACGCGAGACCGTCTGCTGTTACGACACGGAACGGTGCATTGTCGGCCATAAGCTTTTCCCATCTCCGCTGGTTCAGAATGTCTTCGTCAGCAGAAACGTTTCTTTCGCGACCGAAAAGCGTTGCCAGCCCGTTGCCAGGTATGATCGAAACGGCTTGAGCTGACTGAATCACTCCGTCATTGCCGTTGCCCCATCTGACAGGCACCCGAAGGCCTGTCACATCAATGACATGGTAGTGACGCCCCGCCATTCGCCATGCCCACGCTAGGCGAAAAGCCATTTCTCTGGCTGAATGTTGGCCAAACCAGACGACCAACCGATCTGCCTTGCTCGCGTTCGACCAGAAGGCGTGAAGGCTGTTCTCAATATCCCAGCCATCCATCTGCCACCAAGCTGCTCGTGCAGATGGGTCCATGTCTGCGATGGGGCCACAACTCAGATCATCCTGAAACACCAGCAAGTCGTCATCACGGCCTGCAACGCGAAGCGCCTCTCGCAACGATCCTGCGGCTGAATCACCTGGAATGATATGTGTTGTCTTCATTGGAAAGGCTCCACGCGGACGCACGAAATCTCGATGAGGCAATATCAGTAAACTCGAAGCACATGAACTGTGGATTACTCCTCCGAATGAACCGTGTCTGAAGGCCGTACTCGCCCGAAGACATGTCAGTAGAGCTGGGGACGCGAGACAAGAAACTCCATGAGCGCGTTCTGAGCATGCAGCAAGAACGCTTTCGCTGGTCGGCTTTGGCAAGCCTTGTGCAACATCGCATCCGCCGTTACTTCCCGGCCCCTGGCGACCGGTGGGCACGGCAGGAAGATCGCGCTATTTTGTGCCTTGCCCAAAAGACTGGCTGATACCTGGTATGGAAGAAGCTGGTTCTCCTGCTCCTCCTTCGGCCAGGAATCTGTTATAATGACGTCGGCATCGAAGACAGCCTGGATATTGGTGCTTGTCGTGAAGTTCGCGTTAAGCAGTGCGGGATCGGCAATATGCCATCGCTCCGGATAAACCTGCGTAACCCTTATCGGCAAAGACTTCGAGGCTTCGACCCACGACCGGAGAATATTGGCATCAGGCGCGATGCCGACAACTTTCAGTCCTTCCAAGGTTCCGCGCACGCTTCTCACGAACGCCAAGTCGCCCAGCGTTTCGCATGGATGATTTGATCGGGTCCGTGCATTGATGACAGGTATATCAATCGCGGATGCAAGTGCCTTCAGATTGGCCAACTCCCCTGTGCGTATGACGAGTAGGTCGAACCAGTTGGAGAGATAGCCCCCCAGGTCCGCAACGGCTTCGCCGCCGCCGAATTCGACTGGAGCCTCGACGCAAATCCCACCCATCGCCTTCACGCCGAGTTCAATGGCTGTGGTATTTCGCCATCCAGTATCGTCTACGATCAGAGCAATCCGCTTGCCCGAAAGCGTTTGAGGCATTTCGCGATCTGCCCAGTGCTTCGCCAGGTCGCAAGCGCGTTCGATGATCCTGAGGGCGGCATCGGGTGGCAGAGAATGAAATTCGAGAAAGTTTTGCTGCAATTAGGTGCTCCGAGTTAGTTCGCCACGAATACTACTCGTGTTTCCAGAAGGACCGAAAACCTCGCAAATGTTAGGCAGACCGTCCCAAAACCTCCTGGCGATTACTCATCGGAGTTTTCGGGACGGTCTGTGGGAGTTTTGCGAACGCCGGACAGAAGCCATTCCGCCCGGCCTCGGAAAGCGGCCTTAGATCACTTGGCCTACATCGATACGATTCCCGTCCGGGTCCTCGAATACAAATGATCGCAGGCCGTAATCCTTGTCCTGAAGGCTTTTGATGATCCTTGCCCCATGTCGCTTGCAAATAGCATGGAGAGCATCAATGTCATCCACCATCAGGTGGGCAACATTGAAATCCGCAGCTTTGTGGCCCGGCTGTAAGGTCAGGTGCAGTTCACCCTGATCGCGCTTCAGGATCATGAAGCCGACAGGATTACCGTTCTCAAAAATCTTCTGGAACCCAAGAACTTTCGTATAAAAATCATGGGACTTGCCCATATCCCTTACGGGAAGCGTGGCGGCAATTCGTCCAAAACGGACACCGTGACTGGCGATATCGTTCATCGCAGAGCCTCTGATTGCAAAGTCGCGATCCCTCTCCAGGCAGTGCTGGTCGATATGACGCGCTTTGTTGTCTGAATCAGCAGGACGGTGCCTACAAGGAATATCTAACTTAGGTCGGCCCCAAGCAAAATAGCGAATCTGCCGCAAGTCTCCGAATTAAAGCGAGATTTTTTCCCGATTTTTGCGACGTCCCACAATAGGGCGTTTTGCGGCAGCCGCGCAATGTCCGGTGTTGGCGCATTCTTGCGATCAATGTCGTAGCGGTGATTTTCGGGAACGCTTATCGAGCTTTGGTCAATGTGTAGAGAACACCGCTTACGATCTTGCCTAGCCCTGACACGCCAATTCACCAAGCACTTCGACCTCGACGCTCGGGTACATTTTCTCTTTCACCAGTTGAAGGACTTTCACTTTGCCTTCGATAGGCAACACCCCAGGGTCGACGTTGGGTGACGACAGCCATTCTTCGGCAGAGAACCTAAACAACGTGATGTGAGCTATTCGCGGCGGCTTGGGACGCCAATCTTCGAACACGACAGCATCTGAAATAGCTGAGCGAAGCCGTTGCAGTTCCGGCGGCTGAGGTGCCTCTATGAAGATGGCAGCTTCCGAAGTCTGCACATTCTGAAAACTGAGATCAATAGGTGGTGTCTCTTTGACCAGCCTTTCAACACTCTCTTTCCAGCGCTTTACGTTCAGCTTCCAAACCTCGTCGTTTGGCCTGCTGAATTGCGATGCCGCGTTGATCAAAGTGACAACCGTCATATGCAGGCTCGTGGCGGGGACGCGAAGCAGTGGCCCATCGCACTCGCGCTCGATGCGGTCCTGCAAGGCGCAGAGCTTTGATAGTGTCTCGCGGCCGGGGAAAAACTGCAGGTGAAACGCGCAGCAACGCCTGAACCATAGCATATCGACCTTCGTTCTGATCACAGTGGTTCATTCATCGGCGGCTCCGATATCCATGAACAGCCGATCAGCAAATTCAGTAACCGCATCACGGCTTGATAGCAGGAATTTTGGGAGGGGAAATGCGGAGAAGAGACGAGCGTGCGCCTCGAATGAGTTCCAGTTATTTGTTCTCGTCCGATATCCCGCCACCCACGTTACAAGCCCATCGAACTGCGTCTGGGTCTCGCCGCCCTGAATGCCCCTTTCTTTGACATTTGCGATGCAAGCTTCTTCGGGCAAATCGATCCAGATCAACGCTGTCGCGCGGGTAAGGACCAGGTTCACCAACTGGCCGTACACCCCTTCCATGATCCAACGGTCCTCTTTAGCTGCTGCCGTGACCATCTCGTCTCTGAGCGTCCTGTCGCGAGCAATCCCGTACCGACCAGGCTCCCAGTGGATATCGTCGAGGTGAATGATAGAATGGCGAAGCCGTTCACCGATGCGGCGGGCGAGCCACGTCTTGCCCGAGCCTCCGTTTCCCATGATGAGAACCCGCTCGAAGGCGGTTGATGGGTTGATAGAATCCATTGCGCCTCCCGAACATTCGCGGTCATATCGATCTCGGTAATTTAAACGGGAATTTTTCTGCGAGTTCAAATCCAAATTGACGAAATGGCCTGCCTCCCCCCGGCGTGTGCGCTCGACTAGACGTTTCCGAGAGCTGCGTTACTGGCCAGTACCGCTATTGGTGTCCGATGTGTCGAATGCATTGTGCAGGTTCCTGATGGTCCATTGGAGGCAATCGTCCGCCCAGCGTTCCATAGTCGCATCACCAACGCGTCGCCCTTGAGCAATGAGAATCCGTTGGCGAAGCAAGATAAAATCGACAACACGCGGCAAATCCACATTTTCATCATAGGCCCCGCAGAACATGGTCAACCGGCGTCGTTGCAGATCAGGCTCGATGTCGTCATCACCGAGATCGAGCCACATCCATGCCGCGTAGCCAAGATCGTGTAGCCGAGGTCCAGGTGATGCGCTGTCGAAGTCAATGATTGCCAGCGGCTGTCCCGAACCAAACACGAAATTGCAGGGGGACAAGTCGTTATGGCAAACCACTTCAAGGCCGACGCCATGCGCAGCCGGTGATGCAACAAGCCTCTCCGTCGCATCGTGATATCGGCGTATCAACCGCGCGGCTCCGATCAAGACATCGTCACCGTGCCAGGACAGGTCCCTTGGCACATCTCCGTCGATGTACGTGAAAACGTCGCGCCCGAATTCGTCACAACCGTTTGAGCGCGGGGCAGCGTCAAAACCCGAAGCCGCAAGGTGCTCCAGAAGTTTGTGGACGAATGGCGAGTTGAACGTCGGCGGACGTCGAACAGTATCGCCGACACGCACGACATGTTTGGTCACACGGCCACCGTTCAAGGGAATTTCGCTTTCCATCAGTCCCACTCGACCTCCACAGAGTCGCCCCGTCGTGGAGCGAGCACGTCAACGTTGACAGCTTGGCATATTTCCACCAAAGGGAGATACTTTGGTTTCCCGACAGGTGTCCCTATGTTGCCTTTGCACTCCCTTGGCGAGCGCATCGTCGTTCTCGGCCCTTCCAATGCGGGCAAGTCAACGTTGGCAGTCGCCGTTTTCCAAAAAGCTTGGCCTTCCTGCCGTGCATCTGGATCAACTTCAACATCTTCCCCAGTCAAACTGGCAGGCACGCCCTGAGGCGGAGTTCGCCGCTCTCCATAATGCGGCAATCCTTGGCGACCGGTGGATTATGGAAGGGAATTACTCGCGCCTGATGCCGCAGCGATTGGCCCGTGCCACTGGCGCTATCCTTATCACCTCAAATCACTGGCTACGTTTTTCCCGCTATCTCAGGCGCACTCTCATCAACCGTTCGGAACGTGCGGGACATCTGGAAGGTGCCAAGGACAGTATCAAATGGGAGATGATCCACTGGATTCTAATCAAGACCCGCAGTAGTGGCATAAAGTACGCGAAGGCTCTTCATGAATCCGGTCTGCCGACTGTCGAATGCCATACGGCGGCTGCACTCAACAAGCTCTACCAGGTTTGGGATTTACCTGCCCGGCCGTAGGAGATTGCGATATCGCAATCTGCCGGACCGGACGTCAATATGCCAACCAGGCAGCGGTCACAAGCAGAGCCGGGGAACTCTTACCGTAGGGGTATGCGGCAACACAATGCGTGCCCAAAGATCACACGCGGCCGTCATCTTCGTCCGGATCGGGACCCGAGGCCGCCATTGCGCTCACATTGAATGGGGAAAATCTGGCTGAGCCTCGGGACGTGACAAGCGAAAAGCATCGAGGCCAATGCACTGCTGTTCCACTTCCAGAAGTCGCGGGTAGAGGGTGAGATCACATTGCAATCGGCGGGCCGCGCTGAGCTGCGGTATCAGATGCAAGTCCGCCCACCCCGGACGATCCCCAAACGCGAAGGCCGAGTGAATGGCCCGTCGCGCTAACGTTGCCTCCAGGGCCGCGAAACCCAACGCTAGCCAGTGATGAACCCAACGTTCGACGCCACTTTCTTCGATCCCGTATTCCTGGCCCATGAATCTCCTCACCCGTTGAACCGTCAGAGAATGCATCTCGGAAGAGATCAAGGCAGCGAAAGCCTTCGCCTCGGCGCGGGTCACCGTATCGCTGGGCAACAAACTCGGCTCGGGAAATGTCGTTTCCAGGTAGTCAAGAATTGCGGCGGACTGGGCGATAATTTGACCGTCCACGTCGAGCGCAGGAAGCAGTCCCTGCGGGTTAAGCTCGACAAATCGACCTCGTTCCAACGAGCTTATCGGGACATAAGTATAATCGATCCCCTTCAAACGGAACGCAATCCGAATGCGCTCTCCAGCGGAATTCTGCCACCGAGTTATGAGACGCATTGGGAATGGTCCCCTCAAGTTCATAGCGTGTAGGTCGGCCATTAGACTATCAGTTTTTTGTCCGGGAACTACATGCGTGGAAGCTTCCGACGCATAGTTATCGCGTCTCTGGACTCATTGCGAGGCAGCCTGCCTCGTCCAATTTGGAATAATCCGCCATCTCGTCAGTGAACAAATGCGATCACTGGAACCCCGCCTCCTCCGCAGTGCGAACGAGCGCGGCACGCGTTGCCTTTGCCGGGATATTGCCCTGAATGGCATCCAGGCACGCCTTCACAGCCGCGATGTATTCCTCGTCATCGTCAGTCGGCCGGGCTCTGAGAAGGGCCTCGGAACGAGCGCTAGGTCAAGCCGTGCTTCGCAAGCCGCCCGCAATCGAGAGCGCCACGAGCTGCGATAACGAGCGTGCGCCAAACGCCTGCTTCAGCCGCTCCACACGGTGCTCTACGGTTCGATGAGAAAATCCGAGATGCTGCCCGATTTCCTTTCCGGAAAAGCCCTCGTACAGCAGTTGAAGGATCGAGCGATCTACGTCGTCAACGTTTGATTTTTTGCGAGGGATCGGAAGCAACAGCTGTATGTCGATCACCGCGAGACACCATCCCCCACCCTTTTGTGGAAGTAGCAAAGACTCCAGCGCGACAAACTTGCCCTCTTTCTCGACCATTTCCTTGACCGATAGGGGCCGTTCTTGGCTTTGAGTTTCGCGATATCGGCGGATGAGCAGCTCGCGGGCGATATCACTCGCGATGGGAGAGTGTTCGGCGAGCGCTTCGTAGCCCCTCAAGATAAGGGGGCAGTCATTGTTGTGGGCGGCGAGAACCATGCTCACTGTGAAGAGCTTTAGTGCCGGGCGATAGATCTGCTCCGGTGGGCTGGCGGCGTCGCTGGAAATCCAAGCATCCCACATTTCTCTCGACGCGTACGCAAAGCCCTTCTTGGGCTTCATCGGCAGGAAATCCGGTCGGCCGCCTGGCGGTTCACGTCGATGCACGGCGAAAACGACCGTTTTTGTCATCCCCAAGGCATCACCTTTGTCGGATGCAAATTTCCTTGCCACGCTCATTTCCTGATCAGCCCAAAGCCGAACGGCGGAAACGGTGGTTTTTGTCAATGGCGCGAAGTGGCAAGGAATTTGTATGAGAATTGGATACGCGCGGGTCTCAACACTCGATCAAAACCTTGATCTACAGATAAGCGCGTTAAGGGCTTCCGGTTGTGAACTTATTTTCCACGACCATATTTCAGGCACTCAAAGGAACCGCCCTGGCCTATCCGCCGCGCTGCGAAGACTTAAACGTGGTGACACATTGGTCGTCTGGAAGATGGATCGTATTGCCCGCTCCGTGATGCATTTCGTGAATCTGATCAGTCGACTTCGGAACCGAGGAATCGAGTTTTTGTCGCTTACGGAAGCCTTTGACACCTCCTCGCCAATTGGCCGTTTGATGATGCACATGCTGGGCGCATTCGCCGAATTCGAAAAGGAGGTAATCCAGGAACGGACTCGTGCTGGTCTCGCTGCCGCCCGTCAGAAAGGACAACTACTCGGCAGGCGTCCATTGTTAAACGCTGAACAACGGGCGGAAATCCGAGAACTATTGGCCTCTGGAACGGAACTTCCGAGCAAATTGGCGGAGCGATATCATGTGCATCCACGAACAATCAGGAGATGCCTTCTCCGGAGTGCTGCCGACTGATCACTGGAACAGGGTGAGAATTCGGTTAGGGCTCTGGTTGGCGATATTCAGCGCCTGGATCGCGAGCTGCTGCTGCGTCTGGGTTGCCGAAAGCTTGGCCGACTCTGCTTCCATATCAGCGTCGACGAGGCGACCAACCCCTTTGTCGACGTTGTCCATCATCGATTGGTTGAACTCATCCTGCAGGTCGACGCGTTTCTGGCTTGAGCCGACCACCGACATTCCGCTCACAACAGCTTGAATGCGCTCATCGATCTGATTGATCGTTGCTTCGTAGTATTCGTTACGGTCGAGGTTGTTCGCGGCGATTCGGACCTCGGCATTGCGCAGTGTGTAGATATTTTCGTTCTTCTGGACTACGCCGCCCCCGTCGACGTAGGTGATGGGATAGATGATATTCGCTCCCCAGATGATACCGTCGATATAGCCCATGTTCTCCGAACCGGGTTGGTTCCAGAGGTTATCGGCCGTTCGGCCGTAGTTGATCATCGTGGTTGCCTTGGTGTCGATGGACACCGTAAGCACCTTGCCGTTGACGTATCCGGTCGTGAATTCCGTCTTTGCGCCTGGCAGGGCCGGTTCGCTGGCCTCGTTCTTCAGAAGGTTGACACCGCCGAAGCTCGCCGAGTCGACGATGGAGCTGATCTGCTGCCAGTGCTGGTAGATTTCCGCATCCACCTTGGCGACCTGCGAACCGTCATAGACACTGTCCGGTTGATAATCGGTCCAGTTGGAGTAGCCGTTGGTCGGCGGCGGCGGCAGGCTTTGTGCCGTGATCATCAGATTTCGGATGGTGACCAGTTCTTCTCGTACCTTGTCCATTCCGTCATAAGTGGTGTCGAGGACCGCCTTGGCGAAGCCAATACTGTCGGAAACGGCAGACATCGCCTTCTTGTCGGATCGCATCGTCGTTGCAATCGACCAGTAGGCAGCGTTGTCGGCAGCCTTGTCGACACGGTATCCTGTCGAAACCTGCTGCTGCGTCTTCTTTAGGTCCCCGCCCACCGACCGCAATGTCTGAAGGGCCGCCATTGCGCCGTTGTTTGTGATGAGTGATGTCATGAAATACCGCCATTGAAAACGAGATGGCCTCATCATGAAGCAACAACTTCTGGCGTTATTTTTCGAGCAGGTTGCGTTAACGAAGCGGCGCAAATGGGAGGGGGAAACTACCCTCTGTCGGTGCTTTTAAGGAGAATGCCCAAACGACATCGTGATCCCCCAGAGTTCGCAGTCGACCCTACGCTCGCCAGTACCAACGCGTTTGTGAAACCGACCACGCTCCTTGAACTCATTCTGGTTGTAAGATACGTTCAGTGGCTATGAAGACTATCGTTCTCAATATCGCCACGGCCTTCTTCGACGCCTAACGGCACTTACCCTTGCTGAAGGGGCTCGAAGCAGGTGCTCGCACCTGGGCACGTTTAGCCAGCCCGCCTTGCGGATGCTTTTTGCTGGCTGCGATTGAGGAAATAATCATGCCACTCGTAATTCTGACCGGCGCATCAGGAGCCGGGAAAACAACCATTGCCGAAGCGATTGAACGCCTGCATGGTCAAGAGATCGACGTCTTTTACAAGGACCGCATCGGCGTTCCGCCTGTACAAGACATGATTGATAAATTCGGCTCCGTCGAAGGATGGCAGAGAGCTGCCACTTTCGAATGGATGGGTCGGCTATCGCCACTAGTCGAACAGGGCCGCAGCGTTCTATTCGAGGGTCAGTCTCGTTTTGCCTTTCTGGTGGAAGCGGCCGAACGCGCGGGAATCATCCCCTACGCCTGCATTCTCATTGATTGCGACGACGAGACTAGAACCAGACGGCTTTCGATTGATCGAGGCCAACCTGAGTTGGCAAACCCGGATATGATGAACTGGGCCAACTTCCTTCGGAACGAAGCATCCGCAAATGGATGCGAAATTCTCGACACATCAAATCGAACGCTGGAACAGGGGGTTGAACTTGTCCTTCGCGTGTTGCGACGGCAGCATGTTTAATTCCGAAACATGCACCGAAATGCGACTTCCATCCTGATCGGCGGGTCGACGACGAGATAACGCCCGGCGGCGTCGAAGCCGCGACGAGGATCGCTTTCTCACTGGCTTCAAAACCTTTCTAGAGCGGCGTGAACAACGTTGCCGCTCTAGAACGCCATCAATAGCGATACCTCGTCCGCCTTTGCGAACACCGACGAGCGCCGCTTTCGAATCGGATTCAAAACCGTTCTGGTGGGCCGTGAGCAATGATGACCGCGCTGGGCCGCCAGCACTCCTGTGACGCAGTTCACCTTACGCCAAAACCGGTCATTCTCGCACCAAACACTCTCATTATTTTTGCTAGTTTACTTTCGTAGTGTCCTGTGTCCAGATGACCATATGAGCACGTTGTCGAAGAACACGATCAATAATAACGGCCCCTTCGGGGTCGTGGACATTGTGTGCGCGTTCTAGCGTAGCTCATTGATCACCACAGCCCTGCCGGTTTCGGAAGGGCTTGTGGTTTGGCTTCTCTGATCCGGTTTCCGTTTCAGGAGATAGTCATGCTTGAAAAATCAACGTTAAAACGATCTGTAATTGCACAGTTGCCTATGCTCGTAGGCCAACGTGTCAGGCTCTGCGGCTTTGCAGAGGCCATCCGCGATCAAAAGCGAATGCGCTTCATCGTCCTCCGCGATCACACAGGAAAAGTTCAGCTTACCCAAAGCAAAGACAATCTCTCGCTCACCGCTGTTCTCGATGCCCTCACTCCGGAAAGCGCGGTTGCCATCACTGGTCTGGTAACCTCGGCTCCCGGCGTGAAACTTGGTGGCCTGGAAGTTAGCCTCGAAACTGCCGACATCTGCGGGCTCGCTGACGCTCGCTCGCCAATTGACGAGGAGTCGAGTCTCGACAAGTGGATTGACCATCGGCAGGTCAGTCTGAGATATCCACGACAGCAACTCGTTTTCTCTGTCCAGACGACCCTTGAAGAAGCGATGCGTTCGTTCTGGACCGAGAACGGTTTCCGAGAGCTTCATTCACCGAAGCTCATGGGCACGTTCAGTGAATCGGGATCGGAGGTTTTCGCCGTAAAGTATTTCGGCACCACAGCTTTTCTCGCCCAATCACCTCAATTCTATAAGCAGATGGCGATTGCGGGAGGCATGGAACGGGTATTCGAGATTGGGCCCGCATTCCGTGCGGAACCGTCTTTCACCTCCCGTCATGAGACCGAATTCACCTCAATCGACATGGAGGTTGCGTGGATCGATGACCACTACGACTTAATGGACTTGGAGGAGCGGTGGCTAGCGCATTCCGTGAGTGCTGTAGCCAAGGCTCACGGCACGGCCATCAAGGAGCTGTTCGACGTCGAAATATCACCGCCGAAACTTCCCTTCCCGAAAATCACCTTCGAACAGGCGCGTGAGACCCTCGGCACATTGGGCCATGACCTACAAAAATCCCACGACCTCGACGCCGAGGGAGAACGCCTACTCTCAGAATGGATGGCGGCAAAAACGGGCCACGAGTTTCTTTTCATCACCGACTATCCTGCCAAAGGGCGTGCTTTTTACCATATGCGTCGAGATGACGAGCCTCATCTCACGAAAGGTTTCGATTTATTATGGCGAGGAATGGAGATCACAACAGGTGCTCAACGAGAACATCGGTACGACCGCCTGGTAGCTCAAGCATCTGAGCGCGGCTACAAGCTTAATGCACTCTCAGACTACCTAGAGTTCTTTCGTTATGGATGCCCGCCACATGGAGGAATGGGTGTCGGGCTGGCCCGCGTACTGATGCGACTATTAAAGACCGACAGCATCAGAGAAGTAACTCTGCTCAGCCGTACCCCAAAACGGCTACGCCCCTGATCTTTGATAACGGGGCATTCATAAGCGTGAAATATCTGCTTATCGCTTCTCGTATCTGCATTGCCCGCGCTTGGAGCAAATATTCCCGTCGAGCATGTACTCGGCGGGAACGCGCCGATAAGCGATGACCGGTTTGGGCAAAAGGCAGTCATGGGTCCGCGTCCACTCGCACTGAGAGCGATCATTGAACCGGCCGCCACAACGATGCATTCTGCAAAACGTCCATGATATCGAGAGATCGTTGCATGGTCCGAAAAGCGATCCTGACTGACGTCCCGGCGCTGAAAGCTGTCCGTTCGTCAGTCGTCGAAAACATGTTGAGCGACCCCACAAAGATCACCGATGATGATTACGATTGGTATGTAGCCAATCCGGGAGTCGCCGTTTGGGAAGAGGACGGCGAGATAGTTGGCTTTTCCGCAGCTGACCCACGCGACGGAAACATCTGGGCGCTTTTTGTGGTTCCCGATTTTGAAGGGAATGGGATCGGCTCAACTTTGCTGGCCGAGGCCTGCGCCTGCCTTAAGGCAGCGGGCATCGGACGCGCTTGGCTCACCACCGATCCAAACACCCGAGCCGAGAGATTTTATCGCGCGGCTGGTTGGGAACACGTCGGCGCAAAGGATAATGAGCTTCTTTCGAACGATCACTCTGAGGCCTGCGCGATTTTCGGGTCCGCTAAGGTCACACACAGAGGATGACCTCGACTCCAGTAACTCGTCTTTTACGTGTAACGGCATATAGTCGCTGATCGAAACTTGCGGCGGCCAGCATGCCAAAGGAACTATCGGCATTTCTTTTCCGAACATTGATGGTCGCGACGTTTGCCGCCAGTTGCATATTTTCGTCTTCCGCTTTCGCAACCAACACGCCTTGCAGTGGCAAGAAGGGTGGCATCGATCACTGTCAGGGATCGACTTTCATCTGCCGCGACGGCTCGGTGAGCGGAAGCAAAAAGTCCTGCGAAGCGGAGCTGGGCGGCGTCGGTCTTTTGGGGTCTGGCGCAGCTGAAATGGAGCCGACCAGTTCGACAAGCTGTTCGTGTCGAACTGGATCGTATTGCACCGGCCCTCGTGGTGGTCACTATTGCATTACCGACGACGGGTCGAAGAGCTATTTGCGGCGTTGAGATGTATCCGGCCATACTCATTCGCGAGCGGTGCCGTGGAGCAGGTTGCTGTTGGTTACGCTTTCTCAGCGACTTTCCCCCATTCTTCGCTCGATGAAGCAAGCCGCCAACCAGAGCCTGACAGAAGACTGGAAGCTAACGCGCCGCGTTGTCCTGCAACGTGATGGCTTTCAATGCGTGTCCTGCTCAACGAAAGTGACGTCCGCAGACGCCGATGTGCATCATCTTTTGCCTCGGTCCATGGGCGGGTCCGATGAGCCCTCAAATCTTGTCACCCTTTGCGACGGTTGCCACGCAGCCCATCACCCCAACCTGGCAGGAGGCCTGGCCCGGCGATTAATCGAGCGGTGGGCAATGCGCCTGGCTCGATGGCTGGACAAAGAAGCGCGAGCCCTTGAGGCCAATATGAACTTCGGTCCTATTCTCCGGCTTTTTGGTGCATCCTATTTTCGCGACGGTCAGCTGCCAATCGTTTTGGCCGCGCTCACCGGAAAATCCATTCTGGTCGTGAGCCCGACAGGGTCCGGCAAGTCGCTTTGTTTCCAGCTCCCCGCCATGCTTCGAAAGGGGATGACCATTGTCGTCAGCCCCCTGAAAACGTTGATGGCCGATCAGGTTTCTGGGCTGCTTCGCAAGAAGATACCAGCAACCTTCGTCAACAGTGGTCTCAGCCATGACGAGAAGGAAATCCGATATTCCATGATCGAGAAGCAGGCCGTGAAGTTCCTCTACCTCGCGCCGGAGCGCTTCTTCGTTCGGCGACAAGAGGAGCGAGACGCCCTGGCACGAAGCCAGCCAGAATACATGGTCGTCGACGAAGCTCATTGTGTCGATCAATGGGGCCGCGATTTCCGCCCAGAATACGGGCGTTTGCGGGAGGTACGCCAGAGCTTGGGTTCGCCGCCAATCTTGGCTTTCACCGCGACTGCCGGAGTGGCGATGCAGAAACGCATCTTGGCATCCTTGGGGATCGAGGATGCGACCGTGTTCGTTCGCGGCGTTGACCGGCCGAACATTGCATTAATCCGGTGGCGTTGCGCCGCTTCGTCTCGCCACCTGGAAATTGCGAAGCTGCTGCGCATGCCCTTTATCGCGGGACGGAAGGCCATGATCTTCGTTCCGACGGCTCGTATTGGTCAGGAACTGCGAGCCAATCTTCGGAACAGCGGCCTTGACGTACCGTTTTACCACTCCAAACTCGGGACGGAATGGGAGCGCCAGGAACTACTGAAGCGCTTCCAAGGGGAAAGCCGACCGGTCGTCGACCATATAATTTGTACAAACGCCTTCGGCATGGGCTTGGACGTGCCAGACGTTCGGCTCGTTATCCACTGGCAGCAACCGTCGTCAGTTGAAGATTATCTTCAGGAATTCGGCAGAGCCGGACGCGATGGCAATCAGTCGGCTGCGATCATATTTACCGAAGGCAATCGTGCCGGGCGCGATGTTGGCCTACTTCGCTTTATGGCCGAAAAGACGTCCGGCACCTCCGAACTCGATGAAGGCACTGCTCGGTCAATGCTTCAACAGCGGTACTCGCAGATTGAGGACCTAAGTGTTCTGCTCAACGCCAAAGGTTGTCTACGAACTGGGCTCGTCGAATATTTCGAGGGGCCGAAAGTCCCGGCCCGGCGAGGGCTCGGACGCATGATCCTCAACTGGGTCTTCAGCAGCGACAGGAAGGCGCGGCGCTTCCGATATTGTTGCGACGCCTGTGCTCAAAATGATCGCGTCCCCAAGGCTCTTGCTGACAATTTGATGGCTGTGTTCACGCGCGGTTACTGAATCGCGTAAACGAGCGCTCTGGTCGCGACGTTTCCAGTAAACAAGCCCCTAGAAAACTGTTTAATCCCTACAAATCAAACTTCCGTGAGATCAAAATGTACCGAGCAATCTACAATTATGTGGCAATCGTCCTTCTTTCCAGTTCGGTGGCCGCAGCGGAAGTGAAGACTGGCACCTTCGTGTGTGGCAGCACTCAAGCAGTAGGTTTTCTGCGCGATGAGGACGGGCTTACGTGGATGCCAAAGAATACCGAGACGTGGAGACCCGTGAGCTTCATTTTGACCATCGAACGTGACCCTAATACGGATGCAGGCTACGAGGCGAACCTATCCGATCTTTCGCAGGGGAAGAAGCTTGAGGCTTATCGGATCACTATCACGACCAAAGGCTCGACGACTCCGATGGAGTGTAAAGATACAATTTTGACCGACGCAAAAAAAGGAGCCAATCGCTTCGTTTTCCATTCAGGCACTAACGCAGAATTCGGCTGTGAAGTGGATAACCACTACCAACTCAGCTTAGAAACCATGCGTTTCACCACAACAACACCCGTAGGTTATATCTGGGGTGATGAGCAAAAAATCAGCGGTCCGGTAACCTACATTGGTGAATGTAAGTCATTTTAGGAGTAAGTGTGAAGCTGTCTGACCATCAGAATCAGATCACGCGAACCACCCACCTGGATGCGGCCATTTCATGCGGACCCGACCGGTCTTGCTCCTTAGAAGCTCTGGGCAGTCCTCCTTTGCGACCAGCACACAGCTGTAGGGAATGAACACCATTGAGACTGACCGCCAACCATGCCGGTGCAGTCCCTCGGCTGCTGTCGGGTCCAATTTCGGTGTCAGTGGATACAGGTGACGGCCGGGAATGTTCACATAGGCCAATGCATCGAGCTTGGCGCACGCCTGCACGCCATACTTGGATGCTTTGGCAGACAAGCTTTCGGCAATGTCCCGGGAAACGTCTGTGAACGACAGCGGCTCAGAGTCATGCCAAGGGCCCGTTACGTCATTGATCGATTTTGCCTTCTGATAACGCTCTGATTGTTCATCCAATTCGAGACCTCGTTTTCGGTCGCCGAGAATTTCCATAATCTGGAAACGCGCCGATTTGAACGAGATGTCGACAGGCTCCTCGGGGCCTACCACAAGCTCGTCTTCTGAAAACTTAACGCCCAAACATCGGAGGAAGGCACGGGCCACCATCTTCTCTCGTACGGTTTTGTTTTTGTTGAAGAACAACTCACGAGCCGCCTTCGTCGCGGCAACAAGCGATCCCAGGTACTATTTTTCCGATTGCTTCATGGTTGCCGAAGCCTTCTCCAAGACGATGAATCCTTTGCGAGATGCGAGAATGCCAACCCGCCTGACCTGTTCTACAAACAACTATGTTCGGGATAACCGTGGTCATCACCACACGACAATTGGATATCGGTCCCTACCGATGTGACGAGGCTGCATATGGAATTTATATGGAAACGAGGGGGGGATTTAAGGTCGCCATTGCGCCGAGATTTGCGCTCGTCCTATCCAGCCTCGTTCTGGCTCTGCAAGCGCCCGATTATCTGCCCAACTGGTTTTCGATCCTGCGTGCGGCACTTGCGGGCAGGCCCTCATAGCGAAAAGCCTCCGGCGCTAACCAAGAGGCTTCACACAGGCAGAGGGCACATCTAAATGCCGAAAGGGTAGAACGTTGCCGTTCAGACATTGAAAGCACAAATTGGTTACGCCCAAGCCCATCCCGCGTAACTAAAATGAACAACTCGCATCCGTCACCACAAGTTGTATAACTAAGCAATAATTAACTCAAGGCTCAGGAGGCGGTTATGAAGTGCATTTATGCATTCGGTCTTGTTGGGATGGGCGTTTTGTCCGCAGGAGCCGTTAGCTCGCAGGAGATTCTCGTTAATAGATACGACGTGTTAATCCAGCGTGACAAGCTGGATATTTTCCAGAAAACCGGGAAAGAACTCAATACACCCGAAGGTAGGGCCCTAATTACCGCCGCGTGCGCGTACTTCGGTTGTGACCCTGATAAGGTGAGCGCAGGCATAGCCGAAGCGGCAAAGCTCATTGTGCCAAGCGGCGAGCAAGATATGAGGGGCCTGATCCAGACACCTGTAGGCTACACGATTTGCTACGCCATGCCATCGAATCCGAACATGGGATCGGGCGATAAAGGCATCGAAACCCACGGCGACACCACGTTCAACACTACGCTGCTCCGTGTTGTGCCGGGTGTGAGCGAGGTCGATGGACTTGGTTGGTACATGGTGGTGCCATTCAAGGCCGGAACGGATACGAGAGTGAATGCGGTCTTCGACGTGACCTGGGTCAAAGCTGATCCTGGATGGCAGCAAAAATACCCTCAATGCCGCAAGAGAGGTGAGCATCCATGGCTTGCGAGAAACAATGAAACTCATCTGAACGTACCTTGCACGCTCGGAACCGCTGTGTGTGAGTGAGGCTTCTGTCTGAACTGGCACAAGAAGTGGACCACAATGACTCAATCAACGTTGCGAACGATCTGGATGACAGCAGCGCTGCTGATATTTGTGTTCATTTTCAACATGCACAGCGCAACTCAGAAGTCCGATTTCGCTCTTGTCATAAAGCTCCCTATCGAATTCAAAGCGAGTGAAAAGATCGCGCCCGTCGGATATGCGCTGCATGGACTTCGAATGATTGCATTGTTCTTCTGGACGATCCCGTTCCTTGCTTGGGTCCATGCGAAGGGCGAGTCCGGATCAGCTGCCTCGGCTTTTCCATTTCGATTGCTAGACATCGTACCCGCCAGCCGAGCTGGCGTCGTTGTACAAACCCTCGCGTTTTTGCTGTTAATCGTCGCTCCCTTCGTATCAGCCTATCACTTTTGGCAAATCATCGAACACAGCGCAAAGGTATGTCGTCCGAACCCAGCAACACCTTGCTTGGGAATTTGGGCCAGACCGGATAGACCAGATGGATTGTGGGATCATACATACCGGCTGACCGACGGAGCTTCTAACAATGGTCCGTCATATGAACCCGTTGTCGAGCCGATACTTGCGTTGGCACTGGTCGCGGTCGCACTGGCATTCGTAATCCTGTTGCTCAGAGAAATGTACAGAGCGCAAAAACGGCCAATCACCATCAGCGAGACCTCATGAGCCACTCGCTGCGTCCGCTAGTCCTGACTGCTGGCATCCGGAATACCTGAGCGGTAGAACGATAGCCACCAGCCACAGCCATATAAGGGATCAAACTCCAATGTCGCTACAAGCTGTTCCTTTCAGCAGACTGTCGGAAGCAGAGGTCCAGCATCTCCTTGACTTTGGCGTCGGCGAGTCAATTCACCTCGACTACAAGCGCCAAAATTACGGAGCGTCAGAAGGCGACCGCAAAGAGTTCTTGAAAGACATTTCGTCCATGGCGAACACCCTGGGCGGTGATTTAATCATAGGCATCTCCGAGGGCGACGGCCTTCCTCAGTCTATAATTCCGTTGCACGGCGATTGTGATGGGGATGTGCGACGCCTCGAACAACTCGCCCTCTATGGGCTTGAGCCTCGTATTCGCAATTTGCAAATAAAGCCGATCCCCTTGGCGGCGGGAGGCTACCTCATTCTGGTCCGCATCCCTCGTAGTTACTTAGCTCCACATCGAGTCATTCTTGGAAATAGCGCCCGATTCTACGCAAGAGCAGGCACGACAACGTACGAACCGAACATCGACCAGCTACGTCAGATGTTCACCGCAACGCCGCTTATTGCGGAAAAGATCAAAGCCTTCCAAGCGGATCGCTTGGTCAAGATTACCGCTGGTGAAACTCCCATTGCGATGAATGCGGCCGGTAAACTGGTGATCCATGTGGTCCCCTTTCCTGCGTTCACTGACGGTTCAATGATGGACTTATTTTTGAAGCTCAGCTCTGGAACTCATGTCCCGGTTCCTCCGAATGAGTTGGGCCTGCCAACCAGGCAGTCGGTGAATATCGACGGGTACCTGAATTATGTGAGCCCCGGCTCGCATGGGGGCTCTCGGATGGCTTATGCCCAGTTCTTTCGAAATGGAGTTATCGAAGGCGCTGCTGACCTGCACACTGATGACGGAGTGTCATCACGTTTTGTCGGCGTCCCATTCGTCCAATTAGTCGTCGGCAGCATTCAGCAATACCTGGCCACAACAGATCACTATGACATGGGCTTGCCCGCTTATGTCTTCCTCTCATTATGTAATGCGTCTAACACTGAATATCGCTACGCGCTGCCTGGAGGCGGCTTTCAGGAGACCGGTCCACTCGGACGAGAAATCATCGCCTTACCGGAAATCTACATCGATAGTTTTGACCTCGACGTGGCGAAGGTCATACGTCCAGCGTTCAATGTGCTATGGAACGCGTTCGGCCACTATCACTGTGATGCCTACGATGCCGACGGCAAAATCTGTGCGTCTTAATCAACGGCAAGCCATTCGCAGCTTAATTGCCAGATATCGTGGTTACCCTCACCTTGGTCAGCGACCCAGTGTGCACACTTGCTGCATGGGAAACATAACGACCATGCTCCGGTTGCCCATGCCGACCTCTTCTCAAAAGCTCTGTCCAGTGTCGGAATCCCGGTGACGCTTCTCGAAAAATATTCGTCAAATGACGACATTGGTTGTCTCGTCTTCCGTGGCCGAGCTAGGCCGCTGACGACCAGAACCAACCCCAACCATCGTCAGCCAGCGGCCATCGCGGGGGTGACATCGAATCCGAGCGGCCCTTATCCATCCACAACCCAAAAAAGGTCGGTAAAGACAACTTAAAGCTTAATTGGACGCTTGACGAAACCGCTTGTGCGGGCACAGTCATGGCATGTGGTCAGATAACGAAACAAGCATAGATTACCTCAATTACATCGAAGTCGCGGAACTGATCTGCGACATGGTCACCGATGAGAGCCTGTTGCCTCTTTCCGTCGGGGTGTACGGCGGCTGGGGCGCTGGAAAATCCAGTGTCCTGAGGCTGGTCGAAGGCTCGCTGTCTAAAAGATCAGACGTTATCGTTATTGAGTTTGACGCATGGCTCTACCAGGGGTTCGATGAAGCCAAAACCGCCCTGATGACGGTCATCGCGTCCGAACTCATGGCCAAAGCACCTGAGTCAGTGAAAGACAAAGCTCTCGATCTGATGCGACGCGCGAACAAGTTGAAGTTCCTTGGCCTGGGAGCCGAACTTGGTATGGCGGCGATGGGCATGCCAACCTTCGGCTTTGTCTCGAAAATGCTGGGATCAGCGCAAGACGCGTACGAAGGAAACGCTGACGAAAAAGACCTCGAAACAATCCAAGATGGCGCAAAGGCTGCCAAAGTCAAAACCGAAGGACTGTTTCGGCCGAGAGATATCAAAACGCCGCCAGAGGAAATCACCGCATTCAAGGCCGAGTTCAGCGCGGTGCTGCAAGCGATGGGAAAGCGGTTGGTCGTATTCGTCGACAATCTCGACCGTTGTCTACCTGAAAATGCGATCAAAAGCCTTGAGGCGATGCGCCTTTTCCTGTCCATGCCCAATGCAGCGTTCATCATTGCCGCAGATGTAGACATGATCAGACACGCAGTGTCCGCGCAGTTTCAGGGGGCTTCACCACGCCATGTCGTTGACTACCTCGACAAGCTGATCCAATTCCCGGTGAACGTTCCTAAACTTGGCATGCGAGAGGTTCTATCATTCCTCTGCATGTTAATCGCCAGTCGCTCCGGCGTACCCGAAGAAAAAATCGAAGCTCTCAGGTCCTATCTCATCAGAAGTATCCAGACGTCCTGGAGGAATGACGTCGAACTGAAGCGCGACGATGTCGTCGGTGTCCTTGGAGCAGACGACGCCCTCGCGGCTCAAATAGACATGGCCTTCCGCATCGCTCCTATCCTTGCTCATTCCAAGGCTGTCGGCGGGAACCCACGCATCATCAAACGCATGATGAACATCATCAGGATGCGACACGCAACCGCAAAGCGGCGGTCCATGCAATTGGACGAGGCGGTGATTACCAAGCTCGCCCTCTTCGAGCGCTGCACCGACGAGGCGGCATTCAAGGCGCTGCTTGACCTCATCAACGCGGCTCCGAATGGCAAGCCGCAACTGTTCGAGCCAAATCAGAAGGCACCCGTCCAGGTGCCTGAAGCATTTGAGAAGCACCGAACTTTTGTTGATGAATGGCTCGATATCGAACCGTCTCTCAAAGATGTCGATCTGCGCCCGGCCGTCTATCTAGCCCGCGAGACCCTGCCGTTGCAGCTCAAGTCCAAGAGCCTTTCGCCCGACGCCAGAAAGGCCGTAGGCGAACTGCTGAAAATACCAACACTGAGTTCGCAAGCAGCGCTTGTCACGATTTCCAAGATTCCAACTGACGAAACGCTCGACGTCATGCAAGAGCTTGTTGGTGCTCTTCGCCAGAACAGTGACTGGAGCCGCAAGCGGACTGACCTCACCGGACCAATTATTATGGCGCAGGAACGACCTGAAAGTGCGGGTGTGCTCGCGGCTTTCTTGAATCAGATTCCGGGGAAAGCACCGTGGCTCCAACAGATGTTGAAGGGATTTAACGAATGAGGGGGAGATATGGGGACTTCAGCATCATCAAGGGGCACCAACAGTAGCCAGCCGCTGGTACCTGCATGGGCGGACGATGAACCGGGAAAACCACTACCGAAGCCCGAGGCACAGCGTTTCCGTTCGTTCAGGACCGCTTTCGGCAAAGCTGTTGCCGGTGGAGGCGACAAAGACGATCTAAGAAAAGCGCTTGGCCACTTCGCCCGAACAGCGACCGGTGGAAGCGCCGTCGGACCTCGCCGCTTCGGAAATGTTTATACGGCAGGCGGCGGGCTGTTTTCAGCACTGCGCGACATTGCTGATGGCAACGCCGTCCCAGGTCTTGACCCGAGCGAATTTGTCGGCAGGTCGACCGACTATTTCGCGCAAGCGCTGGGACGGTTTCTAGCGGGCGATACCGCCGACGCCGATAGGATCAACGCCGCTGTCCAGGAAGCGGTGGCCGCCGTCTTAGACTTGAACGAGACGTTTGATCCAGCCTTACTTACGGATGACGTCATCTCGGAACTACTCTCGGAATTTCTGTCACAGTCCGTTTTCCAGGCAATTGTCGAAGAAGCTGGCGGCGCGTGGGACCGCGCCGATGACGAGAAGAAGACTGCTGACTGCGAGCAGGCTTTGCTCGATCTCGTCCGAGTGGTCGTCGACAAGTCCCTTCAGCAGCGGTTGAAAGGTGGTTCAAAGGGCTTCACCCAAACAGAGATAAAGGACTTCATGCGTGAGGCAACAACGACCGCCTGGAGCGACTGGGAGAGCTACCAATGACCGTCAATCGGCTGAAATTCCACACAAGTGATTTTGATGCAGCCTCGCGCAGCGGACCGGGTACCCTCGACATAAGGCTGTACGGGGTCACGAACCTGGCGGATGCCGCTCATATCGGCAACAGAGTTCCAGAGCAAGTTGAGCGGCTAAGCGCTCCCACCTCGACGGCGGCATTTGACTTTCTCTCCATCGCTCTTGCCGTGACAGCTGCGGATTCGTTTTCACCGCGTCACGTCAGCGGCGAAAACGGTTGGGCCCGGACATTCGAGCTGGACCTACCGCTGGTGAGCCCTCAGACATGGCAACCGGTTCGGGAGCGGCTTGAGAAAGTGCTAGCTTTCCTGAGCGGCGACACCTGGACCTTGACTTTTAGAGCAGGCGGTCGTGGTAAGCCGCCCACGATGCAAACCAGAAAAAGACGATCCGCAAATCTAGGCGGTGTCGATTGCGTTAGCCTTTTTTCTGGCGGCCTCGATAGCTGGATTGGAGTTAACAACCTGCTACGCGACAAGAAGGTCCCCGTCCTTGTCAGCCACGCGTATACGGGCGACCGCCAATATCAGAACAGATTGTTTCCATCTCTTCGTGGCCGGGCCGAACGCTTTATCGCGAACGCAAGCCCTATGAGGCAGTTCAGTGGGCATGACACTACGATGCGAACCAGGAGCTTGAACTTCCTTGCCTATGCTGCCATTGCAGCAGACGCTCTCGCCCAGCTGAGACCAAATTCCGGTCCCGTGCCGCTCTACGTTCCCGAGAACGGCTTCATCGCCCTCAATGCGCCGCTGACGCCGCGACGGATCGGCTCTTTGAGCACGCGGACGACCCATCCCCATTATCTCTCTGAACTGCAAGAGATTTTGACGGCTGTCGGAATCCAGGCAAAGATCGATAATCCGTATAGGCACAAGACAAAGGGACAAATGCTAAAGGAGTTCCAGCCGGATAGTGCGGAAATTGCTGCTTCAATGAGGACCGTTTCTTGCGGCAAGTGGAAACGAAAAGGCATTCAATGCGGCCATTGCGTTCCCTGCATCATCCGGCGGTCGGCATTCTTTGCTGCGGGGATAAAAGATGTGACGCAATATGGCCGCACTCTTCGGGATGCAATCAACGACGACAATGTCCACATAAAGGACGACGTCATGTCGATGGTGGCTGCCGCTCAGACAACGGCGAAAGCAGCGCTGCACAAACGAGCGTTGTCAAGCGGCCCTCTTCCATTGAATACGCAGGAACGACAAGGCTGGTTTGACGTACATGAGCAAGGGCTATACGAGGTCGCAACGTATCTGCGGTCCGAAGGCATCATGAGTTGATCGACTTCCATTGTCACCTTGACCTCTTTCCCGATCCTGTAGGGGCAGTTGCGGCCGCAAGAGAGGCAGACCTCTACGTCCTTTCAGTAACGACCACTCCCAAGGCTTTCATTCAGACCGCCAAACTGGCTTCTGGCTGCAAAAAGATCAGAACGGCTCTGGGTCTGCATCCGGAAATTGCCCATGAGCGGAAATCCGAGCTGCCGCTGTTCGACCGTCTGATATCGGAAACGCGATACGTCGGAGAGGTCGGTCTAGACGGAAGTCGCGACTACACCGATCATTTTGACGACCAAAAGGTGGTCTTCGATCATATTCTGTCGACCTGTACTAAAGCAGGCGGCCGCATCCTATCAATACACAGCCGCAATGCCGCCACCAAGGTCTTGGACGCACTGGAGCGCCATCCGGGTTGCGGCCTTGCTGTTCTTCATTGGTTTTCCGGAACTCCATCGCAGCTTCAAAGAGCAACTGAGATGGGGTGCTGGTTTTCGGTCGGAACTCCCATGGTCAAATCTGCCAAGGGGCGAGAGTTGATATCCCAGATGCCGATGCAACGAGTTCTCACCGAAACCGACGCGCCCTTCACCTCAAAGCTTGGAGGAACTTATTCTACTGTGGATGTGATTTCTGCGACTAAAGGCCTTGCTGCGATCTGGGGGAAAAGCGTCGTCCAGACGAACAGAATGATCGCGGAGAATTTGAAATCATTGCTGAAGAGCTGACGATAAGATTTGCGAGGCGAAAGACTTGGCTTTCCGTCGATGGAAGCAATCATAATCTTCCGTTTTTGGCGCTGTGACGGATCGTCAGCGTCATGGACGCGCTCTGCAAAAGCATGGAAGCCGATCTTGAAGGTCGTAGGCAGATTGAGCTGAGTTGCAAGCGCCACGCTTCGGCAACATGCGCGACCCAAGTGGGCGTCGGACCGCCCCTAAAAGGCAATGTATCCGGTTGGCCCTATGAAATCATCTGGATAGCCGTCCCAATTGTCATCCGCAGCTTGAGATACTTCAGCGTATACGCCCTCGATGTACGCGGCGGCCTGATGGATCGCATTGTCGTCATCCGCCTCCATCGAAGCGTACACCTCGTGAAAGTTGCCCACCATCGTTGCTATATGAGAGACCACTTCGGCGGCGACGCCAGGCGTTTGATCCTCTTGTTGCCAGATCGGCACGATATCGCGCCCAAGCTGCTGAACCGCTTCGATCTCCGCTATCAATGACTGAGGCTGAGTGGGCATCTGAATCACCTAATTCAAGGCGACGTCGGCAGGTGCTACGTCTTTGACGATCATGAGATGAAGACGAACCGCATCGGCCCTACCCGACGCGATATCCGGCGTTCCCGTTGTGAAGCCAAGTCGGGCACCGACGCTGGTGCAGCCTTCGATGACACCGGCCATCCATGAACCGCAAAGGTCATGGTTCGCGAAATCCCCGTAACTGCGAGTGATAAGAGCATACTCACCGTCGAAAAGCGCGTGACCAGACGCGAGGGCATCTTCGCGTGGCCCAAAGTCGCGAGCTTGATATGACATCTCCGAGCCGCCAGCACGAATTCCTTCTTCGCGTCCGATTGCAAACCATTCTTCAGAGGTCTTCAATACCTTATCCCCTATTCCGCTTGCGAAGAAATAAGGCACGCGATGGGCGGTCGCAATGGCCCGGTCGTCAGGGCCTACGCAGACTCCACCTCCCGCAGCCGATCAATGAGGCTCGAAAGGACCTCGATAGCTTCATCTGGTTTCTGAGCCAACAGCAACTGGTTGGCCTCGGCGAGGTGAGCCGTATTGAAAACCTGCGATGCGAACTGCTCGGTAAGCTCCGCAATGGATCGTTCACGATCCTCGACGGACCGCTGCTCGATGCGCCCGTCCTTGGTCATCCTTCGCTGCAGAATTTCGTTGAGGTACGGCCGCAAAGACATCGGGTGGGAGTGTCCCATAAGCTGGACAGCCATCACCAGGACTTGCTCCTCCCAAGCCTCCGAGCGGTTGACCGTGACCCCCTGCTCCGCGAGACGGTCAAGCTGCAGCTCGATGACAGTCGTGATGTACCGGGCACGCAAGCGATGGATGTTTGCCTTCTCGATGCCCGCTGCTCGGAAGAGCTGACCAGCTATTCGGGTCACACTGTCGGTCGTGATCCCTTCGCCTGTCTCGGACAGGAAAACAAACTGATCATTGGAGGATTTCGCGCCGCTCGTTTTCCTGATGATGTTGAGCCGCTGCGTGTCGCCGTAGATGTAGGCAACGATCTTGAGCACAAGCTGCTGATTTATCCGCAGTCGCCCGCTGTCCTGGTTCTTTCGAACTACTACGACTTCAAGGTAGAGCTTAGCATTCTTGCCGACGTACGGCCCAAGCTCTTGCGGCGTCGGAAAGTCGCTGACCTTCAGCTGCACGATCTCGCTAACGCGAGCGCCCGATTCCAACGCCACCACGAGCATCAGCAGGTTTCGAGCGGAATTCCGGCCCTCCTTCTTTGCCTCCGCGAAAAGGCGGATGACTTCGTCGGGCGTGGGGGTGTGACGAGAGCCATAGGAACTGTGCACGCCGTCATCGAGCAGGCCCGACACCCATTTTATGTACTTCTGGCCATTCGGAAGACGAAGCTCAACTTCTTTGCCTGAGATCGGAAAAATGTAGTCTTCCGGAACCCCGGTATAATCGTGCTTTGGTTTGGTCTGAACGTGATATCTCAACCGGCCAACGGATTCTGCCCACTTATAGAAGTCATGGACAACCGATATGCAGTAGTTGCTGCGGCCTATCGACACCTTTTGGCTCTTTTTCAGATTCTGCCAAGCCAGCAGAAAATCGTCATTCACTTGGTCATGTGGGACATGGTGTGCCTGCTGAAAGCGCCGAAACATGCGCAAGACTTTAACGGTTTCCTCAACGCTGGAGGTTTTCACCTTTTCTCTGACGATGAGGTAGCGGGCGAAATCGGCGACCCACTCATCAATGCCATTCGACCAAAAAAGCGTTGGTACAATGAACAACCCTTTTCCGATCTTCAAAGACACCGGCATGATCATCGAATCTATACGCCGACGGAATGGGACGACATTGGTGGCGTCGTCCTCGACAGTTGTGCGCAGAGTGATCGTCGGTCGCTGCTGCATTTCCCAGTTAACGAGCGTCGTTCGCAAGCGCGTGCTGGTGCTCAGCGTATTGATCGAACAACCGATCCTTTCAGCAAACCACTGCCTGGAAAAGCGGTTGTTGTAGCTCGGAATTTCCGCAGGATTGCAGCTCTTCAGAATGTCTTCAAGGCGCTGATGATAGACCTTGCTACGCGCGGTCGATGATGCCATCGCAAGCTACTCCACCAGTTTGAGACCGCCGCTCTTCGTCAGCATCCGCTTCAATCGCGCATTCTCAGCCTCAAGCGCCTCGTTGCGGCGTTCCAGGTCTTCGTTTCGCACCTTCTGCGCACCTAGATCGACCTCCACTCGCTCCGTCTTGTGGCTCAGTTGATGATATTTCCTGGTCGTCGCCTCCAACATGCCTCTGAGCATTGCCACTTCATCCTCGGCCGCGACGCGACGCGCCTTCTGCGTGGTGTAAACCCGCAGAGTTTTCCTGCCGGTATCCTTGGCCGTCACGGCAGCCGTCTTCTCCCGCTGAACCTCCTCGATTGGGCGAAGCTGTTTGAGAAGCTTCCCTATCTGCGCGACGATCTTTCCATGATCTCTCGATTTGGTGTTCCAGTCGCGTTTCGAAGCCACCGCAAAAATGCCATACTCGGGACACGACCAGTTGTGAGCGGCGCTCAGAGTCTTCTTGAAGTCGACGCCGGTCGGAACGCCAGTTTCAACCCACTCCGTATATCTGGCCAGCATGGTTTCAAGACGTGCGGATACGCCCATCTCCGCCACCGATAACTGCCGTACAACCCAATCCTCTTCCAAACTCATCAGGCAACCCTCAGTGTCTCGCGGAACTCGCTGAGAGTGACGAGATTTTCCGCCTGCAGCTCGCCGAAGATTGTCCGACCATCATCTTCAGTGCCCACGTCGGGTGTGAGAGCCTGAAGCTCATCATCGAAATAGCTGACGTTTTCTGGACCGATCAGAGCCCACGGGCATCCGGGGCACACGGTAGGCCCGGCGGCCGCGTAATCGGGACCCACGCTGCCATCCTCGAAACCAGCCTTCTTCCGGCAGGCCGCCTTGGCGCAGCCACTGGTAGTGCGAGGGCAGCAGCAAGTCACCCACGGCTTCGGTGTCACGACCACACTGCCCTTTTCCATTTGACGGATGACTGCCTGAGCAAGGAATTCGGGGATGATCTGGACGTCTGAGAACTTCTCGCGAAGGCGTTTCACCAGCTTGTTCAACCGCTCGCCCATAGGTCCTGTGTAGACGCTCTGACCTGAGACGAGGTCCTTGACGATCTCAACGCGGAAATTCCACACCTCACGCGTCCATTCCTTGGCGTTCTCGGGGTCCAACGTCACATAGTCGTTGGTCATTTCCAGGTTGAAATGCCGGAGATGGTGCGAAAGGCTTTCGAACTTACCTTTGTAGCGCCAGATATAGAGTACCGCAAAAAAGCGCCGAAACTGCCGAGGCTGCCAGGGCCAAGACAGGTTATCGCCATTGTCATTGGCGTACTCGACAGCATCCACGGATCGAGCGAAATCGTTGATTTTCCCCTCGGGCGACAAATCCGTGATCTTCCCGGTGACCGGATCAAGATAATTGAAAATCAGAGCGCTCGGGTCGCCGTCGCCGTCAACGTTGAATGATGAGAGCACTTGAACCGCGCGAGCCACGATGTTCGGGATTGGTATCCAGCTCCGCGTCCTTTGCGTCTTCTCAATATAGCATTTCATCCACCAGCCATCGACCTCGTTCCCTTCAAGGCAATCGCGCTCCAACATCTTGATCTCTTCGGTGCGCCGGGCTGTGAACGCGGCGATCAAGATGAAGCACGCTACGGCTATCTGGCTGATGCGTGGTCTCAGGGCCTCGGCCTCCGGGCGGTAAACTTCCCCGTTCTCGCGTGCATCGAGGTTGGCTTTGTAGGCAGCCTGGACGGCATCGCTATTGTTCGCGACAAAGCGGACCGACTGCTCCAGTAGTTCCATGACCAGCAAGGGTGGCGCTATCGGCGTCCTGGTCGTGCGAGCGCCAAGGTTGTCGGCCCGCTTCGCCGGTCCTTCCGGAAATGGCCGAAACTTGATGGTCGGAGCCTCAATATAATGTCGGAGCGCATATAGAGCGTCGAACAAAGTCGTGACCAGCTGAATGTTCTGAACGGTGATCGGGTCCTCTCTGAGGTCGGCCACCGACTGCTTCAACTCGCCATTCAATCGAGCAGTCGCAACTTCGATCTCAGAGTTGATTTCAATGGCCGCCCACCTCTTCGGAAGATTGAACGCCAGGCGTATTGCGCCGATGTTGAATTGCTTGTTCTTGGCCAACGTATGTGGAACGCCCTCCCAAGACGAGTACGCGCCAAGTTTTTCCTTCACGATGGCTGATGCCCGCAGCAAGCTGTCGGAGCCCATGGCCGCTTCTTCGCACAACATGTCAATATCGAAGGACGTCAGGCTGGCAAAGGAATAGAACCCGCGAACGGTCATCCCGTAGCAAATCCGCAACAAAGTCCTTGCGTACTGCGCATGCCGTGCGCCATCGTCGATGCGCGTGTAATTGCCAGCTCGGAGCCAGAACACCAGCTCCTTGAACGTGGCGTAAAGATTTGCATGTTCGATCAAGGATCGACCATCCGCCATCGGAACGTCGAAATTGACCGTCTCGTCCTTACCCTCGCCTGCCCCGTCCCTGAATATCCATTCGTGGAGTTCATAAGGGGAACCGAGCCAACTGCGGCGACGGCTCTCGTAATCGAACTTATCAATCGACTTATAAGCCGGGACCATCAATGAGACAGGCATCAGAACAACCTCATGGGCGTGAAATTCGGGTTCGCAAGCATTTTGCTGGAGATTTCGGTCGCATCGGACCAGACATCAGAAAACGACTGACGCATCTTCACCTCGACGGCATCGCAGAAACATAGCCATGGAAGCCACACCTTCTCCCAGCGTTCCGGCTGATCGCGAACCCAGTCGCCCTCCACCAGCCGTAGGGAATGCTGCCAAAGCTGAAGAATGGCGATTTCTTTCGGGATGGCGATCAAAATGAGCTGCGGACAACCTTTGACACAGTCGAGCGACTGGCAGAGCTTCCCCTCGTTGCCCGGCTTGCCGTACCTGTCGGCGCACATGGTGCCCAAGCCGGTACGCATCACTGCCTCGACGCGGCCTGCCATCTTCTCTTCGTCCACGCCCAGGAACGCGTGAACATCTTCGAGCTTCCGGATGACAACAGTTTCCATCGAATGCTGGAACAGCCGGATGTCGGTGTCTCGCAGGTACATGATGGGATACTTATTGATGTATCCCTCGTGGACCTGCGCACCGTGCTGTCCCATTGCTCGCGACAGGCCGGTCTTCGCGTCTGACTCAAGCGCGGTCTTCAACAGGATGGACGGCCGCAGCATATTCGGCGTCAGCGGGAGGTCAGCCAGCTCTGGAACCGACTGCGTCAGGCGTTTGAACTCAGCTCGGAAAGTCCACTCCTCGATGAGCTTAAGGGTTTCGCCATTGCCTTTACATAGGAAGAGCTGATCTCGGTCTTCGTCAACAATTTTGGAATTGCCTGCGAAGGCTTCCTTGAGCCAGGTCATTCCCTTGATAGCGTCACATCGATCAGGGAGGGTGACGAAAATAGGCTTTCCACCTGCCCTCGCCTTGTAGCCTGTGACTTTGCTGTGATTTGGTTCTTCCGAAGGCTCAATACAGTCGCGGTAGAGCGTTCGTCCGACTGACACGTTACTGCCGGACTCAAGCAGGTAGAGTGTGATGCCAGCGGCCACCGCCTCTTGCGTCGGCAGTAGGTAGGACTGGAGCAGTGTCCCGCCACCGTAATCTAGTGCCCGCTTCTGAAAGAACTGCCCTTCGTCGCGGCCCGCTGCCTTGTTGCTGGGATATATGGAATTGTTCCGGTCGGCTACAACTCGGAGCAGGTTCGCAATGCCCTGCTCGCGGTTAGCTTCATCGTCCGGAAAATGTTCGCGGAGGAGTTGACGCCGCTGATGCTCGTTGATCCGCCCTTTCCTGAGGATGTCGTGAAAGACATCGCCGGGATCACGGCCAATACGAAGAAGCTCTCGGCCGCGATCCCAGAGTGCTCGACCAACATTCAGTAGCTTGGTTGCGGCGGCCTTGATCAGATCGAGGCGACGCGTCAACACCTGCAGAATGACCTTCGCAGGGTCCTCGGCTGCCTTGAATTCGTGGTTTTCCAGCTCTGCTCGCAAGACGCGATTGAAGTCTCCCTGGTCGAGACCGGTGATTTCGATCTGACGAACATCAGCAGCCTGCTTCAGCATCGAAGTAGCGAAGTGAAGATAGTCGTCAATGTGAGGGTTTTTCGGTTTCCCTCGGGTGCTTTCCGTCACTTCCGCCACCGAACGCAGGTGGTTCGGATTGTCTTCACGGAATGCGATGAGACCTAATTCGAGCGGCGGAAAGATGCCGTCGTTGCTGAAAACCTTGATGACGCTGTTCGTCATCGTCAGCTTGCCATTCCGGCTAGGAATGTGCTCGTACCGCTCAACAAGGCTGTCGCGATATGCCTGAGTGGCGAGGGTGAACTCCTTGGCTAGGCTTCGCGCCGTCATCCTTTTGGAAAGGCCTTCCAGGAGCGCCACGCACGCAGCTGACTTGTCGGTTGCAATAAAGCTCAGGAGTTCGGTAGCGGCGGAAAATGCGACCTTAGCATTGTCCTTTGTCGACTTGCGATAATGCCGCTCGAAGCTTTCCTTAAACCGACTGGCGAATGAATGAGACCATCCCAGCCCGACGAGCATATGACACTTGAAAATGCGCCCGCCAACAGATGCAAGTAATGGATCGCTTTTCAGTCTTTCCTTGAACTTCAACTCCTCGTTTGCGACAACCTCGACATAAGGTGGTCGCAATAGCGTATCTGGTGGTAAGTGCAGCAATTTGCACAGAGCCCTCTTATCGAAGCTCTGCCCGTCTTTACCGACGGGTGGTTCCTCTAACAGTTCACGAAGCTTGCGCAGTCTTTCGGCGATTTCCCTCGGTTGATAACCGGTCTCAGCGACACGCTTGTCGAATTCCTCGATAAGCTCTGCCACGCGAGGATAACGGAGAATAATGAGCGAGTTTTTGGGCAGCTCAAAATGCGAAAATAGTTGCACGCGGCTCACCTTGCCGTCGCGAATGAGCAGCGTGCCCTGGTCCATCTGCTGCTCCAGCCACCGACGCATGGCAGGAATCTTGGCTTCGATAGCGGACTCTTTGCCGCCGACCTCATTTTCGTAGTCCTCGACGATTTGTCGATATGGCAGATACGCGGTTTGACTGAGGCCGAGTTCAGTCGTGATTGACTGCCGGTCGATTTTACCGCCTCTGCTTCTCTTCAACCCGCCAGCAAAAATTTGAGCATTTAGAACCTGGACAATCTTATAGGCCGTGCTCTGCTCACGGTAATGCTGGTGCGTCGCAAGGCCTGGATACTGCGAGACTACCTGTCGGCCTGCCTCGTCAAGGGGGCCAGTTTGATCAAGCTTCGCCCCAAATTTTGGAGCCTCCGGCAGCGTCGCGACAGGCTGAGTAATCTCAAGCACAACTTCGTAATCAATGAGGATGTCCTTAAGGGTGGATGACAAAAGGGTATGGCTTACACTCAGGCGGCTCGCCATCTCGCGGCGACTAATCAACCTTCTGTCAGCTTCGGACCGTGGGGTTGTGTTAGTTTCCAGACATTCGTTCAGCATGTCCACCAACCGCGCTTTGGTCGATCCCGGCTTGTAGGACTGATGAACCGCAAGTGCAGGGAAACGGTCGATCACGGCCGCACCGACGGCTTTCACGCGATAGAGGTCAGTGTCCGGCGGGTCGTAGCCCTCGTCCGGCTCCAGCGAAGGCGGTGTAACCAATATCCGACGCCCATCTAGGATATCGGCGGCTGTCGGACGTACAGGCTGGGTTTCATCCCACTGGCCGAGTGCGGTCCTTCCGGGATCAGAAACGACACAATCGAGAAGGTCGGATACCTCGACGGAACCGATATCAGCCGTTTCGAAAAGCGACAACTGCCGGTCATCGACAGGTATCCTACCGCTTCCTGATTTCGAACCTTTTTTAGGCATGGGATCGCCCTTCCCCGTGATTTACCTGTCACGGGTAGTTTTGAGTTGTTTATTTTTGGTATCGGAAAAACAACGGTTTCAACCGCTGGACGCAGTAATTCAGTCGCCGCCGACTCAATCAGTGATTGCTAAATAAATAGCATCTTTACTATCTGGTTAACGCAGCAACGAGCCGTAGAGGACGCGCCGATCAAACGGCGACGGGCGCATCAATGGCAGGATGCGGTTCGTAACCAGTCACCTCGAAATCTTCGATGCTGTATCCATCAATGGACTCCGGCCGCCTCAACAGACGCAACTTTGGGAACGGACGAGGCTCGCGGCTCAACAAAGTATGGGCCAAATCCATGTGGTTCAAATACACATGCGTATCGCCGCCTACCCAGACCAACTCTCCGGGTGTCATGTCAACCTGCTGCGCGATCATGTGAAGAAGCGCAGCCTCCTGTGCGATGTTGAATGGAGCGCCCAACCCAAGGTCGCATGACCTCTGGCTGACCAATAGCGAGAGCCTGCGCTTCGCGCTCTTGGTCGCGTCTCGCTCGTCTCCAAGCCCGGTCACATGAAACTGATACGTCATGTGGCAAGGTGGGAGTGCCATCTGGCCCAACTCAGGTACGTTCCACGCGTGGAAAAGCATCCGACGGCTCGACGGGTTCGACTTCAGCGTTTCGATCACAGTCGCAATCTGGTCGTGCTCTTTGCCGTTGGCGTCCAGCCACCGACGCCACTGCTTGCCGTAAATCGGACCCAGGTCACCCCACCGTCGCGAGAAGTCGTCGTCAGAAAGAATACGAGACTCGAACTCCTCTTGGGAGATGTCCTGCCCGGTAGCTTGACGGTACTTGTCCAGTGGCCAGTCGGTCCAAATTCGAACGTTTTCCCTCAAGAGGGACCGAAGGTCAGTCCGGCCGGTGAGGAACCAAAGCATCTCCTTAACGGCTGTTTTCCAAAACACCCGCTTTGTGGTGAAAACCGGGAAGGTTCCATCCGACAGATCGAAACGCATCATCGCGCCGAAAACCGACAATGTACCCACGCCGGTGCGGTCGATCCGACGATCACCTTTTTCAAGAACGTGCTCGATCAGGTCGAGATACTGGTATTCCGGGTGGCGGGCCATTTTCAAATTCCTGTGGTTATACCAACGAGTCTGACAACGGCCGAATTCGGATGCAATAGGCCAACTGCAAACAATGGAGGATGAGGCTCAAGCCACCGATGGTACCGGTACCATCGCGAAATTCCGGAAAACCTTTTTTACCCAAGAGCTTAACACCAATGGTACATGTTTGATGCCGGAAAAGAAGGGAACACCGAGGAAGATATCGGCCGAGCGCTGGTAGAGCTGGCAGGAAAGCCTGCCGTCGGCCACGTAGAACTGGAACAGGCAATGACAGGGCGGCAGCGCCATCTCGTCCACTTCGGCCGGGTTCCAGGCAGAGACGATGTGGCGGCGCGAATTGGGGTTCTTGACGAGGCCCTTCACGAGATTGTCGATCTGGTCGATATGCCCGCCATCGGGTGCCGGCCAGGAGCGCCACTGTGCCCCGTAGACCGGGCCGAGATCGCCGTTCTCGTCGGCCCATTCGTCCCAGATGCTGACGCCGTTTTCATGCAGGTAGCGGATATTGGTCTCGCCCTTGAGGAACCACAGCAGTTCATAGATGATCGAGCGCAGATGCAGTTTCTTCGTCGTCAGCACAGGAAAGCCGGCATCGAGATCGAAGCGCATCTGATAGCCGAAGACCGAGCGCGTGCCGGTGCCTGTGCGGTCGCCCCGGTCGGTGCCTTTTTCCATCACATGGCTCAAGAGGTCGAGATATTGCTTCATGGTCGCCACCGATTCCTTTTGCACCCAATTTAAGGGCAAAGCGGCCGCAAACCAATGCGCCTTGCTGATTATCCAAGCAAAATCCCTAGGGAGCACGACGCTTTTATGACGTATCCCCTTCCCTTGCGATCACAAAAACACTATATCACCAGTGTCGGCTTTCGGGCCGGCTATGGCGATAAACGGGCGGTGGAATAAACCTATTGGACCCGGGGGCGGTACCCGGCGCCTCCACCAAAAACAGGCGGATGTCCTTTTGGATAAGGGCCTGCTTTTGATGGGGGCGAAATAGGATCGACAAGGGTGTAAAGATCGACTTTTCGCTCGGCATGATACCGCCGTTATCGGGTCACAAGTGTAGTTGCAAACGACAACAACGCTAAGGAATACGCTCTCGCTGCCTAACGGCGGTGCGGGAATTCCGCTCTAAGTCCTTACGGTTAGCCCCGTAAGGCGGGGTCCGAAGGCACCTGGCAACAGAAGCCTTCACCTTCTCCCCTTTTTCGACGAAATCATGTATGCTTGATGAAAGCATGAATCGGCTTGCGGCTTTCCCAAAGCGGCCGGACGTGCCATACAAGTTCGTGAAAAGACTTCCAAACCGACGAAAGACAGGAAAAGCATGGGGCAGGATCACATCCGCTACGACATTCTGGCACAGGACGCGTTGCGCGGCGTCATCCGCAAGGTCTTGACCGAAGTCGCAACGACGGGCCGACTGCCCGGCGACCATCACTTCTTCATCACGTTTCTGACTGGCGCCCCCGGCGTGCGCATCTCGCAGCACCTGAAGTCCAAATATCCCGAGCAGATGACGATCGTCATCCAGCATCAGTTCTGGGAACTGAAGATCACCGAATCCCATTTCGAGATTGGCCTGTCGTTTTCCGACGTGCCGGAAAAGCTCGTCATCCCCTTCAACGCCATCAGGGGCTTCTACGATCCCTCGGTCAATTTCGAGCTGGAATTCGACGTGCCGCTGAGCGACGGCGAGGAGTTGCCGGCAGCCGAAATTACCGCCTATCCCGTTGACGCGGCCAAGACCGAGGATGCGGCCGCAAAGCCCGCCGACGGCGAAGAAAAAAAACCAGGCTCCGTCGTTTCACTCGACTCTTTCCGCAAGAAGCAGTGATGTCAAAGGGAGGCGAAAAGCCTCCCTTTTTTCATGGAGAGAACCGAATGAGCGCCGAAATCGTCAATCTGCGCCAGTTCCGTAGGAAGCAGGCCCGCTCCGAAAAGGAAATGCGGGCTGAGCAGAACCGTGCGTCCCATGGACGCACCAAGGCCGAGAAGCAATTGACCAAGGCCCTCAACGAGAAAGCCGAAAAAGCGCTCGATCAGGGCAGGCTCGAAAAAGACAAGACTTGATCGCGCCGGCATAAAAGCATGCGCGATTAAGCAGTTGCGGTTCCCAAGTGAATCGCTTTCTCAATGAGACATGGTTAGCCCGATGATCCGTAAACATTCGGCGACACTGCATGGGCATCGCACAAGCTTCTCGTTGGAAGATGAATTCTGGATGGAGCTGAGGACAATCGCAGCAAGTCGTTCCATGCCGCTTGCAGCGTTGATATCGGAAATAGACGATAACAGGCCGGCTGAGAGTAATCTCTCCTCGGCACTGCGCCTTCATGTCCTGTGCTGGTTGAAAAACGGCGCCGCAGGAGCTTGAACAGCCCCTGTTAGGCCGACCCTTTTTGCTGGCCGGAATTATTGTGCCTGGACACCCGGCACCTGATCGAAATTGAGTTGCCCGGGCTGCGGCACGGAACGGCGCGCAGCCTCGGCCTCTGCAGCCGCCCTCGCCTGTGCCTCCGCTTCCGCCTTGGCCTTCGCTTCGGCGGCAGCCTTCGCCTCGGCTTCGGCCTTGCGCTCAGCCGCCTGCTGTGCGAGCGCCCGCAGCCGCTCTTCCTCGGCTTTTCGCTGCCGCTCGATTTCGGCAGCCGCAACGCGCTGGGCATCATTGAAACGATAGAGCGCCACTTCGCGCCGCAGTCGCTGCTTTTCCAGGACATTGGTCTGCAGCCGCTCGACACGCCGCCGCTCGCGTTCGAAGGCGCGCAGCGAGAGAAAGCTGGTGATATCGGTCACATCCATCGTCTTGCCCGGTGAAGCGA
>Ga0102587_1000104_pt1 | contig 114987 bp, 111 predicted proteins | sample AraplaF_Col_mTSA_FD_76853 | JGI IMG/M metagenome (GOLD analysis project Ga0102587, IMG submission 76853) | Arabidopsis root microbial communities from the University of North Carolina, USA - plate scrape MF_Col_mTSA (SPADES assembly) (version 2) | ecosystem: Host-associated > Plants > Roots >...
GGAGCACGGCCACATTGAGGCCGGCGCGTGCCAGCTGTAGCGATGCGCGCATGCCGGAGCCGCCGGCACCGACGATGACGACGTCAAATTTGCGCTTGGGGAGTTGGGAAGTTGCGGTCATGATTTTTGTGGGGGTGTCGGTCTTCTTGTCGGATCTGCGGTGCGGCGGCTCAGAGACGCCACAGGACCTGGATGCCCCAGCCGGCGCAGCCGACCAGCCAGACGATGGTGAAAACATTCAAGACGAGTTTGATGGAGGCCGGCTTGATGTAGTCCATCCAGATGTCACGCATGCCGATCCACACGTGATAGAGCAGGGCGACGATGACCACAAAAGTCAGCGTCTTCATCCATTGGGGCGAGAAAATGCCGGCCCATTTGTCGTAGCCGATGGGGCCTTTGCTGAAGATGACCTGGCCCAGCACCAGCAGGGTGAAGAGGGCCATCAGGGCGGCGGTGACGCGCTGTGCGAGCCAGTCGCGCAAGCCGTAGTGGGCGCCGACAACGAGGCGCTTGGAGCCGTAGTTAACTGCCATTTTTTTGTGCTCCTTGTAATCAGTAGAGGCCGAACAGCTTGGCGCCGAGGATGAGCGTGAGACCCACGCTCACGGCCAGCACGAAGAGGGCGGATGACTTGCCGAACTCCTTGCTCACGGCGGCGTGGCTGGTGTCCATCCACAGGTGGCGCAGGCCGGCGATGAAGTGGTGCAGGTAGGCCCAGATCAAGGCCAGGGCCACCAGTTTCCAGATGAAGCCCGGCAGGCCCAGCATGCCGATGTTGAAAACGGCCTTGAATTTTTCGAAGGAAATTTCGGAAGAGATCGAGGTGTCGAACATCCAGATGATGAAGGGCATCAGCAGGAACATGATGAAGCCGCTGATGCGATGGAGGATGGAGACGATGCCTGCCAGCGGGAGACGGTAGGAGGGGAGGTCGGTGAGCGCGTTGATGTTGCGGAACTCGGGCCGCTTGGGACGCTGTTTGGAGGCCAGCTCTGTCATTTTTTAGGCTTTCGTGGGGGTGTAACTGATAGGTAACCGGTGACGCAATCGCAATTACAGCTAAACAGCCGAATTCTATTGCAACGCAACAATCGGCTTACAAATGATTGCCGCTTCTTGATGAATCCCGTCAACTAAGGTCGTTTTTGTAGTGATGGGTATCTGTCCGGTACAGGCCGCGGCGCAATTCCATGGGCAGGTCGTTGTAGGTAAAGGCGGTGCGCTCCACGCTGAGCAGCGGCGCGCCCATGGGCACGCCGAGCAGCGCGGCGCTGGCTTCATCGGCCGCGACGGCGCGGATTTTTTCCTCGGCACGCACCATGCGCACGCCGAATTCTGTTTCAAACAGCGCGTACATCGGGCCGCGGTGGGTGGCCAGCCGCTCGGCGGTCAGGCCCTTGAACGGGCCGCCAGGCAGCCAGACGTCTTCGAGAATCGTCGGCGTGCCCTGGAATGCGAGAACGCGTCGCAACTGCAGCACGGCGTCGCCGGTGCGCAGCGAGAGCGGGCGCGCGATGTCGGCGGGTGCGCGCAGGCGCTTGCAATCGATGATCTGCCGTTCGGCCGGGCCTTCGCTGTTGGTGTCGCCGCTGTCGGGCATGAGGCGCAGGAAACGGTATTGCACATGCTGCTCGGCATGCGTGGCCACAAAAGTGCCCTTGCCCTGGCGGCGAACCACCAGGTTTTCGGCGGCCAGCTCGTCTATGGCTTTGCGTACCGTGCCCTGGCTGACGCGAAAGCGCGCGGCGAGGTCCATTTCGCTGGGAATGGCTTCGCCGGGTTTCCATTCACCGGCCTGCAGGCTTTGCAGGATCAGCACCTTGATCTGCTGGTAAAGCGGGCTGAAAGCCGGGGCCACGCCCGCCGACGCGCCGGCCTCGCCTGTGAGGGCGGCAGGATCGGTCAGCGAAGACGTGTTGATGGCCATGGGCAGCGGTCTGGCAACGGTTAACAGCGGTTGGAGGCGATGTCGCGGCGGACACGCGACATCCCGGAATTTAAATTCCGAATCAGGTTCGAATCATATCTTATATAAGACATAAGACAAATTGACGCTCGTCACTTTTCAAGCGTAAAATCTTGGGCTGAGCCAGTGCATGGCCTGCCGTTTTGCGGTGATTTTGAGGGGCGAAAACCCCACCAAACCTCCCGAATATCCCAGGCTCGCGCCAGACATCTCACCTCACACCCCTCATTCAAACCGATTTTTAACTTCCTGGAGTCCTCGATCATGAGCAAAAAACCCGTCCGTGTTGCAGTCACTGGTGCAGCTGGCCAAATCGGTTACGCACTGCTGTTTCGCATTGCCTCGGGCGAGATGCTCGGCAAGGACCAGCCCGTCATTTTGCAACTGCTCGAAGTGCCCGCTGAAGGCCCGCAGAAAGCGCTCAAGGGCGTGATGATGGAACTCGACGACTGCGCTTTCCCGCTGCTCGTCGGCATGGAAGCCCATAGCGACCCGATGACCGCGTTCAAGGATGCCGACTACGCGCTGCTGGTCGGTTCGCGCCCGCGCGGCCCCGGCATGGAACGCGCCGAACTGCTCGCTGTCAACGGCGCCATCTTCACGGCCCAGGGCAAGGCGCTCAACGCCGTCGCCAGCCGCAACGTCAAGGTGCTGGTGGTCGGCAACCCCGCCAACACCAACGCCTACATCGCCATGAAGAGCGCCCCGGACCTGCCGCGCAAGAACTTCACCGCCATGCTGCGCCTGGACCACAACCGCGCCGCCAGCCAGATCGCCGCCAAGACCGGCAAGGCCGTGGCCGACATCGAAAAGCTCACCGTCTGGGGCAACCACTCGCCCACGATGTACGCCGACTACCGCTTCGCCACCATCAAGGGCGAAAGCGTGGCCAAGATGATCAACGACCAGGAATGGAACGCCAACGTGTTCCTGCCCACCGTCGGCAAGCGTGGCGCGGCCATCATTGAAGCGCGCGGCCTGTCCTCGGCAGCATCCGCAGCCAACGCCGCCATCGACCACATGCGCGACTGGGCGCTGGGCACCAACGGCAAGTGGGTCACCATGGGCATTCCTTCGGACGGCCAGTACGGCATCCCCAAGGACATCATGTTCGGTTTTCCTGTCACCTGCGAAAACGGCGAGTACAAAATCGTCGAAGGCCTGGAAATCGACGCCTTCAGCCAGGAACGCATCAACAAGACGCTGGACGAGCTCAAGGGTGAGCAGGACGGCGTCAAGCACCTGCTGTAACTCCGGCTTGCAGTACCAGAGGCCGCCCAGCACCTTGCCCGCACACCACCGCCCCTCATGAGCGACTGGAATCCCGCACTCTACAGCCGCTATGAGGACGAGCGCACGCGCCCGGCCCAGGAGCTGCTGGCGCGGGTTCCGCTGGCGCAGGCGGCTACGGTGTTCGACCTGGGCTGCGGGCCGGGCAACTCCACCGAGTTGCTGGTCCAGCGCTTTCCGGGCGCCAGGGTGATTGGCACCGACAACTCCGAAGCCATGCTGGCCAGCGCGCGCAAGCGCCTGCCGGCCGCGCATTTCGAACTGAGCGACATCGCCGATTGGCAGCCTGCTTCCGGCGATGGCGCGCCCCAGCTGATTTATGCGAACGCGGCCCTGCAGTGGGTGCCCGACCATGCCAGGCTGATCCCGCGGCTGTTTGCGGCGCTGGCGCCCGGCGGCGTGCTGGCCATCCAGATGCCCGACAACCGTGACGAGCCCACGCACCGCCTGATGCGCGAGCTTGCGGCCGAGGCGCCCTGGACTGAACCCATAGGCGATTATTCAAAGCTGCGCACCGAGCTCTTTTCCATAGACCGCTACTACGACCTGCTGGCCGACAAGGCCGCGCATGTCGATGTCTGGCGCACGGCTTACCAGCACCCGATGGATTCGGCCGCGGCGATTGTCGAGTGGGTGCGCGCAACGGGCCTCAAGCCTTTCGTTGATCGCCTCCCGCCAGACCTGCAGGCCAGCTACCTGGCTGAGTACGAACGGCGCGTCGACAAAGCCTACCTGCCGCGCAGCGACGGAAAACGGCTGCTCGCATTTCCGCGCATGTTTATCGTCGCCCAACGCAAGCCATGAGCACGGCGGCTGCTCATCCCGCGCAAGTGCTGCTCGGCGCCCAGGCCGGCACCATGGTGCTGCCGGTCTGCGACCACTACAGCGGCGTGGAGGCGCGCATGCGCAAAAGCCTGCAACTGCAGGCCGAGATGATCGAGGAGTTCGGCGCCTGCGTGTTCGATGTGACGCTGGACTGCGAAGACGGTGCGCCTGTGGGCGGCGAGGCCGAGCATGCGGCGATGGTGGTAGCGCTGGCGGCCCTGGCCGGCGACAAGGCCCGCGTCGCCGTGCGTGTGCATGCGGTGGACCATCCAGCTTTTGAGGCCGACATGGCCATGATCGCCGGCAAGCTGGCGCGCCATCTTTCGCACATCATGGTTCCCAAGGTCGAATCGCTGGCCGACGTGCTGCGCGCCGAGCAGGCGCTGCTGGCCGCCGGTGCGAGCGAGTTGCCGCTGCATGTGCTGATCGAGTCGCCGCTCGCGGTGCGCAACGCCTTTGAGATCGCCGCGCACCCGCGCGTGCAGTCGCTGAGCTTCGGACTCATGGATTTTGTGTCGGCCCATGCGGGCGCGATACCGGCGGCCGGCATGAGCAGCAAGGGCCAGTTCACGCACCCGCTGGTGCTGCGCGCCAAGCTGGAAATCGCCGCCGCCTGCCATGCCCACGGCAAAGTGCCTTCGCATTGTGTTGTCACGGAATTCAATGACACTGAAGCTATGACCGCCGCCGCACGCCATGCCGCCCAGGAGCTGGGTTACACCCGTATGTGGAGCATCCACCCGAACCAGATCCGACCCATCCTGGAGGCCTTCGCGCCCGGTGAAGGCGAGATCGAGGACGCCGCAAAAATAATCGCCGCAGCAGCCCGTGCCGACTGGGCGCCCATCAGCTTCGAAGGCAAGCTGCACGACCGCGCGAGCTACCGTTACTTCTGGCAGGTCCTGGAGCGCGCGCACCAGACCGGCCGGGCGCTTCCCCCCGAAGCACAAACTTTTTTCAAAACCGCGCCTCATTGAGCGCCTGCCACCCCATCACAGTACGAAAGCGCACGAAAGCACCATGAAAAACTTCAGCACCTCCATTGCCTGCACCCTGGCCACCGTTTTGTTGAGCGCTTCCGGCCTGGCCGCTGCGCAGACGGATGCCAAGCCGGCGACGTCCAGCGCCAAGCCTGCGGCGAAGCCCGTCACCAAAAAGCAGCCCACGGTCAATCCGTCCCACCGCACCAACCTGAAGACCGCGACGAAAAATGTGGCCGCCGGCATTGAGGCCGCCGAAGCCGCGCTGACGCCGGCCGAACTGGCCATCGCCGAGCGTGTGCACGTGGGCAAGCTGCCTTGCGAACTGGGCGCCGCAGTTGAGCTCGCGCCCGACGCCAAGTCCCCCGGCTACTTCAATGTCAGCGGGAAAAACTTCAAGTACCGCATGTTTCCCGTGGCCACCACCACCGGCGCGATCCGCCTGGAAGACCAGAAAGCCGGCGCCGTCTGGTTGCAACTGGCCAACAAATCCATGCTGATGAACCAGAAGCTGGGCATTCGCCTGGCCGACGAATGCATGAGCCCGGCACAAATGGCAGTGGCCGAAGCCATCAAGCTGAACCCGCCCGCCAGCGTGCTGGATGCGCCCAAGCCCGCCGTCGCCGTGGCCCCTGCCGCCGCCGCACCGGCCACTTCCGATGCATCGGCCGCCGCCGCGCAGCCCGCCTCGGCCGCTAAATAAATAGCCCCGGCAACACCCGCTTTTTTTACACAGTTACCCACGATTTCGATTACAGGAGAAACCAGCATGTCATCCGAGTTCTTGCAAACCTACCGCAACCACGTCGCCGAGCGTGCGGTCATCGGTATCCCGCCGTTGCCGCTGTCCGCCAAGCAGACTGGCGAAATCATCGAGCTGCTGAAGAACCCGCCCAAGGGCGAGGAAGCCTTTCTGGTCGAGCTGATCACCCACCGCGTCCCGGCAGGTGTCGACGACGCCGCCAAGGTCAAGGCCAGCTACCTGGCCGCCGTGGCCCATGGCACTGAAAAGTGCGCGCTCATCTCGCGTGAAAAAGCCACGCAGCTGCTGGGCACCATGCTGGGCGGCTACAACATCAGCCCCATGGTCGAGCTGCTCGACGACGCCGAGGACAGCGTCGCCACGCAAGCCGCCAGCGGCCTGAAAAACACCCTGCTGATGTTCGACCAGTTCCACGACGTCCAGGAAAAGGCCGACAAGGGCAACAAGTACGCCAAGGCCGTGCTGCAAAGCTGGGCCGATGCCGAGTGGTTCACCAGCCGCCCCGAAGTGCCCCAGTCCATCAAGCTGACCGTCTTCAAGGTGGCCGGCGAAATCAACACCGACGACCTCTCGCCTGCGCCCGACGCGTGGAGCCGTCCCGACATTCCACTGCATGCGCTCGCGATGCACAAGAACGCGCGTCCCGGCGTCACGCCCGAAGAAGACGGCAAGCGCGGCCCCGTCAAGTTCATTGAAGACCTCAAGGCCAAGGGCAACCTCGTGGCCTACGTCGGCGACGTGGTCGGCACCGGCTCCTCGCGCAAGTCCGCGACCAACTCCGTGCTCTGGTGGACCGGCGAAGACATTCCCTTCGTACCCAACAAGCGCTTTGGCGGTGTCTGCCTGGGCAGCAAGATCGCCCCGATTTTCTACAACACCATGGAAGACTCCGGCGCGCTGCCGATCGAACTCGACGTGAGCCAGATGGCCATGGGCGACGTGATCGAGCTGCGCCCCTACGAAGGCAAGGCGCTGAAAGACGGCAAGGTGATCGCCGAGTTCAAGCTCAAGAGCGATGTGCTGTTCGACGAAGTGCGCGCCGGCGGCCGCATTCCGTTGATCATCGGCCGCGGCCTCACCGCCAAGGCGCGTTTCGCCCTGGGCCTGCCCGTGTCCACGCAGTTCCGCCTGCCGCAAAACCCGGCCGACAACGGCCGCGGCTTCACGCTGGCCCAGAAGATGGTCGGCCGCGCCTGCGGCCTGCCGGAAGGCCAGGGCGTTCGCCCCGGCACGTATTGCGAACCCAAGATGACCTCGGTCGGCTCGCAAGACACCACCGGCCCGATGACGCGCGACGAGCTGAAAGACCTGGCCTGCCTGGGCTTCAGCTCGGACCTGGTCATGCAGTCCTTCTGCCATACGGCGGCTTATCCCAAGCCCGTCGACGTGAAGATGCACCACGAACTGCCTGACTTCATCAGCACGCGCGGCGGCATTTCGCTGCGCCCCGGCGACGGCATCATCCACAGCTGGCTCAACCGCATGCTGTTGCCCGACACCGTCGGCACCGGCGGCGACAGCCACACGCGTTTCCCCATCGGCATCAGCTTTCCCGCGGGCTCCGGCCTGGTGGCTTTCGGCGCCGCCACCGGCGTCATGCCGCTGGACATGCCCGAGTCGGTGCTGGTGCGCTTCAAAGGTGAAATGCAGCCCGGCATCACGCTGCGCGACCTGGTCAATGCGATTCCGCTGTACGCCATCAAGGCCGGCCTGCTGACGGTCGCCAAGCAGGGCAAGAAGAACATCTTCTCGGGCCGCATCCTGGAAATCGAAGGCCTGCCAGACCTGAAGGTGGAGCAAGCCTTCGAGCTTTCCGACGCCTCGGCCGAGCGTTCCGCCGGCGGCTGCACGGTGCACCTGAACAAGGAACCCATCATCGAGTACATCAACAGCAACATCACGATGCTGAAGTGGATGATCGCCACGGGTTACTCGGACGTGCGCACCATCAAGCGCCGCATCCAGGCCATGGAAGCCTGGCTGGCCGACCCGCAGCTGCTCAAGGGCGATGCTGACGCCGAATACGCCGCCGTCATCGAGATCGACCTGGCCGACATCCATGAGCCCATCGTCGCCTGCCCGAACGACCCGGACGACGTGAAGACCCTGAGCGAAGTCGCCGGCAGCAAGATCGACGAAGTGTTTATCGGCAGCTGCATGACCAACATCGGCCACTTCCGCGCGGCCTCCAAGCTGCTCGAGAACAAGCGCGACATCCCCGTCAAGCTGTGGATGGCGCCGCCGACCAAGATGGACGCCAAGCAACTGACCGAAGAAGGCCACTATGGCGTGCTCGGCTCGGCCGGCGCCCGCATGGAAATGCCGGGCTGCAGCCTGTGCATGGGCAACCAGGCGCAAGTAAAGGAAGGCGCGACGGTGTTCTCCACCTCCACCCGCAACTTCCCGAACCGCCTGGGCAAGAACTCCAATGTCTACCTCGGCTCCGCCGAGCTGGCTGCGATCTGCTCCAAGCTGGGCCGCATTCCCACCAAGGCCGAATACATGGCCGACATGGGCGTGCTGACGGCTGCCAGCGACAAGATCTACCAGTACCTCAACTTCGACCAGGTCAAGGATTACACCGACATGGCCGACACCGTGAAGGACGGCGTGCCGGCGTAAGTGGACACCCCGCTGGCGGCTTGACACTCGCCAGATGAAATGGAAGGATGAAGTGATGAAAAAACCGTCACTTCTTTCCTTCCTTTTTTTGGGCCTTTTTTCGGCGACGGGTACCGGTGCCGGCGCCCAGGAGGCGCGCACCAACGCCTTCAATGATCCCTTTGTGCAGGTCACTTCGGCCATCGCGCAATGCCCGGTTCCCGAGGGGCCGCTGTACACCGCGCAGGAAGTGCGCGACGTGGCCCATGTACGGGCGCAGCACGGCGGCAGTTGCTACCGCGTGGGCCGCTGCCGGCTGGCCAACTCCTATTGGTACGACGCCGAAATCATTCCGCGGGTCTCGCAGTACATCAAGCTCGACGGCCGTTTCGACGACACCAGCGTCTGGGTGCAGGGCGAGCGCCGGCTGGTTTTCCTCAAGGGCTGCGTCAAGACACGCGAGCAATCCGAAGCACTTGAAAAAGCCGTCTGGCTGGTCGACGATGTGATGGGCGTGGTGAATTATTTGCGTGTGGGCGATGAGCCCGTGCGTTACGTGACTGCGCAGCCGGCTTCAAAGCCCTGAAGGCAGTGGGTCCACCACCCGCAGCTCTGACCCGTCAACAAACTGCAGGTACCAGAACTCCGGCGACAGCGGGAGGTTGGGACGTATGTAGCTGACGTTGGCTGGCTGCACATAGACCGTGCCCGCGCCGTCCTCAGGCGGCGGCGCCAGGTAGTGGCGCTTCAGGCCCACCAGGCCGCCTATGGTGGAGACCACGGTGCCTATGGATTCGGTCACGGCATTCACGGTGCCGCCCTGGCCCAGCATGTGGATCAGCGTCCTGCCGACCAGGTCGGGCGGCGAGGCTTCGATGTACAGCACCGCGGCGGGGTTGATGCGCAGGTCGTCCGGCGCGGCCGGCTCGGTGGATTTGTTGAACGAGATAAAGGGCATGGCCAAGGCGGGTGTGGTCAGGACATGTGCAATTCTTTGTGCTCACCCAGTTTGCGAGGCGGCTCGCCGGTGATGGCCGCCTTGGCCATCTTGAAAAGTTGCACCATCTTGCTTTCCTTCACGTCCCAGTATTCGGCGTGGTGGATGCGTACTTCAAGCAGTGCCAGGTCTGGATCGCGCACCCCGGCCGGGAACCAGCTGCGTGCCAGCGGCGACCAGAGTTCTTCTTTCTTATCCTGGTCGTCGGTGAGCGTTGCCTGGCCTGACAGCGACACATAGCTGTCCTCGCCCGGATCTGCATAAGCCACATTGACATTGCCGTCTTGCTGGAGCCGCTGGGCCAGCTCGCTTTTGCGCGAGATGAAGAAGTACAGCTGCGCGCTTTCGTCCAGCGCTTTGTTCTGCGTGGTCAGTGGGTGGGCGTGCAGCATGCCGTTGGCGTGGCGGTGCGTCAGCATGCCGAAGCGTATGTCCTTGATCAGCTCCCACAAGGTGCTGTAGTCGGATTTCGGTGTGCTCATGGGGTTTCCAAAAAGGTTGTGCTCGGCCCATGCTAGGAGCTCTCCCGGGCCAGGCGCATCAGCCTGTGTCGCGGCCGCCTGTCAGCAGGGGCCCACAGCCTCGTGCCGGGTCGACTTTTACCTCGCAGACACGTCAGGTGTGGTCGAAGCGGTTACTATACAGATGCAAGTAATTCGCATTTGTATTACGTCTCGCTTACAGGGGTGGTGCTGGCTCGTCTGCATGCATCCGCTGTTTTCCATTTCTAAAGGTGTTCCATGAAACTGTCCCTTCCATCCCTTGCCGCTGCCGCCATGCTGGCCGCCGGCCTGCTGACTGCGCCGCTGGCCGCCACCGCCCAGGGCGTCAAGCCCACGCCGGAAGGCATCGTGGTCTACAACGCGCAGCACGCCAGCCTGACCAAGGCTTGGGCTGAGGCCTTCAGCAAGGAAACCGGGATCAAGGTCACCCTGCGCAACGGCAGCGACACCGAACTGGGGAACCAGATCGTGCAGGAGGGCGCCGCATCCCCCGCCGACGTGTTCCTGACCGAGAACTCGCCCGCCATGGCGCTGGTCGACACGGCTGGCTTGTTTGCTCCGCTGGACGCGGCTACGCTGTCTGAAGTGCCTGCCAACTTCCGCCCGGTACATGGCCGCTGGATAGGCATCGCCGCGCGCAGCACCGTGTTCGTCTACAACAAGTCCAAGCTCACGCCGGCGCAGTTGCCCAAGTCCATGCTGGACCTGGCCACACCCGCATGGAAAGGCCGCTGGGCCGCGTCGCCCTCGGGCGCCGACTTCCAGGCCATCGTGAGCGCGCTGCTGGAGCTCAAGGGTGAGGCCGCCACCGCCGCCTGGCTCAAGGCCATGAAGGAAAACGCCACGCCTTACAAAGGCAACGGCACCGTGCTCAAGGCCGTCAACGCCGGCCAGATTGAAGGCGGCGTGATTTATCACTATTACTACTACGGCGACCAGGCCAAGACCGGCGAGAACAGCAGCAACACCCAGCTGCATTACTTCCGCAACCAGGACCCCGGCGCTTTCGTGAGCATTTCCGGCGGCGGCGTGCTGGCCTCGAGCAAGCACCAGCCCGAGGCCCAGGCTTTCGTGAAGTGGGTCGCCGGCAAGGGCGGCCAGGAAATCCTGAAAAACGGCGACGCCTACGAGTACGCCGTCGGCACGGGCGCGCAGTCCAACCCCAGGCTGGTGCCACTGGCCGAGCTGCAGGCGCCAAAGGTCGAGCCCTCCAAACTCAACAGCAAAAAGGTGACCGACCTGATGACCCAGGCCGGCCTGCTGTAGGCGAACTCGATACCTCCAGGTTGCAGATCTGACGCTTGCTGTGAGTGCCTTGCCCCTTGATGCCGGCGCTGACGCCGCCCTGAAGCCGGCGGTAGCGGTGCGCCTGCCGTTGCCGGCCGCCGGCCGCGGTGGCTGGGGCTTGTCCTGGGTGGGCAGCGCGGCCCTGGTGGTGTCGGCACTCGCTTTGCTGCCGCTGGGCTTTGTGGTCTGGGTCGGCATACAGACCGGTTGGGCCACGGCCTCCGCCCTGATCTTCCGGCCGCGCGTCGGCGAGCTGCTCATCAACACCGCACTGCTGGTGGCGCTCACGGTGCCGCTGTGCGCCGTGCTGGCCATAGCCCTGGCCTGGCTCACCGAGCGCAGCGACCTGCCGGGTGCGCGCACCTGGGCCTGGCTGCTGGTGGCGCCGCTGGCGGTGCCGGCTTTTGTGCACAGCTATGCGTGGATGACGGTGGCACCCGGCCTGCACGGCCTGCCCGCCGGCGTGATGGTGTCCCTGATCGCCTATTTTCCGTTTCTGTATTTGCCCGTGGCAGCGGCCTTGCGACGGCTGGACCCCGGCATGGAAGACAGTGCCGCCTCGCTGGGCCTGGGCCCCTGGGCGGTTTTCTTTCGCGTGGTGTTGCCGCAGCTGCGGCTCGCGGTGTGCGGCGGCTCGCTGCTGGTGGGGCTGCACCTGCTGGCCGAGTACGGCCTCTACGTGATGATCCGCTTCGACACCTTCACCACAGCCATCGTCGACCAGTTCCAGTCCACCTACAACGGGCCCGCCGCCAACATGCTCTCGGGCGTGCTGGTGGTCTGCTGCTTTGCACTGCTGGGGCTGGAATCGGCCGCGCGCGGCAAGGAGCGTTATGCCCGCGTGGGCACCGGCGCGGCGCGCATGCCTTTCAAGCGCAGGCTGGGCCGTTTCAGCGCGCTGTGCCTGCTGTTGCTCCCCGCACTGCTCACCGTGTTGGCCCTGGGCGTGCCGCTGTTCACGCTGGCGCGCTGGCTGCTGGCCGGCGGAGCGGCTGTGTGGCGCTTCGGCGAAATGGGGCCGGCCCTTTTACAGACCCTGGGCCTTGCAGCGGCGGGCGCGCTGTTGACCACCCTCGCCGCCGTGCCCATGGCTTGGCTGTCCATACGTTCGCCCGGCCGCCTGCAGCGCGTGCTGGAGGCCTGCAACTACATGGTCGGCTCGCTGCCCGGCGTGGTCGTGGCGCTGGCGCTGGTCACGGTGACGGTGCGCATGCCCATCTACCAGACGGCGATCACCGTGTTGCTGGCCTACCTGCTGATGTTCCTGCCGCGCGCGCTCATCAGCCTGCGCGCAGGCATCGCGCAGGCGCCGGTGGAGCTCGAGCAGGCCGCGCGCAGCCTGGGCCGCACGCCCGCGCAGGCGCTGTGGGCCATCACCCTGCGGCTGGCCGCACCGAGTGCCGCGGCCGGCGCGGCGCTGGTGGGCCTGGGCATCACCAACGAGCTCACCGCCACGCTGATGCTCGCGCCCAACGGCACGCGCACACTGGCGACTTCCTTCTGGGCCTACAGCAGCGAGATCGACTACGCCGCCGCCGCGCCCTATGCGCTCATCATGGTGCTGCTCTCGCTGCCCATGACCTGGCTGCTTTACCAACAATCCAAACGCACGGCGGGACGATGACGCGATGACGACCTCTCTGGAACTGCAAGCCATCCGCAAACACTACGGCCCGGTTCAGGCCCTGGGCGGTGTAGACCTGAGCGTTGCGCCCGGCAGCCGCACGGCCATCGTCGGCCCCTCGGGTTCGGGCAAGACCACGCTGCTGCGCATCGTCGCGGGCTTTGAAGCGCCCGACGCCGGCCGCGTCACCCTGGGCGGGCGGCAACTGGCCGATGGACCGTCCGCCGTGCCCGCGCACGAGCGCGGCATTGGCTACGTTCCGCAGGACGGTGCGCTGTTCCCGCACCTCACGATTGAAGGCAACGTCGGCTTCGGCCTGCCGCGCAACATGCCAAAAGCCCAACGCGCCGAACGCATCGCCGAGCTGATGGACATGGTCGCGCTCGACACCGCGATGCTGGCGCGCCGCCCGCACGAACTCTCGGGCGGGCAGCAGCAACGCGTGGCGCTGGCACGCGCGCTGGCGCAGCGGCCGCGCCTTATGCTGCTCGACGAACCTTTCTCGGCATTGGACACCGGGCTGCGCGCCAGCACCCGCAAGGCCGTAGCGCAGCTGCTGGGTGCCGCGGGCATCACCACCATTCTCGTCACGCACGACCAGGCGGAGGCCTTGTCCTTCGCCGACCAGGTGGCCGTGATGCGGGGCGGGCTGCTGGTGCAGGCCGGCCGTCCGCTGGACCTGTATCTGCGGCCGCGCGATGCGGCCGTGGCCGGCTTCCTGGGCGACAGCATTGTGCTGCCCGCGCGTCTGTCAGGCGGTTGGGCCGACTGCGCGCTGGGGCGCATCGCCGTCAACGACAGCGGGCGCCAGGGCACGGCGCAGATCATGCTGCGGCCTGAGCAACTGCAGGTGGCCGAGGTGCCCGCCGAAGCGGCGGTGCACGGTGCGCAGGACGGCGCCTGCTACGGCGCCGTCACCGACACCGATTTCGGTGGCTCGGTCTGCGTGCTGTCGGTGCGTTTGTTGCGCGGTACCGGTGCGGCTGTAGCACCTGCCCCCTCGGCCGGCTGGGATGAGCCACTGCTGGTGCACAGCGCCGGCATGCATGCGCCGGCGCTGGGCGCCATGGTGCGCATCACGGTGGCCGGCCAGGCCCACGTTTTCAGCGTTTGAGGCAAGGCGCTGGCGGCCCGCCTACACGCCGGGGCCAATAAGCTTTGTTACTTTTTCCGGAGAGGAATCTTCTTGGTTTGGGTATATTTGTGTACGGTGTACACAAATTTCATCGCACCTTCAAGCAAGGAGATTCCCATGGCTCGTTATGTAGACGGTTTTGTGCTTCCTGTTCCGGTCAAGAATGTCGAGGCTTACCGCAAGCTGGCGCGCAAGGCCGGCAAGATCTGGATGGAGTACGGCGCGCTCGATTACACCGAGTGCATTGCCGATGACGTCAAGCCCGGTAAGCTCACGTCCTTTCCGCAAAGCGTCAAGCTCAAGAAGGGCGAGGTGGTGGTCTTCTCATGGATCACCTACAAGTCGCGCAAGCAGCGCGACAGCATCAACAAGAAGGTCATGTCCGACCCGCGTCTGGCCGACATGATGGACCCGAAGAAACATCCCTTCGACGGCAAGCGCATGTTCTGGGGCGGCTTCAAGACCCTGGTTGAGCTCTAAGGCGGGATTCCCCTAGCCCTATGCCACCGTTTCCACCGGGGCCCTGGCCGCCGGCCCGGTTCCCAGCGCCGTCATCGTCACCGGTATGCCGCTCAGCACCGCATTGCCCGACAGCGGGTCACGCCACTGTTCATCCAGCAGGGCGTTGAGATTGGCGCCGGGGCGTTCGGCCGCCAGCGACAGCCGCGTCCCGGGCTGGCCGTGGCCCCATCCGTGGGGCAGGCTCACCACGCCGGGCATCATGGTCTCGCTCAATTGCACCTGTGCTTCGATGCGCTGCTGGCCAGCCGCGTTGCGGCTGCTGATGCGTGCGATGGCGCCATCGACCAGGCCCAGGCGCGCCGCGTCCTGCGGATGGACCAGCGCAGTGCAGCGGAAGGGGCCCTTGGCCAGCAGCGGCAGGTTGTGCATCCAGCTGTTATTGGACCGGACGTCGCGCCTGCCGACGATCACCAGGTCGGGCACAGGGCGCTGCAAATCGGCGGCGGGGCGGGCCAGGTCGGCCAGCAGCGAAGGGGGTGCCAGTTCAACTTTGCCGGAAGGCGTGCGCAGTATCTCTGGAATGCGCGGCGCCAGTTCACCGAGGTCTATGCCGCCGCGGGCGCCGCTCATGTCTTTGACCCGGGACAAGGTCAGGCCTTCAGGCTTGCGGCCAAAGCCGTCGCCGTAGGGGCCACTGCGCAGGGCCACATCCAGCAGGCGCTCGGTCCCCTTGAGGCCGCGGGTCGCCTCGACCACCGCGGCGCTGTGTTCACCAAACAGGCGCTGGGCATCCTGCGCGAACTGGGCGTCGTCCAGGTCCGCCGCGGGGGTGCCTGTGCCTTTTCCCTGGACGATGGCCGTCAGGCGTGCGAGGGTTTCCCATTCATCGGGCTGGCCGTTTGCGCGCGCGAACACCGGCGCGCTGTAGCGCGCGTGGTTGCGCCAGGAGAACTGCGTGAAGACCACGTCGTAGTGCATGTCTTCCAGCGGCGAGGGGCCGGGCAAGATCACGTCGGCATGGCGCGAGGTTTCGTTGAGGTAGATGTCCAGGCTGACCATGAAGTCCAGCTGGCCCAGTGCGCGCGACAGGCGCTCTCCATTGGGCACCGATAGCACCGGATTGGTCGCGATGCTGATGAAAGCCTTGACCTGGCCGGGACCGGCGGTTTCGATTTCTTCGGCCAGGCAGGTGGCCGGCAATTCGCCCAGTACCTCGGGCAGATGGCTCACGCGGCTGTGGTGGCGGCCGGTGGCCACGCCCTTGCCGCTACCGGGTTTGCCTGCGGTGTTGGCGGCAAAGGCCGCAGCCTTGGGAAAGAGCACGCCGCCGATTTCATCGAGGTGCCCGGTCACGGCATTGAGCACGTCGATCAGCCAGCTGGCCAGCGTTCCGTACTCCTGGGTGCAGGTGCCGATGCGGCCGTAGACGGCGGCGCGCGCCGTGCCCGCCAGCGTGCGCGCCAGGCCGCGGATGGTGTCCGCGCCGATGCCGCAGCGCGCGGCCACGGTGTCGGCATCAAAGGGCGCCACCGCTGCCTCCACCTCAGTCAGGCCGTTGAGGTGCTCCGCCAGCCGGCCCGGCTTGGCGAGCTTCTCGGCAAACACGGTGTGCAGCAGGCCCAGCAAAAAGAACACGTCGCCGCCGGGGCGGATGAAGTGGTGCTCATCGGCCATGGCGGCCGTCTCGGTGCGGCGCGGGTCCACCACCACCAGCTTGCCGCCGCGCGCCTGCAGCGCCTTGGCCTTGCCCTTGAAGTCGGGCACCGTCCACAGGCTGCCGTTGCTGGCCAGCGGGTTGGCGCCCAGCATCAGCACAAAGTCGCTGCGCGAAATGTCGGGCACGGCCACGCTCAGCCAGTTGCCGAACATCAGGCCGGTGGCCAGGTGTTTGGGCATCTGGTCCAGCGTGGAGGCCGAATACACATTGCGCGTACCCAGCGCGCGCACCAGGCGCGGAAAGTACAGCAGCAGGCCGGCCTTGTGCGAGCTGGGGTTGCCGGCCATCACGGCCACACTGTCTTTGCCATGGGCGGCGATCAGCGGCGGCAGCCGGCGGTTGATCTCGTCAAACGCCTCATCCCAGGTGGCTTCGACAAACACGCCGTCGCGCTTGATCAGCGGCGTGCGCAGGCGGTCGGGGTCTTCATGCAGGTCTTTCAGCGCCACCCCCTTGGGGCAGATGTAGCCGGCGCTGAAAACGTCGGCCTCGTGCCCGCGAATGCTGATGACCTTGCCGGCTTTCACCTTGAGCTCCAGGCCGCAGCAGGCCTCGCACAGCGGGCAGATGCGGTGGTGGGTGGTCTCGTCGTTCGCCTGGGCGGCTGTTGATTCGGTCATGGCGTGTCTCCGCAGTCTGTGGCTGGTCTGTTGCTGGCTGACCCCTCATTACGCGCGCGCGGCGCCGGCTTGCCAATCACGCGGGTGACACGGCGGTGCAGGCGCTGCTGAAAATAGAGCGACTGCAGACGATCAGTCCGGTGCCTTCAAGGCCCGCAGCATCTGCATGGTGGCATCGTCCGCCGGGAAAAAAGTCTCCAGCGCCAGCTCCTGCAGGGTGACGTCGACGGGCGTGCCAAATACCGTGGTGGTGCTGATGAAATTGAGCACCCCGGCCTGGGTGCGAAACTGCAGCGGCATCGCCACGCCCAGGTGCTCCCCATCGAGGTGCGAGTCTTCAGCGCCCGGTGGCACGGGATAGGCGCGCAGTTCTTCCAGCAGCGCCGCCAGCCCGGGGTCGGCGGTGGCCGTGACCTGCTGGCGCAGCCGCTCAAAGATATGGCTGCGCCACTGCACGATGTTGACGATGTTGTGCGCCAGGCCTTTCGGGTGCAGGCTCAAGCGCAGCACATTGGTCTGGCCCGGCTGCACCAGGGAAGGGTCGGCGCCTGCCAGCAGGTGCGGCACCATGGCGTTGGCCGCCACCAGGTTCCAGTGGCGGTCCACCGCCAGCGCGGGGCACGGTTCATGGCTTTTCAGGATCAGCTCCACCGCGCGGCGCGCCGAGTCCAGGGCTGGGTCGGCCAGCGGCCTTTCGCGGTACATGGGCGCGTAGCCGGCGGCCACCAGCAGCACGTTGCGCTCGCGCAGGGGGATGTCCAGCCGCTCCGACAATCGCAGCACCATCTCGCGGCTGGGCACCGAGCGGCCCGTCTCCACAAAACTCAGGTGGCGCGTCGAGATGTCGGCTTCATGGGCCAGGTCCAGCTGGCTCAGGCGCCTATGCTGGCGCCAGTGGCGCAGGTGGTCGCCAAAAGGCTGGGGCGCGTTGCGCGGCGCGGGGCGGCTGCGAGGGTGAATGCTGGCGTTCATGGGGCCATCGTAAAGCCACCGGGTGTTTTTTCCATTACCTGCCAGGTCATCGACCGGCCGCCGCCGCGCGGGAATGATGACCCCATGCGCACCGATCCGGCAGCCCGGCGCGCTGATCCACATCCCTCCATCCGGCTGCCCGCACTTTCAGGAGTTTTGCCATGTCCTCGAATTCCATGCTGTCTTCCCCCAACTTCCTGCGCAATGTGCTGCGTGTGGACGCGCTGTCATGCGTCGCCTGTGGCGTATTGCAAGTCGCCTTCCCAGCGGCCATGGCGGGCCTTTTGAACCTGCCCGAAAGCCTGATTGCCTACACCGGGGAGTTCCTGCTGGTCTATGCGGCGGCCGTTGCTTTTGTTTCAACGCGTAAACCTTTGCCGCGCCCCATTGTCTGGACGCTGGTGGCGGGAAACATCGGCTGGGCGCTGGCCTGTGTGCTGCTGCTGGCCGGCGGCCCGGTGTCGCCGTCTGCGCTGGGCGTGGCCTATGTGGTGGTGCAGGCGCTCACAGTGGCCGTGCTGGCGGAGTTGCAGTACTTCGGCCTGCGCCGCGCTGCGCCGCAACCGGCCTGGTGAAGGACACAAGACTGGGCAGGCGGGCAGGGTATGCGGGCGCGGCCTCCCACGGGGCCGCAGTGCCTGCCAGAATGGGGGCTGCCGTCAATAAAAAAGGAGTCCGCCCATGGCCAAACAGCCCGCCCACGCTTTTTCGTCCACGCTCAAAAGCTTCAAGACCGCCTCCGGCAAGACCGGCAAGTTTTATTCCCTGCCGGAACTCGCCAAACAATTCCCCAAAGTCGCCCGTCTGCCGGTGTCCATGCGCATCGTGCTCGAATCAGTGCTGCGCAACTGCGACGGCAAGAAGGTCACGGCCGAGCATGTGAGCCAGCTGGCCAACTGGCTGCCCAAGGGTGAACGCAGCGAGGAAATTCCCTTTGTGGTCTCGCGCGTGGTGCTGCAGGATTTCACCGGCGTGCCCTTGCTGGCCGACCTGGCCGCCATGCGCAGCGTGGCGCTCAAGCTTGGCAAGAACCCCAAAGCCATCGAGCCGCTGGTACCGGTGGACCTGGTCGTCGACCACTCCATCATGGTCGACTACTACGGCAAGAAGAATTCGCTGGACCTCAACATGAAGCTCGAGTTCCAGCGCAACCGCGAGCGCTACGAATTCATGAAGTGGGGCATGCAGGCCTTCGACACCTTCGGCGTCGTGCCGCCGGGCTTCGGCATCGTGCACCAGGTCAACCTTGAATACCTCTCGCGCGGCGTGCACAAGACCAAAGACAACGTCTACTACCCCGACTCCCTGGTCGGCACCGATAGCCACACCACCATGATCAACGGCATCGGCGTGGTGGCCTGGGGCTGTGGCGGCATCGAGGCCGAGGCCGCCATGCTGGGCCAGCCGGTGTACTTCCTCACCCCTGACGTGGTGGGCTTCGAGCTGACCGGCCGCCTGCGCGAAGGCGTCACCGCCACCGACCTGGTGCTGCGCGTGACCGAGCAATTGCGCAAGGAGAAGGTCGTCGGCAAGTTCGTGGAATTCTTCGGTGAAGGCACGCGCACCCTGGCCCTGCCGGACCGCGCCACCATCGGCAACATGGCGCCCGAGTACGGCGCCACCATGGGCTTCTTCCCGGTCGACGAAAAAACCATCGACTACTTCAAGGGCACGGGCCGCACCAAGGAAGAGATCGAAGCCTTCGAGGCCTACTTCAAGGCGCAAGGCCTGTTCGGCGTGGCCACGGCCGGCCAGATCGATTATTCGCATGTGGTCAAGCTCGACCTGGGAGACGTCACGCCCAGCCTGGCCGGCCCCAAGCGCCCGCAGGACCGCATCGAGCTCGGCAATGTCGCGAACCAGTTCAAGTCGCTCTTCAGCAAGCCCATCGCCGAGAACGGCTTCAACCAGCCCGCCGGCATGCTCAGCACCCGCCACCTGGTGCGCCGCACCGACGAAGGCCGGCTGGACACGCTGCCCTCCGCGCCGCCCACCCCGGCTGGCGCCGCACGCCCCGTGATGGAGATGGAAGGCAACCGGCCCACGCTGGCGCACGCGCGTGCCAGCAACACTACCGATGCGCCCGCCAAGGCGCAGGCTGAGGTGGTGCATTCGCCGCCCGGCATCACGGTGGGCAACGGCGATGTGCTGATCGCCGCCATCACCAGCTGCACCAACACCTCCAACCCCAGCGTGCTGCTGGCCGCGGGCTTGCTGGCCAAGAAGGCCGTGGAAGCCGGCCTCAAGGTGCAGCCGCACATCAAGACCTCGCTGGCGCCCGGCTCGCGCATCGTGACCGAGTACCTGACGGAAACCGGCTTGCTGCCTTACCTGGAGAAGCTGGGCTTCGCGCTGGCCGGCTACGGTTGCACCACCTGCATAGGCAACGCCGGCGACCTGACGCCCGAGCTCAACGAAGCCATCAGCAAGAGCGACCTGGTCTGTGCGGCCGTGCTGTCGGGCAACCGCAACTTCGAGGCCCGCATCCATCCCAACCTCAAGGCCAACTTCCTGGCCAGCCCGCCGCTGGTCGTGGCCTATGCGATTGCCGGCACGGTGATGCGCGACCTGATGACCGAGCCCGTCGGCAAGGGCAAGGGGGGCAAGGACGTTTACCTGGGCGACATCTGGCCGACCAGCGACGAGATCTACAAGCTCATGAAGTACGCCATGAACGGCAAGGCCTTCCGCGCCAACTACGCCAAGGTCAAGACCGAGCCCGGCAAGCTCTGGGAAAACATCAAGGGTGTCAAGGGCACGGCCTATACCTGGCCCGCCAGCACCTATATCGCCGAGCCGCCTTTCTTCAAGGACTTCACCATGGCCGCGGGCGCGGCCGGCAGCGTGTCGGTCAAGGGCGCGCGCATCATGGCGCTGTTTGGCGACTCCATCACCACCGACCACATCTCGCCGGCAGGCTCCATCAAGGCCAGCTCGCCCGCAGGCCTGTGGCTGCAGGAAAACGGCGTGCAAAAGGCCGACTTCAACAGCTACGGCGCGCGGCGCGGCAACCACGACGTGATGATGCGCGGCACGTTCGCCAACGTGCGCATCAAGAACCTGATGATCCCGCCCGGCGCCGACGGCTCGCGCGAAGAGGGCGGCGTGACGCTGTTCCAGCCTGGCGGCGAGAAGATGTTCATCTACGACGCCGCGATGAAGTACATCGCCCAGGGCACGCCCACGGTGATCTTTGCCGGCGAGGAATACGGCACGGGGTCGTCCCGCGACTGGGCCGCCAAGGGCACGCAGCTGCTGGGCATCAAGGCCGTGGTGGCGCGCAGCTTCGAGCGCATACACCGCAGCAACCTGGTCGGCATGGGCGTGCTGCCGCTGCAGTTCATGCCCGGCGAATCCTGGCAAAGCCTCAAGCTCACCGGCACCGAAGTCATCGACGTCATCCCGCATCCAGAACTCAAGCCGCAAAGCGAGGCCAAGCTGGTCATCACGCGCGCCGACGGCTCGCGCGAGGAGGTCACCGTGATCCTGCGTGTGGATACGCCCATCGAGGTCGACTACTACCGCAACGGCGGAATCCTGCCTTTTGTGCTCAGGCAGCTGTTGGCTGCATGAGCACGAAAGGCATTTCCATGGAAATCGCCACGCGGCCGCGTGGCGAGGTGCTCCGCCAGCTGCTCGCTTGATGTTCAGGCAAGCCCTCGTAGCCGGCGGCGGCATCGGTGGACTGGCGGCGGCGCTCGCGGCCTCGCGTGCCGGTTGGGACGTCCGCCTGTTTGAACGCGCCAGCGCCTTCAGCGAAGTCGGCGCCGGGATTCAGCTCGGCCCCAATGTGGTCAAGGTGCTCCAAGGCTGGGGCCTGGCCGGCGCCTTGCAAATCGTGGCCGCATTTCCGGAGCGCCTGCAGGTGCGCAGCGCCGTGTCCGGCCAGGTGCTGGGTGAGCTGCCGCTGGGCGCCGCCATGGTCCAGCGTTACGGCGCGCCCTATGCCACCTTGCACCGCGCCGACCTGCATGGCCTGCTGCTGGAAGCTGTACGGCAGCACGCCGACATGAAGCTGCACCTGGGCCGCCCGCTGCAGTCCTTCAGCCAGACCGCGCAGGCCGTCACGGTGCAGGCCGACGACGGTCCGGTCATTGAGGGTGATGCCCTCATAGGCGCCGACGGCCTGTGGAGCACGGTGCGCCTGGAACTGCTGGGCGACGGCCTGCCGCGTCGTACCGGCCACCTGGCCTACCGCGCGCTGGTGCGGCAGGCCGATCTGCCCGAAGCGCTCAGAAGCCAGGACGTCACGGCCTGGCTGGGGCCGCGCATGCATGTGGTGCGCTACCCGGTGCGCGGCGGCGAGTCGCTCAACGTGGTGGCCATCGTGCACGGCGAGGTTGCGGCGGAGGCCGACCTCTGGGACCACAGCGCCAATGCCGCCGACTTGGCCGCGGCCACGGCCGGTTGCTGCTCCACCTTGCGCGAGACGCTGGAGGCCATCGCAGGCTGGCGCCTCTGGGTGCTGCACGACCGCGCGCCTATGCGGGGCGCCCACCAGCATGCCGTGGGCCGCGTGGCCCTGCTGGGCGACGCCGCCCATCCCATGCGGCCCTACCTGGCGCAAGGCGCCGGCATGGCGATTGAAGATGCCGCCGAACTGGGCCACGTCCTGGCCCAGGCGCTGGACCCGGCGCTGGACGTACCGACCATGCTGCAGCGCTATGCGCTCAACCGCTGGCAGCGCAATGCGCGCGTGCAGGCGAGGGCGCTGCGCAATGGGCAGATCTTCCACGCCGATGGCCTGCTGCGCTGGGGGCGGGATGCCTCCATGAAACTGCTGGGAGAGAAGGTGCTGGATATGCCCTGGTTGTATGGGGGTGGGGTGCGGGGTTGAGGTCTTGTTTGCTACGGCGGTGTGGAGCTTGCAGAGTCCCGCTGGCCGGGCAACCCCCAGCCAGCCCTCCTCGGCAGAGAAATGAGCAGAAGAGAGCGCGCCGGTGAGTTCTTTATCGCTGGGTGATCGACAGGCTGCTTTACTTCCATGCCGCGCTAATCCGCATAAGCTCCCGCCGCCTTGATCACCGGCGTCCAGCGCGCAATCTCGCTGTGCAAATATTCGCGATGGCCCGCGGGTGTGTTGCGCGCGTCTCGAACCACATCGATTCCGGAAGCGAGCTGTGCTTTTTTGAACGCGTCTGTCTGGATGGCGGCGAGCAATGCGCTGTTGACCCGGGTCTGTACCGCCGCAGGGGTGTTCTTCGGCGCATACAGGCCGTACCACACGCCAATCTGGACGGAGGGGATGCCGAATTTCTCGAGCGTCGGGATTGATGAGGCGCCGGGAACGCTGAGTGGCTTGCGTGATGTCACGCCGATGGGCTTGGTCTTCCCGCTGAATACCTGGGGAAGCACATTGGCGGTCAGGTCGCACATCAGGTCTACATGGCCTCCCAGCAAATCCGCCAATGCCGGGGCGGTGCCGCGATAGGGAACGGTCGTCATGCCGATGCCTAGCGAAGACTGCAGCAGCAGGCCGCACAGGTGTGATGCCGACCCGATGCCGCCATTGGCAAGCTTGACCTGTGGTTGCTTGGCGATCCATCGCACCAGTTCAACCGCCGAGCCTGCGGCGATCTGCGGGCGCGTCACCAGCATCAGCGGGGATTCGGCCATGATGCCCAAAGGTTCGAAATCCGTTTCGGGGTTGAAGCCGAGGCGGCGGTATAGGGCAGGGGCTGTCGCCATGCTGATATGGTTCAGCAGCAGGGTATAGCCGTCGGGAGCCGCACGCACGGCGATGGCGCTGCCCAGGTTGCCTCCGGCGCCTGACAGGTTCTGGATGACGATGGGTTGCCCCAACTGCTTCTCCATTGGCAAGGAGAGTTCCCGCGCGAGCTTGTCCATAGGGCCTCCCGCAGGGTAGGGAACAATCAGGGTGACCGGTTTTGAGGGGTAAACACCTTGCGCCTGCGCGCCCGCGCCGCATGCCAGCAAAGCCCACATAAGCAGTGAAAACAGTTTCTTGCTCATAAGTTTCTCCTGGGTTAGCTGTGCTTCAGTACTCTTCAAGCCGGCATGCGAAGGGCCGCACGGCCGACAGCCGAGGCTCGCAGGGCCCGCCGCGCCTGTGTGGCGGCCAGGCATTTCTCAACGACGGCCGGCTCCGATGTCAAGGGTGTGCCGCCTGGAAAGGGCGGCTTGGGGTCGTATTCGATCTGGAGCTGGATCTGCTTGGCTGCTTCGTCCCCCCTCAGCATGGCGACGACCTTCAAGGCCATGTCGATGCCGGATGTCACGCCACCCGCGGTGAAGATATTCCCGTCCACGCACATACGCTCCCGGGTGACGATGGCGCCGAACGCCGGCAGGAAATCGATGGCCTGCCAGTGGCAGGTGCTTCGCCGGCCTTTGAGAAGACCTGCCGCGCCGAGCAGCAGCGAGCCCGTGCAGATGCCGAAGATGTATTTCGCTGACTGTGCCTGCTTGCGGGTGAAGTTGACCCACTCCGCATCCAGTATGGCGTCGTCGGTTCCCGGCCCACCCGGCACCACCAGCAGGTCGCAAGGCGGTGCGTTTGCGATGGTCGTGGTGGGTATCAGCGTGAGGCCGCGGTCGGAGCGGACCGGATCCGCAGACTTCCCCACGAGCTCGATGTGCACCCCCGGCACCCGCGCCAGGACTTCAAAAGGCCCCGTCAAATCAAGTTGTGTCAGGGCATTGAAGAGAATAATATTCACTTTCATGAGTACCCTCCTTAAGTCACCAAAGGTAAAGCCAGGTGCTGCGGGGGCAGTGCCAAAAGCGGGTGAATGTGCGCCAAAGTTGGTGGCCTTCCTGGTGTTCGACGGCTTCCAGCCCATCGACCTCGCCGGACCCTGGCAGGCATTTGCCACAGCCAACGAAGAGGTGGGTGTTCCGGCATATCGCCTGGTCACCGTGGCATTGAAGGACGCAGTAACCACCGCTGATGGTGCGTTGAAGATTCACGTAGACCACGGCCTGGATGCTGCTGCCGCATTGCCAATCGATGCGCTGGTGGTACCGGGCGGTGGCGGTGTTTATGCGGCGTGCACCGATCTTCAACTGGTCAACTGGCTGCGGGAAAGGGACCAGGCCACACGTAGAACCTGCAGCGTTTGCACGGGGGCCTTCCTGCTCGCCGCCACCGGTCTGCTGAATGGCCGGGAGGTCACCACCCACTGGCGATCCGCCGAAAGATTGCAGCGTGACTTCCCGGACCTCAGGGTCAACGACGACAGGATTTACTGCGAAAGCGGAAAGTACTGGACCACGGCGGGTGTCACGGCTGGTATAGACCTTGCACTGGCCCTTATCGAGCGCGACCACGGTACCGACATCTCGCAGCGTGTCGCCCGGCGGCTGGTGGTCCATTTACGCAGGGATGGTGATCAGCGCCAGTACAGCCAGATCCTCAGGATTCAGGACAGGGCCGCTGCACCGTTTCGTCAATTGATCGAGCTGTTGCAGGCTCGGCTTGATCATGACTGGTCCGTCGACGTGATGGCGGATACGTGCAATATGTCCCGACGCACTTTTCAGCGCAAGTTCGCGGAAAGCTTTGGCATGGGTCCCATGGCCGCGCTCAACAGTTTGCGGCTTGAACAGGCGAAAATCCTCGCCAGTTCGGGGCGTCTGTCGGGCAAGGAAGTCCAGAGACATATCCGCGGTACTGCCAGGACCGCGGCGGCAGCGCGTAATCGCGCCAGCGGCGCTTGCTGATCACCAAAACCCTGAAGTCCACCATCCGCGCCCCGGGGCGCCTACAAGTCAGTGCGTAGTTTCCAAATCTCCGGAAACAACACCACATCCAGCATCTTGCGCAGGTAGCTCACGCCGCCTGTTCCGCCGGTACCGCGCTTGAAGCCTATCACCCGCTCCACGGTGGTCACGTGCCTGAAGCGCCAGAGCCGGAACGCGTCTTCCAGGTCGGTGAGTTCTTCCCCAAGCTGGTAAAGGTCCCAGTACTTCTTCGGGTCGCGATACACCACCAGCCAGGCCTGCTCGACGGCTTCGCTTTCCGCGTAGCCCTGGGTCCAGTCGCGCTGCGTGTGGCTGGCGGGCACGGGCAGGCCGCGGCGTGCCAGCAGGCGCAGCGCCTCGTCGTAGAGTGAAGGTGCTTCGTACGCGGCCTGCACCTGCGCCAGCAGGTCGGGCCTGTGCGCATGGGGCTTGAGCATGGCGGCATTTTTGTTGCCGAGCGCGAATTCGATGCAGCGGTATTGCGCGCTTTGAAAGCCGCTGGAGTTGGCGAGGTAGGGGCGTATCGCGCTGTACTCTGGCGGCGTCATGGTGGCCAGCACATCCCAGGCGTGCACCAATTGCTCCATGATGCGGCTCACGCGCGCCAGCATCTTGAAGGCGCTACCGAGCTCGTCTTTGGCGACGTTGGCAATCGCCGCGCGCAGCTCATGCAGCATCAGCTTCATCCAGAGTTCGCTGGTCTGGTGCTGGATGATGAACAGCATTTCGTTGTGGTCGGGCGAGAGCGGCTTTTGCGCACCCAGGATGGCGTCCAGCTGCAGGTAGTCGCCGTAGCTCATGGATTGGCTGAAGTCGAGCTGCGCTTTTTCATCGCGCACGATGTCTGCCGGCCGTTGTGTGTTCATGGATGATCTTTCACGGAAAACCGATTCGGGTATTGAAACAAGCAGGGGCCGGGTAACCGGCTTTGCCGGGCCGCAGGCGCAGCGGCCCCTCTCGTGATGAAAGGGGCAGGGAGAAGCCGCAGGCAACACGCAGTGGACGACCGTGGGGGCCATGTCATCACGTGACCGCGTGCTTCTGGTTGAATTCGGCTTTTTGCCACTCACTGGTTTCAAGGACCTGCTTCAAATGCTCGACGGCATTCCATACGTCTTCAAAACCGATGTAAAGCGGCGTAAAGCCGAAGCGCAGGATGTCCAGGTGTCGTCCAGCGCCGCCATCGCCGGCGCGGAAGTCGCCAATCACACCACGCGCGATCAGCGCCTGCACGATGGCGTAGGCGCCTTCGGCCCGCGTCAGGCAGACCTGTGAGCCGCGCTGTGCATGTTTGCGGGGTGTAGCCAGACCCAGGCCATGGCCCCCACAACGTTCTTCGACGAGCTCGATAAATAGGTCGGTGAGTGCCAGCGACTTTTTGCGCAAAGCCTGCATGCCGCCCAGGGGTTCAGAGGCCAGCACAGTGTCGAGCCCGCACTCCAGCGCGGTCATGCTCAGGATGGGCTGGGTGCCGCACAGGTAGCGCGCAATGCCGGGAGCGGGCCGGTAGTCGGGCGTGAATTCAAACGGCGCGGCGTGGCCCCACCAGCCGGCCAGCGGTTGCCAGAAGCGGTCGGCGTGCTTGGGGTTGACCCAGACAAAGGCCGGCGCGCCGGGGCCGCCGTTGAGGTATTTGTAGCCGCAGCCAATCGAGAAGTCGGCTTTGGCCGCGTTCAGGTTCACAGGCACGGCGCCGGCGCTGTGGGCCAGGTCCCAGACGGTAAGGGCGCCGGCGGCATGGGCCGCGGCGGTGACGGTGGCCATGTCGTGCATGGCGCCGGTGCGATAGTTCACATGGGTCAGCATCAGCACGGCCACTTCGCTCGTGAGTGCGGCGGCAATTTCCTCGGGTTCAACGAGTTGCAGGCGATAGCCACGTTCGCGGCACAGGGCTTCGGCGATGTAGAGGTCGGTCGGGAAGTTGCTGCGCTCGCTCACGATGAGCTTGCGTGCGGGGGCATCTTGCGCGGCGATGTGCAACGCGGCGCTCAGCACCTTGTAGAGGTTGATGGAGGTGCTGTCGGTGGCCACGACTTCGCCGGGGGCCGCGCCTATCAGCCGCGCGATCTTGTTGCCCAGGCGCTGCGGTAGCTCAAACCAGCCTGCGCTGTTCCACGAACGGATCAGGCCCTGGCCCCATTCGGCCGCCACGGCTTCGGCGACACGCGCGGGGGCAGCCGTGGGCAGCACGCCCAGCGAGTTGCCGTCGAGGTAGATCACGCCTTCGGGCAGGGTGAATTGCTGGCGCAATTGGCGCAGCGGGTCTTGGGCGTCGAGGGCGCGGCAGTCTTGCTGTGTGGTCATAGGGTTTCGGGCTTTCAGGGAAGTTCGCGCAGGATGGCCCGCACGGGGGAGGCATCGGCGCGCGTGAGCTTGAGCGGCAGGGCAATCAGTTCGTAGTCGCCTTCTGCCACCTCGTCGAGCACCAGGTTCTCCAGCACGCGCAGGCCGTGGGCCAGCAAGCGGTGGTGGCTGGGCAGGTCCTGGCTGGTGGCCGGGTCCACACTGGGGGTGTCGATGCCGACCAGGCTGATGTGCTTGCCGGCCAGCAGTTCCAGTGTTTCGGGTGCGATGGCGGTGAAGCTGTCCCAGGCCTGGCTGGCGGTGCGCGAGGTGCGCAGCAGCACGCGCGGCGGTAGTGCATCCAGCATGTGCGCAATGTGGTGGGGCTTTACCAGGGGGCCGCAATCCATGCAATGAATGACGCGGCAAGGGCCGAGGTAGGGCGCGAGGTCGAGTTCCCCGGCGCTGGCCTCGCCGTTGGCATAGTGCAGCGGCGCATCGGCATGCGCGCCGGTGTGGGGCGACAGCGTGATGCTGTTGACGTTGACCGGGCAGCCCGGTGCCAGCGAGAAATGCAGTGTTTGGGAATAGGCCGTGTCGCCGGGGAACACGGCCGCTTTTTCATTCACTGGTGGCGAGATGTCCCAGAGTTTGCGCGGTGCTGAGGTGTTGGTGGCAGGCATGGATCCAAAGGTAGCACCCGCAAAAAAGCCGTGGTGTCGGTTATTTCCAACAAATTCGAAAAATAGTTGAAACCTAAAGTATTTGGATGAAAAGGGATTTGCCCCAAGGCGCCCGTCACTGTGCGATGTCGCGGGGTGGGGCACAATCCAGGCCTGTGGTGCTTATTGCTGCATCGATTTACCAAGCACCTCCTTTCAACCCTCCCATCCTTCTAATCTTCAAGAGACAAGGCACACCATGAATTCCGAGAACAAGTCCAACGGCAAAGTCGCACTCGTCACCGGCGCGGGCACCGGCATCGGCAAGGCCGTGGCGCTGGCTTTGCTGCGCGAAGGCTACAGCGTTGCGCTGGTGGGGCGCCGTGCGGAGCCGCTCAACGAGGTCGCGAAGGAGTCGGGCACGGACCGTGCGCTCGCGCTGCCCACCGACGTGAGCCAGCCCGAGTCCGTGGCGGCGGCCTTCGCCAAGGTCAAGGAAAAGTTCGGCCGCCTCGACCTGCTGTTCAACAACGCCGGCGTGGGCGCACCGCCCGTGAACATCGAGGACATCACGTTTGAGCAATGGACCAATGTGGTGAACATCAACCTCACGGGCTCATTCCTTTGCGCGCAAGCGGCCATCAAGCTGATGAAGGACCAGCTGCCCCAGGGCGGCCGCATCATCAACAACGGCTCGATCTCGGCCCATGCGCCGCGGCCGAATTCGGCGCCCTACACCTCGACCAAGCATGCGATCACCGGCCTGACCAAGTCCATCTCGCTGGACGGGCGCAAGTACAACATCGCCTGCGGCCAGATCGATATCGGCAATGCGATGACGGAACTCGCGGCGCGCATGGCCAAGGGCGTGCCGCAGGCCAACGGCGAAATCGCCATTGAGCCCATGATGGATGCGAAGGAAGTGGCCGAAGCGGTGGTGCACATGGCCTCGCTGCCGCTGTCGACCAATGTGCAGTTCATGACCATCATGGCCACGAAGATGCCGTTTGTGGGACGCGGCTGAGGCGCTCTGAAGAGATTGCCGCGAGCTGCAGGTATGCAGCCATGCGCCGGTGAAATGTGTTGTATTGTATGTATATGAACAACACGGCATCTGACCTGCAACAATATCTCGAGGAGCTCGCAAGCAAGGCCCGGCCCGGCGATCGCCTTCCGCCCATACGCGATTTGATGCGCCGCTTCGGTGTATCGCAGATGCTGGTCCAGCGTGCCTTCCAGGGCCTGAAGACCCGGGGATTGATCGCATCGCAGGTCGGCCGGGGTACCTATTTCCGCGGCGACGGGGAGCCGGCAACCGGCGCGTCGGATCAGCAGGTATCGGCCGTCAGGTCGGTGCTGCTGCTCAGGCGTTCCATCAGCATCGCCCGCGGCCGCGTGCTGGTGGAGGGCCTGCAGCGCCGTTTCACCGCCGACGGGCACAGGGTGCTGGAAGTTTCCTACACCGATCCCGCCCATGCACGGACTGTATTAAAAGGTTCGCCGCGCTTTGACGCCTGCGTGGTCCAGTCGACGTACAAGACCATCACCATCGACCTGCTTGCTGCACTGAAAGACAAGAGCGAGGTGCTGGCTGTTGACGGCGTGGCGCTCGTCGGCGCGGATGTGGAAGTGGTGGGCATGGAGTGGGGCGAGCCCCTGGCCACGGCAATTTCGCTTCTGCGGGAGCAAGGCCATAGCCGCATCGCCTATGCGGCAACCTCACATCCGCTCCTGGCAACGCAGATGGGACAGCGGCGATTCGACTATTTGCAGAGCACCCTGGCCGGCACCGATCTGCAGGCGATCGCTGTGCCGCGCCTTCCCGATGAGAACTACGAAGCCGCGCTGGTGGACCTGATCAAGGCCGGCCTGGATGCCTCGGGACGGCCGCCCTTCACCGCTTTGGTGGCATGGGGCATCGAGGACGGCACCAGATTTCGCAGGCTGCTGTCGGATGCCGGTATTGGCGTGCCTTCCGTGCTGAGCGTGGTGCTGCTGGGGCGCACGGACTTGCCCAACGAGCACGCCAACTTTTTTGACACCGTTGGATGCAGCGTGGCCGATCAGGTGGACTACCTGTACCAGGCCATCAACGCGCGCTGGACTGACCCCTCGATCCCGTACGGGGTGCGCCTGATCCCCGTGACAAGCAGGGCCGGTGAATCCATTGCCGCGCCATCGGCCGCAAGGCTTGCCGCGCAGCCTTCCTAGCGGGCCATGCGTCGCGGCGCGCGTCGCGGCCGTGCCTGTTAGCTAGTCACGCGTTCAACGGTCTCAACAGTGATGGCTACCGATTCGCCGATGTAGGCGCTTGCGATGAGTGCCTGGGCGAGGTCTTGCGGGAGCTCCCGCTTGGCAAACAGCGGGTGCTCGCCGATGGTGGTCATAAAGGGCACGCCTTCGGATTGGGAGCGCTGCGCCGCTTCGTAAAGCAGCTGGTGCGCTTCATGGCGGCCCATCAGCCGGGTCAACCGCATCATCACGGCTTCCGAAGCGATCAGGCCGTTTGACAGATCCAGATTGCGGCGCATCGCCTCCGGGTGCACTACCAGGCCCTGCGCCAGCGTGGCGAGGGTTTCTGCGATCGACGCCGAGATGATGGCGATTTCCGGCAGCAGCGTATCGGCCACATTGGTCGCGGATGAATCGCCTTCGTCCATGCGCGCCATGGCCTCGAGCGCCATCGGCACCCGCCCGCGCATCATGCGCGCCAGGCTGGCCAGCAGCAGCGCGGTCGAGGGGTTGCGTTTTTGCGCCATGGTGGAGCTGCCCACCTTGCCCATATGGAATGCCTCGGCAGCCTCGCCGATCTCGGTGCGCTGCATGAACACAACGTCCTGCGCGATTTTCTGCACGGTGCCGGCCAACAGGCCCAGCGCCGAGATGTAGTCGCACACGCGGTCGTAAGAGGAACGCATCGGCAGGCCCGCCGGCACAAGACCCAGTTGTTCGGCCATGCGGGCCTCCACCGCACGGCCCGCATCGCCCATGGCCGCGAAAGTGCCGATGGCCCCGCCCAGGCTGGCAACAAAAGAGGAGGCCAATCGCCGCTTCAGCCTGCCGCGGTCGCGGTCCAGCTCGTCGAGCCAGCCCGCGAGCTTGAAGCCGAAAGTCATGGGCAAGGCGTGCTGGCCGTGCGTGCGGCCGGGCATCACGGTGTCCTTGTGCGCCAGCGCAAGCTTGCCGAATGCGGCGATGGCCGTATCAAGGTGGGTGACCAGCAACTGATGCGTTTCGAACATCTGCAGCGAGCTCGCGGTGTCGAAGATGTTCTGGGTTGTGGCTCCCCAGTGGATAAAGCCGGCGGCGGGCTCGCCGCACAGCTCTTCAAACTGGTACAGCACCGGAACGAGGGGATGTTGCGCAAAAGCGATGTCGCTCGACAGGCGCTCCAGGTTGAACAGCCGGGCATGGGCTTTTTCGGCAATGGTTGCTGCCGCTTCGGCGGGGATGACCCCCAGATCGGCTTGTGCGCGGGCCAGCGCTGCTTCGACAGACAGCCAGGCCTGCAAGGTCGCGGCATCGCTCCAGATGCGCTTGGCTTTGCCGCTGAACCAATGGCCGGTGATGAAGGATTCGAACATGCCGATGTTCATGTTTCGGCTCCGGTCGTGGGGGATAGGGTAGATGTGTGGCGCGGGGCAGGCTGGCTGAGGATGGTGATTGACATAAATAATACATATTGTATGAATTGATTTAATTGTATGTCGAATGACGTTCCAATTACTCAATGGCTGAATTCGAGAATGAATGTAAGAGAGAAAAATGGCCTCTCTTTCAACCTCGTGGGCGTCTGATTTTGTTGGATTAATACAATATTAATTGTATTGAAATACAATAAATACAGATATACTCCCGGTGCCAGCCGACGGGGTTGGCGCATAACACGGAGACAACCTTGAATACATCCCTCTCTCGGCACCCGCGCCCCCGGGTTGCCAGGCACACGGCCATTCGCGGCATCTGGCTCGCGGCAAGCGCATTGGCGCCGGTTTTTTCGGTGCACGCGCAGTCTTCGTTGACGATCTACGGCATCGTCGACCAGGGTTTGACGAAGACAACCAGCGGCACCACGCCGGCCGCCATGCTGCCCGGCCGGGCTCCCAACGACGACTGGAACATCAAGGCCGGCAATACCTCCCGCCTTGGTTTTCGCGGAGAAGAAGACCTGGGCGGCGGCATGTACACACGCTTCCAGATCGAAACCCGTTTCGCGCTGGATACGGGCGCGCTCAGCAATGCCAATGTTTTCTGGCTGGGCCGTTCGGTCCTTGCCATTGGCGGCAAGACCTGGGGTGAGATTTATGCCGGCCGCGAATATTCCGCGGGGTACACGGTGGCGCTCAACACCGACCCGACGCTGTGGAGCTATGTGAGCCAGACTGGCTCCGCCTACACCTATGCGAACTACACGCCGGTCGCCTCCACGATCGAAGCGTCGAATATCCGGTGGAGCAACACCATAGGCTACAAATCGCCGGCGCTGGGGCCTGTGACCTTCGAGCTTGCGACAGGGCTGGGTGAGGGGACGCGCCAGCGCAGCACCTCCGCCAACGTCCAGTACAAGGACGGGCCGGTCTGGGTCGGCGCCGCTTACGACGGCCTGGACAACAGGACCAACCTCAAGCTCATCGCCGGGGGCTATGACTTCGGTGTGGTCCGCCCCACCGCCAGCTATTCACGCGCCAAGGGCGGGCTTAACGGCGACGCCACTTCGTTCACTGTATCGGCGCTGGTGCCCCTGAGCTTTGGCCGCACCTACGTCTCCTACGGCAACCTGCGCCCTGCGACCCATCTGAACTCCAAAATGGTGGGCGCGGGAATCCAGTACGACCTGAGCAAACGCACCTTGCTGTATACGAATGTAGGCTCCGCCAGGCAGGTGGGGCAAAGCCGCACGACGGCCTTTGATCTTGGCATCAAGCACACTTTCTGAAAGGAGTCCGGCATGAAACGCAGATGGTTGAATCAACTTGCCTTGCTGGGCGCCGGTGCACTGCTGTCGGGCTTTGTCCATGCGCAATCCGACAAGCCCGTTTCGCTGGTGGTCGGGTACTCCGCGGGCGGCAGCGCCGACCTGGTTGCCCGCGTGGTCGGCACCGAACTCTCGAAGCGCCTGGGGCGCCAGTTCATTGTCGAAAACGTCGCGGGAGCCAGCGGCATGATCGCCGCGCAAAAAGTGCTCGGCGCCCCGGCCGACGGCAGCGTCGTCTACATGGGCGGCACGGACACCGTGCTCGTGCCCATGGTGAACAACAAGACCCGGCTTGACTGGGAGAAAGACCTTGTGCCGGTGGGGCGGATGACGACCGTGCCCCTGATATTTGCCGTCCCCGCGGGTTCCCCTTATGGATCGCTGTCAGACCTGGTGGGTGCGTTGCGAAAAACCGGCAAGGAGAGCTTCAATTACGCAACCCCCGGAATTGGAACCATGCAGCACATCTACGGCTCGCTCATCAACAAGCAGGCCAAGGTGGACATGCTGCACATCCCTTATCGGGGCGGCGCGCAGATCGCGAATGATCTTGTCGGCGGCCAGGTGGACAGCGCGGTGCTGGTTTTGTCCACGGCGATGCCCTTCCTCAAGGACGGGAAGATCAAGGCCCTGTCGGTGTCCGATGGTGCCCGCGTCGCGCAGTTGCCGAATGTGAAGCGCATCGGCGAGGAAGAGGGGTTCAACGGCGTTTCGCTGCCGCTGTGGCAGGGGCTGTTTGTGAAATCGGGGACGCCTCCCGCCATTGTGGCCGCTTATGAGAAGGCCTTGCTGGAAGCGCTCGCGCAGCCCGAGGTGCGGGCCAAGCTGGCGGATGCCGGCATCACGGTCGCGCCCATGAACGGACGCGACCTGCGCGCGTTCGTCCGGCCCCAGGCCGCGCTGTACCGCGATATCGTGAAAACCGCAAAAATCACGATGGAGTGACGGCATTGTCTTTTGACTGCGACGCCGGCCAGGCTGCGATGAACATGATGGAAACGATGGTTGAGCCGCTCACCTGCCTCCACGGCAGTGAACGGCTTTTGGCGGACATCGGCGGAACCAATGCGCGCTTCGCATGGCAGAACGGTGCGGGGAAGCCCGTCATTGACCTGGTGACTTTGCCCTGCGCCGGATACCCGACCATCGCGGACGCGATGCAGCATTACCTGGCCATGTTGGGGCGGGATGCGCCCGCGAATTGCGCCATTGCCATCGCCAACCCAGTGCGAGGCGACCTGATACGCATGACCAACCATCACTGGGCTTTCTCCATTGCTGCGTTGAAGGCGCAATTCGGGTTCACGGCTTTGCGTGTGCTCAATGACTTCACAGCCCTGGCGCTGGCCTTGCCGGCGCTTGGTTGGGCGGAGCTCCACCAGGTGCGGGGCGGGCAAGCGATTCCATTCGCGGCGAAAGGCCTGATCGGTCCCGGCACCGGTTTGGGCGTCTCCGGATTGCTGCCCGATGGGCGTGGCGGATGGGTGCCCATCGAGGGTGAAGGCGGCCATGTCACCCTGGCGGCTTGCACGCCGCGCGAGCATGCACTGCTCCAGTGGCTTGCTTCCCGGTATGGCCACGTCTCGGCTGAGCGTGCGGTGTGCGGCCAGGGCCTTGCCGACATTCATCGCGCCGTTCAGGAGATCGACGGTGCAGAGGCTGTGGTCGAGCTTGACGCGGCGGGCGTGGTGACGGCGGCGCTGGAGCGTGGCGATGCGTGGGCGCTTGAGGCCCTTGATCTGTTCTGTGCGTTCCTTGGGACGGTTGCCGGCAACCTGGCGCTGACGCTGGGCGCGTATGGCGGGGTGTATATCGGCGGCGGCATTGTTCCGCGCCTGGGTGAGGCTTTCAGCCGTTCGGCGTTTGGGCGGCGCTTTGAGGCGAAAGGCCGTTTCGAGCAGCAACTGGCGGACATACCTGTTTATGTCATCAACGCAAGCCAGTCACCGGCACTTCGCGGCGCCGCGGTGGCATTGGAACTGGAGAGCGGCCGTCTGCAGGAGCGGAGCATGCCTTGTGACGAGACTCGCTGCAGTGCCGGGTCGCCGGCTGTTGAGGCAATCTCTTCACCCTGATGCAGGGACGGCCGTGAGCCGGTTCTCAGCCCACCTGGACCACGCCCGCCTTGCGCGGCATCACCATTGCCAGCGCATAGTAAACGGCGCCGCCAATCGCCACCCCAAAGAACCAGCCGTAAATGCCCCACCAGGAGGGCAGCAGGCTGGTGAAGTTGGGCAATATGCTGGAGAACAGCGCGCCCACCCCTGTAGCGATGAGTGCATTGACGTTCCAGCCGCCCTGGTAGCGGTATTCGCCGTCCTCGTGGTAGAGGGCCGCGACATTCACCTCGCCTTTGGCGATCAGGTAGTAGTCGACCAGGATGATGCCCAGCAGCGGGCCCATGGTCGCGCCTATGGCGCCCACAAAGGTGGCCGCATTGCCCTCCCAGGGCGCAAAAGGATAGAGCACCAATGCGATGCCGCCTGCGATATAGCCACCGGTCTTGAAGCTGACCTTGCGCGGGAACACATTGGCGAAGTCAAACGCGGGTGAAACAAAATTGGCCACCACGTTGATGCCCAGCGTGGCCACGGCAAAGGTCAGGGCGGCCAGCAGCGCGAGGAACCAGCTGTCGAACTTGGCGGAGATCTGCTCGGGGTGCAGCAATACCTCGCCGTACACCTTGAAGGCGGCGATGGTGGTGACGCCGGCCACCAGCGAGAACAGCACCAGGTTGATGGGCAAGCCCCAGAGGTTGCCTTTTTTGACCACGGATTTGTCCTTGGCGTAGCGCGAGAAGTCGCAGAAGTTGAGGTACAGCGCCGCGAAGTAGGTGATCCAGGTTGCGCCCACGGCCATCAAGGCCCAGAACGAGCCCGGCTCGCCCGGCACGCCGGCGTCCTTGGTCTTGGCCAGCAGCACGTCCTGCGGGATGCCGTGGTCGAAGGAAAAACCACCGGCCTTCACGCACAGGCCGACGGCCAGCACCAGCATGGCGATCCAGACGGCGGGGCCGGCCCAGTCCTGGAATTTGCGCACCGTTTCCATGCCGTTCTGGATGATCAGCAGCTGCAGCGCCCACACCACGAAGAAGCAGATCACCTCCAGCCCTGAGTGGCCCAGCAGGTGCGTGGACTTGTGGAAGGCCATGATGGCGTCAGAGCGCGTGAGCAGCGCCACGATGGCACCCGAGGCGGCCGCCGTCTGCGCGCCATACCAGAAGCAGGCTACCACCGCGCGCACCAGCGCGGGCAGGTTGGCGCCCCAGATGCCGAATGAGGCGCGCGCCAGCACGGGGTAGGGCACGCCGGTTTTCACGCCTGCGTAGCCGACCAGGTTCATCAGGAAAAAGATCACCAGCGAACTCATGCCGATGGCGATCAGGAAGTTGGTGAAGCTGCCGCACAGCAGGAAGAGGCTGGCCGCGAGGTAATAACCCCAGAGGCTGTGCACGTCGGAAGTCCAGACGTTGAAGATGCTGAAGGCGCCCCACTTGCGCTCTTTGGCCGGCGCGAGGTCTTCGTTGTACAGATCGGGCGATGGGTTGCGAATGTCCATGTGATCTCCGTTGCATTGGGCGCAATGCCCCTGGCAGGGCTCAACCTGAAGGGCGGAGACCCTTCGTGATTGAGGTGTTCAGTTTTGTATACAGGACTGTACTCAGCACCTCTGGCTTTGATTTGCGGGTTTACCCGTAATGGGCTTGCCGGCTTTGTCTGCCAGGGGTGTGAATGCAGTTGCGCCGATGTCAGCAGTTTTCATGCCATTCGGCTGCTGCGTGCAGGCTCGCGCTGCCGGAGCGTGATGTCCGGCCTGGAGCAAGAGGGGGAGGGCACTACGCGAGTGCCCGAGGGGGCGCGTTAGCTGAGCTGGCCAAGCAGAAGGAACTCCATGAGTGCCTTCTGCGCGTGCATGCGATTCTCAGCTTCGTCCCACACCACCGATTGGGGGCCGTCGATCACTTCGGCCTCGACTTCCTCGCCGCGGTGGGCGGGCAGGCAGTGCATGAAGAGTGCATCGGGTTTGGCCGCGCGCATCATTTCGGTGTCCACGCACCAATCGGCAAAGGCTTTTTTGCGGGCTTCGTTCTCGGCTTCATAGCCCATGCTGGTCCAGACGTCGGTGGTCACCAGGTCGGCGCCGGCGCAGGCCTGCATCGGATCCTTGAAGACCTTGTAGCTGTCGGCCGAGCGTATGCCGGCGATGGACTGGTCCACCTCGTAGCCTCCGGGCGTGCTCACATGCACCTTGAAGCCCAGGATCTCGCTGGCCTGCAGCCAGGTGTTGGCCATATTGTTGCCGTCGCCCACCCAGGCCACCGTCTTGCCCTTGATGGAGCCGCGGTGCTCGATGTAGGTGAAGATGTCGGCCAGGATCTGGCAGGGGTGGAATTCGTTGGTCAGGCCGTTGATGACCGGCACGCGCGAATGCTCGGCGAAGCGGTCTATCTTGGTCTGCTCGAAGGTGCGGATCATCACCAGGTCGACCATGCGGCTGATGACCTTGGCGCTGTCTTCGATCGGCTCGGCGCGGCCCAGCTGGCTGTCGCCGGTGGTCAGGTGCACCACGCTTCCGCCCAATTGGTACATGCCGGCCTCGAAGCTCACGCGCGTGCGCGTCGAGGCTTTCTCGAAAATCATGGCCAGCGTGCGGTCGGCCAGCGGCTGGTGCTTTTCGTAGGTCTTGAATTTTTTCTTGATGAGGGCGGCGCGTTCAAACAGGTAGGCGTATTCAGCCGCCGTCAGGTCGTTGAACTGCAGGTAATGCCGCACTGGAGCGGGCGTGGAGGGGATCGCAGTGGTCACGCTTTTTTCTCTTTCAGCAATTGCTTGATCAGTGGCACCAGGATGGCCACCGCCTCGTCGGCCTCGGCCGTGGTCATGATCAGCGAGGGCACCATGCGGATCACGGTGTCGGCGGTCACGCTCAGCAGCAGGCCGTTTTCGGCGGCGCGGCCCAGCAGCTCGCCGCAGGGCACGGTCAATTCAATGCCCAGCATCAGGCCGCGGCCGCGGATTTCCTTGACACCTTTCTCACCGGCCAGTTCGCGCGCCAGCGCCGCGCGCAGATGGTCGCCCACTTTCACCGCATTGGCGAGCAGGCCTTCTTCTTCCATGATGCGCAGGGTTTCCACACCGGCCCGCATGGCCAGCGGGTTGCCGCCAAAGGTGGTGCCGTGGTTGCCGGGGCCGAAGAGGTGGGCAGCCTTGGGGCCGGCCACGACGGCGCCGATCGGCACGCCCGAGCCCAGGCCCTTGGCCAGCGGCATTACATCGGGCTTGATGCCCGACCATTGGTGGGCAAACCACTTGCCGGTGCGGCCCATGCCGCACTGCACTTCGTCGATCATCAGCAGCCAGTCGCGCTCGTCGCACAGCGCGCGCACTTCGCGCAGGTATTCGTCCTTCATGCTGTTGATGCCGCCTTCGCCCTGGATGGCTTCAAAGAACACGGCGACCACATTGGGGTTGTTGGCGGTGGCGGCCTTGAGGGCGTCCATGTTGTTGAGCGGCACGCGGATAAAGCCCTCGACCAGCGGGCCGAAACCGGCCTGCACCTTGGGGTTGCCGGTGGCGCTCAGCGTGGCGATGCTGCGGCCGTGGAAGGCTTTTTCATAGACCACGATTTCCGGGCGCTCAATGCCCTTGTCATGGCCGAACTTGCGCGCCAGCTTGAGCGCCGCCTCGTTGGCTTCCAGGCCGGTGGAGCAGAAAAACACGTTTTCCAGGCCGGACAGCTCCACCAGCCTGGCGGCCAGGGTTTCCTGCAGCGGCACATGGTAGTAATTGGAGCTGTGGATGATCTTGGCGATCTGCTCCTGCAGGGCCGGCACCAGCTTGGGGTGGTTGTGGCCCAGGGTGTTGACGGCGATGCCGCCCAGTGCATCGAGGTAAACCTTGCCGTTGACGTCCCAGACGCGGCAGCCCTGGCCGCGCTCCAGTGCGATGGGCAGGCGCCCATAGGTGTTCATCACGTGAGGGGAGGCGGCTTCGATGTGCTTGGGCAGGGCTGCGGTCATAGAAAACTCCATAACAGGGCTGTGACAGTGCGGAAAATCGCAGGCCCGCAGCGATTGATGCGGGCCTGGGCTGATTTTAGGCGCAGACTTTGCGGCCTTTTGTGACGTTCCTGCATTACTGCGATGCACTTCAATGCGCGCACCGGCCGGCTTCCCGCCTATCGCCGGCATTGAAAATTTGTCGCCCAAGTCTTATATAAGAGTTCGAATTACGCTAGAATTGTTGTGCGCTGCAGCATGGGGTGCGACCCCATCTTTTTTCCATGCCGGGCACCGCAAAAAACCTTCCACCCGATGGTCTCCAACACCGCCAAAGAAGTCTTTATCCAGGGTATTACCCGCGACGGCAAAACCTTCAGGCCCAGCGACTGGGCCGACAGGCTGTGCGGTGTGATGAGCCATTTCCGCCCGGGCGGCCCGCAGCCCGGCAGCCACCTGACCTATTCCCCCTGGTGCGTGCCCACCGTCATCAATGGCGTGAAGTGCGTGGTCGTCAATTCCGAGCTGCGTGAGGCCGAACCCATGGCCTGGGATTTCGCCATCAACTTCGCCAAGGACAACGACTTGCAGATGGCTGAGGCTTGCCTGATTCCCGAGTCGCCGGCCCGCTGAGGGCGGACCCGGTCCTCCCTATTTTTTCTTCCCTTCGGCCAGCCAGGCCTGAATTTGCGCGTCGGCCACGCCAGCTTTGCACCATGCGGCGACCCGCAGTGCTTCCGGCGCCAGCTCGTGGTGTTTGCTGTCTGTGGCCAGTGCGGTCAGCAGCGTGGCGGGCGTGCCGTTTGCGACCAGTTTCTGCTGGAATTCTTCCTGGGAATCAAAGCCCACTGCAGAATCCTGCGGATCTCCCAGCACGAAGACCCTCCGCTGGCTGTCCGGCTTGATGCCCGCGACATGGTCTATGGGGTCATACACGGCTGACAGTGGCTGGCCGGTTTGATCCTGCCCGCGCTGGGCTTCCTTGCTGCCAAGCAGGCGGGAACGTGTTTTGATGCTCAGCGCGCCACTGGCGGCCACCGCGCAGTCGATGTCCGTGCGCCCCAGGGTCAGCACGGCGCCGACGAGGCCGCCGCCGCCGCTCAGGCCGGTCAGCTGCATGCGCTTGTAGCCGTATTTGATTTTGATGGCATCAAGCGCTGCGTTCACCAGATGGGCCTCCACTGGCAAGCGGCGCTCGCGCAAGTGGCTGGCCCCTGTACTGCCATAAGTGCCTGGCCTGCCTATGCGGATGACTGGTAGACCGATTTCCTTGGCAGAGCGTTCGGCGCGGGCGAGCTGGATGCTGCGGCTGGATGACTTGGGATACGCCTCCCGAGATTGGGCAATACTGCCGCTCAGTACATCCCCGTGGATGAACAGCACGGCGGTTTCTGCGCCCACCGCGTTCGCGCTGGGGAAGTAACGAATGCATCCTTTGGCGGCGTGGTTGGCTCCCTGTTCCTGCCACTGTGTCTCCACCCAGACGGCGTCCTGCTTGTTGAGGCACTCCGTCTGGCTGATGGTCGCCGGGTTGAGCACCTCGTTGAAGTCGAAGGTTTCGTCGTCAGCGGCGTAGACTGCGGCGGAGCTGGCCGCCAGCAGCAGCGTACCCAGGATGAAAGAGCGCATAGACCGCTTTTTTTCTGTGTTGGGGTGGAAGCCGGAAGGCTCCGTCTGGCGCGCAAGTGTAAGTGAAGCGCCAACAAAAAAGCCGTCTTTCGACGGCTTTTTTGCTTTGCTGCAGCGCACCCTACAAAACGGCGGACGGTGTGTACCGTCCGGGCGATTTGCCTAATTGCTCAGGCGGCCTTTGCGGGGGCCAGTGCCAGGGCTTTCACCTTGGCGGACAGGCGGCTCTTGTCGCGCGCTGCCTTGTTCTTGTGGAAGATGCCCTTGTCGGCAACCGTGTCCACAATGCTCTGGGCCTTGGCGAACAGGTCCTTGGCTTTGTCTTTGTCACCGGCTGCAACGGCTTTTTCGACGTTTTTCACAGCGGTGCGGTATTTGGAGCGCAGCGAGGTGTTCGCGGCGTTGAGTTTGACGTCCTGGCGGACGCGTTTACGGCCCGACGCAAGGCGCGGGTTCTTTTTCTTGGGTTTGGCGGTAGCCATATATGTATTCCTTTAATCCTGGGGAGGAGTCTGTGGATGTTGCAGCAAAGCCTTGGATTATACGACGGCCGGGTCCGAGGCCCAAAATGGTGGTTTTAGCCAGGAAGGAACTAGGCCAGCAGGGGCCGCGGAACCGGCTTTGCCGGGCCGCAGGCGCAGCGGCCCCCTCGGGGGGGCAGGGAGTTACACGAAGTGAACGACCGTGGGGGCTATAAACTCCCTCGGTGTCACTTTTTAAAGCCGCCTCCACCGTTTCCCTGCTGACCCTGGCCTCGCGCATCACGGGCCTGGTCCGGGACCTGCTGATGGCCTCGGTGTTTGGCGTCAGCGCCATGACCGACGCCTTTAACGTCGCTTTCCGCATCCCCAACCTGTTCCGCCGGGTGCTTGGCGAGGGTGCTTTCAGCCAGGCTTTTGTGCCGGTGCTGGCGGCCTGCAAGGCGGAGCAAGGGGAAGAGGGCGCCAAACAGCTGATTGACCATGTCGCGACCTTGCTGACCTGGACGCTGGTCCTCCTGTGCGTGGCGGGCGTGCTGGCCGCGCCGCTGATGGTCTGGGCCATGGCCAGCGGCCTGAAGCCTCAGGGCTACAACGCCGCCGTGGTGATGACCCGCTGGATGTTCCCTTACATCGGCTTTATGTCGCTGGTTGCGCTGGCCGGCGGCGTCCTCAACACCTGGCGCCGCTTTGCCGTGCCCGCCGCCTCGCCCGTGCTGCTGAACCTGGCGCTGATAGCCTCCATTACCTTGGGGGCTCCCTGGTTTGCCAGACACGGCATCGAGCCGATTTATGCCCAATGCGTGGGGGTGATGGTGGGCGGCATCCTGCAACTGGGCCTGCAACTGCCCGCGTTGCGGCGCCTGGGCCTGCTGCCGCGCATAGGCGCGAGCTTCGCTGCCCTGCGACAGTCCTGGAACGACCCCGGCACACGCAAGGTGCTGTCCCTGATGCTGCCGGCCTTGCTGGGTGTGAGCGTGGCGCAGATATCGTTGCTGATCAACACCCAGATCGCCTCGCACCTGGCCACCGGCAGCGTGAGCTGGATCACCTATGCCGACCGCCTCATGGAGTTTCCTACCGCCATGCTGGGCGTCGCCCTGGGGGTGGTGCTGATGCCGCAACTGGCCGCGGCGCGCGGCAGCCAGGACGAGGCGCGCTATTCCTCCATGCTCGACTGGGGCCTGCGCCTGGTGGTGCTGCTATCGGTGCCCTGTGCCGTGGCCCTGCTGGTTTTCTCGCAGCCGTTGGTCGCGGTGCTGTACCACTATGGCGCGTTCAGCGACCTCGACGTCCAGCGCACGACCGCCGCCTTGACCAGCTATGGCGTGGGGCTGATCGGCATCGTGGCCGTCAAGGTGCTGGCTCCGGGCTTTTATGCCCGGCACGACATGCGCACGCCCATGCGTATCGCCGTTTGCGTGCTGGTGTTCACCCAGGTGCTGAATTATTTCCTGGTGCCTTTGCTGCAGCATGCGGCCCTGACACTCTCCATCGCCATTGGCGCGCTGGTCAATGCCCTGTGGCTGCTGCTGGGGCTTTTGAAGCGCGGAAGTTACAAACCGATGCCGGGCTGGGGCAAGTTTGCCCTGCAGGTGGGCGGCGCCAGCGCCTTGCTCGCGGCCTTTTTGCTGTGGGCCGCCGGGGCGGTGCGCTGGGTCGCCCTGAAAGGCCATTCCATGGAGCGTATCGGCTGGCTGGCGCTGGTGCTGCTGGCGTCGGCGCTGCTGTATTTCGCGGCGCTGTGGGTGTCCGGCCTCAAGGTGACAAAGCTGCTGAGACATTGACGGGCGGCATGCTCCAGGCCCCGAGCGGCATTTTCCGCATGCCTTTTTGCGCCGGTTTATGAGAAAGTAGGGGCCATGCAATTAAATCTGGCTGTACCGTCACCATTGCAATATTTCTCCAGCCTGGTGGAAAGCGACGAGCATTTCCCCCTCCTGGAAGCCGCCATCAGCCTGGCGCAGGACGAATACCCCGACCTGGACGTGCAGCAGGTATTGGGCGACGTTGACCAGCTGCTGGCCCGGCTCAAGCGCCGCCTGCCGGCCGATGCGCCGGCGCTGCAGCGGCTGCGCGCGCTGAACCAGTTCTTTTTCCACGACCTGAACTTCGGTGGCAACGTCAACGACTACTACGACCCCGACAACAGCTACCTGAACGCGGTGCTGCGCACGCGCCGCGGCATTCCCATCACGCTGGCCGTGCTCTGGCTGGAACTGGCCCTGGGTCTGGGCCTCAATGCGCGCGGCGTGGCTTTTCCGGGGCACTTCATGGTCAAGGTCAACCTGCCCAAGGGCCAGGTGGTGATAGACCCGTTCAGCGGCCAGTCGCTGAGCCGCGAAGAGCTGTCCGAGCGGCTCGAGCCTTTCAGGCAGCACGGCGGCAGCCCGGGTGACGAATTCGAGGTGCCCATGGGCCTGTACCTGCAGTCGGCGCCGCCGCGCGAGATCATCAGCCGCATGCTGCGCAACCTCAAGGAAATCCACAAGACCCAGGAAGACTGGCAGCGCCTGATCCCGGTGCAGGACCGCTTGATCGTGCTGCAGCCCGAAGCCTGGACCGAATACCGCGACCGCGGCCTGGCCTGGGCCGCCCACGGCGAACCGGAGCGGGCGATGGCCGACCTGGAAATCTACCTGGCCAATGCCGAGGACGCGCTCGACATCGACGCCATGGCCGAACGCCTGGCCCAGCTGCGCCAGGGCCGGCACTGAGCTTTGCCGCACACCCCTTAAAGCAGCTCGATCTCGCTGAGCGTGAGAAAACAGCTCTCGCGCGTAATCGCCACAAAGTCGGCCAGCCAGGGCCGGCCTGAGGTGGCCTCGGTGCAGGCCACGTACAGCCGCCCCGTTAGCCCTTTTTTGCCTATGGGCCTGGCGCTCACATAACCGCGGTCCAGATAACTTTGCACCGCCCACTTGGGCAGCGCGGCCACGCCGCGGCCGCTGGCCACCAGCTGCAGCATGGCAATCGTCAGTTCGGTGGTGCGGCGCGCGGGTTTGATACCCGCCGGCTCCAGCACCTGGCGCACCACATCCAGCATTTCGTCGGGCACCGGGTAGGTGATCAGCGTCTCGTTGGCGAAATCCCTGGCCGTGAGGTGCACCTTGGCCGCCAGCGCATGGTGGTTGGCCAGCAGCGCCACGATTTCAAAACGGAACAGCGGGTGGAAGTCCACGGTTTCATCGGCGTCGGCTTCCGACACGATGGCGATGTCGGCGCGGTCCTGCAGCACCAGCGCGATCGGGTCGGGATGAAAGCCCGAGACGATGTCCAGCTCCACCTCGGGCCAGCGTGTGCGGAAGGCGTCCATGGCCGGCATCAGCCAGTCAAAACAGGTATGGCATTCGACCGCGATGCGCAACTGGCCGGAGCGCCCCGTTGCCAGGCGCGCCACGTCGCGCTCGGCCTCCTCGACCTGCGGCAGCACGGCGTCGGCCAGCGCCAGCAGGCGCAGGCCCGTGGTGCTGAACTGCGGCGGCACGGACTTGCGCTCGAACAGCGGCGCGGCGTAGCGGTCTTCCAGCAGCTTGACCTGGTGCGACAGCGCCGACTGCGTAAGGTTGAGCAGCTGCGCCGCGCGCACCAGGCTGCCGCTGTCGCGCAGGGCCGTCAGGGTGCGCAGGTGGCGCAGTTCAAGGATGGAGAGGGTCATGTCCGGCCTGCGAGTGAATCAAATGTGATTCAGAGGTGAATCAATAATTTTCATGTTGAAAGGCAATATCTTTCGTTTGAATAATAGTTGAATCTGGCCGACCATGGCGTTCTTTGTTGATTCGCAAACGGGAGATAGCCTGCATGGTCCATACACACACCCTGGGTTTTCCGCGCATGGGCGCGCACCGGGAACTGAAGTTCGCACTCGAAAAACACTGGCGCGGCGAGATAGACCTTGCCGCGCTGCAAGCCGCCGGCGCCGAGTTGCGCGAGCGCCATTGGGCGGTGCAAAAAGAAGCGGGCCTGGATTTTGTGACCGTGGGCGACTTCGCTTTTTACGACCACGTGGCCAACCATATCCAGATGCTGGGCTGCGAGCCTGCGCGCTTTGGTTTCAGCGGCCAGGAGCCCGCACTGAACCGTTACTTCGCGATGGCGCGCGGTGTCAATGCCGAAGCCGGCCACAGCCACAGCGCGGACTGCGGCTGCGCTGAAGGCGGTGCCGGCGGCGGCAGCTTCGCGCTGGAGATGACCAAGTGGTTTGACACCAATTACCACTACCTGGTGCCGGAGTTCGGCCCCGGCACCGAGTTCAGCCTGGCTTGCGAGCGCCTGTTTGACGAAGTCGCGCAGGCCCAGGAGGCCGGCCACACCGTCAAGGCGGTGCTGCTGGGGCCACTGAGTTTCCTCTGGCTGGGCAAGGAAAAGGTGCCGGGTTTCGACCGCTTCAGCCTGCTGGGCAAGCTGCTGCCGGTGTACGAAAAAATCCTGGCCCGCCTCAAGGCCCAGGGCGTGGAATGGGTGCAGATGGACGAGCCCATCCTGGGCCTGGACTTGCCGCCCGCCTGGAGCCAGGCCTTTGAATCCAGCTACTGGCGGCTCGCGCGCAGCGGCCTCAAGCTGCTGCTGGCCACCTACTTTTCACCCTTGCAGGAGAACCTGCGCATGGCCTGCCAGCTGCCGGTGGCGGGCTTGCACGTCGATGCGGTGCGCGCGCCCGAAGAGCTCGTCGGCGTCGCCGACTGGCTGCCCAGCCACAAGGTGCTGTCGGTGGGCATCGTCGACGGCCGCAACATCTGGCGCACCGACCCCGATGCCGCCCTGGCAAGGCTGCGGCCGGTGGCCGAAAAACACCAGGGCGAGCTCTGGCTGGCGCCTTCGTGTTCGCTGCTGCACGTGCCTTACAGCCTGCAGGCCGAGGACACGCTGGATGCCGAACTCAAGTCCTGGCTGGCCTTCGCGGTGGAAAAACTGTTTGAGTTGCGCATGCTCAAAGCCGCGCTGGAAGGCCGCGAAAGTTCGGTGCAGGCCGAGCTGGCCGCCGCCCGCCTGGCCGCCCAGGCGCGGCGCAACAGCCCCCGTGTGCACCGCGCCACCGTGGCGGCGCGGCTGGCCCGGGCCGCCGCGGGTGCCGACCAGCGGCCTTCACCTTTCAGCCGGCGCCAGCAGGTGCAGCGCCAACGTTTTGCGCTGCCGCTGTTTCCGACCACCTCGATAGGCTCGTTCCCGCAAACCGCCGAGATACGCGCCGCGCGCGCGGCCTTCAAGCGCGGCGAAATCGGCAAATCACAGTACGCCGAAAAAATGCAGGCCGAGATCCGCCTCGCCGTGCGCAAGCAGGAAGAATTGGGCCTGGACGTGCTGGTGCACGGCGAAGCCGAGCGCAACGACATGGTCGAGTATTTCGGCGAGCAGCTCGACGGTTTTGCCTTCACGGCCAACGGCTGGGTGCAGTCCTACGGCTCGCGCTGCGTGAAGCCGCCGGTGATTTACGGCGACGTGGCGCGCCCCGCGGCCATGACGGTGGCCTGGACGGTCTATGCGCAAAGCCTGACCAAGCGGCCCATGAAGGGCATGCTGACCGGCCCCATCACCATCCTGCAATGGTCTTTTGTGCGCGACGACCAGCCGCGCAGCCTGACCGCGGGGCAGATCGCCTGGGCGATACGCGACGAGGTGGTGGACCTGGAGGGCGCGGGCATAGGCATCATCCAGATCGACGAGCCGGCGATACGTGAAGGACTGCCACTGCGCCGCGCGGGCTGGAAGCCCTACCTGGAATGGGCCACGCGCGCCTTCCGCATCAGCGCCAGTGGCGTGGCCGATGGAACCCAGATCCACACCCATATGTGCTATTCGGAGTTCAACGACATCCTGCCGGAAATCGCGGCCATGGATGCTGACGTGATCACGATTGAAACCAGCCGCTCCGACATGGAGCTGCTGCGCGGCTTCGGCGACTTCAAGTACCCCAACGAGATAGGCCCGGGCGTCTACGACATCCATTCGCCGCGCGTGCCCACGGTGGACGAGATGGTGCGGCTGCTGCGCAAGGCGGCCGCGGTGATTCCGGCGGAAAACCTCTGGATCAACCCCGACTGCGGCCTTAAAACCCGCGGCTGGCCGGAAACCGAGGCGGCGCTGGGCAATATGGTGCGGGCCGCGCGCGAAGTCCGGGAGGCGCTCGCCGCAGCCTGACGGCGGGGCCGGTGCGGCGCCTCAGGTGGCGCGCTTGAGGAACTGCGGGATCTGCAGGCCGTCGGGCGAATTCATGTTGCGCGACATGGCCGGCGTGCCGGCGGCCTGGACGGGCCGGCCCACGGCGCGGGCCGTGCTCTGGGCGGACATGCGGGCGCCATGCACCAGCGACTCCTGCGCGGGCATCAGGCTGCCGGGCAGGGAACTGCCCAGGCGTGAAGCTGTCGCCACTTTTTGCACCGGTGCCGGGTTGAGCGGCCTGGCGCCCAGCGTCGCGGCGATCGAGGGCCGGGGCGCGATCACCCGGGCCGGGGCCTTGGCCACAGTCCTGGCCTGCGCTTGTTCGGGGGCGTCGTTGGCCGCCTGCGGCGGGTACAGCGTGGGCCTGAGCCAGTTCAGTATGGGCTGCCACTGCGCCAGGTCCGGCGCGGCGGCGCTGGCCGGCAAGTCGAACATCGTCATGCCGCGCTCCAGGCTGCGCACATACAGCTGGGTTTCGCGCAGCACGCCCAGAAAGGGCATGCCCAGGCCTTCCGACCATTCCTCCAGGACTTTTGCCGCGCTGGTGCGCCCGTCTATGCGCATGCCCACCGTGGCGAGGCGGCAGCGGCCGCTGGCCACGCGCGGCAGGGCCATCAGGTCGGCATGGCATTGTGCGGCTGACTCGCGGTCGAACATGGAGTTGCACACCGGCATGATGATGGCGTCGGCGAACATCACGACGCGCGCGAGTTCGAAGCCGTGCATGCCGCCCGGCGTGTCCAGCACCACGTGGGTGATGCCCGTGGGCACGCGCAGCATGTTTTTCTGGTCCACGGCCCAGGGGGCAATGGCGGGGAGGTCGGCGTCGCGGCGCTTGAGCCAGCTGCGCGCCGACTGCTGGCGGTCCACGTCGCCCAGCATGACCGAGCTGCCATTGCGCGCACACCAGGCGGCGATGTGCGCGGCCAGTGTGCTTTTGCCACTGCCTCCCTTGCGGTTGACGACTGCGATGACCGGCATGAGCGCTCCAAAGACGGACCAGTAGAACAGTTTGATACAGAAATAACAAAAAGTCCAGCGCAAGCCAATCGGCATCGGTCCCCGCAGCTAGTGTTTTTGTAGCGCGGCCGCTGGGCCGTCCTGCGCCTGCCTGAACCATCCCTTGAGCCAGCGGCAGAACACCCGGGCGGTTTCGGGAGCCATGCTGCGCGGGTTGATATAGGCCGAATAGCTGGCGTCGCCGCGCACCACCACAGGGGATGCCCGCAGCAGGTGGCTGCGGCGCAGCGGCTCGGCCACCAGCAGTTCGGGCACCACCAGGTGGCCCATGCCGCCCGTCGCCGCGGCGATCGCCAGGAAGTAATGGTCGAAGCTGGCGCTGACATGGATGGCGGCCGCCTGAACGCCCAGCTGGGCGGACCAGGCGGCCAGCACATCGGGCCGCGACTGCGCCGCGAGAAACTGCCACTGGCTGACGGGTTGGTCAGCGAACTCGCGGCAACGCGCGGGGGACGCCACGCACACGATGTTTTCAGCGGCCAGCAGCCAGTGCTCGGCGCCGGCGACGGCCAGGTCGCGCGTGACCAGCACGTCATAACTGTCGCCCGGGCCCGGCGGCGAAAGCGAGGTCACCAGGTCCACCGCCACCGGGGCCGCGGGCTGGAAGCCGGGCAGGGCGGGAATCAGCGTGGTCATCGCAAAAGTGGGCAGCGAGGTGCGCACGATGAGGCGGGCGCCGGCCTGGCTTTGCGCCAGCTGGCGGGTGGCCAGCTCTATCGTCGAAAGGGCTTCCTGCACCGTGTCGAAATACAGGCGCCCGGCATCGGTCAGACGCACCGAGGTGCCGCTGCGTGCGAACAGGGGCTGGCCGAAGTAGCGCTCCAGCGTGGCGACATGGCGGCTGACACCGCCCTGGCTCATGCCCAGCACGCGGCCGGCGCGGCTGAAATTGAGCTGGCGCGCGGCTTCCACAAATACCCGCACCGCGTTGAGCGGCAGTGTCTGGAGGCTGGAGTCATCCGTTTTACTCATCATTGGGGGCCGTTTTTCTCATGGTTTTGAGTGCAATGTAGAGGAAATTCAAGGACTATGGCGGTTGACCCGTTTATCGGTTGATCATATTTGCTCATTATTCACTGCCAAAGGTTTTCCTCCATGCCTCTTGTTTTGCACAGCTGCCCCGGCGGCACCCTGCTTCTGCCTGACGCCCTTTTGTGCGACCGTCGTGACGGCGGCCACCTGGTCGTCAACCCGCCGCGGCCGGTCTGGGAGCGCAGCGAACTGGCACCGCTGGAGCTGGCCCACTGGTCCTGCCTGGTGGCCGCCACCGGCCGCGCCATGCTGGACGTGCTGCCCGTCCTGCGCGACGGCTGCCTCAATTACTGGGAAGCGGGCAACTGGGCGCTCAACGACCAGGCCCCGCCCGCCGGGCCCAAGAACGTGCAGGCGAACCGCCGCGTGCATCTGCATGTGCTGGGGCGCAACCGGGGGTCGGCGCACCCCGACTGGCGCTGGGGCGAGTCGCCCAAATTCCCGCGCTGGGAGGACATGGCGGCCTGGGCTTCGGGATTCGAGCCGCTCACCGCAGCGGAATGCGAAGCCGTGGCCGGGCGCGTCAAAACCCTGCTGGACAGCCGGTTCCGCCTGCCCGAGACCGGTGCCGGCGCATCGGCATGAGCGCCCAGACGCTGGCGCTGGTGCTCGCCGGTGCGGTGTGCCACGCGCTCTGGAATATCGTGGCCAAGCGCGCGGCCGGCGGCCTGCTCTTTATCTGGTTGATCGGCTGCGTCAGCATGGTGGCCGCGGCGCCGGTGGCCCTGCTCGCCTGGCAGCAACACCCCCAGGCCTTTGACGGCTGGATGTGGCTGGCGGCATTGGCCAGCGCGCTGCTGCACCTGGTGTATTCGCTGGTGCTGCAAAAAGGCTACCGGGTGGCCGATTTCGCCGTGGTCTATCCCATGGCCAGGGGCACCGGGCCGCTGCTCGCGGTGCTGGGGGCCGTGGCTTTGCTCGGCGAGCTGCCCAGCGCACTGGGCTGGCTGGGCGTGGCCCTGGTGCTGGCGGGTGTCTTCATGACCTCCGGTGGCGCCGCGGGCATCGCCGGCAGCGGGGATGCGCGGCGGCGGCGCGGCGTGCTCTGGGGCGGGCTGACCGGCCTTTGCATTGCCGGCTACACCGTGGTCGACGGCTGGGCGGTGAAGTCCCTGGGCATGGCGCCGGTGCTGTTTTATGCCGCGGGCCTGGGTTTTCGCACGGTGCTGCTCGCGCCCTGGGTGTTGCCGCGGCGCACCTTGCTGGCCGCGCAATGGCGGCAGCACCGCACGGCCATCTTGCTGATCGGCCTGCTGTCGCCGCTGGCCTACTGCCTGGTGCTGTTCGCCGTGCAGTCCGCGCCGCTTAGCTACGTGGCCCCGGTGCGCGAGATGTCCATGTTGATAGGCACGCTGGTGGGTGCCCGGCTGCTCAAGGAAGCCCTCAAGCCTTCGCAGGTGCTGGGCGCGGCGCTGATGCTGCTGGGGGTGGCGGGGCTGGCGCTGGCTTGATCCGCCAGGGATCAGGCGGCGGCCGCCGGCAGCCGCAGTGACTTGCGCCAGATTCCCAGCAGCGCCAGCGCCGCCAGGCTGAACACGGCGCCCGCGGCAAAGGTGGCCGGCGCGCCCAATTGGTCCCACAGCACGCCGGCCAGGGTGCTGGCCAGCAGCAGCGCCAGGCCGCTGGCGAGGTTGAAGAAACCGAAAGCCGTGCCGCGCAGGTCGGCCGGCGCCGTTTCGGCCACCATGGTGGCCAGCAGGCCCTGGGTCATGGCCATGTGAAGGCCCCACAGCGCGATGCCCACGCCCGCGGTGCCCCAGTGGCTACCGGCGGCCAGCAGCAGGTCGGCCGCCACCAGCACCCCCAGGCCCCAGGCCAGCAAGGCGCTGTGGCTCATGCGGTCGGCCAGCTTGCCGAAAGGGTAGGCGCCCAGGGAATAGACCGCGTTCATGGCCACCAGCACCAGCGGTGCGTAGGCCACCGGCAGGCCGCCTTGCATGGCGCGCAGCAGCAAAAAGGCCTCGCTGAAACGCGCCAGCATGAAGACCGCGCCCAGCACCGCCACGCGCCAGTAGGGCGCGCCCAGGCGCTTGAGGTTGGCGCGGCTGATGGGGTTGGCGCGCGGGGCATCCGGCGCGCGTTCGCGCCCGGGCTCGCGCACGCCGAACAGCAGCAGCGCCACGGCCAGGAAACCGGGAATGACGGCGACCCAGAACACCGCGCGAAAGTCATTGGCCCACAACAGCATCAGGCCCATGGCCAGCAGCGGTCCGACGAAGGCACCCACGGTGTCCAGCGACTGGCGCAGCCCGAAGGCCGCGCCGCGCATGCCGGGCGGAGCCAGGTCGGCCACCATGGCGTCGCGCGGCGCGCCGCGCAGGCCCTTGCCCACGCGGTCCAGCAGGCGGGCGCCGAGCACCAGCCCTGTGGTCGCGGCCAGCGCGAACAGCGGTTTGGAAGCCGCCCCCAGGCCGTAGCCCAGCAGCGCCAGCGGTTTGCGTTTGCCCCAGTAGTCGCTGAGCACGCCCGAGAACACCTTGACGATGAGCGCCGTGGCCTCGGCCAGGCCCTCGATGAGGCCGACCGCCCACAGGCTGGTGCCCAGCACCGTGACCATGAAGACGGGCAGCAGGCTGTGGATCATCTCGGAGGAGATGTCCATCAGCAGGCTGACAAAGCCCAGCGCCCAGATGGCCGCCGGAAGACGGTGGGGAGGGGCAGCGGGGCGCGGGGTGGATTGCGGCATGGCTGTCTGGCTTGCCGCCGCCTGCGTTCTTACCGGCCGGTTCAGCCGACGGTGACGGCGGCGCCGTCGCCCTTGGCGGCGATCACGCCGATCTCGTACACCTGCTCGCCCGCATCGCGCAGGGTCTTGGCCGTGGCCTGGGCGTTGGCGGCGTCCACTACGACGACCATGCCGATGCCGTTGTTGAAGGTGCGGTTCATCTCGAAGTCGTCGATGCCGGCGGTTTTTTGCAGCCAGGCGAACAGCTCAGTCCGCGGCCAACTGCCCTTCTTGAGGTGGGCGGCCGTGCCTTCGGGCAGCACGCGGGGGATGTTCTCCAGCAGGCCGCCGCCGGTGATGTGGGCCAGCGCCTTGATCGGGTGGGCGGCCAGGGCGGCCAGCACGTTCTTGACGTAAAGGCGGGTGGGCTCCATCAGGGCCTGCTTGAAGGGCTTGCCGTCGAGGGTGGCGGGGGCATTGCCGGCCGCGCGCTCTATGCATTTGCGCACCAGGCTGAAACCGTTGGAGTGCACGCCGCTGCTGGCCAGGCCCAGCACCACGTCGCCGGCTTTCACGTCCTTGCCGGTCAGGATTTTCGATTTTTCGACCGCGCCCACGGCAAAACCGGCCAGGTCGTATTCGCCGGCCGGGTACATGCCGGGCATTTCGGCGGTTTCGCCGCCTATCAATGCGCAGCCGCTGAGCTCGCAGCCCTTGGCGATGCCGCCGACCACGCTTGCCGCCGTGTCGACGTCAAGCTTGCCGCAGGCGAAGTAGTCGAGGAAAAACAGCGGCTCGGCGCCCTGCACCAGAACGTCGTTGACGCTCATGGCCACCAGGTCTATGCCCACGGTGTCGTGCATATTCCACTCAAAGGCCAGCTTGAGCTTGGTGCCCACGCCGTCGGTGCCGCTGACCAGCACGGGCTCCTTGTAGCGTTTGGGCACTTCAAACAGCGCGCCGAAGCCGCCTATGCCGGCCAGCACGCCTTCGCGCATGGTTTTTTTGGCCAGGGGCTTGATGCGCTCGACCAGCGCGTCGCCCGCGTCGATGTCGACGCCCGCGTCTTTGTAGCTCAGGGGGGAAGGGGAGGAGGTGGTCATGGTGTCGGCTTTGCTACGGGTAAGGGCGGTAAGGGCGGTAGGGGGTGAATGAGGGGCTGGAAGCCGGGTTTGCGGCGCTGGAGGGGCCTGCAAGCCCGATAGAATTCAGCCTGAGATTCTAAAGGCTACCCATCCGGCCGCTTAGAACAGGTTCTTAGGCCCTTCCCGGGCTTCCTCCGGCCAGCTCAACCCAAGGCTTTATGCAATTCACCACCGCCCAAAAACGCGCCGCCGCCTGGTGCCTGATCGCTGCCCTGGTCGTCCTCGCGCTGTGGCTGCTGGGGCCGGTGCTCACGCCCTTTGTGGTGGCCGCCGTGCTGGCCTATGCGCTGACGCCCCTGGTCAACCGGCTGGACGACATGGGCAAGGGCCGGCTGCCGCGCGTGGTCGCGGTGGTGCTGGTCGAATTCCTCTTTATCGTGGTGCTGCTGAGCCTGTTTTTGCTGATCGTGCCCATCATGGCCAAGGAACTGCCGGTGCTGCGCGAGCAGGTGCCGCTGCTGGCGGACAGGCTCAACAGCAGCCTTTCCCCCTGGCTGGCGCAGTTCGGCATCCACGTGGCGCTGGACGTGGGCAGCATCAAGGCCTTTGTGCTCAAGTACCTCAATGCCAACTTCGAGGACCTGTTCGGTTCGCTGATGTCCTCGCTCAAGCTGGGCGGCAGCGTCGCGCTGGCCGTGGTCGGCAACGCCGTGCTGATCCCGGTGGCGCTGTTTTACCTGCTGATGGACTGGGACAAGTTTGTCGCCCGCGTGCTTGAACTGGTGCCGCCCCACCTGCGCGGCGGCTTCGACAGCTTCACCGAAGAGGCCGACGCGGTGCTGGGCCAGTACCTGCGCGGCCAGTTGCTGGTCATGCTGATCATGGCGGTGTTTTATGCCGTGGGCCTGGCCCTGTTCGGCCTGGACCTGGCCGTGCCTATCGGCGTCTTCACCGGCCTGGCGATGTTCATCCCCTACCTCGGCTTCGGCCTGGGCCTGTTGCTGGCCGTGCTGGCCGGCCTGCTGGAATTCGCCTCGCTCAAGGCGCTGGTCATGGTGGCCGTGGTCTACGGCGTGGGGCAGTTGGTGGAAAGCCTGTACTTCACGCCGCGCCTGGTGGGCGAGCGCATAGGCCTGCACCCGCTGGCGGTGATTTTTGCCCTGCTGGCTTTCGGCCAGGTATTCGGCTTTGTCGGAGTGCTGGTGGCGCTGCCGGCCAGCGCTGTTCTGCTGGTGGGCATACGCCGCCTCAAGAACAGCTACATGGCCAGCCGGCTTTACAAGGCCGGGCCTGGATAAACACATGGCGGGCATGAAACAGATTGCGCTGGACATCGGGCTGGCTTCGGCCCCCTCGTTCGCCAATTTTTTCGGCGGGCCGAACGAGGCCGCGCTCAAGCACCTGGAGCTGTGGGCCGGCAACACGCTGCGCTCGCCCGTGCCCACCTACCTCTGGGGCGAGGCCGCCAGCGGCAAGACCCATTTGCTCAAGGCCGTGCGCGAGGCACTGCGCGAGCAGGGCGCCTCCAGCGGCTGGATGGACGCCTCCTTGCTGGAGCCGCCCGAGTTCAACGAATCCTGGTCCGCCGTCATCCTCGACGAATGCCACCTCTACACCGCGGTGCAGCAGCAGGCGGCCTTCAACTGGTTTGTCAATGCGCTCAGCGCGTCCGACGGCCGGCCGCGCTGGGTGCTGGCCGCCGGCAACGTGCCGCCCGCCGACCTGGCGCTGCGCGAGGATTTGCGCACCCGCCTGGGCTGGGGCCATGTGTTCGCCCTGCAAGCCCTGACCGAACCCGAGCGGCGCGCCGTGCTGCGGCGCGAGGCCGACGCGCGCGGCGTGTTCCTGAGCGACGAAGCCATGGACTTCATGCTGACCCGCTTTTCGCGCGACCTCGGCAGCCTGATGCAGCTGTTGGACCAGCTCGACGGCTATGCCCTGCAAACCAAGCGCGCCATCACCATCCCCCTGATCAAGTCCATGCTGGAGAGTGAATGACCGGCAAGAAGAAAATAGCCTTGTTTGACCTGGACCACACGCTGATCCCTATCGATTCTGACTACGAGTGGGGCGAATTCACGATCGCGCTGGGCTGGTGCGACAGCACCGAGTTCAAGCGGCGCAACGCCGAATTTTTCGAGCACTATCGAGCCGGCACGCTGGACATCCACGACTACGTGCGCTTCGCCACCCAGGCGATTCGCGAGCAGGGCGCCGCTCCTTCTGCCGCCGCCCATGTCCGCTTCATGCGCGAAGTCGTGCAAAAAGCCATCACCCCCCAGGCGCAGGCGCTGGTGGACAGCCACCGCGCGGCCGGCGACGAGCTGGTCATCGTCACCGCCACCAATGAATTCGTGACGCGGCCGATTGCCGAGGCTTTCGGCGTCAAGGAACTGATCGCCGTGGAGCTGGAACGCGACGCCCAGGGCTGGCTGACCGGTGAGATCCTGGGCACGCCCTCGGCCCGTGAAGGCAAGGTCACCCGCGTGGAACAATGGCTGGCGGCCCGCAAGCTGGGCTGGGACGAGGTGGAAACCACGTTTTACACCGATTCCCTGAACGACCTGGCCCTGATGGAGAAGGCGACCCACCCCGTCGCCACCAACCCCGACGAGCGCCTGCGGGCGCTGGCGGTGGAGCGCGGATGGCGCATACTTGAGCTGTTTATCTAGTTATCCATGATCAAAAAATTTATCGACAAGCTGTTCGGCAAATCGGACAGCACGGAGCCCGGTGCAAAACGGGCCAAAAAATCCCCCTTCGGCCAGCGCCAGGATGTAGGCGTCAAGGAACACGGCATCGACGTCAAGCTGGTGGACGACCGCGCCATGGACGTGGTGCACACCCTCAAGGATGCCGGTTATGAGGCCTACATCGTCGGCGGCGCGGTGCGCGACCTGCTGGTGGGTCTGCGGCCCAAGGACTTCGACGTCGCCACCGATGCCACGCCCGAGCAGGTCAAGTCGCTGTTCCGCCGCGCCTTCATCATAGGCCGGCGTTTTCGCATCGTGCACGTCATTTACGGCCGCGGGCGCGAGCATGAAGTCATCGAGGTTTCGACCTTCCGCGCCCACCTGGACAGCAGCCTGGCCGAGCAGGTGGGCGGCAACGAGCGCACCAGCAAGAGCGAACTCGCCGGCATGAAGCACGCGGTGGACGCCTCCGGCCGGGTGCTGCGCGACAACGTCTGGGGCCCCATCGAACAGGACGCCGCGCGCCGCGACTTCACCATCAACGCGATGTACTACGACCCTGAAACGCAGGTGGTGGTCGATTACCACAACGGCATCAAGGACGCCAAGAAAAGAATCATCCGCATGATCGGCAACCCGGCCGTGCGCTACCGTGAAGACCCGGTGCGCATCATCCGCGCCGTGCGTTTTTCGGCCAAGCTCAGTGCGCTGGGCTTCAAGTTCGAAGACAAGACCGTGGCCCCGCTGCGCGAGATGAAGGGCCTGCTGGCCGACGTGCCGCAGTCGCGCCTCTTCGACGAAATGCTCAAGCTGCTGCAGACCGGCCACGCGCTGGCCAGCATTGCCCAGCTCAAGGCCCTGGGCCTGGGCACCGGCATCTACCCGCTGCTCGACGTGGTGGTCGAAAACGCCGATGAACCCTTCCTCAAGCTCGCTTTGCAGGACACCGACCGCCGCGTCGGTGAAGGCAAACCGGTGGCACCCAGCTTCTTGCTGTCCTGTGTGCTGTGGTCCGACGTGCGTGAAGGATGGGAGCGGCGCAAAAAGCGCGGCGAGCACCTCATGCCCGCGCTGCAGGACGCCATCGACGACGCCTTCAACGCCAAGATCGGCGACGTTTCGGGCCGCGGCAAGCTGGGCACCGACATGCGCGAGATCTGGACCATGCAGCCGCGCTTTGAAAAGCGCACGGGCAGCGCCCCTTACTCGCTGCTGGACCAGCCGCGTTTCCGCGCCGGCTTCGACTTCCTGCGCCTGCGCGCGCAGACCGGCGAGATCGACATGGAGCTGGCCGAGTGGTGGGAGAAATTCAGCACCGCCTACGACGACGAACGCCACGCCATGATTGAGGAGGCGCGCCGCGAGCTGCAGAGCAAGCCGCAGGCGCCGCGCGTGCGCGTGAAACGCCCCGATGCCGAAGCTGGCTCAACGCAGGCCGAGCGCGCGACAACCGATGCGGCTGATGTGTCGGGTGAGCAGGGCGATGCCCCTCCCGCCAAAAAACGCCGCCGCCGCCGCAAGCCGGCTAATCGTGGTGGTGCGGGCGGGGAAGGCGCAAGCGGCGATGCGGCTTCGCCATCCGCCGATACGGCCTCCAACACCTGAGAGCGTCCCATGGTTCGCGCCTACATTGCCCTGGGCGCCAATCTGGGCGATGCGGCAGCGGCTTTGCGCCAGTCTGTCCAGGCTCTGAATCAGCTGCCGCACACGCGGGTCCTTCAATCTTCCAGCCTCTATAAAACAGCGCCGCTGGACACCGATGCGGGTGGTGCGGTGGCCACGCCGGGCGATGACTACCTCAACGCCGTGGTCGAAGTCGACACCGGCCTCAGCGCGCCCGACTTGCTGGACCAGCTGCTGCACATCGAACAACAGGCCGGCCGCGAAAGGCCTTACCGTAATGCGCCGCGCACGCTGGACCTGGATCTGCTGCTCTACGGCAGCGGCCGTTTAGCCTCAGCCCGCCTTACCGTGCCGCATCCGCGCATGGCACTGCGGGCTTTTGTGCTGGTGCCGCTTGCTGAAATCGCGCCAGACCTTGTCGGCGCCGCGCAATTGGAGGCGGTGGCGCAGCAGCGCATCGAGAAGCTGGGCCGGCTCAGCGGCGAAGGCTAGGGCGCCAGGCGCTCGCGCAACCAGCCGCCGCCATCCTGCAGCGTGTAGCGCAGGCGGTCATGCAGCCGGCTTTTGCGGCCCTGCCAGAACTGCCAGTTGTCGGGCTTGAGGCGATAGCCGCCCCAGTGCGGAGGGCGCGGGGGCTGCAGTAAAAATTTCGCGCCGTATTTGGCCGCGTTGGCCACCAGCACGCCGCGCCCGGCAATCACCTCGCTTTGCGGGCTGGCCCAGGCGCCTATGCGCGAATCCAGCGGCCGGGTGTTGAAGTAGGCGTCGCTTTCCTCGGCGGAGACTTTTTCGACCACGCCCTCTATGCGCACCACGCGCTCAAGCTCCACCCAGTGGAACTGCAGCGCGGCGTAGGGGTTGCCGGCCAGTTCCTGGCCCTTGCGGCTGTCGTAGTTGGTGAACCAGGTGATACCGCGCTCGTCATAGCCCTTGATCAGCACGATGCGGGTGGAGGGGCGCAGGTTGCTGGCCACGGTGGCCAATGTCATCGCATTGGGCTCTGGCACTTCGGCCGCAATGGCTTCCTGCAGCCATTGCTCGAATTGTTTGAGCGGGTCCGCCTGCGAGGCGTCTTCGTTGAGTTCGGCGCGTTCGTAGCTTTTGCGCAGGTCGGCAATGGAGGAAGTGGGCTGGCTCATGCCCTTGATTGTGCCCGCTGGCGCCATGCCCTTGCCCGTAGCCGGCCCTTGCCGTGCTCGAATGGCGTGGTTTCCAGGGGCGCTTGCTGCCGAATTAATATTCGCTTATATTCCCAGCTTCCCATGAAGCCCAAAGACGACGAAAAGCAGCGCGCGATCGCCGAGGCCACCTTCAACCTGGTGGCCCAGACAGGCCTGAGCGGCCTGACCATGGCCGACATCGCCCGCACGGCCGGCATCGCCACCAGCACGCTGTATGTTTACTACCCGTCCAAGGACGAGCTGATCAGCCAGCTCTATGAAGAAGCCAAGACCGCGACCATGCTGCGCCTGATGGACGGCGTGGTCCCCGGCACCCCCTTGCGCAGCCGGGTGCGCCGCATCTGGGGCAATCTGCTGCGGCACCGGCTGGAGCGCTACGCCGAGGTGGTGTTCCAGGAGCAGTATTACAACTCCCCCTGGTTCACCCAGGGCAACCGCGAGCTGTCGACCCGCCTGGCGGCGAGCTTCCTGGCGCTGATGGAAGAGGGCCAGCAGCAGGAGATCTTCAAGCCCGTGCCGCTGCCCTTGTTGACGGCCAGCGTGGTGGGTTCGGTGCGGGAAACCGCCAACCTGATACGCACCCAGGCGCTGCCCGACGACGAGGCCGTGCACCAGGCGGCCTTCGGTCTGTGCTGGGACGCCATCAAGGCTTGATCGCCTGGATAGCCTGAACCGCCCCGAAAAGGCAATACCCCCTGATATCAGTAGGCCATGTTATTTTGATAAAAACCCTTTTTTAAGCGAATATATATTCGACAAGTAGTTTTCTCATTTCTCCGCTGACTGCTTTCCTGCTTCTCTTCCCCGCTTTTGTCACTAACAACAACCTCAAGGAGTTCCACGATGCCCACCCTCAACATCAACGGCAAGGACCTCGCCGTCAACGCCGACGAATCCACGCCCATACTCTGGGCCCTGCGCGACACGCTGGGCATGACCGGCACCAAGTTCGGCTGCGGCGCGGCGCTGTGTGGCGCCTGCACCGTGCACCTCAACGGCGCGCCCATACGCTCGTGCATCACGCCGATCTCGGCCGCCGCCGGCCAGAAAATCACCACCATTGAAGCCGTGGCCACCGACCGCGTGGGCAAGGCGGTGCAGGACGCCTGGGTCAAGCACGACGTGGCGCAGTGCGGCTACTGCCAGAGCGGCCAGGTGATGAGCGCCACCGCCTTGCTCAAGGCCAACGCCAAACCCAGCGACGCTGACATCGACGGCGCCATGGCCGGCAACATCTGCCGCTGCGGCACCTATGTGCGCATACGCGCAGCGATCAAAGATGCCGCCCAAACCCTGGCTTGAAGGAGAACACCATGTATTCGAATTCCACAGACACCCTCGATATCGCCAGCCAGCTGCCCAAAGGCCTGCAAGCCCTGATGCACAAGGCGCAGGACGCCGCGCACAGCATCGCCGACGCCGCCCTGCAGCGCCGCAGCTTCCTCAAGGTCACGACCGCCGGCGGCTTTGCGCTGGGAGCCTTTCCGCTGCTCACGCAGGCGCAGACCATGGCGACGGCCGGTGCGCCCGCGGCATCCAGCCTCAAGCCGACCCAGCAACCTTCGGCCTTTGTGCGCATAGACCGTGACGGCACGGTGACCGTCACCATCAACCGGCTCGACTTCGGCCAGGGCGTGCAGACCGGCCTGCCCATGATCCTGGCTGAGGAACTGGACGCCGACTGGGCCCTGGTCAAAAGCCAGCACGGCAATGCCGACCCAGCCTATGTGGACCCGGCTTTCGGCATGCACCTCACGGGCGGTTCGGGCTCGATCAAGAACTCTTACACGCAGTACCGCGAACTCGGCGCGCGCACCCGCGCCATGCTGGTGTCGGCCGCCGCCGCGCAATGGGGCGTGGACGCTGGCAGCCTGCGCACCCAGCAGGGCGTGGTGATAGGCCCCGGCGGCAAGCGCCTGACGTATGGCGAACTCGCCGAAGACGCCATGAAGCAGCCGGTACCCGAGGCGGTCACGCTCAAGGACCCGAAACAGTTCCGCATCATCGGCAAGCCCACGGGCCGGCTCGATGCGCGCGCCAAATCCAGCGGCGGCCAGAGCTATGGCATCGACGTGCGCCTGCCCGGCATGCTGACGGCGGTGGTGGCCCATCCGCCGGTGTTTGCCGGCAAGGTCAAAACGCTGGATGAAGCGGCAGCCAAAGCCGTTCCCGGCGTGAAGGCCGTGCTGCGCGTGCCGTTGGACCGCGGCGGCGAAGGGGTGGCTGTGGTGGCCGAGGGTTACTGGGCTGCCAAGCAGGGCCGCGATGCGCTCAAGGTCGAATGGGACGGCAGCGGCGTCGAGAAAGTCGACAGCGCGCAGCAACTCGCGAGGTACCGCGCGCTGGCGCAGAAGGCCGGTGCGCTCAAGTACAACGGCGACATCAGCAAGCTGGCAACGGCGCCCAAAAAGATCAGCGCCGAGTTTGCCTTCCCCTACCTGGCCCATGCGCCCATGGAACCCCTCAATTGCACGGTGCAACTGAGCGGGCAGGGGGCGGACGCCAAGGCCGAACTCTGGCTGGGCACGCAGATGCCGGGCCTGGACACCTTGGCCGCTTCCAAGGCTCTCGGCGTGGCGCCGCAAAACGTCAAGATGAATGTGCAGATGGCAGGTGGCGGTTTTGGCCGCCGTGCGATTCCGACCAGCGACTACGTGGTCGAAGCCTGCAATGTCGCAAAGGCAGCGCGCGGCGCCGGCCTGACGGCTGCGGTGCGCACGCTGTGGAGCCGCGAAGACGACATCAAGGGCGGCTACTACCGGCCCATGCATGTGCATCGCGCCGAGATCGGCTTCAACGAAAAGGGCGAGATCCTGGGCTGGGACCATGTGATCGTCGGCCAGTCCATCCTCGCCGGCTCGCCGTTTGAAGCCTTCATGGTGAAAGACGGCGTGGACGGCACCATGGTCGAGGGCATGAAAGAGCCTTACGAGATCCCGATGCGCCTGTCGGTACACCACCCCAAGCTCAATGTGCCGGTGCTGTGGTGGCGCAGCGTGGGCTCCACGCACACCGCCTACGTGATGGAAACCTTGATCGACGAGGTCGCGCGCGGCAGCGGGCAGGACCCTGTGGCCTACCGCCTCAAGCAGTTCGGCAGCAAGCACCCGCGCCACACGGCCGCGCTGCAGCTGGCGGTCGACAAGTCCGGCTACGGCAAACGCACGCTGCCTGCAGGCCGCGCTTGGGGCGTGGCGGTGCACGAGTCCTTCAACACCGTGGTGGCCTATGTGGTCGAAGCCTCGGTCAAGGACAACACGCCGGTGCTGCACGCCATCACCGCGGGTGTGCACTGCAACCTAGCGATCAATCCGACCAGCGTAGAAGCGCAGATCCAGGGCGCGGCGCTCATGGGCTTGTCCATGTGCCTGCCGGGCGCCGCCATCACGCTGAAAGACGGCGTGGTGGAACAGAGCAATTTCGGCGACTTCCCGGTGCCGCGTATCACCGACATGCCCACGGTGGCGGTGTTCATCGTGCCCAGCGCCGATGCACCCACCGGCCTGGGTGAGCCCGGCCTGCCGCCGCTGGCCCCGGCTTTTGCCAATGCCATTGCCAAGCTCACGGGCAAACCGGCGCCGCGCGAGCTGCCCTTCAAGCTGGCGTGATGGAAAAGGGCCTGCCCACGGTGCTGGTGCTGGCCTCGGGCCGGGGCGAGCGCTTTGCCGCCTCCGGCGGCGGCACGCACAAGCTGCAGGCCTTGCTGGCCGGCAAGCCGGTGCTGGCGCGCACGCTGGAGGCCGTGGCCGCCAGCGGCCTGCCCTGGCACCTTGAAGACGCGGGCCATCCCGGCATGGGCGACAGCATCGCAGCCGCCGTGCGCGCCAGGCCCCAAGCCTCGGGCTGGTTGGTCCTGCCGGGCGACCTGCCGCTGGTGCAGGCCGCCACATTGCGGGCGGTGGCCGATGCGCTGGCGCGGCATGCGGTGGTGGTGCCTATGTTCGAGGGCGCGCGCGGCCATCCGGTCGGGTTTTCGGCCGCCTGCCGTGATGCGCTGCTGGCGTTGACGGGAAACCGGGGTGCGTCCCCGGTGGTCCAGGCACAGGCCGCGCTCAATGCCGTCGGCTTTATCGACGTGGCCGATGAAGGCACGGTCACCGACATCGACACGCTGCAGGACCTGCAGCGCGCCGAAGCCTTGCTGGCCCAGCGCTTTTAGCTCAGCGCAATGACGGCGCAGGCCAGCCGCGGGCCGGAATTGCCGGTAGGCTGGGTCTTGAAGTCGTCCGGGTCGCGGTGCACGATCAGGCCCTTGCCCACGATGTTGTTCATGCCGCTGCCGACGGCAATGGTTTTGGATTCAAAGCTGAACTTCGCGACGCCACTGGCATCGGCCTTGAGGCTGGGCAGGTCGCCGCTGTGGTGGGCCATGTCCGAGTGGCTGCCGTGCGGCTGGCCGCTTGGGTTGAAGTGGCCGCCGGCGCTCATGCCGTCGCCGCTGGAGCAGTCACCTTTTTCATGCACATGAAAGCCGTGCTCGGCATTCGGTTTGAGGCCGCGGATTTCGCCCGAGACCAGCACCTTGTCGCCGCTCTGGGTGAAGTTCACAGTGCCGGCCGCGGTATTGCCGGTGGTGCTTTGCAGCTGGGCCGCGGCGCGCGGGCCGCTCATGGTCGATGCGCAGGCGCTGAGCACAAGGGCCGCGGCAAGCGGCGCCAGACGGTAAATCATGATGCGGTCTCCTCAAGGATTGGTCGGTAGTGAAAGACGCCCACTTTAGGCTGCATGGCCGGTGATGGCAAGGATGAAAGAGTTCCTAGCCGTTAACCAGCGCCAGCAGCTTGCCCAGCGCATGGTCGTGGATACCCAGGGTTTTCAACTTGTCATAGGTGAGTTGCGCGTATTCCCGCGTGGTGCCGTAGCGCCCGCAGGAGTCTGAAAAAATCCGCCGGTAAACATCCTCGCTGAGCACGCCGGTGTGGCTGGGGCTGCGCTTGGACAAGGTGAAGGCCAGCGCCCGCAGGTCGCCCTCGGCGGTCTGGCAGCGCAGCCATTTGGGGTCGTATACGCCGTTGGGCATCTCGCGCTTCCACAGGGCGGGCAGGGCGCCTTCCACCTGCGCCCGCGGGATGCGAAAAGCCATGCCCTTGCAGCTGCCGCCGTGCAGCAGGCCGAAGACCAGGCCCGGGCATTCCGGTGTGCCGCGATTCACGCGGCTCCACATCTTGAGCGCGCGGTGGTAGCCGTGGATGGTGGCGAAGCGCTCTTCCGCATGCTCGAACTCCGGCCGCCAGATCAGCGAGGCATAGGCGAATATCCAGAGGTCATTCTTGCCGCCCCATTCGCGCATGACGGTCTCCAGCATGTGGTCGGGGTTGCGGGAAACGGAAAGGCCGTTGACGGCGGCTTGCTTGGCTGAATTTTCCACAGACGCACTTTACAATGGGCTGAGTTTTTGTGACGGCTTATGTGACGGGAGTGGGGCAATGTTTTCTCAGGACGATGACGGCCAACAGGGCCTGGTGTTGGCGCTCGTTCTGGGCTTGGTTGTTTTTGTCACCGCGCTGGTCATAGGCATCAGCTTGCACCGTGCCCAGCCTTCGGGCCCACCGCCTGCTTCTTCCATCGCGCTGGCCCCAGCAGCAGTCCCTGTCCCGGCCGCTTCCACGCCAGTGCCAGCCCTTCCCGAGGTCAGCCAGGCCATCCAGGCTTCGCAAGCCGCGGCCGATGCCGCCAGCGTGAAGGTTGAGCAGGGAGTGGTGCGCTTTTATTTCGCCTCCGGGCAAGCGGAGCTTGCCGCCGGCGCGGTGGATGCCATGACCGATCTGGTCAAGGCCGCCAAGGGCGGCCGCACGCTGGTCATCTCGGGCTTTCATGACGCCACGGGCGATGCCGTCAAAAACGCGGCCCTGGCCAGGCAGCGTGCCGTGGCCGTGCGTGAGGCGCTCAAGGCCGCGGGCGTTCCCGAGCGGCAAATCGAGCTCAAGAAACCTGAACAGCTGATCGGCGGCAGCGATGCCGAGGCGCGTCGCGTCGAGATTTCGCTGCAATAAGCTGTCGGGTGCCGTTCGGCATAGCGGGCCGCTGACAAGCGCAAAGGCGCAGGGCTGACGCCCGACGCACCGCCTCGCGGGCAGAGTGTTTGGTAACCGTACCGTAACCACACTGGCATGAAATGGCCGGTAACCCGTTACCATAGAGTCAGTAATAAAGTTACGGTGACCCGGTGCCCCGCCACCCAAACTCCCTAAAGCCCCACCATGGCCCTTCATTCCAAAGTCTCAGACATCACCGCGCGTATCGCCGCGCGCAGCCGACCCACGCGCGAGGCCTACCTCGCGCAATTGCATGCGGCTTCCACGCGCGACCCCGGCATGGACCGCATGGGTTGTGCCAACGTGGCGCACGCCTTCGCGGGCATGCCGCTGGACGACCGTTTCAAGGTGGTGACGCAGCGCGCGCCCAACATCGCCATCGTCACCGCCTACAACGACATGCTGTCGGCGCACACGCCTTTGCAGGCCTACCCGGCTTTCATCAAGGACGAAGCCCGCAAGCTGGGCGCCACGGCCCAGGTGGCCGGCGGCGTGCCCGCCATGTGCGACGGCGTCACCCAGGGCACCAGCGGCATGGAGCTGAGCCTCTTCAGCCGGGACGTGATCGCCATGGGTACGGCGATAGCGCTCTCGCACGACATGTTCGATGCGGCGCTGATGCTGGGCGTGTGCGACAAGATCGTGCCGGGTCTCTTGATAGGCGCGCTGCAGTTCGGCCACCTGCCCACGGTCTTTGTGCCGGCCGGGCCCATGACTTCCGGCATCCCCAACAAGGAAAAAGCCCATGTGCGTGAGCAGGCCGCGCAGGGCCTGGTTGGCCGTGATGCCTTGCTGGATTCCGAGTTCAAGTCCTACCACAGCCCTGGCACCTGCACCTTCTACGGCACCGCCAACAGCAACCAGCTGCTGCTCGAGGCCATGGGCCTGCATGTGCCCGGCACCGCCTTTGTGAACCCGGGCAACCCCCTGCGCGAGGAACTCACGCGCGAGGCGGCGCGCACCGTGCTGGGCATCGTCAAGGCCAAGCGTTTCGCGCCTATAGGCCTGATCGTTGACGAGAAGGCCATTGTCAACGCCATGGTCGCGCTGCTGGCCACGGGCGGTTCCACCAACCACCTGATCCACTGGGTGGCGGTGGCGCATTCGGCCGGCATCGTGATCGACTGGAATGATTTTTCCGACCTCTCCGATGTGGTGCCCACCTTGGCCCATGTCTACCCCAACGGCAGCGCCGACGTGAACCAGTTCCAGGCCGCGGGCGGCCCCGGTTTCATCATTCGCGAGCTGCTGGACGCGGGCTTCATGCATGAGGACGTACTCACGGTGCGCGCAGGCGGTATCCGCGAATACACGCGCGAGCCGGCACTGGCCGGCGCGGCCCTGGCCTGGCATGAGGTGGGAGCCTCGAAGGACGAGACCATCGTGCGTTCTCCCGCCAAACCCTTTAGCGCCACCGGCGGCCTCAAGCTGCTGCAGGGCAACCTGGGCCGCAGCGTGATCAAGGTCTCGGCCGTGCCCGACGACCGTCATGTGATCGAGGCGCCGGCCCGGGTATTTGATTCGCAGGAAGCTCTGCACCTGGCCTTCAACGCCGGCGAGCTCAACCGCGACGTGGTCTGCGTGGTGCGCTGGCAGGGCCCGCAGGCTAATGGCATGCCCGAGCTGCACAAACTCACGCCGCCGCTGGCCGTGCTGCAGGGCAAGGGTTTCAAGGTCGCGCTGGTCACCGACGGCCGCATGAGCGGCGCCTCCGGCAAGGTGCCGGCCGCCATCCACGTCTCGCCCGAAGCGGCCGCCGGCGGCCCGCTGGCCAAGGTGCGCGACGGCGATCTGATCCGTGTCGACGCCGTCAACGGCGAACTCAAGGTCTTGGTGGCGAAGGCGGAATGGGCTGCCAGGCCTGTGGACACCATGCCCGCCGAATTGCGCGCAGGCAATGCCGTCGGCATGGGCCGTGAATTGTTTACCGGCATGCGCCGCCACGCGCTGACGGCCGAAGAAGGAGCTTTATCGTGGATGTGAACATCAAACCCGGCGGCAAGCTGACCGCCCTGCAGGTGATGCAGGATGCGCCGGTGATACCTGTCATCGTGCTGACCGACGTGAAACAGGCGGTGCTGCTGGCGCGCGCGCTGGTGGCCGGCGGCATACGCATGCTGGAAGTCACGCTGCGCACGCCGCAGGCCCTGGCCTGCATCGAAGCCATCGCGCGCGACGTGCCCGAGGCCGTCACCGGCGCCGGCACGGTGCGCAGCGCCGCCGACGCCCAGGCCTGCGCCATGGCTGGCGCGCGTTTTGCCGTGAGCCCGGGTTACACCCATGCCGTGGGCCAGGCCTGCCGCGACGCCGGCCTGCCCCTGCTACCCGGCGTGGCCACCGGCAGCGAAATCATGATGGCCCAGGAAGACGGGCTGACCGAACTGAAGTTTTTCCCGGCCATGCAAGCCGGCGGCCCGGCCATGCTCAAGGCCTGGAGCGGCCCTTTCGGCGACGTGCGTTTTTGCCCCACGGGCGGCGTTTCCACGGCCAACGCCGCGGAATTTTTAAGCCTGCCCAATGTGGTCTGCGTGGGCGGCTCCTGGTTGACGCCGGCCGACGTGCTGGCGCGCGGCGACTGGGCGCAGGTGACGGCGCTGGCGCAGCAGGCTTGCCGTTTGCAGCGCGAGTAAGGCCTAACGCAGGCCCGCGCCGGTTGCGTATTCAGTGCGCTGGATCAACTCGATCTTGTAGCCGTCCGGGTCCGTCACGAAGGCAATCACGGTAGTGCCGCCCTTCACGGGGCCGGCCTCGCGCGTGACATTGCCGCCCGCGGCCTTGATTTTTTCGCAGGCCGCATACACATCCGGCACGCCCAGCGCGATATGGCCGAAGGCCGTGCCCATGTCGTAGCTGTCGGTGCCCCAGTTGTAGGTCAGCTCGATCTCGGCATGCTCGGGGTTGTTGCCGTAGCCGACAAAAGCCAGGCTGTATTTGTACTCGGGGTTTTCCGAAGTGCGCAGCAGCTTCATGCCGAGCACCTGGGTGTAAAAATCAATGGAGCGCTGGAGATTGCCAACGCGCAGCATGGTGTGTAGGAGTCGCATAAGACGATGGCCTGGTGAGTCGTGGTTCGCCCATTGTCGCCAATCCTGGATTCCCTTGCAGGCTGCTCCCTGTGCAAGGGCTACGGCGACGTATGCCTCGGGTATCCCGCTGTAAGAGGCTTCACCGTACCGAATATTTCGCCGGCTACTGTGTTGCGGCCAGCGCCTCCAGCATTTTCCCCTGCAGCAACTTCATGTCGCCATTTTTCAGGACGTAGCCGTTCATGCCCGCGCCGAGGGCGGTTTTGACATCAAGCTCATTGGAGTTTCCACTGAGTGCAAGGATAAAAATTCCCTGATGTTCCCAGTCCCGTGACCGGATCGCTTGTGTCGTTTGCACGCCATTCAAGCCGGGCATATTCATGTCCATCAAGATCAGGTCGACGCCCGGCGTATTGTCCAAATGGGCCAGAACCTGGCGTCCTCCTTCGGCCTCCAGCACTGTCAAGCCCCAGCTTTTCAGGCAGTCGCCGACCATCAAACGGTTCAGTTCGTCGTCTTCGGCCAGTATCACGGTCCGGCCTTCCAGCACATCGCCGGGGATGACAGGTTTGGCGACGGGCGGCATGGGCGCTTGCAAGGTCTCGGGAGTTTTGTCCATCCCGGTGTGCGGCGCCACCGGGAAGCTGAGCGTGAATTGTGTGAATTCACCCTGCACGGACTCGCAATGGATGTCACCCCCAAAGCTTTGCATGGTCCGTTTGCAATAAGAGAGCCCAAGGCCCGTCCCTCCGGCTTTTCCCGAAGTCATGAAGGACTCGAACAGGTGAGCCAGAACCTCCTTGGAGATACCGGGCCCCGTGTCCCTGACGATCACCTTGTGATCGGCCACCGTCAGCACGATGATCCCGTCCGACCTCTGCTCGAGGTAATAAAGCGCATTTTTGATCAGATTGAAGAGCACAAAAACGTAGGGAGTCTCATCGCCATAAAAAACGAAGTCCTTGACGACACGCACCGTGACTCTGTCGCGCAGATTGCCAGAATCATCGCGGACGTTTCGCTCGATAAAACTGTATTCATCCACCGCTTTTTGCGTCGCCTTCGCGGCGGACAGGTATTCAAACTTGCTGCGGTCCACCGCGCTGGACTTGAGCGACCCAAGAATCAGGTCAATCACCTGGTGGCCCCTGTGCACCGCAATTTCACCCATGTTGACGTACTGGCGCATACGGGAAACGTGCTCGGCGGGGATGGCTGTGTCCGCGGCAGGCAGCATCTCCCCGATGCTTTCCAGGCTCATCCTGGCTTGTCCCAGTGGATTGCGCATTTCGTGGGCAATCGAGCCGGCCAGAGAGTTCGCAATACGCAGTTTTTCGGCATCGATCTGCCTTTCCGAGAGCTTGAACGCCGCGCCGCCGACAAGAATCAACAGGTACGCGGGAAGTTGAGCCACCATGTCCATGGGCACCGCCGGATGAGGCGTGATGGCGGTGTAAAGCAGCGTTGCCGCGCCTCCCCCGATCAAGAGCATGACAATCGTATTGCGCCAGTCGGTCAGCATGACCAGGAAACTCAGCGCGATAAAACAATTGGAGATTGACGGGATGCCTCCGTGCCGCATCAGCGACAGAAATAGATTGGCAAACGGCAGGCAAAAAATCAGTGCCCAGTAAGAGTAGGCAAAGTAGTATTTTTTAAATTTTTCGGGCCAATGGCTTCTCAAGGCCAGCACGGTAAACAGGACAACAACCGGCAGCCGAATTGCAAGATCGTCGTAAGGGCGGGGATTCGGTTTCGTGAACCGTATCAGGTAAAACACCACATAGGTCAGCGCACCGATGATGCCGATATATTTGAGCAGCGGCCTGCCGTGCGCATGGTAGGCCTCGTAGTAGCCAAAGAGCTTTTTGAACCAACCCATGTTTTTTTCAACTCCCCAGGTGCACAAAGCCCTTTGAGCCAGGTGCCGGTTTTTTCGGTGCCATGCGAAAGAGCGCCGTTCCTTATAACAGCAGCCCCCGGAGCTTGAGTATCAGCATGCCGATGCTTTCAGAACATCCGAGACCCGTCCACGCATCAGAACATACGATCCGTCCGTTCCATCGACCCGCAAATTGTTGACGATGGTGGAAAGCCCGAATCGCCTGTATAGGCGGCTCAGCACGGGCGAGCAAGAGGCAAAGAGGTATTGCCCATCGGTATGCTGGGCGAAATACGAAACGCCGAGAAATACGCATCTCTTCACGAGATCGGGGCCACCCCGGTAATCGGGATTCAATACAAGACGCCCGATTTCCCAGCTGCGTTGGCAGGTTGCCGGGTCGATCAATTGTCTCTGCGCCAGCAGCTTTTCAAGTGATGTCAGTCCCTTGTGCATGGGAACCAGTCTTAAGGTGCCAATTACGGCCCGACTGACCTCGAACGCAAACACCAAACCCAATTCGTCTCTTTTTTTTCTTGTTCAAAGAACTGCTCGTTGCGGCATCCGGACGGCAGCTTGATGTGGTCGCGAAGGCCCTGCACTTTTTCCAGTTTTGATGCGGTGTCCAGATGGGACAGCGTGATTTCCTCGATAAAATTTTCCTGCTGGGGTGACACAAAGGGGTATCCCCCGTTGGGAAAAATGGTTACCGGAGCATCCAGGGGCTGGCGCAGAGCTTGAAAGGCGGCTGGTGCGTGGTGGTTCATGGAGGTCGTCATTGCATCATTTCTTTTTTTGATGTTCGCGCAGTCTATGCGCCGTGCAAGCTTGAATCAAGCTTTACCCTGCCAGATATGACAGGGGTCCCCCGCCTATTTCGCTTGAATAAGGGGGCGAGTCAAAAAAAGAGGCTCAATTGTCCGCATCCGGACAGTCAATCGGGTACCTGGCCCAGGCGGTATAGCTGCGCACCGCGGGCTACGGCCGTCGCCTTTCGATCAGCTCGAAGGTCGCCATGCCGGCCAGCATGGCCAGCACAAACACCGCGGCTTTGGGTTCTCCCATGCCCAGGGCCACGAGGCCCGGGCCTGGGCAGAACCCGGCCAGGCCCCAGCCCACGCCGAACAGCAGGCTGCCGGCCATCAGCCTGCGGTCGATGCGGCCCGCGGCTGGCAGTTTCATCTCGGCGCCCAGCAGGGACAGGCGCCGTTTTTTGGCCAGAAGGAAGGCGAAGAAACCCACGGCGATGGCGCCGGCCATGACAAAGGCCAGCGAGGGGTCCCAAGAGCCGGCAAGGTCCAGGAAGCCGAGCACCTTGGCCGGATTGGCCATGCCCGAGACGATCAGGCCCAGGCCAAATACCAGGCCGGCCAGCAGGGAGGACAGCATCAGCATGGTTTTTCTCCTAAAACTTGAACAGGTGGCGCACCAGGAACACCACGGCAAAACCCGCGCCCATGAAAATCATGGTGGCCACCAGCGAACGCGCTGACAGCCTTGAAAGCCCGCACACACCATGGCCGCTGGTGCAACCCGCGCCGTAGCGCGTGCCTATGCCCACCAGCAATCCGGCGGCGACCAGCACGCCATAGCCGGCATCCACCTGCACACGCGGCAAGGCCGAGAATGCGGCGTAGGCCCACGGAGCGCCTATGAGCCCGGCGACAAAAGCCACGCGCCAGCCGGCGTCGCCGCGCACCGGCTTGAGTAGCCCGCCCAGAATTCCGCTGATGCCGGCGATGCGCCCGTTGAGCAGCACGAACATCGCCGCGGCCAGGCCTATGAGCAGCCCGCCCGCCAGCGCGGGCCAGGGTGTGAAGGCGTTCCAGTCCAAGGTCATCGTTTACTTCCTTGAGGGCAATAGAGGCGATAGAGCAGCGCCAGGATTTCCAGCGTCCCGGGGTCGGCCACGCTGTAGTAGATGTTCTTGCCTTCACGGCGCGGGGTGATCATGCCTTCATTGCGCAGCACGCTGAGCTGCTGGGACAGCGTGGGCTGGCGTATGCCCAGGTCCTGCTCCAGTTCGCTCACGCAGCGTTCGCCCTGCGAGAGCTGGCAGAGCAGCAGTAGCCGGTCTTCATTGGCCAGGGCCTTCAGTGCGCCCACGGCTTGTGCGGCAGCTTTGCGAAGTTGTCCGGTGTCTAAAACCGGAGGGGATGATTTCATGGCCATGCGCAGGGGGAATGCTTAATATTATATGAAAATATATAATGTAGAGGTCCACACCTTGAATGAGGGAACCCGGTCCATGCAAACCCCGCTCAATCCACAGGCCTTTTTTGATACCGTGACCGGGACTGTCACCTATGTCGTGGCGGATCGCGGCACGGGGCAGGCGGCCATCATCGACCCGGTGCTCGGTTATGACTTCAAGTCGGGGCGCACCAGCACGGAGCTGGCTGACCATGTGTTGGCCTATGTGGAGCAACAAGGCCTTCACGTCGGGTGGATTCTGGAGACCCATGCACACGCCGACCATCTGTCGGCAGCCCATTACCTGAAGGCGCGCACCGGCGGCAAGATTGCTATTGGCGAACACATACGCGCCGTGCAGTCCACGTTCAAGAAAATCTTCAACCTGGAGCCTTTATTCGTACCGGACGGCAGCCAGTTTGACCACTTGTTCAAGGACGGCGAGACATTCGCGCTAGGCGACTTGGAGATGACCGCGCTGCACGTGCCCGGCCACACGCCCGCGGACATGGCCTACCTGGCGGGTGACGCGGTGTTTGTGGGCGACACGCTCTTCATGCCCGACGTGGGAACAGCACGCGCGGACTTCCCGGGTGGCGACGCCCGTCAGCTGTACCGCTCCATCCACAAGCTGCTGCAATTGCCGGCGCAAACCCGGATTTTCGTCTGCCACGACTATCCGCCCGGCGAACGCGTGCCGCAATGGGAAAGCACCGTGGGCGAGCAGCGCAAGGCCAACATCCACGTGCGTGATGGTATTTCTGAGGATGCTTTTGCGGCCATGCGCGCGGCAAGGGACGCCACACTTGGCATGCCCACGCTGATTCTTCCCTCCATCCAGGTCAATATTCGCGCGGGCGGCTTGCCGCCGCCTGAGGGAAACGGTGTCAGCTATCTCAAGATTCCGGTCAACGCGTTGGAAGTTGCCTAGTTCCACATCGATGTGCTGGCGCGCTTTTGTTCTTCGGCTGATCCGCGATTTTCGTCATGGCTTTATAGGCGAATCCGCAGTCCTTTTTGTCCATAGGGGAGGATTCCGGCGTGACTGAAATGAAGGGTCAAGTTTCCGCGCCACCGAGCGCCCGGAAGACGGCTTGAACACATTGCGCATTGTTGGCGAAGGTGAGCAGCGCGAGGGATTCCGCCTCGCTGCACCAACGAAATGCCTTGTGTTCATGCGAGAGCTCCGGATGGACTTTCCCTGGGACCACTGCGTAGAAGATTTTCTCCTGGACGTGCACGGGTTCTGGCCCGTACTTGTTGCGCCACTCCGGCCTTATGGGGAAAACCTGCTCGAAACCGGTGTCGCTTGCGCATGAGAGGCTGATAGCAGTTTCTTCACGCACTTCGCGGATCGCCGCTGCCTCGAAGGACTCACCCGGCTCCAGTGCGCCGGAAATGCCTTGCCAGAAGTCCGGCAGCGCCAGTTCCGGCCGCGCGCTGCGTTGAAGCAGAAGAACTGACCAGGTGGCGCCTTGCCTGGCGACCAGAAATACCTGCACGGAAAACGGAAGCCTCATTTGGGTATTGCGCACTAGGAGGCCAAGACGGCCCAGCGTTCGTGATCACGCCAGCGGCCGCCTATCTTCAGGTACCGCGGTGAATACCCTTCCTGTGTGAATCCGCAGGACGCGACCAGGGCAATGGAGGCCGTGTTCGCAGGCTGGATATTCGCTTCCAGGCGGTGCAGCTTGAGTGACTTGAATGCTTGCCCCACGGCGGCCCGCAGTCCCTGGCGCATGAGGCCTTGCCGCTCATGCCCCGCGAAGGCGTAGTAGCCAAGGTAGCCGCTGCGAAACAGGCCCAGCACGATATTCGTGATGTTGATGACACCCACCAAGGCGTGAGTGTCGCGGCGGCAGACGAGGAAGGCGCTGTTGGCGGGCAGGCCCATGCGCTCGACGTAGGCGCGAAACAGGGCCGGTGTGTCGGGTGGTGCCGTCCATGGGTGATGAAGCGCGCGGCTTGCGCGTACTGCGGAAAGAAACGCGCGCTCGTCGGAAAGGACGGGGTGGCGAACATAGATGGCGGCGCTCAATGCAGGTGTATTCATGGGGTGTTGTTGAGGTCTGCGTTGTGGACTGGGAAGCGGCGTACCTGAAAAATGATGCTGTTCTTGGGCTGGAGCAGGCTGGGAGCCTCCGTCTCGCCAAGCATCTGCCTCAGTTGGATCTCCATCAGCCAGCAGATCTGCGCCATGGGAACGTCGTGGCGCGTCGGCTCTTGGCAAGCGGCCGTCAAGCGCCGTTTGCCGCATGGTGAGGCTTGGCCTGCACTGCTCCTGCAATGGGGCGCGGCAGAAAAAATCCTCGCGGCAATGATAAGGCGGGCGCGCAGCCTGAGGTCAAAGACGCAGGGAACAAGCGGCGGGCTTGCTGGGCCTATCGTGCGGTTTTCATCTCTTCCATAAGCCATTGCACAAAACACTGTGTTTCGGGTGTCGCATCCGGTGCGAGGCCAAAGTAGTGGCGGCTCAGCGCCATCCGCAATTCAGGCAAGGGGCAGGTCAACCGTCCCGAAGCGATGTCGTGGCCAATCAGGGTTGTCGGCGCCAGCGCGAAACCCAGCCCGTCGACGGCCGCCTGAAGGACATAATGCAGGTGCTCGAATTGCAGGCAGCTGGCGGGTTCCAGCCCAGGCGCATCCACATGCTTTTTCCAGTTGCTCCAATCATTGCCGCGCGATTTCGACAGCAGCAAGACATGGGAAGCCAAAGATTGTGGATCGGTGACGGGACGATGGGCGAACAATGCGGGAGACCCAACGACCAGGACCTCGTCCTCCAGGAATGGGCGAATCTGCATCGCCTGCGGCCATCCCTTGGTGCTCCGCCGGATGGCAAGGTCGAATGCCTCAGGTGCTTGATCCGGCGCCAGCGTGCTGGTCATCATCTGCAGTTCGACGTCCGGGTGCTTTGCCACGAACCCGGGTAGCCTCGGGATCAGCCAGCGCACAGCGAAAGTGGGCCTGACGTTGACCCTCACAGCGCGCGATGGCGTCCGGGCCCTGAGCGATTGGGCCGCTTCGCCGATTTGATCGAGTGCGGGCCCGGCCTGCGCATGGAACTGATGGCCGGCCGCCGTGAGGTGGACTTGCCGGGTTTTTCGCTCGAACAGGTCCACGCCAAGAAAAGCTTCCAGCGTCTTGATCTGGCGGCTGATGGCGCCGTGTGTGACGTGCAATTCAAGGGCCGCACGGGTGAAGCTCAGATGCCGCGCTGCTGCCGCGAAAGCACGGACCGCATTCAACGGAGGTAAGCGGGGCGACATGTGTGTCATTTTCTCACACGTGCTGCGCACGAATATCGTTTGTCGGGAGCGGTGGCGTCGCGCACCATGCGGTCCATGAAACAGCCCATCGCCCCTGACCCGGACCGCAACTCACGCCATGCCGCCATGGCGCTCGGGCTGTCGCTTCCGGGAGACACGGTGCTCTACCTGCTCTTGCCGATGTTCGCGCCCGCGTTTGGCGTTACTTTGCCCGAAGCGGGCGTTCTCCTGGCCGCGAATCGCCTCGTGCGCATCGCCGGTTACGGCATGGTGGCGAAGTTTTATGCCCGCAACGGCGAGAGGCTCACCTGCTCCTTGGCGGTGCTTGCGGCCGCGGTATGCGCGCTGGGTTACGCCACATTCACGGGATTCGTCGCTTTGCTGCTCTTGCGGCTCCTGTGGGGCCTGGCTTTTGCCGCGCTGAACCTGGCCACCCAGGCCTTGGCCACCGCCGAACCGGCGGGTGCCGCGCGCCGGGCGGGGCGGTCCCGTGCGTTTACGGCCTTGGGGCCCATGCTTGCATTGCCTTTGGGCGGTGCGTGTGCGCTCTGGCTGGGTCCCAGAATCATCTTTTTTGTGTTTGCGGCTGTGGCGGGGGCCGGGCTGCTGGTCACGCGGCAGCTCCCGACCATCCCCCATGGCGAGCCGCCGGCGACAAAAAGGGCCAGGCTCCCGGGCAGCCTCGATACCTGGTCGTTCATTGAAGGCCTGGTACTGGACGGCCTGTTCATCATCGGTTTGTCTTATCTGGGCCGTGACTTGTTGCCGGGCAATCCGGTCATCGTGGCGGGCCTTCTGCTGTCGGTCCGCTACCTGGCGGAAATCCTCCTGGGCCCTGCCGGCGGCCGCATGGCCGAAAAATACGGCATCGAGATGCTGCTGGTGACCCTTTCCGTGTTGACTTCCGCGGCCCTTGTGGGTTTTGGCTTCGGCTGGCTGTGGACCTGCTCGCTGGTGATCGTGGTTTTGCGTGCCTTGCTGTTGCCGCTATTGCCGGCCCTGGTGGCTCTTCGCACACCGGGACCCGGGCGCATACATGCCCTTGCCACACGCTCGGTCTGGCGGGACATGGGCGCGGGTATCGGCCCTGTGCTCGCCGGCCTGCTGTTGCCGGTCGCGCCGCCTGAATGGATTTACGGTGTCTGCGCACTTCTTCTGTCATGGGCGGCCATTGCCTGCTTAAGACCGGGCTGTGACTGAAAGCGCATCGGACATCACACCCTTCTTTCAACCTGCCTGGCCTGGCCTGGCCTGGCGTGGCGTGCGCTTCGCCGGTGCTATTTTTGTGGCACTTCAAACACCAGGCAGGTCGTGGTCGCATGCGCATACAGCTTGCCGTCCGGCCCCACGATGCGGCCTTCGGCGGTGGCCAGCTGGCGGCCGCAGTGGATCACCGAGCCTATGGCGCGCAGCGGCCCGGTCTTGTGCGAGGCGGCGCGCACGATGTTGATGCTCAGTTCGGCCGTGGTGTAGGCCCGGCCTGCGGGCATCATGGTGTGCACGGCGCAGCCCACGGCGGAATCCAGCATGGTGGCATACCAGCCGCCGTGCACCGTGCCCAGCGGGTTGTAGTGCTTGAGCTGCGGCGTGCCCTGGAACACGGCCTTGCCGGGCTCGATTTCTATCAGCGCGAAGTCCAGCGTGTCGGCGATGTGCGGGTAGGGCAGCTTGCCGGCCAGCATGGCACTCATGACTTCCATGCCGGTTTTGCCGGCCACGTCTTCCGGCCGCGCCAGGCCGGGCCTGCCGCCGCCACCTTCCATGCGGGCGCGCACCGCGGCGCTTTGTTCCAACCACTGAGTCAATGTTTCTTGTGGGGTCATATCGTCCATAATTGTTGCATATGCAATAGTTGTAGCTACAATCAAATTATGAACGGGAAAATCCGCCTGTCAACCCAGGCCGAGCTCAAGGTGCAGGGCTGCACCAACCTGAAGCTGCGCCAGCTGATGCGCCGCGTCGCGCACCACTACGACCTCGAGATGGCCAAGGTGGGGCTGAAGACCACCCAGTATTCCCTGCTGACCTATGTACTCGGGCTAGGCCCCATGCGGCCCGGTGAACTGGCGCGCGGCATGAAAGTCAGCGCTTCCACGCTGACACGCAACCTCAAGCCGTTGATAGACGCCGGCTGGATAGAACTTGCCGCCGGCAGCGACGCGCGCAGCCGCACCGTGGTGCTGACCGCCGCGGGCCGCGCCAAGCGCGAGGAGGCCCGCGCGCGCTGGAAGGCCGCGCAGGAGCAGCTCAACGCGCTGCTGGGCGTCGAACGTGTGCTGGCCCTGCACACGCTGGTCAATGAATCCCTGGAACTTTTGTCCCCCATCGAACCCGGAGCCGATGATGAATAAACCCTTGCCTTCCAAGTCCGCCGCGCCTTCCAGTGCCGGCCGCATCGCCATATGGCTGGTGCTGCTGGCCGCAGGTGGCACCTTTGCCCTCACCATGGGCGTGCGCCAGACCATGGGCTTGTTCCTCTCGGCCCTCAACACCTCGACCGCGCTGGGCATAGGCAGCATCAGCCTGGCCTTCGCTTTCGGCCAGCTCTGGTGGGGGCTGACCCAGCCCTTTGCCGGCGCGGTGGCCGACCGCATAGGCACGGGCCGCGTGATCTTTCTCGGTGTGCTGTTGGTGGCCGTGGGCACCATCATCACGCCGCTCATGACCAGCACGGCCGGGCTGATCTTTGCGATAGGCGTGCTGGCCGCGGGCGGCGCCGGCATGGCCGGCCCCTCGGTGCTGATGGCCGCAAGCACGCGGCTGGTGCCGCCGGAAAAGCGCGGCCTTGCGACCGGTATCGTCAACGCGGGCGGCTCTTTCGGCCAGTTCGCGATGGCGCCGATTGCTATTGGCCTTACCGCCGCTGTCGGCTGGGCGAGTGCCATGCAATGGCTGGGTGCATTGGTGCTGCTGGCGGTGCCGGCGGTGCTGGTACTCAAGGGCAACTCAAATGCACTGGCGGCGCAAGCTGCGGCAGCGTCGGGCACAAAAGCGCTGAGCGCACGCCAGGCCATCAGCCAGGCCATCGCCACGCCCAGTTATCGTTACCTGGCTGCGGGTTTCCTGGTGTGCGGCTTTCATGTGGCGTTTCTTGCCACGCATTTGCCAGGGGTGGTCGCAGCCTGCGGCTTGCCGCCGGAAGTCGGCGGCTGGTCGCTGGCGATGATCGGTCTCTTCAACATCGTCGGTAGCCTGGCCATGGGCTGGGCCGTGGGGAAGTGGCGCATGAAGTCCTTGCTGGCCCTGTTGTACGCAGCGCGCGGCCTGGCGGTGCTCATCTTCCTGCTCGCGCCCAAAACGCCGGCGGTGATGCTGATCTTCGCCGCCGTCATGGGCGTGACCTTTCTGTCCACCGTTCCGCCCACAGTGGGCCTGGTCGCCAAGATGTTCGGCACGGCCAATATGGCCATGCTGTTCGGTGTGGTCATGCTGTCGCACCAGGTGGGGGGCTTTCTGGGTGCCTACCTGGGCGGCTATATATTCCAGGCCACCGGCAGCTACGACTGGGTCTGGTACATCGACATCGTGCTGGCTGTCGGCGCTGCGCTGGTGAACCTGCCGATACGCGAGGCCTTGCTGCCGCGGCAGATGGCGGCCAAGGCGGCAGCCTGACATTACTCAGGCTGCGATGAGCACTGTTGACCCGCGAACGCGCCTGCTGCTCGAAGCGCCGATAGGCCGCACCCTGCTGCGCCTGGCTGCACCCAATGTACTGGTCATGGTGGCGCAGGCGGCGGTCGGCCTGATCGAAACCTACTTTGTAGGCAAGCTCGGCACCGACGCACTGGCCGGTATGGCGTTGGTGTTTCCTGTCGTGATGCTGATGCAAATGACCTCGGCAGGCGCCATGGGCGGCGGCATTGCATCGTCGGTGGCGCGCGCGCTGGGCGCAGGGCGGCGTGATGATGCGAACGCATTGGTGCTGCATGCGGCAGTGATTGCGCTGGGCTTTGGCTTGGCGTTTTCGCTGGCGCTGCTGCTCGGCGGCCGTTGGCTTTACAGCCAGATGGGCGGCAGCGGCGTTTCGCTGGAGGCGGCGTTGAGTTATTCACACTGGGTGTTTGCCGGTGCGGTTCTGGTGTGGCTTTTCAATTCGCTCGCGGCGGTGATTCGCGGTACGGGCAATATGTCGGTGCCGGCCAATGTGACGGTGGCAGGGGTGGTTTTGTTGGTGCCGCTGTCGCCCTTGCTGATTTTCGGCTGGGGCCCGGTGCCGGCCTTGGGCATCGCCGGCGGCGCGATCGCGCTGCTGCTGTATTACCTGGCTGGCACGCTGGCGCTCGCTGTCTACCTGTGGTCGCAGAGCAGTCTGCTCAAGCCCTCGCTGGCCACCGTCAAGTTGCGCTGGCCCTTGTTTCGCGACATCCTGCGCATCGGCCTGGTGGGCTCTATCTCCACCGTGGCCACCAATTTGGCCATCGGCGTGGCCACCTCGCTGGCGGGTGGCTTCGGGCCGGCCGCCATTGCGGGCTACGGTACGGCTTCGCGGCTGGAGTATTTGCTGGTGCCGTTGGTGTTTGGCCTGGGTGCACCGCTGGTCGCGATGGTCGGCACCTGTATGGGCGCGGGCCTGCATGAGCGGGCGCTGCGCGCAAGCTGGATAGGCGCCGGCATGGCCTTTGCCATGACGGAGGCTATCGGGCTGGCCGCTGCGGCGTTTCCGCGCGCGTGGCTCTCGCTGTTTGGCGCTGACCCTGCCATGCTGGAAGCTGGCACGCTGTACCTGCGCGCGGTTGGGCCGCTGTATGGCTTTTTCGGCGTCGGGCTGGTGTTGTACTTTGCCTCGCAAGGGGCAGGGCGCTTGTTATGGCCGGTGGCCGCCAACATCGCGCGACTGGCGGTTGCCGCTGTGGGCGGCTGGCTCGTGATCCGTTGGGGTGGCGGGCTGGCGCAGGTGTTTATGGCGCAAGGCGCGGCGCTGGTGGTCTATGGTGTGGTGATTGCTGCCGCCATTGCCGGTGGCGCATGGTTTGGCCGGCTGGGATGGCCTTGCCGCACGGCGACGCTGCTGCGGCGTATCCGGCCGGTGTGAGATTCAGTACAGCGAAAGGTGAAAAAGAGCATGAGCACAAGTCCTGAAACCGGCGCTGCCACGCTGCGCTACCTGGATGACCTGAAGCCTGGTGACCGTTTTGTCAGTGGCGAACACGCACTCGATGAGGCGCAGATCACCTCGTTCGCAGAGCAGTTTGATCCCCAGCCGTTTCACCTGAGCGATGAAGCCGCCAGGTCCACGCTGTTTGGCGGCCTGGCGGCCAGCGGCTGGCATACGGCGGCCGTCACGATGCGCCTCCTGGTTGGTGGTGGTTTGCCGCTGGCCGGCGGCATCATAGGCGCGGGTGGCGAGATCAGCTGGCCCAAGCCTACGCGTCCCGGCAATGTGCTGCATGTCGAGACCGAAGTGGTCAGTGTGACGCCCTCTGCCTCGCGGCCGGACCGTGGCCGGGTCGTGGTGCGTAGCCAGACGATCAACCAGCATGGCGATGTGCTGCAGCAGTCCGTCTACAACCTGGTGGTTCCGCGCCGGCCTGCTTAACTGGGCAGGGGAGGCGCGCGAGCGCTGTTGCGCTTGAGGGCCACTGTGCCAGAATCCACGCAGGCAGCCAACTTGCGGGATACATAAGATGCTTATCAATTGCGTGGTTTACCAGAACGGCACCAAGCTCGCCGACATCCCGGTCAGCGAGATCAGCGACTACATTTGCCGGCCCGATGCCTTTGTCTGGGTGGCGCTGCAGGACGCCACGCCGGAAGAGCTCGAGGAAATGCAGCACGAGTTCAGCCTGCATGAGCTGGCGGTCGAAGACGCCCGGCACGGCCACCAGCGACCCAAGATAGAAGAGTACGGCGCCTCGCTGTTTTCGGTGCTGCACCTGGTGGAGCGCTCCACCGACAAGCCGGGCGAACTTCACGTCGGAGAGGTCGATGTGTTCACCGGGAAAAACTACGTGCTCTCGGTACGCAACCGCAGCAACAAGGGCTTTCTGGGCGTGCGCGAACGCTGCGAGCGCGAGCCCGAGCTGCTGCGCCACGGTTCGGGTTTTGTGCTGTATGCCCTGATGGATGCGGTGGTCGACCGCTACTTTCCCATCCTCGACGACCTCGAGACCGAGCTGGAACTGATCGAAAAGGAAATCTTCACGCCCGGCGCCGCGCGCAAGAACATCGAGCGGCTCTACGAACTCAAAGGCAGCGTGATGATTCTCAAGCACGCGGTCGCGCCGCTGCTCGAGGGCGCCAGCAAGCTTTATGGCGGCCGGGTGCCGCAGATTTGCAGCGGCGTGCAGGATTATTTTCGCGACGTGGTCGACCATCTGTCGCGCATCAATGCGCTGATTGAGAACATGCGCGACACGATAGGCACCGCCATCCAGGTCAACCTGGCGATGGTCACCATCGAGGAAAGCGAGGTGACCAAGAAGCTCGCGGCCTGGGCCAGTATTTTTGCGGTGTGCACCGCGTTTGCCGGCATCTGGGGCATGAATTTCGAAGCCATGCCCGAACTCAAATGGCGCTACGGCTACCCTATGGCCATCAGCATGATTGTGGTGGCGTGCTCGCTCCTCTACTGGCGCTTCAAGCGCGCACGCTGGCTATAAGCTGCAACTTAGGGCAAGCGCGGCGGGGCAAAAACCTTGCGCGCCGCCAGCGCGGCCTTGCGGCTGGCGCAGCCCTCAAGGTGGTCATTGACCAGTCCCATGGCCTGCATAAAGGCATACATGGTGGTCGGGCCCACAAACGTCCAGCCGCGTTTTTTGAGGTCCTTGGACAGCGCGGTGGAGGCCGGCGAGGTCGGCATGGCTTTGACGGCCTCGTGCGTGATGGACGCGGGCCGGCTCTTGGCCTCGGGCTCCAGCCGCCAGACAAAAGCGCCCAGCGAGCCGAATTCTTTGCGCAGTTCGATCACACGCTGCGCATTGTTGATGGTCGAGGCGATCTTGCCCGCGTGGCGGACTATGCCGGTATCGTTGAGCAGGCGCTTGATATCGCGCGCGCCGAAGCGCGCCACCTGCTCTGCATCGAAGTTGGCAAAGGCGCTGCGAAAGGCTTCGCGCTTGTTCAAAATCGTCAGCCAGCTCAGGCCGGCCTGGAAACCCTCGAGGCAGATCTTTTCAAACAGCCGGCGTTCGTCGTCCACCGGGAAACCCCATTCGCTGTCGTGGTAGTTGCGGTAGAGGGGCGTTGCCTGGCACCAGGCGCAGCGCGTGGTGCGGCTGTCGTCGGTAAAAAGGCCTGCGGCGGGTGATGCGGCAACTGGGGAGGGCGTGGGTGGGGTGGCGGAAGGCATGGACGATTTTAGGCAGATGCGGTCGGCCGGCGTTATCATGAATCCAATCCCCCTCGTTGACCCGCCACTTCGGAAACACCCATCATGTCCCTCCAGCTTTGGCTCGCATTCGTCGCCGCAACCGCCGTCCTGCTCATCATCCCGGGCCCCACCATCCTCACCGTCATCAGCTACTCGATGGCGCACGGCAGGCGGGCCAATATTCCGCTGGTCGCCGCCGTGGCGCTCGGTGATTCCACGGCGCTAGTGGTCTCGCTGTTCGGCCTGGGCGCTTTGCTCGCGGCCTCGGCTTTCTGGTTCACGGTGGTCAAATTGGCGGGCGGCCTCTACCTGCTCTACCTGGGCATCAAGCTGTTGCGCGCCGGCATTTCGCCCCTGCAGGCGACCGCGCCCGAGGCGCCCGGCTCCTTGTGGAAGCTGTTCGGCAACACCTACCTGGTCACCGCGCTCAACCCCAAGGGCATTGTTTTTTTTGTGGCCTTTTTGCCCCAGTTCATCAACCCGGGCGCCGACGTGGCGCGCCAGCTCTGGATACTGGCCACCACCTTTGTGGTGATGGCCGGCCTTAACGCCACGCTGTATGCGGTGTTTGCCGCTTCCGCGCGCAGCTTGCTGGCTTCGCCGCGCGCGCAGCGGCGGTTTAATTTTGCGGGGGGCTCGCTGCTGTCCGCGGCCGGCGTATGGGCTTTGCTGGCAAAACGGCCTGTTTGATTCCGGACGGTTTCAGGCGGTTGGCGCGCTGAGCGTGCGCTGCATCACCGCGGCGCCCTGGGTCATCATTGCGGCTATGTAGCCCTCCAGTGCATCGGGCAGCACATCGGTGATCCAGACAAAGCGTGTGCGTCTGTCGCCCTCGGCAAACAATTGCGCTGAAGCCATATGGTGGCTGGCCTTGCCGCCGACGACGGTGTAGCTGAGGCGATGCGCTTCCTCATGGATGCCCACAAGCAATTCGTGCGCCGCCGCGCCGTTGGCAAAGGTCACGGTACGGCTGCCGTTGCCGGGCTGGCAGTCCACCACAAAGCCGGGCGCCAGGCGCCGGTGTACCGCGTTGAAATCGCGCAGCGCATCCCAGACGCTTGCTATGCCGGCGTCGACAGTGAATTCCTTGTAGACCGTGGCCATGGTGTTCTCCGACAGGCGCGTGGGGGCGCCTTGTCATCGCAGTTTAGCCACCAAAGCGGGCAGGGCCGGACCTGATTCAGCATCGTTCACAAATGCTTTCCTCTGAGCCTCAGCGCGTTGCTGATCACCGACACCGAACTCAGGCTCATCGCCAGGGCCGCGATCATGGGTGACAGCAGCCAGCCGGTGAAGGGAAAGAGCAGGCCCGCGGCCAAGGGCACGCCGAGCGCGTTGTAGACAAAGGCAAAGCCGAGGTTCTGCTTCATGTTGGCGATCGTCGCTTCCGAGATTTTCCGGGCCTGCGCGATGCCGCGCAAATCACCCTTGACCAGCGTGATCTGGGCGCTGTTCATGGCCACGTCGGTGCCCGTGCCCATGGCGATGCCCACATTGGCCTGTGCCAGGGCCGGGGCGTCGTTGATGCCGTCGCCGGCCATGGCAACGGTATGGCCTTCATCTTGCAGGCGCTTGACCAGTGCCAGCTTGTCGGCCGGCTGCACACCGCCGTGCACTTCGTCAATGCCCAGGCGGGCGGCGATGGCTTTGGCGGTGGTCAGGCCGTCGCCTGTGGCCATGATCACGCGCAGGCCGGCGGCTTTGAGCGCCGCCAAGGCCTCGGGCGTGCTGGCTTTCACCGGGTCGGCCACGGCGAGCAGGCCGGCAAGCTGCCCGTCGACCGCGAGGTGCATCACGCTGGCGCCCTCGGCACGCAGGGCTTCGGCCTGGGCCAGCAGCGCATCCACCGTCACGCCGGCCTGCGCCATCAACGCAGTATTGCCGAGCGCCAGCTGCCGGCCGGCCACACGCCCGCTGACGCCTATGCCGCTGGCCGACTCGAAGTTCTCGGGCGCATCCAGGGGCAGGCCGCGTTCGCGCGCCGCCGCCACGATGGCGTCAGCCAGCGGGTGTTCGCTGCCCTGGTCCAGGCTGGCGGCCAGCCGCAGCACCTCGTCGGCGCCGAACCCGGTAGCGGGGACCGCGCGGTCGAACGCCGGCTTGCCGGCCGTCAGCGTGCCGGTCTTGTCGACGATCAGCACGTCGACAGTGCGCAAATGCTCAATCGCCGCCGCATCGCGAAACAGAATGCCCTGGCCGGCCGCCTTGCCGGTGGCAACCATGATGGACATCGGCGTGGCCAGGCCCAACGCGCAGGGGCAGGCGATGATGAGCACCGCCACCGCGTTGATCAGGCCGTAGACCCAGCTCGGCTGCGGGCCGAAAAATCCCCAGCCCAGAAAAGTCAGCACGGCCACGGCGACTACGGCCAGCACAAACCAGCCGGCCACCTGGTCGGCCATGCGCTGCAGGGGCGCCTTGGAGCGCTGGGCCTGCGCCACCATCTGCACGATTTGCGACAGCATGGTTTGCGCGCCGACGCGTTCGGAGCGCATCACCAGGGCACCGCTGGTGTTGAGCGTGGCGCCTATCAGCTTGTCGCCGGGACGTTTGCTCACGGGCAGTGGTTCGCCGGTCAGCATGGATTCATCGACGGCGCTGCCGCCTTCGGTGACGACGCCGTCGACCGGCACCTTCTCACCGGGGCGCACGCGCAGGCTGTCGCCGACGTGCACATGGGTCAGCGGCACGTCTTCCTCGCTGCCGTCGGCCTTGATGCGCCGCGCGGTTTTGGGCGCCAGGCCCAAAAGCGATTTGATCGCGGCGGAGGTTTGTGAACGCGCCTTCAGCTCCAGCATCTGGCCGAGCAGCGTCAGCGAGATGATCACGTCCGCGGCTTCAAAGTAGACCGCCACACGGCCCATGGAAACAAACGAATCGGGGAACACCCCGGGCGCGAGAGCGGCGACCACGCTGTAGGCAAAGGCCGCGCCAGTGCCCAGGCTGATCAGGGTCCACATGTTGGGGCTGCGGTGGGCCATCGATTGCGCGCCGCGCACGAAAAAGGGCCAGCCTGCCCACAGCACGACCGGCAGGCTCAGCACCAGCTCTATCCAGCTTTGCACTGCCATGTTGAACCAGCCGAGCTGGTGGCCGAACATGGCCAGTACCGTGACGACCACGCTGAGCGGCAAGGTCCACCAGAAACGGCGCGTGAAGGATTTGAGCTCCGGATTCTCATCCTCATCGAGGCTGGGCATGACGGGCTCCAGCGTCATGCCGCAGATCGGGCAGTTGCCCGGATGGTCCTGCCGGATTTCCGGGTGCATGGGGCAGGTGTAAAGGGTTTCGCCGCCCTGGCCCGCATCAGGCTCGCGTGCCGCGGCGGGTGTGGGTTCGGGCGCGGGCGCCGCCTTGGGCGCACCGGCATAGGCCGCCGGGTCGGCGGAGAATTTGGCCATGCAGCCGGCGCTGCAGAAGTAGTAAGGCCTTCCTTCGTGCTCAAGGTGATGTGCGGACGCCGTGCTGACGTTCATGCCGCAGACGGGGTCCTTCAGTCCGGCTGGTGCTGTGGGCGGCATGTGGCCTGTGCCGTGTACGCCTCCCGGCGAGGCGTGGTGTGTGTGATTCATGGAGGGCTTCCTTTTCCATTCTGCAGACCTGGACCAGGCCCTTGGACAAGCGTAGACCTTCCCCCTGTGGGAAGGTCAAGCCTCATGGCTGTGAGGGGTATTTGCCATGGACGGCGAGAGGGATCATCAGGGCCTGCCGTGGTGGAGGGCCTGATCCATGTCAACCGAAAGCAAACAACCGGCACGCCTGCGCGTGCCTGCCGGGCTACACGGGCACGGTGTAGTTCAAGGTCATGCGCCCGCCGTCCACCACCACGATTTCGCCGGTGACGTAGCTGGCCGCATCGCTGGCCAGGTAAGCCACGGTGTCGGCGATCTCCGAAGGTTCGCCCAGGCGCTTCATGGGCGTGCGGCTCATGATTTTGGCCTTGGCCTCGTCGCTGGTGAGCACGGCCCTGGCGGCCAGTTCGGTGGCGATGGTGCCGGGCGCGACGGCATTGACGCGCACGCCCTGGCCGGCCAGCGATAGCGCCATCACGCGCGTGAGCTGGTTGATGCCGCCCTTGCTGACGTTGTAGCTGGCGATCGTGGGAATCGCGAGCACGCCGTTGACCGAGCTCATGTTGACGATGCTGCCCTTGCCGGCGGCGGCCATCACGCGTGCCACGGCCTGGCCCACCAGGAAGGAGCCCTTGAGGTTGATGCGCAGCACGGCGTCAAAGTCGGCTTCCGTCACCTCGAGGAATTCGGCCGCCTTGAAGATGCCGGCGTTGTTGACCAGCACGTCGATGCGGCCGTGGGCGGCCACGGTTTGCGCGACCAGTGCATCGACCTGGGCCTTGTCGCCGACGTCGCAATGCACGTACAGCCCGCCCAGCTCCTTGGCCAATGCCGTACCGGGCGCGTCGGCTATGTCGACAATCACCACATGGGCGGCCTCACGCGCAAAGCGGCGCGCGCAGGCCTCACCTATACCTTGTGCCCCGCCGGTGATGATGCAGACGCGGCCGGCCAGGCCGAAGGAGATGGTGGATGCAGGTGCGGAGATGGGGGTGTTCATGCCCGCATGCTACCCGTGTAGGCCGCGATGAAGTTTTTCGCGCTGTCGGCCACCTGGGCCGCCGTCATGCCGGGCTTGTACAGCGCCGAGCCTATGCCGAAGCCGCTGGCACCGGCCGCGAGGTAGGCGCCCATATTGGCCGGCGTGACGCCGCCCACCGGCATGACAGGGACCGACGCCGGCAGCACGGCGCGCAAGGCTTTCACCACGGCCGGCGTGATCATCTCGGCCGGAAACAGCTTGAGGCCAGTGGCACCCGCTTCAAGCGCGCCAAAGGCCTCGCTGGGGGTGATCACGCCGGGCAGGCAGACCATGCCCAGGCGCGCGGCTTCGCGCACCACGGCCGGGTTGAAGTTGGGCGAGACGATGAGCTGGCCGCCCGCGGCCTGCACATTGCGCACGTCCTCGGGCGTCAGCACTGTGCCCGCGCCTATCAGGGCCTCGGGATAGGCGCTCGCCATGGCGGCGATGCTCTCCAGCGGCTGCGGCGAGTTGAGCGGGATCTCGATCAGCGTCCAGCCAGTGGAGACCAGCGCCTGGCCCACAGGCAGGGCCTCGGCCGGCGTGAGTCCGCGCAGGATGGCGACCAGGGGGAGGGTGGCCAGGGCTTGGGAGAATTTGGAGTGTGCGGTGTTCATGGTGTTCTATCAATGGGTTCGCGGGCTCAGCCCAGCGTGTCGGCAATCGCGCGCAAGCCGCGCCAGGTTGCGCCCGCGCCCACGCGCTGGACGGGCACACCGAGCTGGGCCAGCGCCTGTTCGTAGCGGGCCGTGAGCGCTTCGGCGCCCATGACCACCACGGGTTCGCCGCGCGGCAGCGTCTGCGCCTTGAGTTCTTCGCCTATCACCAGGCCCGAGAGGTAGCTGGGCAGGGCTGCGGTGTCCATGCGGTTGAACAGCGACAGCGTGCGCGTGCTGAAAGCCGTGTTCAGCAGGCCGGGGCCGGCCAGCGCATGGGCCACGCCCTGGTCAAAGGCGGCGCCGTCCAGCGCGGGCTCGTTCTCGGGCAGCATGCGCGAGAGTATGGAGTGCCGGCGCAGCAGCGCATACAGCTCGCCGGTCATCCAGGTCGAAAAATCCCTCACCTTGCGCTCCGTCACACTCACCCATTTGCTGTGCGTGCCGGGCAGCACCAGCCGGGCATGGTTCAGGCCCAGCAACTGCAGGGCGCCGAAGACCTGCGTTTCCTCGCCGCGCATGACGTCGGGCACGCCGGCCTTGTCGATGCTCAGGCCCGGCACGATGGCGATGCGGCCGGGTTCCACCCACTCCAACGCGGCCGCAATCGCATCAAAACCCGCGGGGCAGGCGCAGTAGGGCGCTTCGCGCCAGCCTTGTTTGCTGCCGGCCATGCCGGAGATCAGGCACAGCGTGCCGGGCGTCATCCAGTCGCCGAAGCAGCTTTGAAAAACCTCGGGAAAACCGCCGGCCTCCACCGTCAGGATGCCGCGCGGGAAAGCGCGCTCTTGCAGCGCCGCGCCATCAGCGCCCAGCAGCGCGCCGCGCAGCGACGAGCTGCCCCAGTCGACGGCCAGCAGGCGGCTCACAGCAAGGCCCTGACCTGTTCGGGGCGCGGCAGCGGCGCCACGGCGCCATAGCCTTGCACCGTGAGGGCGGCCGCCGCATTGGCGTAGCGTGTGGCGTCGAACACCGTGTCGCCCTGGGCGATGCGCGCCAGCAGGTTGCCGCAGAAGCAGTCGCCCGCGCCGGTGGCATCGACCAGCTTGACGCGGTGCACGGGCACGCGTTCGCGCCGCGTGCCGTCGCTGACCAGTGCGCCCTCGCTGCCTAGCTTGAGCACCACGGTTTTGGCGCCCAGGGCATGGCCCCAGTCCACCACCTGGTCGGGGTCCGTCATGCCGTTGAGGGTGGTGATGTCTTCCAGGCTGGGCAGGAAGATGTCGCACAGCGACACGGCGTGGCGGGTGCAGGCCAGCGCGCGGTCCAGCGGCCAGAGCTTGAGCCGCAGGTTGGAGTCAAACGAGACGAGCGTGCCGGCCTCTTTGGCGAGCTTCATCGCGGCGAAGGCCGTGTCGCAGGCGCTCGCGGAAATCGCCAGCGAGATGCCCGAGACATGCAACACCCTGGCCAGGCGCACGGCCTCTGCCGCGCCGGCCTCCCGCAGCCAGGCCGGCGTCATGCGGCTGGCCGCGGAGCCCGCGCGCAGGTAGCTGAACTCATGCCCCTTGGGGCCGTGGGTGACGAAGTAAAGGCCGGTGCTGGCCTCGCTGTCCTGCTGGACGGCTTGCGTGGAGACGTTTTCGGCGGCCCACAAGGCCATCAGCGACTGGCCGAAGGTGTCGCCGCCCAGGCGGGTCAGGTAGGCGGTGCTGGCGCCGGCGCGTGCGGCGGCGATCACGGCATTGCTGGTGTCGCCACCAAAGCCCTGCAGGTAGTTGGGCTGGCCGGCGGTGGTCTGGTTGAATTCCACCATGGCTTCGCCGAGCGCGACGACATCGAATTTTCTGGCTTGCATTGGGTTTCCTGGCTTCTTGCGCCGTCTTCAGGCATCCCGGCGCGGGCCTTTTCAGGGAAGAAAAACCGGGAAAAGCACGCCGCGCCTCAAACCACTATGGTACCCGCCGCCCGCTCGCGGCCCGGTACCCGCCTTGTACCCGGCTCAGTGGTTGTCGCGCGGCACAAAAGCTCCGCGCTTGCCGACCAGGAAGTCCAGGTCCACGCCTTCATCGGCCTGCAGCACATGGTCGATGTAGAGCTTCCAGTAGCCCGAATTCAGCGGCGGCTGGGGCGGCGTCCAGCCGGCCATGCGTTTTGCCAGCTCCTCGTCGCTCACATGCAGGTGCAGGCGGCGATTGGGCACGTCGAGCTCGATGATGTCGCCGTTCTGCACCAGGGCCAGCGGGCCGCCGGCCGCGGCTTCAGGCGCGGTGTGCAGCACCACGGTGCCGTAGGCCGTGCCGCTCATGCGTGCATCGCTGATGCGTACCATGTCGGTAATGCCCTTGCGCAGCACCTTGGGCGGCAGCGGCATGTTGCCGACTTCGGCCATGCCGGGATAGCCCTTGGGCCCGCAGTTCTTGAGCACCATGACGCAGTTTTCGTCGATGTCCAGGTTCTCGTCGTCAATGCGCGCGTGGAAGTCTTCAATGGTTTCAAACACCACGGCCCGGCCCTTGTGGACCATGAGCGCCGGCGTGGCCGCGCTGGGCTTGATGACGGCGCCGCGCGGCGACAGGTTGCCGCGCAGCACGGCGATGCCGGCCTTGTCCTTGAAGGGCGCGGACAAGGGCTTGATCACCTCGGTGTTGAAGTTTTCCGCGTCGGCGATGTTCTCGCCTATGGTCTTGCCGTTGGCGGTGATGGCGCCGGTATGCAGGTGCTGCGCGATTTCCTTCATGACCACCGGCAGGCCGCCGGCGTAGCAGAAGTCTTCCATCAGGTATTTGCCCGAGGGCTGCAGGTTGACCAGGCAGGGCAGCTCGCTGGCGAGACGGTCGAAGTCGTCCACCGTGAGCTCCACGCCTATGCGCCTGGCGATCGCGATCAGGTGGATCACCGCGTTGGTCGAGCCGCCAATTGCCGCCAGTGTCTTGATGGCGTTCTCAAAAGCCTGGCGCGTGAGGATTTTTGACAGCGTGAGGTCTTCGTGCACCATCTCGACAGCGCGACGGCCGGCCATGCGGGCCAGCACATTGCGCCGGCCGTCCACCGCGGGGTAGGCGGCGTTGCCCGGCAGGCCTATGCCCAGCGCTTCGACCATGCTGGCCATGGTCGAGGCCGTGCCCATGGTCATGCAGTGGCCGTGGCTGCGGTGCATGCAACTCTCGGCTTCGAAGAATTCCTGGAGTTTCAGGGTGCCGGCGCGCACCTGCTCGCTCATGCTCCAGACGCCGGTGCCCGAGCCCAGCTCCTGGCCGCGCCATTTGCCGCTCAGCATGGGGCCGCCGCTGACGCCCACCGTGGGGAGGTCCACGCTGGAGGCCCCCATGACCAGGGCGGGGGTGGTCTTGTCGCAGCCCATCAGCAGCACCACGCCGTCAATCGGGTTGCCGCGAATGCTCTCTTCCACGTCCATGCTGGCCAGGTTGCGATAGAGCATGGCGGTGGGGCGCAGCAGGGTCTCGCCCAGCGACATCACCGGGAACTCGAGCGGAAAGCCGCCGGCCTCGTAGACGCCTATCTTGACCTGCTCGGCAATCGTGCGGAAATGCGAGTTGCAGGGTGTCAGTTCGCTGAAGGTATTGCAGATGCCGATGACCGGCCGGCCGTCGAACTGGTCGTGCGGAACGCCCTTGCCCTTGACCCAGCTGCGGTAGGCAAAGCCGTCGCGGTCCTGGCGGCCGAACCACTGCTGGCTGCGGAGTTGATGGGCGGGTTTTTTCTTGGGTGGTGTGCTCATGCGGGAAAGTCCTTAATTCGTCAAACATATTATCGTCATACCATTGACCTGACTATCTTAGTGAAAACCATGACCGCAGGAGCCCGCCCCGTGTCCGTCCCGTCCAGCCGCCCGCACATCCTCACCGTCGCCAAGCTCCCGCCCTTCCTGATGGAGCCGCTGCAGGCGGCTTATGAGGTCCATGACAGGCTGCACGAGAGCGACCCCGCGGCCTTTGCCAAGGTCGCGCCGCTGGTGCGCGGCATCGCCGGGGGCGGGGAGTCCAAGGTGCCGCGCTCGTTGATGGACCAGTTGCCCGCGCTGGAAATCGTTTCCATCATGGGGGTGGGTTATGACGGCGTGGACGTCGCCGCCGCGCTGGAGCGGCGCGTTCCGGTCACCCACACGCCCGGCGTGCTCAACGATGAGGTGGCGGACCTGGCCATTGGCCTGATGCTGTCGGTGGCGCGCCGCATCCCGCTGGCGGACCGCTATGTGCGTGCCGGGCGCTGGGCCAAGGAAGGGCCCATGCCGCTGGCGCGCAAGGTCTCGGGTGCGCGCCTGGGCATCGTCGGCCTGGGCCGCATAGGCCAGGCCATCGCGAGCCGGGCCGAGGCCTTTGGCATGTCGATTGCGTACACCGGCCGCAGCGCCAAGGCGGAACTCGCTTACACCTTTTACCCCACGGCACAGGCGCTGGCCGCGCAGGTGGATTTCCTCATCGTGATCACGCCGGGCGGCGCCGGCACGCGCCACCTGATCAATGCCGAAGTGCTCAAGGCCCTGGGGCCAGAGGGCTACCTGGTCAACGTGGCGCGCGGTTCGGTGGTTGATGAGGCGGCACTGGTTGATGCGCTGCAGCAGGGCGTGATCGCCGGCGCGGCGCTGGACGTGTTCGAAAAAGAGCCGCATCCCAGCGAGGCGCTCTGGTCCATGGAGAACGTGGTGCTGACGCCGCACATGGCCAGCGGCACGGTGCAGACGCGCCACGCCATGGCCAAACTGGCGGTCGACAACCTGCGCGCGCATTTCGCCGGGCAAGCCCTCTTTACCCCGGTGCCGGAATGGCATTGAATCCATCCTGGGCTTGGTTCCGGGGCGCAAATGCTCCGGGTTTTCCATAAAAGACCAGGGGGTTAATCATCATATGATAACAATGCGTCCGAGAGCGCATGGCGACGAGTTTTTGCAGTTCAACAACCCACCCGCAGAGGAGACAAGACAAATGAGACTCAAGACAATCCTGGCCGCCGCGATGGTCGCGGCAGGCCTCATATCGGCGGGGCAGGCCGCCGCCCAGGAAAAGCTCACCGTCTGGTGGGTCAAGGGCTTTTACAAAGCCGAAGACGATGCGCTGTTCGCCGCGATCAAGAAGTACGAGGAAAAACACAAGGGCGTGAAGGTCGAGCTCTCGCAGTACCCCGTGCAGGACATGATCCCGAAAACCGTTGCCGCGCTCGACTCCGGCAGCCCGCCCGACGTGGCCTATGCCGACGTCTATGACTTCCAGGTCGCCGGCAAGTGGGCCTTCGACGGCAAGCTTGAGGACATCAGCAGCGTGATCAACCCCATGCGCGCGCGTTTCGCGCCCAACACGGTGGAGACCGCCTTCCTCTATAACGACGCCACCAAGACCCGGGCCTATTACGCCTTCCCGATGAAGCAGCAGACCATGCACATCGAGTACTGGGTGGACATGCTCAACGAGGCCGGCTTCAAGGAGTCGGACATTCCGACGGCCTGGAAGGACTACTGGTCGTTCTGGTGCGACAAGGTGCAGCCCGCGCACCGCCAGAAAACCGGCAACCGCACCTTCGGCATAGGCCAGCCGCTGGGCGTGGATTCGAGCGACTCGTTCTACTCCTTCCTGACCTTTATGGACGCCTACAACGTCAAGCTGGTGAGCGACAGCGGTAAGCTGCTGGTCGACGATCCGCAGGTGCGTGCGGGCCTGATCAGCGCGCTGACGGACTACACCCAGCCTTACGCCAAGGGCTGCACGCCGCCCTCGTCCACCAGCTGGAAGGACCCGGACAACAACGTCGCCTTCCACAACAAGACCACCATCCTGACCCATAACGCCACGATTTCCATCGCCGCGAAATGGCTGGACGACATGAACAACGCGTCGCTCAAGCCGGAAGACCGCGAGACCGCGAAGAAGAACTACACCGAGCGCATCCGCACCGCGGGCTTCCCGAACAAGCCCGACGGCAGCAAGATGGTGTACCGCGCCGCCGTCAAGGTGGGTGTGGTGTTCAACCAGGCCAAGAACAAGGCCCGCGCCAAGGAGTTCGTGTCCTTCCTGATGCAGGAAGAAAACCTCACGCCTTATGTGGAGGGCTCGCTGGGCCGCTGGTTCCCGGTGACCAAGACCGCGCAGCAGCGTCCCTTCTGGAAAGCCGATGCGCACAGGCTGTCGGTTTACAACCAGTTCACCGCCGGAACCGTCAACTTCGAGTTCACCAAGAACTACAAGTTCACCATCCTGAACAACGAGAACGTCTGGGCCAAGGCGGCCAACCGCGTGATCAATGAAAAGATGCCGGTGGACAAGGCCGTTGACGAAATGATCGCCCGCATCAAGACCGTGGCGAACTGAGCGCTGACCGACTGAAGAAAGCCGCGTCGCCCGCCCCGATTTCCGGGGTAGCGGCGCGCGTCAACAAAGCAAAGCATGAGCACTGCAACCATCCAACAGGCCGCCCCTTCGGTGCGTGCCGAGCGCGCCGCCATGACTTCGTGGGAGAAGTGGGGACTCGCGCTGGTCGTTCCCTACCTGCTGATCTTCCTGGTTTTCGTGATCTACCCCGTGGGCTACGGCCTGTGGCTGGCACGCCATCCGGACAGCTATGTCAGGCTGTTTGCCGACCCGATCTTTTTCCGCTCGCTGATCAACACGGTGGTGTTCATCGTCGTGGCGGTGAACCTCAAGATGGTGGTAGCGCTGTTCCTGTCGGGATTTTTCCTGAACACGCGCTGGTGGATCAAGGCGCTGTCGGTGATTTTTATCCTGCCCTGGGCCGTGCCCTCGATTCCGACCATTCTGTCGATGCGCTTCATGCTCAACCCCGAGTGGGGCGTCATCAACACCCTGATTTTCAAGGCCACGGGCATAGACGGCCCCAACTGGCTCAATGACCCGACGCTGGCCCTGTCGTTTTCCATGCTGGCGCACATCTGGAAATCCCTGCCTTTCTGGACGCTGATCCTGCTGGCCGGGCGCATGGCGATTCCCGCCGAGCAGTATGAAGCGGCCTCGGTGGACGGCGCCACGGTGTGGCAGAAATTCCGCTTCATCACCTGGCCGTCCATGCGCTCGCTATACCTGACCTCGACCATCCTGTCCATGATCTGGACGCTGGGCGACTTCAACAGCGTCTACCTGCTGACAGGCGGCGGGCCGGCCGACCTCACGCATGTGCTGGCCACGCTGGGCATCCGCTACCTGCGCCTGGACCAGGTCGACCTGTCCCTGGCCTCCATCGTCGTGGCCCTGCCCCTGGTGCTGCCGCTGGTGTACTTCATGATGAAAAGGTTGTCCAAATGAGCCGCGTCACACTGCGTTCGGTCACCCGGGAGGCCAGGCTGCTGCTGGTCGGCATCCCGGTCCTGCTGTGGACGCTGATCCCGATCTACCACATGGTGCTGTTCGCGATCTCGCCGCGCAACGAGGCCACCACCGGGCGGCTCTGGCCCAAAAAACCCACGCTGGACAACTTCGAGACGGTGTTCTGGCAAAAGCATTTCTACCTCGACCACTTCTGGGTGCAACTGGGCAACTCGCTGGTGATCGCGCTGTCAGTGGGGGTGCTGACGCTGGTGGTCTCCACCACCGCGGCCTTTGCCATCAGCCGGCTCAAGGTGCGCGGCGGCCGTACGGTGATGAACATGGCGCTGTTTACCTACTTCATCCCCGCCGCTTTCCTGGCCGTTCCCATGTACAAGACCATGGGCAATTACGGCATGCTGAACCACCAGTGGTCGCTGATCCTGGCCATGGTGACCATCGCTTCGCCCTATTGCATCTGGGTGCTCAAGCAGGCTTCCGACAAGCTGCCTTACGAGCTTGATGAAGCAGCCCGCATGGACGGTGCCACGGCCATGCAGCTGTTCCGGCTGGTCTACCTGCCGCTGATGGTGCCCTCGCTGGTGGCGGTCGGCACCTATGCGCTGCTGCTGGCCTGGAACGAATACCTCTACGCCTTCCTGCTGCTGTCCAGGGACACCAGCGTGACGCTGGCGGTGGCCCTGGGCAATTTCCTCGCCGCCGACGACTCGCCGTGGGAACTGCTGATGGCCACCGGCCTGATCTACGCGCTGCCTCCGGCGGCAATTTATTACGCTTTCAAACGCTATATGGTGTCGGGCCTCACAGCCGGTGCCGTGAAGAGCTGACCCGGGAAATACCACATGGCTTCTGTATCGTTTCGCAATATTGAAAAGGCCTTCGGCAAGGTCAAGATCATTCACGGCATCAGCTTCGACATCTCCGACGGCGAGTTCGTCGTGCTGGTGGGCCCCTCGGGTTGCGGCAAGTCCACGCTGCTGCGCATGCTGGCCGGGCTGGAGGAAATCAGCGGCGGCGAGATGTCGATCGACGGCAAGGTCATCAACGAACTCGACTCCAAGGACCGCGACATCGCGATGGTGTTCCAGAGCTACGCGCTGTACCCGCACATGACGGTGCGCGACAACATGGCTTTCAGCCTGAAGCTGCGCAAGGCCGATGCCGAACTCACCAACAAGCGCGTAGGCGATGCCGCGCGCATCCTGAACCTGGACCCGCTGCTGGACCGCTTTCCGCGCGAGCTCTCGGGCGGGCAGCGCCAGCGCGTGGCCATGGGGCGGGCCATTGTGCGCGACCCCAAGGTCTTCCTGTTCGACGAGCCGCTGTCCAACCTGGACGCCAAGCTGCGCGTGGCCATGCGCGCCGAAATCAAGGCCCTGCACCAGCGCCTGAAAACCACCACTGTCTACGTCACACACGACCAGATCGAGGCCATGACCATGGCCGACCGCATCGTGGTCATGCATGACGGCATCATCGAGCAGATAGGCACGCCCCTGGAGCTGTTCGACCGGCCCGGCAACCTGTTTGTCGCGCAATTCATTGGCTCGCCCGCCATGAATATCCTTAAGGGCGTTTTGCGCAAGGAGGGCGGCCGGGCCTGGGTGGAGGCCGAGGGCCACCAGTGGCCCATAGGCCAGATTGCCCAGGCGCAGGACGGCCAGCACGTGCACTACGGCGTGCGGCCCGGCGACCTGTCGCTGTCCGCCACCGGACAGGGCATTCCGGCCAAGGTCATTGTGGTCGAGCCCACCGGCGCCGAAACCGAGTTGCTGCTTGAGGTGGGTGGCGCCAAGGTCATCGTGGTGATGCACGGCCGCACGGCGGTGCGCCCCGACGAGATCGTGCACCTGGACATCGCGGCCGGCAAAACCCACGTGTTTGACGATGCCAGCGGCGCCCGCCTGGATTGAGGCCATCCATGGTTGTGAATTCCTTCAGGCTTGACGGGCGCCTTGCGCTAGTGACCGGCTCTTCGGGCGGCATCGGTTTCGCCTTGGCGCGCGGTCTGGGGCAGGCGGGAGCCACCCTGGTGCTCAACGGCCGCGACAGCGCCAAGCTGGAGCAGGCGGCCGGCGTGCTGCGCGAGGAGGGCCTGACCGTTCACACACGCGGTTTTGACGTCACCGACGCCGCCGCGGTGCAGGCGGCGGTGGAGGACATCGAGGGCACGCTGGGCGGCATAGACATCCTCGTCAACAACGCCGGCATGCAAAGGCGCATGGCCCTGCAGGATTTCCCCGCGCAGGACTGGCATGAGCTGATGCGCACCAATGTCGACAGCGTCTTTTTTGTCGGGCAGGCGGTCGCCCGGAAAATGATCACGCGCGGCAAGGGCAAGATCATCAACATCTGCTCGGTGCAAAGCGAGCTGGGACGCCCCAACATCGCGCCCTATATGGCCAGCAAGGGCGCGGTCAAGATGCTGACCAAGGGCATGGCGATCGACTGGGGCCCTCACGGCATCCAGGTCAACGGCCTCGGGCCCGGCTACTTCAAGACCGAACTCACCGAAAAATTGGTGGCTGACGAACAGTTCAGCGCCTGGCTCACGGGGCGCACGCCCAGCAGGCGCTGGGGTGACGTGGCCGAGCTGGCCGGCGCGGCCGTGTTCCTGGCCAGTGATGCCTCCAGCTTTGTCAACGGCCATGTTTTGTATGTCGACGGCGGGGTGACGGCGACTTTGTGACGCCGCCGTTCCTCGCAACCAGGGAGAAACATCATGCGTGGACTTGTCTGTCATGCGCCCCTAGACCTGCGCCTTGACGCGCTGGACACCGAAATCCTGGGCCCGCAGCAGCTGAGGGTGCGGGTGGCCTACGGCGGTATTTGCGGCTCGGACCTGCATTACTTCCAGCACGGCGGCTTCGGCACGGTGCGCATCAAGGAGCCCATGGTGCTGGGCCATGAGGTGTCGGGCGTGGTCGAGGCCGTGGGCAGCGAGGTCAGCGGCCTGCGCGCCGGCCAGCGCATCGCGATTTCGCCCTCGCGGCCTTGCGGCGCCTGCCGCTTTTGCCAGCAGGGCCTGCACAACCACTGCATGGACATGCGCTTTTATGGCAGCGCGATGCGCTTTCCGCACATCCAGGGCGCTTTCCGTGAAACCCTGGTCATCGAGGCCGCGCAGGCGCATCCCGTGGCCGACGACCTGCCGCTGTCCGAGGCCGCGCTGGCCGAGCCTTTGTCGGTGGGCCTGCACGCGATTTCGCGCGCCGGCTCGGTGTTCGGCAAACAGGTGCTGGTCACCGGCTGCGGCCCCATAGGCGCCTTGCTGATCGCCGGCCTGCGCCGCGCGGGCGCGGCCCGCATCGTCGCGGCCGATATCGCCGAGCTTCCCCTGGCCTGCGCCAAAAAGATGGGCGCAGACCAGACCATCAACCTGGCCCAGGAGCCGGACGGCCTGGCGGCCTTTGCCGCCGGCAAGGGGCAGTTCGACGTGATGTTCGAGGCCTCGGGCAATGAAAAAGCCCTGGTTGCCGGCCTGGATGTGGTGGCGCCGCGCGGCGTCATCGTGACGGTGGGCCTGGGCGGCAATGTCTCGCTGCCGCTCAACACCCTGGTCGCCAAGGAGCTGGAGCTGCGCGGCACCTTCCGCTTTCACCCTGAATTCGCCGTGGCGGTGGCTTTCCTGAACCAGCGCCTGATAGACGGCCGGCCTGTCATCACCGACATCGTCGCCTTCGACCAGGCCACGCATGCCTTTACACTCGCCGGCGACAAGCGCCAATCCATGAAGGTGCAGATCGCCTTTGGCGGCGAAGCTTCATGAGGCGCCTGCTTTTTACCGTCATTCACCGGAGTCCCTTGTGACCGTTTTCTCCAAAGTCATTCTTTACACCGATACCGACGGCCGCGCCAGATTTCGCGAAGAGGCCATCCCGCTGGGCGAAGGCTCGCCGCAGGCCATGCTGTCGGAAGTGTTCGCCTCGGGCGGCTACCAGCTGCGCCACAGCCCTTTGGGCTTTCGCAGCCAGTTCCATTGCACGCCGAATCCGCAATGGGTGTTCATTCTGGGCGGCGAGATGGAGATCGGCCTGCAGGGCGGGGTCTCGCGCATCTTCAAGCCGGGCCAGCATTTCTACTCGGCCGACGTGCTGCCGGCCGGCGCCACCTTCGACCCGGCCCTGCACGGCCACTGGAGCCGCCAGGTGGGGCCGGACCCGCTGGTCACGCTGTTTGTGCGGGGCTGAAGGCACGCCATGGCCACCATGAAAAACGTCCACGGCAACACGGTAGACCATATCGGGGAAGCCATCGTCGCGGGCCGTTATGCCGCCGGCATGTCCATGCCGCCGGAGCCGGTGCTCTGCGAGGAACTGGGCGTGAGCCGCACAGTGGTGCGCGAAGCGGTCAAGTCGCTGATCGCCAAGGGCCTGGTCACCACCGGCCCCAAGGTCGGCACCCGCGTGCTGACCGAGGAGCACTGGAACTGGTTCGACCCCGATGTCATTGCCTGGAAGGCCAAGGCCGGCATCACACCCGAATTTTTGCGCGACCTGCTGGAGTTGCGGCGCCTGGTGGAGCCCGCCGCCGTGCGCATGGCCGCCGAGCGCGCCACCGCGCAAGAGATTGCCGAGATCGAGGACGCCTATGCCGGCATGAAGCGCGCCGTGGAAGGCGGCGGCGACTACGTCACCTACGACCTGCGTTTTCACCAGGGCTTGCTGCGCTCCGCGCACAACCGCATGCTGATCCAGATGAGCAAGGCGTTGAGCGCCTTGCTGCGCACCAGCTTTGAAATTTCCACCATCCGCAAGGACGGCCCCAAGCGCTCCTTGCCGCTGCACCGGGCGGTGCTGGATGCGGTAATCGCCCGCAACCCGGCCAAGGCCGAAAAGGCAATCCTGGTGCTGATCGACGGCGCGCGTGAGGATATCGAACTGGTGCTCGGTTCGCGGCGGCGGCTACCGAAACTGAGTAATCCGGCCAAGCAGCTCAAGGCGGCCTGAGGAGAGGCTGCTAGCGCTGCTGCATGTCGCCGGACAGGATTACGTGATGTCCCTGGCGAGCAGCCACTTCCTCGACCAGCGTGCGCGCGACGCTGTCCGCCGAAATGGACTGGTAGTTCAGTGGTATCACGCGGCTGAGGCGTCTTGAAAGATTGATCGCCAGTTTTTCACCGCCGCGCAAGGGCTGGCCCAGCGATTCCCGGTCGCCCGCCAGAAATGACGGCCGCAGCACCACCAGCGTGGAAAAACCGAGCTGCGAAAGCGCTTGCTCGGCCTCGCCCTTGACGCGGGTGTAGAAGAGCATGGAATTCGGATCGGCGCCCATGGCGCTGACCAGGCCCAGGCGAGTGGCGCCGGCATCGCGGCCTGCACGGGCCACGGCCAGCACGGCGTCGAAATCCACCGCCCTGAAGGCCGCGCGGCTGCCTGCCGTCTTGATGGTGGTTCCCAGCGCGATGAAGACATCGTCCACCGGCGGGGCCTTGAAACCGGCGAAAGAATCGACCAGGTGCACGGCCAGCCGGCCGTCGTGCCGGGCTGGTGCGCGGCGGCCCACGCAGTGGACCGCCGAATAGCGCTTATCGGCCAGTAAAAGATCCAGGACCGCCCGGCCGACGAGGCCCGTTGCCCCGGCCACCAGAGCCACCCGCGCCGCCGCCGGAGCGGTTGCCGCGGTAGTTGCCCCGGTTGCCGCCCGTAGGCTGGCCGGAGGAGGGGAAGCCTGAGGAGGCGTGGCTGGCGGGTTGGCGGTCGTCGAAGTCATTGCGTGGCTCCCTGGACTCGTTGCGGGGGGCGCGCGGCTGCTGCTCGTCGCGCTGGCGTGGCGCCTGGGCCTGCCGTGGCGGCTGGCCGTTCTGGGAATAACCCGAAGCCTGGCGTGGCTGGCCGGGGTTGGGAGTGCGCGGGCCGCGGCCGCTGCCATTGCCGCCACCATTGCCGCCGCCGGCGGGGCCGCGCCCGCGGCCGCCACCGTTGTTGCCGCCGCCGTTGCCGCCGCGCGCGGGCTGGGCTCCCTTGGTGTCGCGGATGCGCTGCATCATCTCGGTGCGGGCGGCCTTGGCGGCGGCCTGCATCACTTCGCGGCTGGGCGGCTTGCCCAGGCCGCCCCAGATGGTCTGGCGGCCCATGGCTAGCGGCTCGGCGCGTTCGCCGGGCTCGGCTTCAAAACCGGGGACGATGATTTTTTCGATGTTCTGCTTGGTGAAGCGCTCGATGTCCTGCATGAAGCCTTCCTCATCGAGGCAGACCAGGCTGACGGCTTCACCGCTGTTGCCCGCGCGGCCGGTGCGGCCAATACGGTGCACATAGTCTTCGCTGACGTTGGGGATTTCGTAGTTGACCACGTGCGGCAGCTCGTCGATGTCGATGCCGCGGGCGGCGATGTCGGTGGCGACCAGGGCGCGTATCGTGCCGCTCTTGAAATCGGCCAGCGCCTGCGTGCGGGCCGTCTGGCTCTTGTTGCCGTGCAGCGCCATTGCGGGGATGCCGTGCTTGGTCAGGTGTTCGGCCACGTTGTTGGCGCCGAACTTGGTGCGCGTGAACACCAGCACCTGGCTCCAGTTGTGCTCATTGATGATGTGGGTCAGCAGGCCTTTTTTCTTGGCCCGGCCGACGGGGTGTATGGTCTGCGTGATGCGCTGCACCGTGGTGTTGCGCGGCGTGACCTGGATGGATTCGGGGTTCTTGAGCAGGCCGTTGGCCAGTTCGCGGATTTCATCGCTGAAGGTCGCGCTGAACAGCAGCGACTGCTTTTGTTTGGGCACCAGGGCCAGCACCTTCTTGATGTCGTGGATGAAGCCCATGTCCAGCATGCGGTCGGCTTCGTCCAGCACCAGGATCTGCACCTGGCTCAGGTCCAGCGTGCCCTGGCTCGCGTGGTCCAGCAGGCGGCCGGGGGTGGCGACCAGGATGTCCACGCCGCGGCGCAGTTTTTCGATCTGGGCGCCCATGCCGACGCCGCCAAACATCACCATGGAGGTGAGGTCGGTGTATTTGCCGTAGGTGCGCACGCTTTCCTCGACCTGGGCCGCGAGTTCGCGGGTGGGGGTCATGATCAGGGCGCGCACGGCGTTGACGCCGCGGCGATTGGTCAGGCGCGCTTCGGTGGACAGGCGCTGCAGCAGGGGCAGCGTGAAAGCCGCGGTCTTGCCGGTGCCGGTCTGGGCGCCGCCTAGCAGGTCAACACCCTTGAGCACGGCGGGGATCGCCTGGGCCTGGATGGGGGTGGGTGTGTCGTAGCCCTGCTCGAGCACGGCCTTCAGAATGGCCGGGGCCAGGTTCAATTCTTCAAATGTCATGATGTGGCGCCGTAGGGCGCTTTGGATCGGCCTGTTGGGCGCCCTGTTGGAAGGCAACCCGCCAGTCAAAGGCAGATGGGGTCAGAAAGTCGGGCCGAAAACATCGTAAGCAGCCACTTGAAGCGGTACCCGGATGTGCCCAAATGTTGAAGGCAACTGGAGCCAGCAACCCCTGTATTGTCGCACAGCAACGATAATGGGGCATTCACGCAGAAAAACACGTCCCTTCAAAAGGCGTTTGCGCCCCCGGGCGCGGCGTGTCGTTCCAGCTCGCAGGAAACTGCCGGTAGCCTGTAAAAATAGCGTTTACAGGCGGCAGGCAACCCGTTTCCCGCATTGTTTTTTCATCTTTAGCAAAGTAAATCCCGATGGCTCAGTACGTATTTACCATGAACAAGGTCGGCAAAATCGTGCCGCCCAAGCGCCATATCCTCAAGGAGGTGTCGCTCAGCTTCTTTCCGGGGGCCAAGATCGGCGTGCTGGGCACCAACGGTTCCGGCAAGTCCACGCTGCTCAAGATCATGGCCGGCCTGGACACCGAAATCGAGGGCGAAGCCACCCCCATGCCGGGCCTGAACATCGGCTACCTGCCGCAGGAGCCCAAGCTGGACCCCGAGCACACGGTGCGCGAGAGCGTGGAAGCCGGCATGGGCGCGGTGTTTGCCGCCAAGGCCCAGCTTGAAGCCGTGTACACGGCCTACGGCGAGCCCGATGCCGATTTCGACGCGCTGGCGGCCGAGCAGGCCCGCCTGGAAGCCATCATCGCCACGGCCGGCACCGATTCCGAGCACCAGCTTGAAATCGCCGCCGACGCGCTGCGCCTGCCGCCCTGGGACGCCAAGATCGGCGTGCTCTCGGGCGGTGAAAAACGCCGCGTGGCCCTGTGCAGCCTGCTGCTGTCCAAGCCCGACATGCTGCTGCTTGACGAGCCGACCAACCACCTGGATGCCGAATCGGTGGACTGGCTGGAGCAGTTCCTGCAGCGTTTTTCGGGCACCGTGGTGGCCATCACCCACGACCGCTACTTCCTGGACAACGCCGCCGAGTGGATCCTGGAACTGGACCGCGGCCACGGCATCCCCTGGAAGGGCAACTACAGCAGCTGGCTGGACCAGAAGGGCGAGCGCCTGGCGCAGGAGCAAAAGGGCGAGGAAGCCCGCGCCAAGGCCCTGAAGAAGGAACTCGAATGGTCGCGCCAGAACCCCAAGGCGCGCCAGGCCAAGAGCAAGTCGCGCCTGGCCCGTTTCGAGGAACTCTCCGACTACGAATACCAGCAGCGCAACGAAACCCAGGAAATCTTCATTCCCGTGGCCGAGCGCCTGGGCAATGAGGTCATCGAGTTCAAGAACGTCAGCAAGTCCTTCGGCGACCGCCTGCTGATCGACAACCTGAGCTTCCAGGTGCCCGCGGGCGCCATCGTCGGCATCATCGGCCCCAACGGCGCGGGCAAGTCCACGCTGTTCAAGCTGATCGCCGGCAAGGAGCAGCCCGACAGCGGAGAAGTCGCCATCGGCAAGACCGCGCGCATGGCCTTCGTCGACCAGCACCGCGACGACCTGGCCAATGACAAAACCGTCTGGGAAGACATTTCCGGCGGCCTGGACATGCTGACTGTCGGCAAGTTCACCATGCCCAGCCGCGCCTATGCCGGCCGTTTCAATTTCAACGGCGCCGACCAGCAAAAGCGCGTCGGCATGCTGTCGGGCGGCGAGCGCGGGCGTTTGCACCTGGCCAAAACCCTGATCGCGGGCGGCAACGTGCTGATGCTTGACGAACCCTCGAACGACCTGGACGTGGAAACCCTGCGCGCGCTCGAAGACGCCTTGCTCGAGTTCGCCGGCTCGGTGCTGGTAATCAGCCACGATCGCTGGTTCCTGGACCGCATCGCGACCCACATCCTGGCCGCCGAAGGCGACAGCCAGTGGACCTTCTTCAACGGCAACTACCAGGAGTACGAGGCCGACAAGAAGAAGCGTCTCGGTGAAGAAGGCGCCAAGCCCAAGCGCGTGCGCTTCAAGGCTCTGCACTAGGTTTGGGAAGCTTCGCCATGACAGACCAGGAGGTTCTGGACAAAACCCGCTTGTGGCTCGAAAAAGCCGTGATCGGGCTCAACCTGTGCCCGTTTGCCAAGGCGGTTTATGTCAAGAACCAGGTGCGCCTGGTGGTTAGCCATGCCCGGCATGCGGACGACCTGCTGGAAGAACTGGACCGCGAGCTGGACCTGCTGGCCGCCACGCCGGCCGAAGAGGTCGACACCACGCTGCTGATCCATCCCACGCTGTTCGAGGATTTCCTGGACTTCAACGACTTCCTGGAAATTGCCGAAGGCGTGGTGGACGAGCATGGCCTGGAGGGTGTGATCCAGCTGGCCAGCTTTCACCCGCGTTTCCAGTTTGAGGGCACCGAGCCTGACGACATCGGCAACTACACCAACCGCGCGCCTTTTGCCATCCTGCATTTGCTGCGCGAGGACAGCGTGGAGCGGGCCGTGGAGGCCTTTCCCGAGGCCGAAGCGATTTTCGAGCAGAACATCGCGGTGCTCGAAAAACTGGGCCACCAGGGCTGGAAGGCGCTGGGCCTGTAACCTTCCCTGAGCAGCTTGCTACTTGGGCAGGTATTGCTTGAGCACCGCCTGCAGCTGGGCGAAATTAAAGGGTTTGGTCACATAGGCGCTGGCGCCCAGGCGCAGGGCTTCCTCGAGCCGCTCCGACTCGGCACTGGCCGACAGGAACACCAGAGGCACTTGCCTGAGCGCGGGTTCCGCCTGCAGCGCGGCCAGCACTTCAATGCCGCTCATCTGCGGCATCATCACGTCGCAGAAAATCAGGTCCGGCCGCTGCTCGCGGGCCAGCTGCAGGCCGGCGCCGCCGTCCGACGCTCCCAGGCCTTCGTGGCCCTCGAGCCGGACGAAGCGCAGCAGGTTGTCCCGGATATGGGACTCATCTTCAATCACCAGAATGCGCGCCATGGTTCTTTCGTAGCGAGGGCCCCGGCTGTCATTGTTGAGGGGCGGATTTCCCTGAGCCGCCAAGCCACGGGCTGCTCCGCTGGCCTGGCTTGATGCCCATCTTATAGCCTTGCCCCGGTTTTGGGCCGATTTTGGGCCGATTCGGGGCCGGTTTCGCCGCCTTAAATCGTGACGGTAAAGCGCGTGCCCTGGCCCACCACGCTGGCGACCTCGATGCGGCCGCCATGCAGGTCGACGGAGTTTTTCACGATGGCCAACCCCAGGCCCGTGCCCTGGATCTCGCCGACATTGCTGGCGCGGTGGAACCACTCGAACAGGTGGGGAAGCTCTTCGGCCGGAATGCCTATGCCCTGGTCCGACACCTCGAAAGCCACCCGTCCCTCCGACGAGGAGACCCGAAACAGGATTTTCCCGCCTTGCTGCGAGTATTTGATGGCGTTGGAGAGCAGGTTGCCGAAAATATGGCGCAGCAGCTTTTCATCAAAAAGCCCGGTTGCCGGCCAGGCCTCGAATTCCAGGGCCAGTTCGCAGCCTGCCTCCGAGTGCTGGATGCGGGCGTCCTCGACCAGGTCCTGGCAAAGTACCTGGAGGTTGACCTGGGCCGGTTGGAACTCCAGCATCTGCGCCTCCACCTTGCCCAGCAGCAATACACGGTCCAGCATCTGGGTCATGCGCCGCACACCGGTTTCTATGGTGGCGATGACATCGGCTTTTTCGGGTTCGGGCAGGCGGTCGCCGTAGTGCTTGAGCAGCTCCGCCGACGACAGGATGAAGGCCAGCGGCGTGCGGAATTCGTGCGAGGCCACCGAGATGAAGCGCGACTTCATGTCGTTGAGCTCGGTCTGCCGCTGCAGGGTCTGGCGCTGCGTGAGTTCGGCCTGCAGGCGGGCCGTGGCATCCACCACGAAGATCAGCGTCGCCTCGCGCTTGCCCCACTCGATCTTCACGGCGGAAAGCTCCAGCGAGCGCACCTCGCCGGACTGGGTGATGACGCGAAAGCCGTACATCGAGTCCACCTCGTCGCCGCGCAGGCGCCGTTCATGACGCTCGCGCATCACCGGCAAGTCCTCGGGATGGACCGTCGCCGTGTAAGGCTGGGACAGCAGGTATTCGCGCGGATGACCCACGATGCGCTCCAGGCTGGGGTTGACGAACACCATGCGGTCGTCCTGCACCACCACCACGCCGACACCGACGTTTTCAATCACCGTGCGGTAGCGTTCTTCCGATTTGCGCAGCTCGTCCAGCGCCTGGTAGCGCTCGATCGCGCTGCTCACGTGGTTGGCCACAAAGGAAAGGATGTCGGCGTCCGTGTCGCTGTAGGCCACGCCCGGTTCATAGCCCTGCACCGCCAGCACGCCGCCTATGGCGCCGCGTATGTGCATGGGCACGCCCAGCCAGGAACTGAAGGTCATGTCGCCGCTGCCTTCGGTCACCTGGCCGCCGGCTTCCAGCAGCTTGAGCCGCGCGGCGTCGATGATCTGCGGCCGGCCGGTGCTCAGCACGAACTCGGTCAGGCCGCGCCGGTAGGGTACGTTGCTGCGCTGCAGGGTGTCGCCGTCGCGCTCGTCCACGTAGTAGGGGAAATCCTTGCGCTGCTTTTGCGCATCGTAAAGGCACACGTAGCAGTTCTTCGCGTACAGCAGCTCGCCCAGCAGGCCGTGCACCGACTGCAGGAAATCGTAGAAGGAGAGGTCCGCCGCCGCCCGTTCGGCGATGCGGTAAAACACCCGCTGCAGGGTTTCGGCCTTTTTCTGCTCCCGTGCCTCGGCCTGCAGTTCGCGGGTGCGTTGCTCCAGCCACAGAGTGGCCGAGGTTTCCTGCTTCTGCTTTTCAAGCTGCAGGTCCCGGTAGTCGGCCAGCAGCGCCTGGTATTGCTCTTGCAGCTGCTTGAGCTGGCGTTGCAGGTCGGCGTCAGACGGCATGGCGCGGCTTTCGTGCTCGGGTGGAAAGACGGCCGCCCGGGTCGGGGCCGCCACGCCTCATTATGTGGCCTTCAGGCCGAGCCCAGCCCGTCCACCGTCTGGAACATGGCCTGGCGCGCTTGCGCGACGATCTGGGTGCGCCATTCGTCGGTATCGACATAAAAGGCGTTCATCATCTGGCGCTTGATCGCCGCTTGCACCTCGGGCAGCGTTTCGGGGTGTTTATGCAGCCAGTGGTCGGCGCGCAGGGCGGCGATCATGTCGAGGATGGGCAGGGTTCCGTATTCCATGGCCATGCCGGTGTATTCGGCCTGCGGGCATTCGTCGTACACGGCACTCCACATCAGGCCCGTGAGTTTGGCCGAGGTCGAGGAGCCGTCGTGGAAGGAGGTCACGGGCGTGGCACCACCGCCGTCCCACCAGGCGCGCGCGCGGGCCAGGGCCTCGGCATCGTCGTCGCAGGCAAAAATGCGCTCGCCCAGGCCGCTGGGCCCCAGGCCCGTGTGCAGGTCCATCCAGGCGATGCGGCGGGCCCGCTGCCCGAAGGTGCGCAGCACCTCGCGCAGGGTCTGGTTGCTCCAGCTCGGCGCGGTGCCGCCGAAGAACATGCCGTCGGCGTATTCATGCTGCCCCTGCGACACCGCCGCCTGGTAGCGCGTGACGCCGTGGGTGTCGATGTAGGCCGCGATGGCCGCCTGGTTGTCGTCCGTGGGGGGCCACTGGGCGGGCAGCAGCAGGTCGTGGACCTCGCGGTAAGCCTCGTTGACGGGCAGGGGCTGGCTGAAGTCGTGGAAGTTACGGTTCAGGTCCACGTTTTCGTGGGTGGTGCGCCGCGTGTATGAGAAGCCGTGGGGATTGAGTGCATGGATGTAGAGCACTGCGACGCCGCCGGCGCGGGCCTTGGCGCGCCACTCGGCATCGCGCGCGGCAAACACCTGCACGCCCGAGCCGCAATAGCCTTCGACGCCGTGGCAGGCGCTGCTGACGATGAAGAGGTGCTCGGCGTCGGGCGAGCCGTCCAGGGCCACGTCCATGGCCAGGGTTTCGCCGTCGCGGCCCTTGAGCGGGTGTTCGTAGGCGCGAAGCGCCATGCCGGCGGCAGCGGCCGCCTCAAGGAATTTGGCGCGCGCAGCCGAGTAGCTGGCCGAAAAAGCCGCGTGTGGATTCATGGTGATGTTGGCGTGGTCAGGATTCAGGCCCCGGAGGCCGTGCCCAGCCAGCGTGTGGCCAGCTGGACCCAGTAGGTACCGCCCAGGGGAATGAGGTCGTCGTTGAAGTCGTAGCTCGGGTTGTGCAGCGTGCAGGGGCCCTCGCCGTGGCCCATGTCGCGGTGCGCGCCGTCGCCGTTGGAGATGAAGCAGTAAGCGCCGGGCTTGGCTTGCAGCATGTAAGCGAAGTCTTCGGCGCCCATGGTGGGCTCCTGCGCCAGCACGTTGGCCGGCCCCACGATGTCGTTCATGACGCGGCGCGCGAAATCGGCCTCGGCGGCGCTGTTCACGGTGGGCGGGTAGTTGCGATGGAATTTGAACTCGCAGCGCGCCTCGAAAGCGGCACAGGTGTGTTCGGCCACTTCCTTCATGCGTTTTTCAATCAGGTCTAGCACTTCAATGCTGAAGGTGCGCACCGTGCCCTGCAGCTCGCAGAAGTCGGGCACCACGTTGGTGGCCTCGCCGGCGTGGATCATGGTCACCGAGATGACGCCCGCGTCCACGGGTTTTTTGTTGCGGCTGATGATGTTCTGAAAGCCCTGCACCATTTGGCAGGCCACCGGCACCGGGTCTATGCCGTTGTGCGGCATGGCGGCATGGCTGCCCTTGCCGCGTATGGTGATCTTGAATTCATTGCTCGATGCCATCACCGGTCCCGCGCTGACCGCAAAAGTGCCCACCGGGGCGCCGGGCCAGTTGTGCATGCCGAAGACGGCTTCCATCGGGAATTTCTCGAAGAGGCCGTCCTTGATCATCTCGCGCGCGCCGCCGCCGCCTTCTTCGGCCGGCTGGAAGATCAGGTAGACGGTGCCGTCAAAGTCCCGGTTCTGCGAGAAGTGGCGCGCCGCGGCCAGCAGCATGGCGGTATGGCCGTCATGGCCGCAGGCGTGCATCTTGCCCGGCTGCGTGCTGGCATGGGCGAAGGTGTTGAATTCCTGCATGGGCAGGGCGTCCATGTCGGCGCGCAGGCCCACGCCGCGGCCGCAGGCGCCGCCGTCGCGTCCATGCACGATGCCCACCACGCCGGTGGTGCCCATGCCGCGGTGGATGGGAATGCCCCAGGATTGAAGTTTTTGCGCGACCACATCGGCGGTGCGCACTTCCTGGAAACACAGTTCAGGGTGAGCGTGGATGTCGCGGCGCACGGCCGCGATGTCGGCCGCCCCGGCCAGGATGGAGTCAATGATTTTCATGGCGATGCCCCTAAAAGTACATGGTAACCAAGCCGGCTGCGCTTTGCATGGCAGTGCCGGGTTCCCGGTATTTGTTCCCTAAATCCTGCCCTCTTCAACCGCATGGCAGGCCACGCGCACGCCTTCAAGCTGCAGGAATTGCGGCCTTTCGCTCTGGCAACGGGCATTGGCATGCGGGCAGCGTGGGTGGAAGGTGCAGCCGTGCGGCGGATTCAGCGGATTGGGCACCTCGCCCGAGACCGGCGTGCGTGCGCGGCCGGTATCGTGCATCTTGGGGATGGCGTCCAGCAGCATGCGGGTGTAGGGGTGGCGCGGCCTGTCGAACAGCCTGTGCTTGTCGGCCAGCTCCACCAGGCGCCCCAGGTACATCACGCCGACCTGGTCGCTGACATGGCGCACCACCGCCAGGTTGTGCGAGATGAAGAGGTAGGTCAGGCCCCGCGTGCGCTGCAGGTCCTTCATGATGTTGAGCACCTGCGCCTGCACGCTCACGTCGAGCGCCGAGGTGGGCTCGTCGCAGACCAGGAATTCGGGCTCGGTGGCCAGGGCGCGCGCGATGGAAATGCGCTGGCGCTGCCCACCAGAGAACTGGTGCGGGTACTTGGTCATGTCCAGCGGCGACAGGCCCACCGACTTGAGCAGTTCGCCCACGCGTTCCTTGAGCGCGGGGCCGCCCTCCAGGATGCCGTGCTCACGCAGCGGCTCGGCAATGATGTCCTCAATTGTCCAGCGCGGGTTCAGGCTGGCGTAGGGATCCTGGAAAATCATCTGGATGCGGCTGCGCAGTTGCCGGCCGGCCGGCGTCTTGAACACTGCATGCGCGTCCTGGCCGTCGAAATTCAGGCCGCCACGCGTGGGCTCATACAGGCCCACCAGCAGGCGCGCCACGGTGCTTTTGCCGCAACCCGATTCGCCGACCAGCGCCAGCGTCTTGCCTTTTTCGATTTCGAAACTCACGCCGTCGACGGCTTTGAGCAGCAGCCGGGGCTTGCGCTCCAGCACGCGGTTGAGCCAAGGGGGCGACACGTCAAAGGTCTTGGCCAGGTCATGCGCCTGAACCAGGGGAGCTTCCACGCCCTTCAAAATTTCGCTCATGCCGCCACCCCCGCATGCGCTGCATGCAGCCAGCAGGCGGCGCGTGTGGCGCCGGCCGGTAGCAGGTCCGGCCTGTCCTGGCGGCAGCGGTCAAAAGCCTTGGGGCAGCGCGGGTTGAAGGCGCAGCCCTGCGGGATGGCGTTCAGGCGCGGCATGGCGCCGTCGATCTGGTAGAGGCGCTCGCGTTCCACCGTGATGTCGGGAATCGCCGCCATCAGGCCGGCGGTATAGGGGTGCGAGGGGTGGTTGATCACCTGGTGCACCGGGCCGATTTCGGCGATGCGCCCGGCATACATCACGGCCACGCGGTCGCAGGTTTCGGCGATCACGCCCATGTCGTGGGTGATCAGCATCACGGCGGCGCCGCGCTGTTTGCAGATATTCTTGAGCAGGGTGATGATCTGCGCCTGGATGGACACGTCGAGCGCGGTCGTCGGCTCGTCGGCCACGATCAGCTTGGGCTCGGCCGCCAGGGCCAGGGCGATCACCACGCGTTGGCGCATGCCGCCCGAGAACTGGTGCGGGTAGTGGTCTATGCGCTGCGCGGCCGCCGGTATGCCGGTGTCGCTGAGCAGCTCAATGGCGCGCAGGCGGGCCTCCTGCGCCGTCACCGGCAGGTGGGCCTGTATGGTTTCCACCAACTGCCGGCCTATGGTGTAAAGCGGGTTCAGCGAGGTCAGCGGGTCCTGGAAGATCGCGCCTATCTTGCGCCCGCGGATATGGCGCATGCGCTCATGGGGCAGGTTGTCGATGCGCTCGCCTTCGAGCAGGATCTGGCCACCGGCCACGCGCCCGGGCGGCTCCAGCAGGCCGATGATGGCGGAGCCGGTCAGCGACTTGCCCGCGCCCGATTCGCCCACCACGCCGAGAATTTCACCGGGCGCGATGTCAAAGGAAATGTCGTCCAGCGCGCGCAGCGTGCCGCGCCGGCCGGGGAACTCGACCACCAGGTTCTTGATTTGCAGAAGACTCATTTTCTAACTCGTCCCTTACCTGAGGCGTGGATTCAAGGCGTCGCGCAGCCAGTCGCCCAGCAGGTTCACGCTCAGTGCGATCAGCACCAGCATCAGGCCCGGGAACACGGTGATCCACCATTCGCCCGAAAACAGGTAATCGTTGCCCACGCGGATCAGCGTGCCCAGCGAGGGCGAGGTGGGCGGCGCGCCCACGCCCAGGAAGGACAGCGTGGCTTCGGTGATGATGGCGGTGGCCACCTGGATGGTCGCCAGCACCAGCACCGGCCCCATCACATTGGGCAGCACATGGCGGCGCATGATGCGCAGCGGCGCCACGCCGGTGACGCGGGCGGCCTGTACATATTCCTTGCCGCGCTCCACCATGGTGGAGCCGCGCACCGTGCGCGCGTACTGAACCCAGCCCGATTGCCCCATGGAGATCGACAGGATCAGCACGCCCATGGCCAGCAGCTGGCTGGCATTGGGAAACACCGCGCGGCCCACGCCCGCGATCAGCAGCGCGACCAGAATGGGCGGGAAAGAGGACATCACGTCGCAGACCCGCATCAGGGCCGAGTCTACCCAGCCGCCCCTGAACCCCGCGATCAGGCCCAGCGACACACCGGCCAGCATGGACAGGATGACCGAGGCCACGCCCACCACCAGCGAGATGCGCGCGCCATACATCAGCGCCGACAGGATGTCGCGCCCCTGGTCGTCGGTACCCAGCAGGTATTTGGAACTGCCCTGCGCGTACCAGGCCGGCGGCAGCCGCGCGTCGCCGAGCTCCAGCGTGCTCAGGTTGAAGGGGTCGTGCGGCGCCACCCAGCCGGCGAACACCGAGCAAAAAATGCAGACCAGGGCAATGGCGGCCGCCACCATCGCCACCGGCGAGGTGCGAAAGCTATGGCCCACATCACTGTCAAGCCAGCGCGCAAGGGTTTTCTTCATCAATAAAAAGCGCAGTCCATATTAACTAGGGTCGAGCAAAGCGAGACCTGTGCCAGCAACAGCGCGGAACCGGCTTTGCTGGGCCGCAGCTGTTGTCCCCCTGAGGGGGAGAGGCCGCTACGCGAAGCGAGAAGGCAACAGGGGGCTATTTTTTTACAGTCATCCACTTGAAGAACATGAAGTTGTCGGCCAGCTGGACCAGCTCGACCTTCTTGCTCGTGCCCCAGGCCAGCGACTGCTGGTGCAGCGGCAGGTGGCCGATATCGGCGCCGTGGATGTCGAAAGCTTCCTTGATCAGCGCGTTGCGCTTGGTCTTGTCGGTTTCCGACTGGATCTTCTTGGTCAGCTCGTCGACCTTGGGGTTGCAATACGCGCCCAGGTTGAACTGGCCGGCGCCCTTGTCGTCCACACAGGCGACCAGCGCATTGAGCGCGTTGTGGGCGTCATAGGTGGCCGGCGTCCAGCCCAGCATGTAAAAGCTGGTGTCGCGGCGGAGGATTTTGGGGAAGTAGGTGCCCTTGGTCTCGGCCTGCAGGTTGATCTTGACGTTGATGCGCGACAGGTTGGCGGCCACCGCCTGGCAGATGCGGCTGTCGTTCACATAGCGGTCGTTCGGGCAGTTCATGGACACCTCAAAGCCGTTCGGGTAGCCGGCTTCGACCATCAGCTTTTTCGCGGCTTCCGGGTCGTAAGGCAGGCGTTTGTTCTGCTCTTGCTGGAAACCGTTGATGCCGGGGCCAATCAGCAGCGCCGTCGGGCTGGAAGCGCCGCGCATCACGGTTTTCTTGATGCCGTCGATGTCGATGGCCTGGTAGAAGGCCTGGCGCACGCGCTTGTCCTTGAAGGGGTTCTTGCCCTTGATGTTCGAGTACAGCAGCTCGTCGCGTTTCTGGTCCATGCCCAGGAAGATGGTGCGCAGCTCGGCCCCGACCAGCACCTTGGTGCCGGAGTTGCCGTTGACGCGGTCTATGTCCTGCACCGGCACGGGCTCCATCACGTCGACCTCGCCCGACAGCAGGGCCGCCACGCGGGTCGCGTCATTGCCGATGGGCGTGTAAATCACTTCCTGGACGTTGCCTTCAATCTTGCCCCAGTAGTTGCCGTTGCGGACAAAGGTGGTGCGCACATTGGGCTGGCGTTCGCGCACGCGGTACGGGCCGGTGCCGTTGGCGCGGAAGGAGGCCGCGTTCTCTATGCCCTTGCGGCGGTCCACCGGCCGGGTCGCCTGGTTGGTCTCGCACCACTTCTTGCTCATCATGTAGACCAGCGAGATCACGTCGGGCAGGATGGGGAAGGGCGTCTTGGTCTCGATCTCGACCACGTGGTCGTTGATCTTGCGCACTTCCTTGAAGTCATTGGTGTAGCTCTTCATGTCCGAGCCTTCGGCCTGCGTGCGCTGGAAGCTGAAGACCACGTCGTCGGCCGTGAACGGCGTGCCGTCATGGAACTGCACGCCCTTGCGCAGCTCGAAGCGCCACACGGTCGGCGAGGTCTGTTTCCACGAGGTGGCCAGGCCGGGGGCCAGGCTCAGGTCCTTGTTGCGGATGACCAGGCCCTCATAGGCGTTGCCGGTCACGCTGAGCTGCAGCGACTCATTGAGCGAGTGCGGGTCCATGGACAGCGAGTCGCCCTGGTTGGCGACCCTCAGGGTCTGTGCGGATGCGACAAAACCGGTGGCCGCGAAGGCACACAGGACACTGGCCGAGAGCAGGTGGAACTTGAATTTCATCGGGAACTCCTTGTGGAAGGGATGAGGGCTTGCGGGTAAAAACGGAAGAAAAATGGGGAATGCGATGGAGGGTGCGGCCCGCCCGGCCTCAATGGCCGGCGGGGTTGCCTACGCGCAGCCTGGGGTCTACCGCGAAGTACAGCAGGTCGACCACCAGGTTGATGAGGACAAAAATCAGCGCAATCAGGCACAGGTAGGCCGCCATCACCGGGATGTCGGCGAAGGTCACGGCCTGGATGAACAACAGGCCCATGCCGGGCCACTGGAACACCGACTCGGTGATGATGGCAAAGGCGATGAGGCCGCCGAGTTGCAGGCCGGTGATGGTCATCACTGGCACCAGCGTGTTCTTGAGGGCATGCCCGAAATGGATGGCGCGGTTCGACAGGCCGCGTGCGCGCGCAAACTTGATGTAGTCGGTGCGCAGCACCTCGAGCATCTCGGCGCGCACCAGCCGCATGATCAGCGTGAGCTGGAAGATCGCCAGCGTCGCCGCCGGCAGCACGATGTGCTGCCAGCCATCGGCGCTGAAGAGCCCGCTGGTCCACCAGCCGAACTTCACTGTCTCGCCGCGGCCGAAGCTCGGAA